>Ga0187769_10001709_pt1 | contig 12587 bp, 11 predicted proteins | sample 0116_SJ02_MP02_1_FD_133140 | JGI IMG/M metagenome (GOLD analysis project Ga0187769, IMG submission 133140) | Tropical peat soil microbial communities from peatlands in Department of Meta, Colombia - 0116_SJ02_MP02_10_MG | ecosystem: Environmental > Terrestrial > Soil > Wetlands > Peat | place... | reverse complement strand
GATTCTACGCGCCGCGCGCGGCCCGGCTCTCCCCCCCAGCCGGGCCGCCAACTCTCCCAACCTCTTAGGACTCATGCACAACAACCCAGCAAGGGGGATACGATGAACCCTTCCAATTCCACGTTCCGTTTGCAGGTGCGGCAGAATCGAAGCGTATGCTATTATCATCAGATTGTTTTGGCGGGCTCTAGTTCTTAGGAGACGGACGAGTATGGCCACGAAGACAACTCCGGCCGAGGCGCAGCCGACTTCGGCAGCTAAACCTGCCTATTCGCGCGATCTTCTTCTCGGTCTTTATAAGATGCTTGTCAAGTGCCGTATGTGCGACGAAAAGGCGCGCATTCTCTTTCGGCAGAGCAAGTTCGCGGGCAATTTCTATTCGAATGTCGGCCAGGAAGCGGGCGAAGTAGGCGCCGCCTATTCTCTTCGCGAGGACGACTGGATTGCGCCTTCGCACCGCGATTGGACTTCGAATATTATCAAGGGCGTACCGCTGAAGTTTTGCTTCGCGCAGCTCTACGCAAAGGTCACTAGTCCCGACAAGGGCCGCTCCTCTCCGGCACACATGGGCTATGCGCCGCTTCACATCATCACACCCGCCAGCAGCATCGCCGGACAGTTAAACGTGGGAACGGGCGTCGCGCTCGGCATCAAGAAGCTCGGCGAGGATAGCGTGGTCGTCTGCTTTTTCGGAGATGGAGCCACCTCCATCGGCGGTTTCCACGAAGCGCTGAATTTCGCGGGTGTGCACCGGCTGCCCGTCGTTTATCTCTGCCAGAACAATCTTTGGGCGGAATCGGTGCCGCTCCGTCTGCAAACCGCGCTCACGAATCTATCCGATCGCGCCAAGGCCTATGGTTTTCCCGGCGTCAGCGTAGATGGCAATGACGTCTTGGCCGTGTACGAAGCCGCAACGGCCGCCATCGAACGAGCTCGCGCCGGGGAAGGCCCCACGCTGATCGAAGCCAAGACCTACCGCTGGTACGGCCATTCGGAGATCGATCCTGCCAAGTATCGCGTCAAGGAAGAAGTCGAGGCATGGAAGAAGCTCTGTCCTGTGGCCCGGTTCGAGAAATTTCTCGCCGACAAGAAGATTCTCAACGACGACCTGAAGAAAAAGGTCGCCGCGGATATCACCGCGGAAATCGACGAAGCCGTCGCTTTTGCTGAGGGAAGCCCGTATCCAGAGCCGGAAGACGCAGCCGATTTCGTTTGGTCCTGAGGGGGACTCCGGAACATGCCGCGTGTGCTGAATTATATCGACGCCATTACGGAGGCGCTTGACCAGGAACTGGCCCGCGACCAGCGCGTGTTTATTCTGGGCGAAGACATCGGCCTTTCCGGCGGCGTCTTCAAGGCCACGGCCCATCTCCTCGATAAGTACGGCGAGGAGCGCGTCCTCGATACGCCGCTCGCCGAAGGCGTCATCATCGCAGCCTCCATCGGGTCGGCCATGATGGGCTTCCGCCCGGTGCCGGAGATTCAGTTCACGGATTTCATCACGCCCGCCATGGATCAACTCGTCCAACAGGCGGCCAAGATTCACTATCGCAGCGCGGGCGCGTACTCCTGCCCGATTACGGTGCGCATCTGCTGCGGTGGAGGCGTGAGTGGCGGCCTCTACCATTCGCAGGAAAACGCCGCGTGGTTCGTCCACGAGCCCGGGCTGAAAGTCGTCATGCCTTCGACGCCCTACGACGCCAAGGGCCTGCTGCTCGCTTCGATCCGCGATTCATCGCCCGTCCTTTTCTTCGAGCACAAGAAGCTCTACCGCACGATCAAGGGCGACGTCCCGGAAGGGGATTACACCGTTCCGATCGGCGCCGCCTCCGTGCGCCGCGAAGGAAAAGATCTGACGGTCATCAGCTACGGCTTCATGGTTCACGTGGCTCTCGAAGCCGCCGAAACCATGTCCAAGCGCGGGGTCGAAGCGGAAGTGATCGATCTGCGCACGCTCTCGCCGATCGACAAAGAGACCATTCTCAAGTCCGTCCGCAAGACGAACAAAGTCCTCATCGTGCACGAAGACAAGAAGACGATGGGCATCGGCGCTGAGCTTGCCGCGATTATCACGGAGGAAGCATTCGATGATCTCGATGGGCCAGTCGTTCGCCTCACCGGACCGGACATTCCGGCGATTCCGTTCTCGCCGCCGCTCGAGAAATATTTCCTCGTGAATCCCGAAAAAGTCGTCACCGCCATCGAGCGCCTGGCGGCGTACTAATCTGGCCTGCTGCGAGGCCCGAGACTCATTTCGTCAACCTGTGCAAAACTGAATTTGGTCCCTTCATCCGGAAGTCGGGGACTTGTGTTCGACCGTAGGTTCTGCCACGATTCGCGCAAGGACGTTGTTCCTTTCAGGCCTTTGATGTTCAAATGTCCGGCGGGCCTGCCCATCGTGGGCAGGCACACAAGGAGGTCCCATGGCGCTGTACATGCACCAAATTTCCTACACGTTAGAAGCTTGGCAAGCCCTGGTCGCGAATCCGCAGAACCGCATCGAGGCGGTTCGCCCCGCAATTGAAAAGCTTGGCGGCAAGGAAGTCGCCGGGTGGTTCTCTTTTGGCGATTACGACATCATTGCGATCACCGAATTTCCCGATGCGGTAGGCGCCGCAGCGATCGCGATCGCCTTCGCCGCGGGAGGCTCGTGCCGCAGCGTCAAGACGACGCAATTGCTCAGCACGGCTGAGGGCTTGCAGGCGCTGAAGCTGGCAGGCACTAGCGGTTACAAATCCCTCGCCGCCGCGCGCTGAACGCTTTGCGCGCTGGCGCGTTGCGGTCCCCTAAATCGCAGGGCATACTGCGAGTGTGTTCAGTCCAGAAGTATTGGATTATTTTCAGAATCCACGGTGCGCCGGCGATTTGCCGGGCGCGACGGTCAGGGTGGAAGTGTCCAATCCCGCCTGCGGGGATATTCTGCAGCTCGCCGCGCGAATCGAAGACGGCCGTATTGCAGAGGCGCGGTTTCTCTCGCGCGGCTGCGTGACTTCGATGGCTTGCGCGTCGTATCTTGCGGAAACGCTGCAAGGGAAGTCGATCTCCGAAGCCCACGCGATCACCGCGGAACAAATATCCGCCGCTCTCGGCGGCTTGCCGCCCGCCACCTATCACGGCAGCCAGTTGGCCCGCGATGCCCTGGACGCGCTCCTCGCTCGAATCGCTTGAGGCGCCACGCCGCGCTCGCCGCCCAGCCCTCAACTTTCCATTGCGCGGCGCAGCGTGTCGGGATCGTTCAGATTCTGGATCACGCCCTGCTCGTCGGTCGTCACTTCCGCGACTTCGCGCGAGTGCGCCCAGACAACGGTCCGTGCGCCCGTCTCCATCGGCGCGTTAAGAAGCTCTTCGAACAGCGAACTCGCGAAGATCACGGGATGCCCGCGCTTGCCCTTGTAGGTCGGCACGACGATGCGCTTCCCGTGCGCGTAGAACTCCCGAATCAGCGCCGCCACCAGCCCACGGCTGATCAACGGGTGGTCGATCAGGCAAAGAATCATTCCGTCCACACCCGTCTGCGGCAGGGAACGAATCCCGGCTTGGATGGACGAGAGCTGGCCCCTCTCCCAATCCGGGTTGAGGACAATCATTTCCTCCTTCAAGGAAAGACGCTGTCGAATCTTCTCGGCGTCCGCGCCCAGCACGACGCGGGTCGTCGAGACCTTTGGCTGGCGCGTGACCTCCAAGAGGTGTTCGAGAAAAGTTTTTCCGCGATATTCGAGAAGCGCTTTGGGCAAGCCCATCCGGCGGGATTCGCCGCCCGAAAGAATTACGGCTGCGAGCATGGATGAGGGGACCTCAGCCGGCCGGGGCCGGAAGGTTTTCAGCATGCCGGACGGACTTGTGCGCGAGATTTGCGGCGCCACGCCGCACGGCGATCAGCTCCGCCGCAATGCTGATGGCGATTTCCTCTGGGGTTAGGGCGCCGATCTCGAGCCCGACGGGAGCATACACGCGAGCGAACGCCTCGGGCTTCAGGCCGGCCTTTTGCTCCAGCGCCCGGTACACCGACAACACTTTGCGCTTACTCCCGATCATTCCGATGTAGCGCGCCGGCGTCCCGACGGCCCATTCCAGTACGCGCATGTCGTCGCGATGCCCGCGCGTCACGATTACAAGGTAGGTCGAAGCATTCGGCCGGATTCGCTCGAGGCCGTCCTGATAACTCGTGTAAATCTCCTCCGCCATGGGGAATCGCTTCGGATTCGCGAACGATTCGCGGTCATCTACGATTCCCACCGAGAATCCCGTCGCATGCGTCGCCTGCGCCAGCGCCATCGAAATGTGCCCGCCTCCGAAAATGTAGAGCTTCGGCTGCGGCAGAATCGGCTCGACAAAAATCTCGAGCGTGCCGCCGCAAATCAGGCCATTGTCGTAATCGGCCTCGTTGTTGAGGCTGAAGGTCATCTTGCGCGGCGCTTCGGCCTGCATGACTTCCTTTGCCGCGGCCCACACTTCCGCCTCCACGCACCCACCGCCGATCGTGCCCTCGATCGAGCCGTCTTCACGCACCAGCATTCGGGAGCTCTCGTAGCTCGGGATCGAGCCGTTCGTGTGCACGATGGTCGCAAGCGCGCCTCGGCGCCCTTCGCGCCGCATCCGCACGATTTCTTCGAAGAGGTCCATGGGTTGTCCGCTCCGATTCAGGGTACGGCCCGCGCCGGGTGCTGTCAATTGGTTGCACTTTTCGCCATCCATTAGCCCTGGAACTCATGCCGGACGGCACGGCCCCTGCTAGACTACCGCCTGCTGAGCCGGAGGTGAAATGTGCTGGCGACCATCAAGAAGCCGGGAAATCTCGAGCGATCCAGATCGCTTGCGTTGCGTGCGCTGCCGCTGGTCCTTTTGAGTTTGCTTGCGGCGCACGGCGCGTTCGCGCAAAAAATCACGATGGAATTCGACCAGAACGCCGATTTCACGAAGTTCAAAACGTTTGCCATCCGCTCCCGCGAGTTGAACAGCCAGAATCCGGCGCTGAACAGCGATCTCGTCAAGAAGCAGATCGACGCTGCCATCGAGAAGTACCTGACGGCGAAAGGCTTGACGGAGGTCACGGACAGCCCCTCCGACCTCAACGTGCGCTACCATTTTGGCTCCGCCCAGAAATCGGAAGTCGAAGCCTATCCTGCCGGTTGGTATGGCTGGGGGACGCGCTACGTGCAGGTTCCGTACAGCGAAGGCACGCTGGTGATTGATTTCCGCGACCCAACTACACATTCGCTCGTCTGGCGCGGCATCGCCAGCGAAGATAAGAGCAATCCCACCGACATCGAAAAGAAACTGGACGACATGGTCAAAAAGGCCATCGACAAATACCCGCCGAAGAAGTAGCAATCCGCGCGGCTGGACAGGCGAAACGCGCGGTGATAGTTTTCCTTCGCCGGAGCGTCCTCTTAGATGGAAGCTGCCGTGATCCCGCGTCCTGACCGGCCGGAAACCCCTGGCCTGACCGAAACCCCTGATCCTGAAATCCTGCGAAATAGTATCGGCGCGCGTGCGCTCGTTCTCGGACGAACTGCTCGGGCACGGCTGCCAGTTCGCCAAGGCCACTCCTGCAATTCGCTGGGCACGCATTCCAACAGCCGCCGCACAGTTGGAGGAAACCGTGAGTGATTGGTCCAGGCGAGAGATTTTGAAATTGGGCGTTGCGGCGCCAGCCGCCGCTGGCGCTCTTGCAACTGACTTGTCTGCCGCGCGGCAGACTCATCCCCAAGGGCAGCCCGCCTCGAGCGCGCCCAATGCGCCGGCCGCGCTGGCCGTGAGCGTCGCGGCGCAGCGCGAGAGACTCCTGATGGATTTTGGCTGGCGCTTTCACCTCGGCAATGCGAACGACCAGAAGGCTGATTTTGATTTCGGCTCGACCAGCGCGTTCGCGAAAACGGGAGAATTGTTCGCCGCTTCTCGTCCGGATTTCGACGATCACGATTGGCGGATGCTGGACTTGCCGCACGATTGGGCCGTCGAGCTGCCCTTCGTGAACGATCCCGAACTTGTCGGCCACGGTTCGAAGCCGCTGGGCCGCGCCTATCCCGCGACGAGCATTGGCTGGTACCGGAGAACATTCACCGTGCCGGCGAGCGATCTCGGACGCCGCCTGTGGATTGAATTTGACGGCGTTTACCGCGACGCGATGGTGGCCCTCAACGGCTATTTTCTCGGGCGGGAGATGAGCGGCTACGCGCCGTTTGGTTTCGACGTCACGGACTTCGTGAATTACGGCGGAATCAATGTGCTCGTCGTGCGTGTGGACGCAACCGAGAACGAAGGCTGGTTCTACGAAGGCGCGGGAATTTACCGGCACGTATGGCTGCAGAAGATGGATCCGCTGCACGTCGCGCACTGGGGCACGTTCGTCACCTCGGAGGTGGCGCGCGGGACCGGAGTGGCGACCCTGACGGTCGCGACGGAAGTGCAGAATGATAGCGACACGCCGCAGACGTGCCAGATTGTGTCTTCCGTTGCGGACGAAGACGGAGTGGATGTCGGGATGGCGCGCTCGGCTCCGACCGACGTCGCGCCCTGGAGCACGTCGCAAGTCAAGCAGCAGGTGCGTGTTGCCGAGGCGAAGCTATGGTCCGTCGAGGAACCGCATCTCTACCATTTGCAGACCACGATCGAGCGCGAAGGAACGGCGGGGGATCAAACGCACACGAAGTTTGGAATTCGCACGTTCCGGTTCGATCCGGATACAGGTCTCTACTTAAATGGCGGCCAGCTCAAGGTGAAAGGAATGTGCAATCACCAGGATCACGCCGGAGTGGGCTCGGCGTTGCCGGACCGCTTGCAGGAATTCCGCATTAGGCGCCTAAAGGAAATGGGCGTGAACGCGTACCGCACGTCGCACAATCCCGCCACGCCGGAACTACTCGACGCGTGCGATCGCCTGGGCATGGTTGTGCTCGGCGAAGCGCGCATGATGTCTTCGGACCCGGAGGGACTGAGCCAGCTCTCGAGAATGATCCGGCGCGATCGCAACCATCCCTGCATTTTCATGTGGTCGTTGGGGAACGAGGAGGGCGCGGATCAGGGAACGGACCTCGGCGAACACATTTGTCGAACGATGAAGAGGACGGCGAAGCGGCTGGACCCTTCGCGGCCTGTGACCGTGGCGATGAACGGCCAATGGGGCAAAGGGTTTTCGCGCGTTGTGGACGTGCAGGGATTCAATTACATGTCTCAAGGCTCGATGGATCAATTTCACGCCGCGTTTCCGAAGCAGCCCTCCATCGCGACGGAAGAGGCGAGCACACTCTCGACGCGGGGAATTTACGAGAAGGACGCCATCAAAGGGTACGTCTCGGCATACGACCTGAATGCGCCACCTTGGGGAGCGACGGCGGAAAAGTGGTGGAAGTACTACGTGGACCGGCCTTGGGTCGCGGGGGCATTCGTGTGGACGGGATTCGACTATCGCGGCGAACCCACTCCCTACGAGTGGCCGTGCATCAGCTCGCATTTCGGCGTTCTGGATACGTGCGGCTTTCCGAAGGACAACTTTTACTACTACCAGGCGTGGTGGACGGAGAAGCCGGTCCTGCACATCTTGCCGCACTGGAACTGGGCAGGGAAGGAAGGCCAGCCGATCAGCGTCTGGGTGCACGGCAATTGCGAGGAAGTGGAGTTGTGGCTGAATGGAGTGAGCCTTGGGCGAAAGGCGGTGACGCGCAGTTCACATCTCGAGTGGAGCGTGAACTATGCGCCGGGAGTCTTGCTGGCGCGAGGCTACAACGGCGGGAAAGTCGCCGCCGAGGCAAGGAATGAAACAGCGGGCGCAGCGGCGGCGATTCGTCTCGTGGCGGATCCCGCAAAAATCAACGCGGACGGCGAGGATGTCTCGATCGTGACGGTTTCGGTAGTGGACTCGCAGGGCAGAATGGTGCCGACCGCAGGCAACGGCGTGCAATTTGCGCTCGAGGGGCCCGGGAAAATCATCGGCGTCGGAAACGGCGATCCGAGTTGTCACGAGCCCGACAAGGCAAGCGCGCGAAGTGTGTTTGGCGGGCTCGCCCAAGTGATCGTGCAGTCCACGAAACAGAGCGGAGACCTCGTGCTGACGGCGGAATCGGACGGATTGACCGCGGCGCGCCTGACGATTGTGAGCACTGTTACCACGCCTCGGGCGGCCGTGGCGTAGCGGGCGCGAAGGGATCGAGCCAGAAAGACGGAAGGCCGGTCATGAGGGAAGGGGATCGTTCGCCGAGTCCCCCGCCGCTCGTTCAGAATGATCAGGAGTCACGCGGCGTCGGCGTTGGGTCTCGTCCTGCTGTTCTCCATTCGCTGAGATTGCATGTTTTCATCGACGATTTGATCGGCCATCTCTTCGAACAAATTCTCGCTGAATTCATCTGAATGCAGAGTTTGGCGTGTTTTTGCCTCTGCCAGAAACGTTTCGAGGAAGCCGATGAATTCGGCGGACCGCATCGCCGGAGAGCCCCAGCACGATTGGCCGTTTTTGACGGCAGGCAACCACCAGCATCCGGCTTCCACGGGATAGGAATAGAGCAGAGTCGCATTCGTCCCGATTAGCGAAGCCGTGAGCGGGCAAGAATTTCCATCCCGCAATCCAAATTCGCTGAGTACCAGGTCGAACGATTGCTTTGCGACGAGCGCTCTTGCCTCATGGGAGGAGGAACAAGTGTGGATCTCGCAAGCCCATTTGTTTAGCAGTTTCACTAACGATGAAGTACCCAGCGGACTCGAAGCAATCAGCAGTATGTTTGGAGATTCGGGCGCCATGATCTCCCCTCAGAATAGCAGAGTGCGCCCGGCGAAAAATCAAATCTGTGCAATATTGAACACTTTTAGTACTTTGAGTAACGAATTTTTGAATTTGAAACATTTCAGGAGCCGGCGAATCTTCAGCCTGCCTTCACGGCGGAATCGGCCCGTATTTGAACGCGCCTCGGCAATCCGCAGCGATAGGAAACTGGGCTTGTGCCGCTGTGGCACCTCCACTTTTTTGCAGGTGTTGTGAGCAAAGGGTTTGCGCAGGGACGTTGAACAACGGTTGAACACACATTAACACTGTTGTAATGAAACGAAACAGGGATTCGCGCAAGGGATTAGCGCCCAATCAGGTTGGGCTGCCCACAGCAAGTTCTGAGTTATTGAAACACCTTGAGACTGCCATGTGATTCCTTAGGGCAAGTCTGATTTTGGGCATGGTTGCGGCTTCGCACGCGGCCCGAGCTGCCGATTTTCCGGTTCCAAAGGGATGGAGCTTTTTCGTCAGAGAGTTTCAGTGAGGGGCATACTGCGCGTGAAGTGCGGAATCTAGTCTTTGGCGACGAGAACTTCCGGAGCAAAGCCCTGGAACAATCCCGACTCAATGACGCCGGTAATGGATTTGATTTCCTTTTCAAGATTGGCTTCGATGCTGGGGAAGCGGACATCGAGGATGAAATTGCCGGCTTCGGTGATGACGGGACCATCCTTGCCGGTGGCCTTGCGGAGAAGCGCTTCGGCGGCGCCGAGCGATTTAAGTGTCAATTCTACCAAGTGAATGGCGGCGGGGAAGACCTCAACCGGGACAGGGAACTTCTGGCCGAGCGCGGGCACCAGTTTCGAGGAATCCACCAGAATGTATCTGCGCGTCGCGCTGCGAAAGACCATCTTCTCCCGAAACATCGCGCCGCCGCGCCCTTCGAGGACGTTCCCTTTCGGGTCCACTTCGTCAGCGCCGTCGAAGGCCCAGTCGGGGCGGGCGGCGAGCAGAGTCGTCGTGGGAATGCCGAGTGTGGAGCAGGCGAGCTCGACTTCGGGGGACGTTGGGATGGCCAGGCATCCAAGCTTCTCGGCTTTGATTCTGGCGGCGAGGGCGAGGATGGCGACGAAGGAGGTCGAGCCGGAGCCGAAGCCGATGACCTCGCCGTGGCGAGCCTGTTGGGCGATGCGCTCGGCGATTTCCTGCTTGGCTTTGAGATTCGCGATGTCGCCGGACCAGGCAAGTTCGGCGGCGGTCTTGGAATGCCATTTGGCCATGCGATTCACCCCGCACCGAGAAAGTGCGAATTCAGTTCCAAAGAGATGCCCTGCAAGGATAGCAGGAGAGAGGTCTGCCGCTCACACGCTGTGGATATTGTAATACGAAAGGGGAGACTCGCTTCTGAAGTGTGGTCGATAGGCCAACATATTGAACACCCTGCCTGCAAGGAGAGGCGGACAGGCAACGAGATTAGTCTTGTTAAAGCAGCCCGTGGAATTTGAGAAGGAGCAGTGCGAGGCTTTAAGAACCTCCGGGCGGCGAAGGCTTTGACGCCGGAGGGGATGTTCCTTATTATCTTCACTCCCAACGATACGGGGGCGGAAACGCGAGGCGCATGCTGAATCAAACGATTTCTCACTACAAGATCATCGAGAAGTTGGGCGGCGGCGGGATGGGCGTCGTTTATAAAGCCGAGGATTCGCGGCTGGGACGCAACGTCGCGCTGAAATTTCTGCCCGAAGAGGTCGCGAAAGACAAACAGGCGCTGGAACGATTTCAGCGCGAAGCGCGCGCGGCATCGGCGCTGAACCATCCGAACATCTGCACGATCCACGACATCCAAGAGTATGAAGGGCGAGCCTTCCTTGTAATGGAGCTCATGGAAGGCGAGACGCTGACACACCTGATTGAGGGCAAGCCGCTGGAGACGGGCCGCTTGCTAGACATCGCGCTGGACATCGCCGAGGGCCTCGAAGCGGCGCACGCGAAAGGGATCATTCACCGCGACATCAAACCGGCGAATGTATTCGTGACCAGATTGGGCCACGCCAAGATTTTGGATTTCGGGCTGGCGAAGGTGGCGCCTTCTCCCGCTTCGCAAGCGACGGAATTGGGCAGCGAGACGGTGGGCATATCGGAAGTCCACTTGACGAGCCCGGGCAGCGCGGTGGGCACCATCGCCTACATGTCTCCCGAGCAGGCATTGGGGCGGGCGCTCGACGTGCGGAGCGACCTGTTCTCGTTTGGTGCGGTGCTCTACGAGATGGCGACGGGCGTGGCGCCGTTTAAGGGTGATACGTCGGCAGCGGTGTTCGACGGAATCCTGCACCGCGCGCCGGTCGCGCCGGTGCGGCTGAACTGGAGCGTGCCTGGCGAGCTCGAGCGAATCATCAACAAGGCGCTCGAGAAAGAGCGCGAGATGCGTTACCAGAGCGCGACGAAATTCCGGCAAGATCTCGACCGGCTGAAACGCGAAATGAGCTCGGGGAAATCCCCGGGGGCCGCGCAGGTGGAAAAGTCGCTGGCCGTGCTTTATTTCGAGAATTTGAGCGGCGCGAAGGAGGACGAGTATTTCCGCGATGGCATGACGGAAGATGTCATCACCGAGCTCTCGAAGATCAAGCTGCTGCGCGTGTTTCCGCGGGCGGCGGTGCTGGCCTATCGCGATCGCGCGGTGACCGGGCCGCAGGTGGGTAAGGAATTGAATGCAACCTACGTGCTGACGGGGACGCTGCGCCGCGCCGGGAATCGTCTCCGCATCACGGCGCAATTGGTGGATACGCAAATGGGCCACTCCGCGTGGGCGGAACGCTACGACCGGGAACTGAAGGATGTCTTCGAGGTTCAGGACGAAATCGCGCGGAACATTACGCAGGCGTTGCGGATCACACTTTCCCCGCAGGAAGAAAAAGCCATCGCGCGGAAGCCGACGGAGAACGCACAGGCGTACGACCTCTATTTGCGAGGACGCAGCTTCGCGCGGCGCGAGACCAAGCCGGATCTGACCTTCGCGCTCCAGATGTACGACGCGGCGATCGGAATGGACCCGCGATTCGCGCTGGTCTACGCGGGCATCGCCACCGCCTGCGGTGCGATGTACGAATGGCACGATCACGATTCGCGCTGGATCGAACGCGGCCTGGCGGCTTGCGAGCGCGCGCTGGCGATCGAACAGGAGTTGCCGGAGGCGCTGGTTGCGCGGGGCCGGATTCGCTACGAGCTGAGAAACTACGATGACGCGATCCGCGACGTCCAGTCCGCGCTGCGCAAGAAAGCGGACTGCGACGGCGCCTACAACGTCTTGGGAAGATCGCTCTTCAACTCGGATCGCTTCGAGGAGGCCGCTGATCTGGCCGAACGCGCGATCGAAGCCAATGGGAACGATTACAACATGTACATCCCGTTCACCAACAGCATGGAAAAACTGGGGAGAAAAGAAGCTTCGTATCAGTTGCGGCTGCGGGAGATTCAGGCGCTCGAACATCAACTCGAAGAAGTGCCCGAGGATGTGCGCGCCCGGATCCTGCTTGCGGGCGACCTGGTCCGAGTGAACCGGGCCGAGGAAGGTATTCGTGAATTGGAAAAGGCAATCATGCTGCGCCCGAACGATTCGAATATCCTCTATAACGCGGCTTGCACTTACGGCATCATCGGGAACAAGGCGGAAGCGCTCAGACTTCTGAAGCAGGCCGAGGAAGCGGGATACTCGAACGTCTCGTGGGCCGCCCGCGATCCGGACCTCACCTGCCTGCACGACGATCCCGAATTCAAGAGCCTCATGGAGAAAGTCAGCCGCAAGGGTTGAACTCGCCTCGCCTCATTCTTGGCCAGATTGCTTCGGGCGAGGTGGCGCGCGCGGCGTAGCTGTGCGAAAATGAAGTTAAGG
>Ga0187769_10001706_pt1 | contig 12595 bp, 12 predicted proteins | sample 0116_SJ02_MP02_1_FD_133140 | JGI IMG/M metagenome (GOLD analysis project Ga0187769, IMG submission 133140) | Tropical peat soil microbial communities from peatlands in Department of Meta, Colombia - 0116_SJ02_MP02_10_MG | ecosystem: Environmental > Terrestrial > Soil > Wetlands > Peat | place... | reverse complement strand
GGTGAGCCGCCATAGGCGCAGGGTCCCGCATCGACAATGACGGAGGCCTGGTTATCGGCCAAACCCGCGGTCTGTAACGGAGGCAGCTGTGCCTCGCATGCCGCGATCTGCTGGGCGATGGTCGACCCGCCGTTGCTAAAGTTGTCTGTAGCGGGGCCGCCTCCCCCGCCGCAAGAAGCAACCAAGACGCAAATGGTGAAGATGGCAAGCACGCCACCGCGTGCTGCCAGGAATTTTCTCGGCCTACTGAATCTCATCGAGCGCAACTCCGCTGGGTATCGCATCGCTTAGGTATGCGCGACCGTGAAACGAGCGCATGTGGCCGCCGGATTCGACTACGAGGTTACCTTCGCGCACGACAAGGTGGGCGTGACCGCCGCGCTGACGGTTGGCCGAACCCACAAAGGAATCAAAATGCGCGCCTAGCAGCTGACGCAGATTGGGCATTGTCGAGCCGCCCCAGGAGATGGCGAACACCTGGCCATTGGTCGAGACGTATTCGCGCACAAGGGCGCCGCCGGCCGACTGCAGTTCGTGCACCGAATAGGCGGTGTGTGTTGTGACCCGCCGCGTAGCCTGAATCTGCTGACGGTCGAGCTCCACCGTATTTACACCCGCGCCGAGCGAAGCGTGCGCCGGCACACTTTGCCAGGCGGCAGCCACGAGTAGCAGTGACAGCGCTAGTGCCCGGACAAAGCACGGACGCTGGTTGCGATCGTCTTGCAGGGTCGAAGTCCGAAATAAAGCCTTAAAAGGCAAGCGGAAAACCATCAGTGCGCAGTCCTTTCAGCGGTATTTCGCATTTGTCCTATCTTGCCCGACAACGCCGGGACAGGGATCGATGAAATGCGCCACGCCAGGACCTGATACTACGTTCTCAGCACGGAGGATACGCGCGACCGCCAAGCGCCAAGGGACGATAATTGCAAAACGATGTAACCGAATCCCGCCTTGGTGGATCATCCGACGGGTCATCCGGCGAGGCTACAATTTGTCTTTACGCAATCCGCGGCGGCGTGCGCACCATTGCAGCGCGCCGATCGCGGGGCGTTAGCATGGATGGCTGGAGGCAACATGAAACGCGATTCGCCGGAGTCGGGCACTGAGCTTAGCAATGCCGCACTGATGGCGCGGCGGCGAGCGGCGATGCCGCGCGGTTCGGGCCAGGTGCACGAAGTTTTTGTCGACCGCGCACTAAACGCCGAGGTTTGGGACGTCGAAGGGCGGCGGTATATCGACTTTGTGGGCGGTATCGGGGTCCTGAACACTGGCCATCGTCATCCGCAAATCGTTGCTGCTGTGCGCAAGCAGCTCGATCGGGTAACGCACACTTGCTTTCAGGTCCTTGCCTATGAACCTTTGGTGGAGCTAGCCGAGCGCCTAAATGCCTTAGCGCCGGGCGCCGCCCCCAAAAAGACTTTCTTTATGACGACCGGCGCCGAAGCCGTCGAAAACGCAATCAAGTTCGCGCGCGCTTATACCAAACGATCGGGTGTGATCGCGTTTGGGGGTGGGTTTCACGGGCGCACTATGTTGACCCTGTCGCTAACCGGCAAGGTTGCGCCGTACAAAGCGGGATTTGGCCCCTTTCCACCGGAGATCTTTCACGCGCGTTTTCCCAACGCTTTGTTTGGCGTGAGCGTAAAAGATGCAATGGCATCGATCGAGCACATCTTCAAGAACGATATTGAACCCGAGCGGGTTGCGGCAATCATCGTCGAGCCGGTTCAGGGAGAAGGTGGGTTTTACATTGCGCCTTCGGATTTCCTGCAAGCCGTGCGCAGTCTTTGCGATCGGTATGGAATCGTGCTCATTGCCGATGAAATCCAGTCTGGCTGTGGACGAACTGGAACTTGGTTTGCCATCGAGCACTCGGGCGTTGTTCCGGATATCGTCACTATGGCCAAATCGATTGCGGGTGGATTTCCTATCTCTGCGATTATTGGTCGTGCCGACATAATGGATGCACCCAATCCGGGCGGTCTCGGAGGCACGTACTCCGGCAACCCCCTTGCCGCGGTCGCGGCGCTGGAAGTGCTCAAAGTGTTCGAAAAAGAGCAGCTTTTGGTGCGCGCGCGCGCGCTCGGTGAACGCCTTCGTACGGGCTTAGAGAAAATCGCAAAAAAGCATCGAAGCGTTGGCGATGTGCGAGGGCTCGGCGCTATGGTGGCAATGGAATTGTTCGAAGACGGCAAGCTCGATGCGCCGGACGCAGAGTTGACTAAGCGCTTGGTGGCCGAGGCCAATCGGCGTGGATTGATACTGCTCTCCTGCGGTTCCAACGCAAACATCATTCGCGTACTGGTTCCGCTGACGGCATCCGATGAGATTGTCGATGAGGGTCTGCGGATCCTCGCAGAGTCCTTCGACGCGGTCGCCGCCTCGTAGGTATCGATTGCGCGTGACCTTGAGCCGTCGTTGCCGGCATAAACGGATCTGATCTCGGCGGCTTCCGGTTCTTGCAATATCGCTGGCCGTTAGCGATGCCCGAACTGTGCGAGGACCTACAAGCGCACAAATTGCGCGGGAAACTATCAAGCAATGCCTCGTTTTGCCAGCGAGCCGCCGCACTGCTGCGCTAAGGTGCTCGCCAATTGCGGCCGCCGGCTCCTCGTGGCCTCGCTCGCATCGTTGCTGGCACAACCCGGTGAGGAAAGCAAGGCGCTATCGCGAGGAGACTTTCCGAAGGGCGACGCCCGGCGTCAGGGGTGCCCGGTGTTCCACGATGCCCAAGGTCAATGGGTGCGAATTTCCTTGCTCACCTCGGGGCAATTGTCGATGCCTTCGTTCGTGCCGGGAATTACGTAGGGTCGCTTCGGCAGCTGCCGGTTCAACCTCTGATACCCCACACTGCAAACCGCGAACCAAAGCCGCCAATCCTCGGACTTCGCATGGGTACCCGTCCAAGGGAAATGCCGATTGTCGGACGCAATTGGCAGAAAAAATGACCCGTGCAACAGAGTGCCACACGCATTCTCGCCAGGCGCTGCTGGTCTGATTCGCGCACAAAATAAGAGCGCAATTGTTGCCAACATGTGGGCACGTGATCCTTGCGATTGCACGATTTCTCGCTGAGGGTTCTACTAGCAGCGCAATGCAGCACGCGTGCGGGAGGTGATTTGAAGTACGGATGTAAGAACTTGCGCCGTCATCCGACCAATGCCTCGTAGATGGGCTGGTTACGGAAAAGGAGCTCGAGATGGAAAGGCGAAATTGGTTTTTGGCCGGCACCGGCTTGCTGGCGCTGCTTGGCCTTGGTCGATTTGCGCGTGGCAAGCAGGTGGGGATGAGCAAGGTGGAGCGCTTTGAGGTCGAACATACCCCAGAGCAGTGGCGCGCGTTGCTCACCGCACAACAGTACGCGGTGTTGCGCGAGCAGGGCACAGAGCGCGCTTTTACGAGCGCGCTGAACCATGAAAAGCGCCGAGGAGTCTTTAGTTGTGTCGGATGCGCGCTAGCACTGTTTTCATCCTCGACGAAGTTTGATAGTGGTACGGGCTGGCCTAGTTTCTGGCAGCCTCTTGAAAATGCCGTGCGTATGACGGAAGACAGGTCCTTTGGGATGGTTCGCACGGAGGTGCACTGCCGACGTTGTGGCGGGCATTTGGGGCATGTATTTGAAGACGGACCGCCCCCAACGGGTTTGCGCTATTGCATCAATGGTGTGGCACTGACGTTTGAACCGGCCTCGGGAGGACAATCATGAGGTACTTGGCGAAAAGCTGTTGTGCGCTGCTATGCGCGCTCGCATCGTCTGCAGCATGGAGCATGGAGGATGCTACGCAGCTGCCGGCTCCGGCAGTCGATGAGACGCCTACGCCTGGGCATGGTCTGGAGACGGCAGTTCTCTCGGGCGGATGCTTTTGGGGCGTGCAGAAGGTGTTTCAGCACGTCAAAGGAGTTCAGAGCGCGGTTTCTGGTTACGCGGGTGGATCGCAGGTCTCGGCGGATTACGAATCGGTAAGCACGGGGCGCACGGGACATGCGGAGTCGGTTCAGATTCGCTTTGATCCGAACGTCGTAAGCTACGGCACCATTTTGCGGATCTTTTTTTCCGTCGCACACGATCCTACGCAGGTCAACCGCCAGGGCCCGGACATTGGGACGCAGTATCGTTCGGAGATCTTCGTGCTCAATGAGGAGCAACGACGAATTGCACAAAGTTACGTGCGCCAGCTCGATCAGGCGGGCGTATTTGGCGAACGCAAGATTGCCACCCTAATCGACGCGTTGCCGGGCTTTTACGCCGCCGAAACGTATCACCAGGACTTTGCAACGCTCCATCCGAACAACGGTTACATCGTTCGGTATGACCTGCCGAAGGTACGCAATCTCGAGCAGCTCTACCCAGATCGCTTCCGCCATGCCCCGATTTTGGTATCCGCATCGGTTAATGCCGCAAGTGGGTTGCACTGAAGCTGCAGATTGCTTCGCGCCGATCGCACAAGCACATCGATGATTGACGCCGCTTGTGGACCGCGCCTAGAATTTGCTTGACCGGTATGACCGGTTCCTTACTGGCGTTTCTTCCGATGCGCCAGAGACTCGAGTGAGCTGGCGCCAATAACATTTGTGCTCACCGGGAACTCGGAAAGGCCCCATCCGCGGGGCCTTTTCATTTTTTTTTGCGAGGCGATCCTGCCATCGCAACGCTAGGTGTACTTGGATGCGCGGTGGTCACTAGATGATTGCAAAGGTACGCGGCGCACCCTTGGGACGCGTTGTCCTGGTCGAACACAGCTCCCGCATCCTCGCGGACAATCCACTCGGCGACCCCCACCTGCGCAGGTTTCCGGTTTGGTTGCCGCCGCAGTACGACGGTGGGAACACGCGCATGCGTGGGCGGCGCTTTCCTGTGCTCTATGACCTGGTGGGGTACACGGCGGCCGGCGCTGCGCACATCAACTGGCGCGCCTTCGAGGAAAACGTCGCCGAGAAAGCCGAGCGCCTTTTATTTGAAAGGCGAATGGGCCCGGTGATCATCGCCTTTCCCGACTGTTTCACTCGTCTGGGTGGCAATCAGTACATCAATTCATCGGCAATTGGCAATTACGCCGACTACCTTACACGGGAGCTCATACCGTTTATCGATCGCGAATTTCGAACGCTGGCATCACGCGAGCATCGCGGTTGCTTTGGCAAATCCTCTGGCGGCTATGGGGCGATCATCCACGGCATGAAGTACGCGCGCTACTGGGGCGCCGTCGCAGATCACTCGGGCGATTGCTACTTTGACTTTGTCTACCATTCTGACTGGCCCAATACGCTCGATGAGCTTGCTCGGTATCGAAAGTATCCGCGCAAACCCGGTCCGCTGGACGTTCGTCGCAGCGAGCGCGGCGCCGGGGCCGGAATCGACGATGGCAGGGTGAAGCGGTTTCTCGAGGCGTTTCACTCAAAAACCAAACCATCAGCCGCGGAGGTTCACTGCCTTATGAACCTTTGCATGGCAGCTAGTTACGATCCGGACCCGAAAGTCGCGAACGGCTTTCGGCTTCCATTTAACCTGGAGACCGGCGAGTTGCTCGCCGCGCGCTGGGAGCGCTGGCGCCGCCACGACCCAATCTTGCTCGTCGGGCGCTACGCCGATGCGCTGCGATCACTTAAGGCGATCTACATCGACTGCGGTTGGCGTGATCAGTACCATCTGCACTATGGTGCGCGTATCTTGTCAAAACGCCTGGCGCAACACAACGTTGCCCATCGCTACGAGGAATTCAACGACACCCATTCGGGCATCGATTACCGCATGGACGTCAGCCTGCCGTTTCTGTACCGCGCACTCAAGGCGTAGGTGCCCTTGGCGCAACTAGCGGCCTGTCAGTCCCACGTACAGGGCTGGCAATTGTTCCGGCAGCCGCTCCACCCGATCGAGAACCCGGTAGTTGCGCGAACCGAAGATGCGCGCGACGTATTGGTCCGCATGCGGATCGAGGGAAAGGCAATAGCTCGTAATTCCACAACGGCCAAGCGCCTCGACGGCCTTGCGGGCGTCGTGTCGCAAATATTGCGGGTCGCGCACGTCGATGTCGGCAGGTTCGCCGTCCGTTAGGACCAGTAACAGTTTTCTACTCTGCGGACAGCGCTGCAAGATCGCGCCAGCATGGCGCATCGCGGCTCCCATGCGGGTTGACATTCCGCTGCTCATCGCGGCAAGGCGCGCCTTGGCGTGCACATCGTAAGGCGCCTCAAAATCCTTAAAGCGGGTGTAGCGCACCTCGTGCCGACCGTCGGACGAAAAACCGTGAATCGCGAACGGGTCGCCAATCTTTTGCATCGCATCGGCCAACAAAGCGCTTGCGTCGCGTGCGAGCTCCAACACCGTTTGGTCGGACCCTCGCAGCTTATCGCCCGTCGATTGCGAAAGATCGATTAGCAAGAGCACGGCCAGGTCACGTTGCCGGCGAACATTGCGCATCATGATGCGGGTGTCCGGCTGGTCGTGCTTGCGAATCTGAATCAGGGCGCTGATGGCCGCGTTCAGATCAATCTCATCTCCCTCTTCGAGCCGCCGCAAGCGCTGTACGCCTTGCGGCTGAAGCGATTCGATCAATCGCTTCAGCCGCGCCACGATGGGTTTGTATCGCGAAACGACCGCATCAATGGTGGCAAGCTCGCCGACTGGCGCGCGTTGCTCGAGCACCGTCACCCAGTGCGGGCGCTCGACTTGGATTTGGTAGTCCCACTCCGGGTAGTGGTGCGGATCGGGTGCAGGCTCCTTGCCCTCCATCTGATTGTAGGAAATGCCTTTGTCCTCGTACGGGAACAACTCCGTGGACAGCACCCAGACCTCTTGGGCGTCGTCGCCGGCGGTCTCAACGTCGGTCTCGTTGATAAATTCCATTAGATTGACTTTGCGGCGCACTTGGCGCTCGAGCCAAGGCAGGGTCTGTGCGCCCTCGAGGTCCACGAGTTCATCGAATTCCCACACGTAGCGGTTATCGTCTCGGTACGGCGCTTGCACGAGATCTGTGCGGGCCTGAAACGCTGGGGCGATGTGCCTGAGCAGGTTGGCAAGTTCCGTCCCGATTTCCCACGAAATGCGGTTATCGGTTAGCCGATCCTGCGCCTGCCCAAACAGCTTTCGTCCTTGTTCAACCAGCGGTCCCTCATCAACATAGGTCGGATCGAGCAGCGCACGCGCCAGGCGGCTCATGTGGTCACCGCAGCTGCCACCAGTTTGTGGATTCGCCCGATGCAGCCGTGCCCAGATCGGTAGCAACCCGGGAAACTCGCGCAGTGCGAGGGCCTCGACACGAGCGTCTTCAATGAGGGCAACCAGCGCCATCTGCACGGGAGTAAGTGCCTGCGCGGATATGGCGCTGCGCGTATACACCAGGTGGGCCGCGGCGTGTGCAACGGCAGCGCGGTACAGTTCCAGTCCCCCAACGCCCGCCGTGTCATCGTAGGCATCAGGTACGTAGATAAGATGCCGTTCGATATAGGGGCGATAACCCTCTCGCGATTCGTAGTCCCCTGAGGTTGGGCGCAGGAAAAAGTCCCTTCCCCACAGGGCCCGCAAGTACATGGCAAGGCGTCGCTGTACATCGACAAATAGCGTGCCCTTGCGCTCTTGCTGAAGCACCGCCAGCGACTCGGGCGAATCCAGACCAAAGTAGCGTACCTGGGCATCAAAATCGGTACGATGCGCTTGCGCCCCCCAGTTCGCCCAACGACGCAATCCGCCGAGAGTGAGTTGACCCAAGAGGGTGTCGAGCTGCCCGAGCATTGGTCGCACCCCGCGCGGCGCCTGTGCAAGCAGGTTCTCCAATAGGCGCAGATAACCTTCGAAAAGCTGACGCTCCGCCAGCCGTCGCGCGGCAACGGGGCTGCTTCCAATGATTGCGGTGACGACTGTTGCGCTGGTTTTAGACACGCAGCGCAACGCCATCTCGACAAGATCGGCCGCCGCTTGCTCGCCAACTTCGCGCGCCACTGCCGGTGCTTCTTGCAAAAAAGTCACCACGAGGTCGTTGCCGCGGCCAAGTGAGTGCAAGGCCCGAGCGCCCTTCAGGTAGACACTCTCCAGTGAGGCGGCGGTAAAGGTTCGTGCTGCCTCATTCCAGCATGCGTGCAGGACTTCCTGCGCGTGCGCGCCAAGCTGCTCGGCAAGCTCGCCGTAATCTTCTAGTGCAATGGACATATTGACAGCGACCGTAAGGGTCCGCGCGAGAACTAGAAAAAGGTCGTCACCGCAGCGTCGAGCGCATCGCGCATGTCCGGATCGTCTGTAATTGGCCGCACTAGCGTCATGCGGCAGGCGTCGATCGGCGCAACGCCACGCGCAATCAGCGAGCCGGCGTACACAAGCATGCGGGTGGAAATTCCTTCGTCCAGGCCGTGACCCTTGAGGTTGCGCGCGCGCTCTGCGATAGAGACCAGCTTGCCGGACACATCTGGCGCGGCACCCGACTCGTGAGCGACGATCTCTTGTTCGACTGCGTGCGCTGGGTACTGGAAGTCCAGCGCACCAAAACGCTGCTTGGTCGACTGCTTAAGATCCTTCATGAGTGCCTGGTAACCCGGGTTGTAGGACACGACCAGTTGAAAATCGGGGTGCGCATGCACGAGTTCGCCCTTTTTTTCCAGCGGCAACACGCGCCGCGTATCGGTCAAGGGGTGAATCACCACCGTCGTGTCCTGACGGGCTTCGACAACTTCATCGAGGTAACAGATGGCACCAATGCGCGCGGCCACCGCCAGCGGTCCATCTTGCCAGCGAGTGCCCGCTGCATCGAGCAAGAAGCGTCCGACTAAGTCGGAGGCCGTCATGTCTTCGTTGCAGGCTACAGTCACCAGGGGTTTGCCCAGTTTCCAGGCCATGTACTCGACAAAGCGGGTCTTACCGCAACCCGTCGGGCCCTTGAGCATCATGGGCATGCGAACTGAGTACGCCGCCTCATACAGCGCGACCTCGTCCGCGATGCGACGATAGTACGGTTCCTTGGTAACGCGGTATTGGGCTGCGAGTTCAACAGTGTTCATGGCGATTTGCTTACGTCGACTCTGGGTGCGCGCGGACAACAGTTGGCACGCACCCGCCGGCAGGAGGTGTACCGACGGGTGTGCTGTGCAACGCTGCCGAGACGGGTCTTTAGACGGTCTTGCCGCGGTATACGACCATGGCGGCACCCTGCGATTGGGCCAGGTTGTCGTAGCCGATTAACCGCACGTGGTGCGTCGGATGCAGCTTATGACAGGCCTCAACCTCCGCAAGTATGCGATCGACATTGGTCTCGCCGAACATCGGCAGCTTCCACATGTACCAGTATGAATCGGTCATGTGTTCTGGTTCGGTGTGTTCGACGGCCGGATTCCATCCGCGTCGGACGATGTATTCGACCTGCTCGCGGATTTCTTCTTTGGACATCGGCGGCAGGTAAGAGAAGGTTTCAAACTTGCGGCTCGCGGGATCCGAAAGTTTGGATGCGTAGTCCTGGATTTCGCTCATTGTGGGTACTCCGGTTTTCTCGTATTTGGGCTTCCCCGGGGCACAAAAAGGCGGCCCCGGGGTGATATGTCGTGAATGGATTTTGGGCAAAAAACTCGCGCGCGTTGCTCCTCAGCGGTGCGCAACGTCGAGCTTGTCTACCGTGTCAAACTCGAACTTGATTTCCTTCCACGTTTCCATCGCGACGCGCAACTCGGGACTGGAGCGGGCCGCAGCGGTCAAGATGTCTTTGCCTTCTTTTTCGACCTGCCGCCCTTGATTGCGGGCGTGAACACAGGCCTCGAGTGCGACACGATTGGCCGAGGCGCCGGCCGCATTGCCCCACGGGTGCCCGAGCGTGCCTCCGCCAAATTGCAAGACCGAGTCATCGCCAAAAATCGATACCAGCGCTGGCATGTGCCAGACGTGAATGCCGCCAGAGGCAACGGCAAAAGCGCCGGGCATCGAACCCCAATCCTGATCAAAGAAGATTCCACGCGAGCGGTCTTCCTTGATGTAGCGATTGCGCAGCAGATCGATCCACCCTAGGGTCGAGGCCCGATCGCCTTCGAGCTTGCCGACCACCGTTCCCGTGTGCAACTGGTCGCCCCCGGACAGTCGCAGAGCCTTGGTCAGCACGCGAAAGTGAATGCCGTGGTTTGGGTTGCGGTCAATCACAGCGTGCATGGCGCGGTGGATGTGCAGCAACATGCGGTTTTTGCGGCACCAATTGGCCAGTCCCGTGTTCGCACAAAATCCGCCCGTCAGAAAGTCGTGCATGATGATCGGCATGCCGAGTTCTTTGGCGAATTCGGCGCGCTCGTACATAGCCTCGGGCGTGGGTGCGGTAACGTTCAGGTAGTGGCCCTTGCGCTCGCCGGTCTCGGCTTCGGCCTTGCGAATGGCCTCGGCGACAAAGGCGAAGCGGTCGCGCCAGCGCATGAACGGCTGGCTATTGACGTTCTCGTCGTCCTTGGTGAAGTCCAGGCCTCCGCGCAGGCACTCATACACCGCGCGGCCGTAATTTTTTGCGGATAAGCCGAGTTTGGGTTTGATGGTGCAACCAAGCAGCGGCCGACCGTACTTGTTCATGATGTCACGTTCGACCTGAATGCCGTTGGGCGGACCACCGCAGGTCATGACATAGGCGAGCGGAAAGCGCACGTCTTCCAAGCGCAGGCCGCGGATCGCCTTAAAGCCGAACACGTTGCCCACCAGCGATGTGAACACGTTAACGACCGATCCTTCCTCAAAAAGATCGATCGGGTACGCGATGAAAGCGTAAAAGGCGGTGTCATCACCCGGAACGTCCTCGATTCGATAGGCACGACCTTTGTAGTAATCCAAATTGGTCAGCAAATCGGTCCACACCGTGGTCCAGGTACCGGTAGATGATTCAGCAGCAACGGCCGCGGCTGCCTCTTCCCGGTCCACCCCGGGCTGCGGGACAATCTTGAAGCAGGCCAAGATATCGGTGTCCTTGACCGTGTAATGCGGCTCCCAGTACGTGCTGCGATATTCCTTGACCCCCGCGCTATAGGTCTTCTTGCCGGTTTGCTTCGTACTCATTTACGTCCACTCCTTCCCAGACAGTTGTTCGTTGGCACGGGGCACATTCTGCTGGCCCGGCTCATATAAATAAAGTCAGTTTAAATTTGAAATAGAATAAATAAATCTAATCGTTCATGTGTGCGTGCGCTTACTTGCGTTCAGGACAAGTGATCGGAAGCGCAGAAGCGTTCGCGACAAACTCCCTCCCTAAACCTCCTGCGCATTGGAGTTTGTTCCAAGGCGCTGGCCTGCGATTTGCGCCATCGCAGAAAACTGGCAAATCCCTTGCGTCAAGGCCTAGTGCCAGCGCGCCATTGCTGCACTGCCCGCAGGGTGTTCTCAACGTGATTGTCCGGACTCAGGCTGGCGTACGCGTAAATCACCCTGCCTTCGGGACTGATGACATAGGAGATGCGGTCGGCCCGATCGGGCATAAGGAACATCCCCGCGTCGTATCGCTTCATGATCTGCGCCCCCGCATCCGCGGCAACCGCGAACTTATTTCGACACTCTTTCACCGAAAAGTCTTTGAGCGTTTCAATGTCGTCGTTGGACATTCCGATGAGCGTTGCACCAAGCGCCTGAAATTTCTCACTTGCCTCAGCAAAGTTATGCGCCTCGATCGTGCATCCCTTGGTAAACGCCTTGGGATAAAAGTACAAGACGACCGGTCCTTTCTTCAACGCTTCGGCCAGCGAGAAAGTGAAGGTTTTGCCGCCCAGCGCGGCCTGCGCGGTGAAATCGGGCGCGGGCGCACCAACTGCTAAAGCGGCCGAAGAATCGTTGAGGGTTACAGCGAGCGCAATCGCGGCAAGACGAGCCGCGAGGCGCCTAAACGCGACGGCGTCCTTGTCCATGGGCTACTCCTCGCACAGTCGGGCACAGAAGAATAATTCTGAACCTTCGCGCGTGTAAGGCGTAGCCCATCAAGGCGTTGCCGCGTGCACATAATGGCTTGTAAATGCAGCGTCGCACCACTCAGTGCCACCCTCCCATCGGTGAAAAGATACCCGCGGAAAACGTGGGATTGTGCGAAAACCCTGCGCGAGTAAAGTGATTAAATAATTGCATGTCATGCACCGAGCTTACGGGGGGTTGCATGCGAGCTTGTAGCAAAGTTGGCCTTGCGCTCGCTGCGGTCGTTTTACTAACGGGTGGGTGCACACACCTGACAAAGGCACCGTCAGGACCGCCAAACTTCGCACCCGATCCGGGGATCGACGAAGCGTATGTCGACGCGCCCAGCGCGGCCGATTGGGTTTGCGTCTGTGCTCCAGGCGGATCGAGTCGGCCCCAGTGATGGGACTTCGCGCCTAGTACCGCTTCTCCAGAACTAGCAGATCGTTTTCCTGCCTCATTTGGAAGCGTCCAAGAAAGCTGTTTCCCAACAGCACGATGGGAACGCTCGCAGGGACGACCGTCGCGTCGACGTGAAAGACCTCCACCTCGCCAACGCGCACCGAGTCAAGGGCAGCTTGGTAAGAGAGCGCGACGCCGTTTGCGGTGTTGACGCTAACGCGTTGGCCCGCGCGATAGTTGATTCCGAGTTGCTCGGCTTGTGCTACGCCCATCACGACGTTGGATGCACCGGTGTCAACAACAAAGCGCACGCTT
>Ga0187769_10001705_pt1 | contig 12601 bp, 18 predicted proteins | sample 0116_SJ02_MP02_1_FD_133140 | JGI IMG/M metagenome (GOLD analysis project Ga0187769, IMG submission 133140) | Tropical peat soil microbial communities from peatlands in Department of Meta, Colombia - 0116_SJ02_MP02_10_MG | ecosystem: Environmental > Terrestrial > Soil > Wetlands > Peat | place... | reverse complement strand
AAGATTGGCGGCAAGATTACAACCAGCAACGTCCGCACAGCTCGTTGAACTATTTGCCGCCAGCAGAGTTTGCACGTCAGCAGTTGGAGATGCGGGCATGAGGAAAGCTAGTACAAGGATGCCTCTGCATCAAAACCCAATCGTGATTCTGACCGCATCAGGCGAAACACCCGCAGCCTTTGAAATTCTCTGACGGGCTATCTCGACTTCAGCCTTCACGCTTCCATCACTGGCGACTGTGTTGGCCGACGCTATGTCACCTACAGCAACGACATCTGCTGCGTTCGTGTACGCTTCACCCGTGCGCCGATACTTGGCCCACTTCGTTTCATAGTCGCTGCTCATTCTTGTTTTCCCATTCTTGCGGAACCACAAGCACGGCGTTTTATTTTCACCGTGCGTATTTGGCTTGGAGTCCAACCATGCTTGCTGCGAAGTGCGGACAGCTTCGACGGCGATCTTCGTCGGAATCAAATAACCAGCAATCTTCCCCGGCGTCCTTTCGATTTCGGGCATCACTACAAGAAGAAAATCGGTTCCCTCAATCGTCAGCTTCGCATCGCTCGATGGCTTGTCTGCACCTGTGATGAGCGTGTGAACTAATACACCTTTGGGAACGGACACTTGGCACTGCGCCGAACGAGCAACAGTTCGCAATCTGGGGCGAGTTGCACTCACAGGACGTTGTCCGGCGGGCAATTCTGAAGACGGCAATCAAGAATCAGCAGTTGAGTGGAACGATGTCACCTGACGGAAAGCAATCCCCGTATTGCCCCGCCGTCTACGACAGCAAGTCCCGCATCCGCAACTTCTGGTGCCTAGTAAACGGCCAGCCAGAATTCCACCCCAACGGCTACTACTACCACCGCGTCAAGCGCGACGGCAAAGAGAAGTGGGAGTCTCTCGGCACCGATCCTCATAGAGCTCAGTGGAAGTCTGTGGCCGAGGCCAAGAAAGAAGCTCACGGGACTGAAGATGTGCTCGGCCTGCACGCGAACAAGCAGCCGACGCCGGAGCCAGCTACCGCGCCGTCATTCTGCTGCACGAAGGCCATTCCCTCACTGCCCCAGAGATCGCGGGACTCTTAGGGGAGAGTGTCGGCACGATCAAGATTCGGCTTCACCGCGCCCGCTGCAAACTGCAAGAGATCATGCAGATTGGATGTGCGGTTTCCCAGAGCGCGAATGGTGTGCCTTGTTGCGAGCCAAAGTTGTCCGATGAAATGGCTGACGATGATGTGCGGAGTCTCCTCAGCAGGTAGAACATAGGCTCGCAGTCAGACGGTTGCCCCCGCTGAAATTCCAATTACCACTTGACATCCGTCCCATATTTCTGCAAACATGGCAATATGACGGTTGCTCAATCCAAGAGAGCTACAGAGCAAGTTGCCAAGTTCGCTGACATGTTCTCCGCAATGGGAACGGAGGCGCGGCTGCGGATCATGCAGTTGTTACTCTCGGCGCACCCAGACGGGCTTGTCGTGAGCGAAATTCAAGAGGAGTTGGACATCCCGAATTCGACTCTTTCCCACCACCTTGACAAGCTCAGGAACGAAGGACTCGTTCGAGTGCAACGAGAAAGTACGTTCCTGCGTTATACCGCCGCCACTGACGCGCTTCAGGAGTTGCTCCAGTTTCTCTACGCCGAGTGCTGCACCCGCAATAAGGCGCTGAAGCCAGAACAGATTACGTGTTGCAGATGAGGAGTTCTAATGAACACCACAGATATCAAGGAAGTTGTGAAACAGAAATACGGAGAAGCCGCGCTCCGAGTGAAAAGTGGCGGGAGTTCATGCTGCGGAGCGACCGCAGGGAACGGGTGTGGCGACCCAATTACTTCTAACCTCTACGATGGAACGCAGGCTGGGCAGATTCCCGAAGAAGCCCTGCTCGCTTCGTTGGGCTGCGGGAACCCGACTGCATTGGCGAACCTAACGGCTGGTGAAGTCGTTCTTGATCTCGGCTCCGGTGGCGGCATAGACGTTCTACTATCCGCGAAGCGGGTTGGCTCGACAGGCAAGGCTTACGGTCTCGATATGACCGACGAGATGCTGGCGCTTGCTAACGAGAATAAGCGTAAAGCAGGAGTCGAGAACGTCGAGTTCTTGAAGGGCGAGATCGAGAATATCCCGCTGCCCGACAACTCCGTCGATGTCATTATTTCCAACTGTGTCATCAATCTTTCCGCAGACAAGGATCGGGTGCTGCGGGAAGCCTTCCGAGTTCTGAAACCGGGAGGTCGATTCGCCGTGTCCGATGTCGTGACTCGTGGCGAGATGTTACCGGAGATTCGGAAGAGCGTGCTGGCGTGGGTGGGCTGCATGGCAGGCGCTTTGGAAGAGAACGAATATCGCACAAAGCTGGCGGCGGCTGGATTCGAGAAGATCGAACTTGAACCTACCCGCATTTATCGCGCTGAGGATGCACGGGAAACTTTGCTCAATGAAGGAATTGACATAGACGCAATCGCTCCTCAGATTGACGGGAAGTTCATGAGTGCCTTCGTGCGGGCCGTTAAGCCCGCTGGTAAGGTGTCTTGCTGTCCTCCAACCTGCTGCAACTGAGCTTGAACCATGAAGCCTCATTACAACGTACTGTTTCTGTGCACAGGCAACTCGGCGCGGTCGATCATGGCTGAGGGGATCATGAACTTCAAAGGACGACCCCAGTTCACTGCTTACAGTGCGGGAAGCCATCCATCAGGAAAAGTACGCCCTGAGGCATTGCGACAGCTTGAAGTCGCACATATTCCAACGAGCGGCTATCGCAGCAAGAGTTGGGACGAATTCTCTCAACCGCTTGCCCCGAAGGTGGATTTTGTCTTCACCGTCTGCGACAACGCTGCGAATGAAGTTTGTCCTGTGTGGCCGGGACAGCCGCTTACCGCTCACTGGGGTGTTCCCGATCCTGCTGCGGTCAAAGGCACGGAGGAAGAAGTCCAGAAAGCGTTTCGAGATGCCTTCTTTCTGCTTGATCGGCGAATCAGTCTCTTCCTTTGCTTACCGCACGCCTCAATAGACAGACTCGCTCTCAAAAAGGAACTCGACAACATCGGTCGGCAATGAAATCGGATTCGCTCTGCTCGGCTCGAAAGGTCTTTTCATGACGACTCACGTTGCATCACGCTTGGGCTTTCTTGACCGTTACCTGACTGTCTGGATATTCGCGGCTATGGCTCTGGGTGTCATTTCTGGCTGGGCACTCCCCGGCATAGTGCCATTTCTTAATCGGTTCAGCGTGGGTACAACCTCGTTGCCGATTGCAGCAGGCCTGATTCTAATGATGTACCCGCCTTTGGCGAAGGTTCGCTACGAAGAACTGCACGAGGTCTTCAGGAATAAGCGAATTTTAGCTCTATCCCTTCTTCAGAACTGGGTAATCGGGCCAATTCTAATGTTCTTGCTCGCCATCATCTTCTTGCGTGCATATCCCGAATACATGGCAGGGCTAATCATGATTGGTCTGGCTCGCTGCATCGCCATGGTCATCGTCTGGAATGAGCTTGCGAAGGGGGACACTGAGTATGCCGCAGGGCTGGTTGCATTCAACTCAGTGTTTCAGGTGCTTTTTTACTCGGTGTACGCATGGGTGTTCGTCACGAAGCTGCCGCAGTGGTTCGGCCTTCACGGTTCCGTCGTTCAGGTGACAATCTCGCAGATTGCGAAGAGTGTGTTTATTTATCTGGGTATTCCGTTCCTTGCGGGTATGGTCACTCGATTCACGCTCGTGAAACGGCGGGGCCGAGAGTGGTACGAGAAACAGTTCATTCCTCGTATCAGTCCTCTGACCTTAGTCGCTCTCCTCTTTACGATCTTCGTCATGTTCTCACTCAAGGGTGAATACATTGTGCGCCTGCCCCTCGACGTAGTGCGGATTGCCATCCCGTTGCTGATCTACTTCGTTGTGATGTTCCTTGTGTCGTTCTACATGGGGCACAAGCTAGGGGCAAATTATTCAAAAACAGCTACGCTTTCATTTACTGCGGCGAGCAACAACTTTGAGCTGGCGATTGCGGTTGCTGTGGCTGTGTTCGGCATCAACTCTGGAGCCGCATTCGCAGCAGTGATTGGGCCGTTGGTCGAGGTCCCAGCCTTGATTGGCTTGGTCAACGTTGCGCTCTATTTCCAATCCCGCTACTTCAGGCAACCGACGCTGGATGGCGTATCCGTGCCAATCTGCGGCCCTGTAGCGAGAACGTGATGGGGCTACCCACGCCTTCTTCTGCCGTAGATGACGCCGTTTATTTTCTCGAACTCGAAATCATTCGGATCGTACCCCCTCGAAATGATCTCTGCCGCAGTGAGGCGACCGGGGATGCGGGGAGGCGAGTCAAAAATCCGATCCCACAAAAGAACAAGCATCGCGGTAAACCAGCGGGTCGCGGGTAAGAGCAGGAGAAACACTGGGACCACAAGCATCAGCCCCACGATGGCGGTGATGATCGGGAACTCGCCAGCCTTCCAGAACAGCGCAATCGAGGTATTGACCAGCCCGATGTTGTAGATGCTGCTGGAAAGCCATCCAATGCCCTGACAGAGGAGAATGGTGCTGATGACGATGGCTGCACCAAACAACCGCCAGCCGCCGATCACAAGGTGCGCCGGATAGAGCAAAGTGTCAGCCGTGTCGATCACGCGCTCAAGCTGCTCGACGGACCTCCGTGACAGTCCCACGATACCAACCTGTTTTTCCATAAATGGTGTCCTCCGGCTACGGTAAGAAAGGCGACGAAGCTGTTCCAACAGTGCGCGGGGATTCGCTATGACCTATCGATTACACCAGCAGACTCCAGCAGCACGAGGCACTCCCGCGTTGTCACCTGACGCCATCCCTTATTTGGCAGGTATCGCCGCTCAAGCGGAGGGATCGTAGCGTCTCGCATTTCGAGAATGAACCGTGTGAGCGCGGGATTAGCGAGTCCTTGGTTATCATCAATCGCGAACTCGCCGAGTGTGTCGTGGCAGGCGACCAGTTCCCAGCGGTCTGTCATACCGTCTGTTGAGGCAGGGCGAACCTTCAGGTGAGTAATAACAACGCCGTTGAGCCTAAATTGGTAGCAGTTGTTCATCGTCTCCTCTTCCGCTCCGCTATCAGCAGGAATGCGTCCACGGATAGCAGGTCACCTTGGAGTGCTCATAGGACTGTTGGCGCGTGAAGAGTTGACCGCAAATGAGGCATTTGCGCGTGTCCTCGCCAACGACGATGAACACCTTGGAGTATCCCTCGTCGGCAAAGTCATTGCTGGTTCTGACTTGGGTTTCGGGGGTCATTGTCCCGCCCCAGCTTGCTGCGCGAGTCCAACAGGAGGATTCAGAACTTCGGGAACGGGAATTGCGCTGGCTTCTTTTACCAATCGGCACACGCTCGCACGGGATATGTTGTGCTTTTTAGCTACCTGTGTCAGCGACATCCCTGAGCGACGATCCAGCACGACTTGCTCCCGATCAACGTCGAGCCGCGTCCGCCCTATCTGACGACCTTCTAGCCGCGCACGTCTCATGCCGCTTTTTACACGTTCCACGACCAGCGACCGCTCCAACTCGGCAATAGCGGAGATGATCGTCATGAACAACCTACCCATGGCATCCCCACTCGCCAGACCCTCTCTTTTACTGACCAGTTCAACGCCAAGCGAATCTAGCGATTCGACCAGCAGGAGGAAGTGTTTGGTACTCCTCGCGAGCCTATCGAACGCCGCCACGAGCACGACAGAGAATTTCCGTTGCCGCGCATCTGCCATTAGCGCATCGAGTCCGGGACGCCGTGCCTTCAGACCGGAGACACCCTTGTCCTCATATTCCTTGACAACTGCGAATCCTCGCTGCTCGGCTAACTGCCGTAGGTCGTAAAGCTGGGATTCGATGTGCTGATCGGCGGTGCTGACGCGGGCATAGATGGCGGCTTTCTTCATCTGCTGAAATCCTCCTATATGGACTTGACTGCGAGGGAGAAAGTGGGAGCCGCTCACGCCTACAGAAGCATTGGAAATTGCCCCCATCCCCGTTCTACCAGCGAAATGTCGAAAAAAGGTAGGAATGGGCGGGTAATAGCACGAAATTGTTACCGCTGTGCCATGCTTGCAAAGAATTTTCGGCGACTTCTACCTTTTTTTCCTCTTTCGCTGGTAGAACACCACTGGAGGGGACATGCCACTGCACAAAGAGTACGTCCGCGACGGCAACCGTCGCATTATTGGCTCAGTCACAACTGGATTTACGGGCGCGTTTGCCACAATCGTTCGCGACGGGTCCGGGCATTCAGCATGGAAGTAGTCGGAAAGTGAGTTGGTGAACACCCGATAGCAGCACCCTGTGCTGGCTGCTCCGGCTTCCCATTTGTCCGGGTTCTTCCACGTCGAGACCGCCCGGTACAGCTTGCCCCATGAGTCTCGACCCATTTTGCGCAGCGTGCGGTCGATGTAGCAGTGGGCGCATTCCGGCGCGACCTTATCGCAGCCGAGCCAGAAATTCTGCGTGTGATGTGTCCATGCGATATTTGAATTTTCCATATCCAGTTTTCCTTCTCTGGCACTCAGACGTGCGTTCCTGCCTACATGATCTGAGCGTATTCGCTCACCATCTTCTTCAAATCGCGCTTCGGAGATTGAGGCATCCATCCCGGTTGAAGCATGGTGTTCCATGCCAGATAGCCAGCAATCTGCCACTTGCTGAGCCCAAGCTGACCAGCGATCTCATCACAAGTTTTCCCAGACAGCCGCAGGCGCACAGCGTTGATCGCGGTAGCAACTTTCTCTGTAGTCTTCTGAAGGCGCAGCCACATGTGCGGCGAGTACGCATCCAGCAATTCCGCAGGCGTGCTGTCGATCTCGTTCATGATCGTTTGCAGGTCTGTGCGGAGTTTTGCCAAGTCAATATGGCTGATCTGCTTCTTGTTTTCGTGTTTCATAACGCTTCTCCTCATTGGTATTTGCTACTCAACTCTCGACATTCGAGAATTCTTCGTAAGTTTCCCATTCACTGCTGCGCCGAGCATTAACAGTTACAAGCAGCTTCGGAAACTCTCCGCAGAAAAAGACGACAGGCGAATGCTTCAGTTCACGCAATCGAGCCGGGTCTGATGGGTTGTTGGATTACAGAACGGCAGCGTCTTGAGTGCCAATGCGTCCGTTACCTTGCTGGAGCACATTGACGAACTGGGAAAACTGACGACGACGTTCTGCTTCTTCGTTGGCTGCCTCTTCGGTGTCTTGCACGTCGAGGACTTCGGTTCCACGCAGAACAAGCCAATCGACGTACCGCTGTCCGTCAATGAGCTTGTCCCGTTTTTCCACCCGGATGGTGGTATCTTTGGGTGGAGCGGCTTTAGCCGCCTTTTGCTTTGCGGGAGCCTCTGGCTTTGGGGTCACGGGCTCCTGCATGGCTTCTTTCTCGGTCGGACGACCGATCAGCTTGCCAATGAGCGTCCTCACCTTAATGGCGAGTTCACCCTGCTGAAGTTGGTTGCTGACCGCCGTAAGGACATTCAGAATGTCCCCGGCGTTCGCGGCGGCATTAGCAGCAACATCCGTTTCACCTTTGAGGAGGGTGGACTTGACCTGCTTGCCGAGCCGTTCCTTCTCGGATACGGATTCTTTCCGCACAGGACGTTCGAGATACTCTTCGAGCTTCCCCGGCGTCGGAGCGATTTTGGTGAAATCCTTGATCGCCTCGTTCACGTTGCCGCCAGCTTTGTGAGCAGTGACGACTTCGTGAGCCGCCGACGTTGCCTCGATCAGCTTTGCCTCAAGGGGAGTGAGATGCTTCGGCTTGGGCTCTTTGTACTTGGAGCAGGAAGGCGTGTGACCCTTTTCCTTCTTGCATTCGGTACAAAGTTGCTTACCCATCAACAAGTCCATCTTGTTGATTGCTGTGCGCAGGCACATCTTCAAGTTGTACGTTTGCTTGTACCAGTTGAAATAGGCCATCCAGATCGACTCGCGCTTCGTCGGTTTTGCAAGCTCGATGACAGTGGAATCGATCTCGGCTTCTTTGCGCATCTTTTCACTGCCACGCTGTGACAGCAGTGAGCGCATCTTGGCGAGAGCGATCAGGACATCGGATTGTTTGTCCACTGCCGTCGCACTCGCCTTCTGCACTTCCTCGTGTGTTTGATCGAAAGCTTTCCGCATTTCCTTGGCGTCCTTGAATTGAATGGGCGAGATTTCAATTTTCACGTGCTCAATTTTCAGGAGCGTTGCAGGAGGTTGCGGAGCTACTGCGTTTTCCCTTTTCTCTTTCATTGCTGACCTCCTAGTCAGGAACTCATGCAAGAACTTGCACGAGTTGTTGGTGGTCAGACTCGGCTCGATTGTCAATGAACCCGGAACCGCTGGCGACTGATCGCCTTCCGACCGCTGCATCGGGCTACTCTCTCCCGCTGCATTGGCGTTACCTTCGTTTACCTGTTTCGTTCTTTCCTGCTTCTTACGCGAACTCTCCAATGTGAGAATTCTCCTGAAGTGTGTCACCGCGTGATGCGCCGAGCATTAACACTTCGAGTCAGGTTCAGTGACCTACATTTCAGGAAACCCGTGCAAGGTCTTGCACGAGTTCTGGTGCTCAGAGACCGTTCGTCCGGTCAGTTGTAGGTCGCAAACAGAGACTGAGAGAGAAAACAGCAATGAAAGCTCATAAAGGCTGGGAAACAAATCGTGACGCGCAGAGAAATGCCATTGCTGACATGGTGATGTACTCGGCTGTTCTTGGTGTTGAAGAGCTAAAGCCCTACCGAGAATTTTCCTCTACGGAAAGGAAGGCTGAGTTCAAGGAAAATTTCGAGTTCTTGTTAGGAGAGGGGTGCGACTCTAGGGCGCTTGTAACTGCGTTGCAGATGGCGAACACGATTCAGGTGCCGGATGCTCCTCCTAGTCGGCTAGTGAAATCTCTACTCAGCCAAGTTTTGCGGGTATCTCATGATCTCTCCGTATTGGAGGATTCGTTCGTAGGCTGTGGTTGGGACACCTTCGCTCCCAAGAAACAAGCAAGGGCTGTGGACGAACTTCTTTTTCGACACGCTTCCTACTATGAGCGAAGATTGCAAACAGACGCAACCCATCTGTCCCGACACGTGGGGAAACGATTGAGAGCACTGATCGACCGGATGCGCAAGCTCGCACATGGTCTCGCCCTAGTCGAGCGAACGCCGATGTTCATGTTTTTCGTAGTTCAAAACTGGCGACGAGCAACAGGAGACGAGCTGGAACCGAAAATGCTCAAAGAGCACCTTCGCGATATAGCTGAAGATTTTGACGACTGGCTACGAATGGCAAGAGAAGGCGGGGTTCCACGTTCGGATTCGCTGATGCGGGTTAGGCGCGTGTGCCCAGTCCTTTATGTGAAGTGGGCTACACGAGGGCATCCGTTTCACGAGTGTGTTGCTAACCTGCTCTCGATCCTGAGGATTCACATTTCAAAAGAGCAGTTAGCGCGAGAACTCGCGGAATTCGAGGAAAACTGCCCTTACGCTTCCGACCACATCCGAATGGTTCTAAGTCTGGTACACCTGCGCAAGAAGAAATACCGCGTCCAGAGTGTGAAACCCTATCGCGTCAAGGCGGCACCCGTGAAGGCTAAGAAAGAGAAAGAAGACTTTGAAATTCGGTTCTCTTTTGATCCAGATGGAAAGATCGTTTATGCATATTCATCGGGTCGAGTACCCAAAAAGTGGCGACCACTGCTAGAACTGGCAGAAACCAAATAGCCGCTTGTCATTAAGCATTGCTGCCCCATTTTGTAAACAAGCGCCATCAGATTGCGATTTGGCCCCGCTCTTCTTCTGTTCTACCCGCTCACAACCCACCCCGAACTGTTAATGCTTGGCGCGTGATTCACTGTCACATTAACGGTGAATCTGACAGCGATTCCGTTGTGAAGGAGCACTGGGTGACCGAAGACTTAAACATGGCGGCGGGCGGGGACAGGCGTCAAACCAATCCGGATCAAAAGAGAAATGCGCCCTCTTCCGCTTTTCCTCTTGAGCCGTTCGTGGATGCGAAGACCGTCTCAGCCTTCCTCTCTATACCTCGTGCCGACGTGCTCAGAATGACGCGAGAGAGGAGAATTCGTGGCTATCCATACAAAGGTAGACTGCGACACGTTTACCGTTACCGTCTCAGCGAAGTGAGCGCAGATTTCGAGACCTTCGGATACCAACGGCAGCGTACAATGCCCCAAGCCCCTGTGAGCCGGAGGAGAAAATCCAATGGCTGACAAGGTAAAAGGCTGGCTTCGCGAACGTGAACGAGCAGAAGGCATGGCTTATCTTTGGTGCTATCAGCGACTCAGACCGAGCGATGGGAAAATGGTCGAGAACTCAATTCCGCTTGGACTGGTCGCTGACATCGGAGACGAGATTGCCGCGTGGATTCTAGTTGGCGAGCTTCGCCTAGTTGAGAAGTACATCAATCGACCGCTTTCTGGCAGGCCAACATTCGGTGAACTTTGCACTGCCTACGTCAAAGACGGGCTCCCATTCCGAAAAAAAGACGGTCATAGGAAGGGCAAGGGCACCATCGAAACCTACCAGTACCACATTAACAATCTGATCCTTCCACGCTGGGAAAGTGCTACCGCAGAGGAAATGAAGCCACTGCCTATCCGCAACTGGCTTTATGAGCTTCACGACGGCGACGATTACAGTTGGGAGACCTGCTCCAAAACTGCGGGGATCATGTCGTTGGTGTTCGATTTTGTTGACCACAACGAACTCTATTCGATGCGAAACCCGATGGACAAAGTAACAATTCCGGCGAGCGAGGAGGAGCACCCGAAACTCCGGCTACTGACACCTGAAGAGGTTTTCTCCCTGATGAGGCGGCTCCCTAGCCCGGTAAACATCTCCGTGCTGCTGGTCGCTGCCACGGGTGTGCGTATTTCGGAGTGTCTGGGACTTCGCTGGCGTCATGTGCTTTGGCAGGAAAACAAAATCTCTATCGAGCAGGTCTTTAGGCGTGGAGAGATTCTGAAGCGTACCAAGACCAAAGCCAGCAAAGCTCCAGTCCCGATGTGTGAGGCTCTGGCAACAACCCTCAGCGAGTTGCGTCAGCAGACCGAATACAACAAGGACGAGGACTTTGTATTCGCCTCGCCGACCCTCGACGGAAAGCAGCCGTTGTGGGGACAGACAATGAACGCTCAGTTCGTCAAGCCAGCCGCCATCGAGTTGGGATTGGCGGCTGCCACTGAGCGTTTTGGCTGGCACCGCTTCCGTCACAGTCTGAGCACGTGGGCGAACGAGACAACGAAGGACATCACGGTTAGTCAGACGATGCTTCGTCACTCGAAGCCCGACACGACCGCCATCTACACCCACGGGAACTTCGACAAGGCGCTGGACGCCCAACGCGTGTACATGGGTCAGTTGCTCAAGATGAAGCCCGCTTCGGAGTCAACGCAATGATTCCATCGGGCTGGCATCGGGCTGGAAAATTGGTGAGGAAAACGACCAGCCACATCCAAGTGGCTGCATCGTCGGAAGATAACGATGGTGGGCGCTATAGGATTCGAACCTATGACTTCCACCGTGTGAAGATGGCACTCTACCGCTGAGTTAAGCGCCCAAACCTTGAATGACAATCACTTGCGGGCCATCCGAAATTGCCCGCCATGGCAAAGCGTACCAGATTTCGCGAGGTTCAGCATAACTGCGGATCATCTATGGCCAAAGCGATCTAACTCAGGTCCGACCTGTGCTGCAGGTAGAACAAGGGCAGGAGACCGAGACCGCCTTTCGGGAGTTCCACGGGAGTTTTCAATGGAGAAACTGCAGGCTGATTCGTTCCTCGAAGAAACTGGCATTGCTATGTCATAGCAAGGAAGCAGCTTTCAGGTTAGGGTCACCCGTGGTAGCCTTGGGGTGCGAAATCTCGGCAGGGGACTAGAAAGCCCCTGCGCTACGGCAATCTGATGTCTGGCAAATCCATCCCGGCCCGAGGCCCCCTAACTCCCTCTTCCACTGGGACTTCCGAGGCAGGTCCCACCGCAGAGAAGACGCAACTTTCGGTGCGCAGAGGGGTTAATTCGAGTGTGAGCAGCATTGCCATCGATCGCGGGTTGCTCGCAATGACGGGCGTGGCGCCTCATACCGAGGCGCAGCACGCCGTGGCTCGTGGAGTAGAGGCCACGAGCGACGCGGAGGTAATGCTGCGGGTAAAAGCGGGGGACGATTCCGCTTTTGCGTACCTGGTACAGAAATATCGCCGGCCAATGGTCAGCTTTATGTACCGCATGGCCCACAATTCGGCGGCGGCAGAAGATCTGGCCCAAGAGGTGTTCTTACGTGTGTATCGGTCGCGGGAGAACTACGAGCCGAGCGCGAAGTTCAGTACCTGGTTGTATCGCATCGCGACCAATCTGGCGGTGAATTACGCGCGCGATACCCGGCACGAACGGCCGGAGACCATGGTGAGCATCGATGAACCCGATGAAGACACCGGGTTGACTGTGGATGTGCCCGATGCATCTCTGACGGCGGAGGAAGCGATCCTGCGGCGGGAGCGCATGGCCGCCATCCGCCAGAAGGTGCAGGCCCTGCCGGAGCGGCAGAGGCTGGCGGTCATCATGCACAAGTATCAGCAGATGGATTATCGGCAGATTGCGCAGGTT
>Ga0187769_10001703_pt1 | contig 12612 bp, 11 predicted proteins | sample 0116_SJ02_MP02_1_FD_133140 | JGI IMG/M metagenome (GOLD analysis project Ga0187769, IMG submission 133140) | Tropical peat soil microbial communities from peatlands in Department of Meta, Colombia - 0116_SJ02_MP02_10_MG | ecosystem: Environmental > Terrestrial > Soil > Wetlands > Peat | place... | reverse complement strand
GGTTGTCTGCTATGTGGGTGGGCTTGCAAAGTGGCAGGAGATACCCAAAACCTTGAAGTTGGTCAAGACAATGCGGTCCAGAGAGCCGCAGGTGTTCTTCCTGTTCATAACCAGAGATAACGCCAGCAAGTATGCCTCGGAGTTGGCCGCGATAGGGAAAGAAGGAAAGGATTACCGCTGTTTGAGCCTTACACATGATGAGGTCCTTGAGATACTCCCGGCAGCGGATCTGGGAGTTTTGTTGCGCGCCTCGTCCCCGGTTAATCTTGTTTCATCGCCCACGAAGTGCGGCGAGTACTTGGCATCTGGAGTCCCGGTTTTGACTACGGCCTATGCCGGGGACGCCTCATCGGTAATAGCGGAAACCTGCGCTGGTTTCGTCCTGCGTGACGGCGCCACTTCGCGGGACGATGCGGAATTGGCGATATCGTTTCTACGTATTTCGATGGCAGATCGAGCATCCGTTGCCAGGAGAAGTCACCTCGCAGCCGTCGAACATTACAACACGGCCCATGGTCTGGAAAGCATCAGGCAGCTTTTGAAAGAAGTGCTTTTCACCTCTTTAGACAAGAAACTGCCGGGAATCGGATGAGCCGGTCATGTGTTAATGCGTCGAGCGCTTGGGTTTAGAATTGCGGCAGACGCGATAACGGCAGTAGGAACATGATGATTTGCGCGTAGTTGCCGGGGGCAGGCGGAATGGCCCAACGTGGGCCGGAGATGGATGCGCGTGGAAGAGAGCCAATGACTCAATCGGTTCAATGTGTTTCCCCGCCAAGGCTGACCCTCGTTATCCCATGTCACAACGAAATCCAGGTGCTCCCAGAAACTGCTGCCCGTCTTGGAAACCTGCTCGATAGACTCATTCAAAAAGTGTTGATCATCGAACCTTTGGTCTACTTCATCGACGATGGGTCAACGGATGACACCTGGTCGTTCATCGAGCATCTTGCAGCCGAAGGCACTCGTTTCCATGGCCTAAAGTTATCCCGGAACTTCGGCCAACAGAGTGCAATCCTGGCGGGGCTGCTCACAGCTCCGGGCGACGTGTTAATTAGCATCGACGCAGATCTCCAGGACGATGTATCTGCGATAGAAGAAATGGTGCGAGCTCACTTAAGCGGGGCAGAAATCGTCTACGGCATTCGGCGCAACCGCAAGACAGATAGCTTCTTCAAGCGTAGTAGTGCCGAGGGCTTCTACCGGCTCCTTCAAGCGATGGGTGTACAACTGATGTTCAATCACGCTGATTTTCGCCTCTTGAGCCGGCGTGTGGTGGAGGAGCTGCGCAGTTACAAGGAAAGTAACTTGCTGCTGAGGGGATTAATCCCACAGCTCGGCTTTCATTCGGCCCTGGTCTACTACGATCGATCGGCACGTTTCGCAGGAGAGACAAAATACCCAATCTCACAAATGGTCGCCCTCGCTGTGAATGGGATAACCTCCTTCACGGAGATTCCCCTAAAAATCATCATGGTCCTCGGCATGCTTGTTTCCTTTTGTAGCTTCGGCCTGGCCGCATGGGCGTTGGTCGCCAAGTTGCTGGGCTCGAGCGCGGTACCCGGCTGGGCTTCTATCGTGATTCCTCTTTATATGCTCGGCGGAATACAACTGGTATGTTTGGGGGTTATTGGCCAATACGTCGCGAAGGTATATTCCGAGGCGAAGGCCAGACCACGATTTATCATCGAGAAAAACCTGTAGATTAACGGTGTCACGGCCTATGCCGGAAGCTTGCCCCACTACGGAGAGACACGGGCAAGCACCGCATACTGACCGCCAAGTGGCATTAGAGATAGCACTCTCTCGAAACCGCCGAATGTGCGAAAGAGCCTTTCTGGGAGATAGAGGAAGTATTCTTGATAGGTCGATACAAAGCCGGACGTCTCAAGCAGCCTGCGCGTTTGGCGTGCGGTAAGAAGTTCGGCATCCACGTCGACCGGACATCTCTTCACGATCGTCCGGGTAACTGGATTCCAGGGATTGTGTTCAATGATGCAACACCATCCTAGCGGGCTTAGTACCCGCCGCATCTCGTTCGCCAGAAGTTTCCTGTCCGTTCCATGCACATGGTGCATAACACAAACGGCGGTCACAAAATCGAATGAACGATCATCGAAAGGCAACTCGACCGGTGTTGGTTGCTCAATCGCTTTGAACGAAACATTTGAAGACAACATACCGGCGGACGGGTCGCAGCCCGTTGCCTGGGCAAAGTTACTCCCGGCCAGTTGAAGAAGTTCGCCCCGGCCGCAGCCAACATCCAGCCATCTCTGCGCCCCCAGTGCCAATCTTGCACGCTTCAGGAGCTTATTGATCAGAAGCCACTTCCGCCAGTGGAAATGGACCGGACCATTCGCGAAACGATTTCTGAGCGGGTCATCGAGCAACTCGTCATAGGAGGACGCATACTGTTCGAATTCCGGGGATGCCTTATCGGTAGCTTGCAATGTCTTGGCCCTTTCGCTTCATCATACGGTGCCGAAATATTGCTCCGCCAGCCCATCTTCTGTATACTTACAAGATTCGCCAACCATGACGAGCCATTGGCCTTCTGGGTCGCGGTGAGTCGATGCGGAAGTCCTGAAACACAGCAATTATACGACAGCTAGCGTCGGCACTGGGCGGACGCGGCCTCAAGGACGGAGGGACTCCCGACAGAAAGCAGGCGCACAAGGGAAACGGTCATGTCCATTCTCAAGAGAACTCTCATATGGCTGGGGATCTCGATCCCTCCATTCCTCTTCTTTCTATTCTTGGCTAGATCGCTCAATGATCTTCCCGTCACAGATGATTATTCCTGTGTTCTGGCATTTCTCTTGCAGTGGAAGAGCGAGGCCGGGATCCAGCACATTATACAGGTCGCTACGTTCCAGGTCGGGCCATATCGGATGATGTTTGAGCATGCGGTTGTCGGAGTTCAGTACGCAATTCTTGGTCACACAGACCTTAAGACGCTGGCGATTCTAGGCGACCTGCTTGTTATTCCCCTCTTCGGTTTGCTGTATCTTATGTGGTGGGAGTGTGGCCGGCCTCGAAACTATACATTACAGATGTTTGTCCCAGCATCGTGGATATTGTTTCAGCTTCAATATGTGACCGATCTGGATAGCGCAACAGCTTCGCTTCAACTTATTCCAGTAATCCTATTTGCGGTCCTCGCGTGTTTCCTAGCTACTAAATCCGGTACGATTGTCTTCCTGGGTGCGCTTCTCAGTTTGATGCTTAGTATCGCTTCGAATGCAAATGGACTATTCATGATTCCGATCGGAATCATGATTTATCTCTATCGCAGAGAATTCAAGCGATTGATTGGATGGTGCTGCTGTGGAGTAGTCGCCTGTGTGGTCTATTTTGTCCCGCACCATCCCGCGGCTCTAACACTTAATACTGATGCGGGAAGTAATATCGTTGTAAGCGTGCTCCAGCATATCTCCTTAGTTTATGCGCTGGCATTCCTGGGAGACATTGCTACGATAAGGAATCCATTTCCCGCTGTGTTATTCGGTTCTGTTCTTGTGGGCGTGTTTATATTTGCAACTGGCGACCGCCTTTTCGCACGAAGGCCCGCTTTATTCTATTCCTCCTTGTTCTTTATTGTTACCGGCCTGGCGGTTTCTGGTCTTCGGTCAAATCTTGGGCTTGTCACAGCTTTGGGTTGCCGATATCGCATCAATTCCACCATGCTTGTGATATTGCTCTACTTCTACTTGGTCGACAGGCTTTATGGAATTCGTGTCAAGCCGCTGATTATCCGTGTAAGCGCCACCGCGTTCGGGGTGCTGCTGATCGGATTCAACGTCGCATCCGATCTCGCCGGTGAGAAATATATGTTGACAATGCAGCATAAGGTGGTAACCGCGATTGTGCGTTGGAAGCAGCATGAACCGCGCCCCCCGATGAGCGCCTCGGTTCCCGATGACTTTACGGCGGAGAATGAAAGCAGAGGTATTTTCGAGCCGGTCGAGCCAACCTTATCGGACTCCATCCGGGAGGGTATTCTTATTCTGCCGAAGCTTCCGGCGGGGAATTAGTGCGGTGCGAGGCCGTCTTGCGGTGACCGAATGGATTCAAGTTTCTCGTGCACGACGGCCGGCTTGCGCCGCATCGGGTGGAGACGAGATAATGAAGAAATCTCAAAAACGCAAGAGCACGGATCGTTCGGTACACTTGTCCCCGAGAACAGGATGATGAAGATTACGATTGTCACCGCGACTTACAACAGGAGAGACCTTTTGAAGCGGCTATTTACCAGCCTCGAGGCCCAGAGGTATGAGGACATTGAATGGATCGTAGTTGACGATGGAGGCAGTGACGACACCGAGGAGGTTGTGCAGGCGTTCAGAAAGTCAGCCGCAGTCGATATTAGATTTCTTAGGAAAGAGAACAGTGGCAAAGATGCGACAGTCAATGCGGGCCTGGACCTCGCGGGGGGAGACCTTGTCGCTGTAATCGATGATGATGACTACTTTGTGCCCAATGTCTTTCGCCAGATTGCCGACGATTATGCCAAAATTGCCGAGGACGATGAGGTCGCGGGGCTGAGCTATCTAACACAGGATCCTTCCGGCAAGGTCTGGGGCAGGATGTTCCCTCTCAACTACATGATTTCTGATCATTTCGATTGCCGGATCAATCAGAAGATTTGGGGAGACAAATGCGAATTCACCAAGGCGACGGTTCTCCGAGACAATCACATTCGATTTCTCGCGACAAAGACAAGGGGCGGCTTTGGTGCTGATACCCTGTTTCTTTCAAGTATCGCGGAAAGATTTAAGACCTGCTACATCAACACGGCGGTGCTCTATAAGAATTTCTACGAAACTGGAATCGCAGTGAATTGGCGACAGAAAGGACTCCTCAATCCTGAGCTGTCCGCCGCCTATTATGCGTGCTTCCAGCATCGTCGGGTCCATTTGAGGATTCGGCTACGATACATGGTCGCCTACATCGCGATCACGTATTATGCAGGATATCCTTTGCTCCCGCCTTCAGTGCAAACGCCATGGAATCGCGCGCTCTTTGTTTTGGCTTACCTGCCAGGAATGATGATCGGGGCTAGATGGAAGAAATACAGAAAGAGTGGTTCATATCCGCAGGCCAGGCACTGGATGGAACCTAAAAACTAGAGCGCATCACGACAAACGCGGGCCCGACCATCGCGCCAGTCGAGCTTCTGGTGTTCTGATCCTTGCGGAGCAAATGCGATGCGACCTTATTGGTACTGTTTGTGAGGGTGCAACGAGAAAGCAGGGACGACAATGAGCTATTCGGTAGACTTTCCAAGGATCGTATGCCCTAGCTGCGGAAGACCGGTGGCCCAGAGAGCAGACGAAGGGTGCGCGTGTGAATTCTGCCCAAGTGCGATTCAGATGGTTGATGGCATTCCTGTTTTTGGCGTGAGGTCCAGCCAGATAGCCGAGGTAAGATCAGGCATTATTGCCTCCCACCGCTTCAACGCCGAGGTACCGGCGGGGAGTCATTTGGACTATACGGCTTATACGGTAAAGACCTATCGGACTCTGAGAGATATTATCGAAGCTTCGTTCTCTGGACCGAGGCAGCAGCGGCTGTCTGTCTTAGACGTAGGTGGAGGGCGCGGAGAACTGGCTTTTCTGCTCGGAGAAACATTCGATACCGCAATGATCGATGTCGACTTGTTTTCGGCAAAAGCCGCACAGGCTCTTCAGCTTGGAGCCTCTCGCTTCAGAGTGCTGTGTGGAGATTGTAGTGATTTGCCAATAGAATCTCGCTCTGTCGATGTGCTCATTTCCAAAGACACCGCTCACCACATGGCGGATCCCGGATTGTTTTTTCGCGAAATGGCTCGTGTTGTCCGGCGTGGAGGCATAATTGTTGTCACGGAACCCATCCAGGGTTTGCTTGTGAACCGCAAGAAATCTCTGGCGGCTGATCGGATGCGGCAATTGGGGGCGACGCACCATCATTTCTACTTAAAAGAGATTACAGGGCCGCTGGGTAGGATGTTTGCGGATGTGCGTATTGTCGATGCCGAGCCCAACCCGGTCGCACATGTTTTCGCAAGGTTCGGGCTCTCAAGACTCGGGAAGTTCATTGATCGCATTGTGGCGCACCTTCCTTTACTGCTTCGAACCGGGATTCTGAATTTAAGAGGGGGAAACGGTCTCGTCGTCTGCCGACTACCGGTTGTTGACGAATCGCAGCAGGATCACGCCAAGGCATACGATGGGTCGCTCGCGGAGTATCCTATAGACTTGGTGGCTGTTGAGCCTATACCTGAGATCACAATTCAGAACATCCAGAAAGTGCTTCGAACTGCTCAGAGAGTGAACGGTTGACGATTCGAGCAGAGTGGTGCAGGTATTCAATCGAAGGTCCCGCGTTTCTTGTGATGGCCGACTATGAAGATCGCTCTCGTCAACAACTACTATTATCTACGCGGCGGTTCCGAGCGCGTCTTGTTCGATGACCAGCGGGCGCTGCTCGCGGCCGGTCACGAAGTTCTGCCGTTTACCCCCCGGGACGATAACAATCAGGCCGCAAGCTCCCAGTCCTTCTTTCCTCTGGTAACGAATCCGGCCACGGCCAGGCGAACTGGTTTGATGAAGGCTGCTTTGGATGTTGTCTATTCGCCTTCCGTCGGACGGTCGTTCGGCCAGTTTCTTGATGTCCTTCGTCCAGACGTTGTCCACTGCCATAACATCTACGGCCGATTGACCACTGCGGTTTTAGACGAGGCGAAACGTCGTGACATTCCAGCTGTTCTGACGGTACACGATCAGAAGCTTGTTTGTCCTGCATATCTTGGCCTTCGAGACGGCAAACCTTGCCAGCTTTGCAGAGACGGTGGCTACTGGCGTTGTGCTCGTTGGAAATGCCACAAACACAGCCGCTCTGGTTCGATTGTTTATACAGTGGAATCTTACTTCAATCGGCTGGGCGGTAAATATGACACCGTTGCACGCTTTCTCTGCCCAAGCCGCTTCATACAAAGTGCTCTCTTAGAATCCGGTATTCCACCGGAGCGAACTATTTATCATCCGAACGCACTTTCGCCCGACGAATACACGCCGGGATACAAAGTTGGTGACTATGTCCTCTACGCGGGCAGGCTCTCAGTTGAAAAGGGTATCATGACCGCACTTCGGGCGATGGAGCGAACTGGGATTCCATTGCGCGTCGCCGGTACCGGCCCCCTTGATGCTGCTGTGCGTGAATGGGTCGCAGGTCGCGAAACACTCGTTCGGATGGAAGGCTATTGTAGTGGTGAGCAACTGGCCGACCTCTATCGCAAGGCGGCCTTCACTCTCGTTCCATCCGAGTGGTACGAGAATGCATCGATGTCCGCACTCGAATCATTCGCTTATGGCAAACCTGTCTTGGCATCTCGGATTGGCGGCAACCCTGAGCTCGTTGTCGAGGGCTGGTCTGGGCACCTGTTTTCGCCCGGCAATGTTGATGAATTGGCAGCGGCAGTATGTTCCATGTGGGAAAATCATGAAGAGCTGACTACAATGGGGAAGCAGGCCCGTTCCCTGATCGAGCGAGAGTTCTCGCAGGAGAATAGACTGTCCCGTATGCTCGAAGTCTATCGAGACGTTTGCAGCTCTTCGACCGCATCGTCGACAAGCTGAACCGGAGGTCAGAATATGGCAACAGCAGTGAAGTATACCGGCGAACGCCGGATGCACTTCGGCAGCGTCATTACTACCTATCGATGCAATGCAAAGTGCAATATGTGCAACATCTGGCGGTTCCCCACGCGTCCTGCAGAGGAGGTCGGTGTCGGCGTCTATGAAAAGCTGCCGCAGATGGATTCACTAAACCTGACCGGCGGCGAAGCGTTTTTGCGGAATGATCTCGACGAGATCGTTACTGTGCTCAAGACAAAAGCACGTCGAATTGTTATTAGCAGCAACGGCTGGTTCGTGAATCGGACTCTTCGGTTGTTCGAAAGGCATGGCAACAGCATTGGAATTCGTATTAGCATTGAAGGATTGTCGCACGCAAACGACGCCATTCGCGGGATGCCCAAAGGATTCGACAATGCGGTCCGCATCCTGACAACACTGCACAGCATGGGGATCACCGACATCGGATTTGGCCTTACGATCCAGGACGCTAACGCTAACGATGTGAAAGAACTCTATCGGCTAGCCAAGATGATGAACGTGGAGTTCGCCACTGCTGCGCTTCACAACTCTTTTTATTTCCACAAACAAGACAACCGACTTGATTCCTCACAGGAGGCGATCGCGGCGCTAGAGGAGCTGGCCAGAGATCTGCTGCAGTCAAAGCGGCCAAAGGACTGGTTCCGAGCGTACTTCAATTACGGGCTGATCAATTACCTGCAGGGCAATGATCGCTTGCTTCCGTGCCGTATGGCGCACGACGCATTCTTCCTCGAACCCAACGGCGATGTCTTGCCCTGTAATGGTATGGACCGACCGATGCCTTTGGGTAATCTCCGTGACCTGACATGGGACGAAATCTGGTACTCCGAGGCGGCCGAGAGAGTCCGGGAGGCAGTGCGCAACTGTCCAAAGCAATGCTGGATGATGGGATCGGTCGGCCAGGAGATCAAGAAGCATCCCGTTAACCCGCTGCAATGGGTTGTTGCACACAAGTGGCTGGGGAGGCAGTTTGAGGTACCTCCAAAGGCGAAGACGCATCCGCATAGTCTTTTTGGCGTCGACGACCTCTCTGCAAAGCAGACCATGCAGCTGGTCAACATCCGCGCGATACGGCAGCCCGTTAAAGAAGCTGTCTCTCAGTGAGTCGATGTATAAATGGCGGAAATTCAAATCACCGGCCTCGCAGATCTCCGAACTCGCCGCCGCGCCGTAGGAGCCGCTAGCGCCAGATGAACATCTCGTTTCTAATCGCAAAGGATCTCCTTCAAGGAGGCGGCGGAATCGAAAAACTAACACGTGAAGTTGGGCGGCGCCTTGTTTGTCGAGGGCATCGCGTAGCTGTTTATTCCACAGGAGGATCTGAGTCCAATTCCAGCACGTGGGAGGGAGTTGAAATACATTGGATGCCTCGCGCCAAACCTCATTGGGCAGAGAAGACCGTGGGCTCGCTCTATGCGGCGACTCTGGCGTTAGCCTCTAAACCTCGGCCCGACCTCCTTCACTTGCACAGTGTAGCCGCCGGTGCAATGGCGTCGTTGTTCCGTCTTCGTAAGGTGCCATGTATCTTGCAAATGCACGGAATTGAGTGGCAACGCAGCCGTTGGGGAATCGCCGCAAAGAGTGTGCTGCGCCTGATGGAGAATCTCTCCTTCGCGGGCGCCTCCGCTGTTACGGCTGTTTCAAGATCGCAGTGCAAGTTCTATCAGGACCGCTTCAAGGTACCGGTCAAGTTCATTCCAACCGGAGCGGAAATCCGTGAGTCGGTGCCTCCGGTACATCTGAACGCGTTGGGGATCCAGCCCGGGCGCTACTTCTTTACTGCGGTGCGTCTCGTTCGTGAAAAGGGAATTCATTATCTGATCCCCGCCTTTCGCAAAAGCGCAACCGGTTGGAAGCTGGTGATTGCTGGCGGTGCTGGGGGAGACGGCAGTTATCTTGAGAGGCTTCGTGAATTGACGGGCGGCGATGAAAAGATCCTCTTTCTAGGCCATGTACAAGAGCCTTTGCTAGGTGAGCTCTACTCGAACGCTGGAGCCTACGTTCAGCCCTCCGAGATTGAAGGCATGGCGATTTCGCTGCTCGACGCCATGAGCTTTGCACGCTGCTGCATCGTTAGTGACATTGCCGAGAATCTCGACGCTCTGGGAACAGCCGGCCTTACTTTTCGCTATACGGACAGCAATGATCTCGCGCGCCAATTGCGTGTCGCCGCGGCTTCAAGCGAAAGCAACGCTGTTCTGGGTCAGTTGGCTCGTGCACGTGTACTGGAACATTACTCCTGGGATACTGTGACTGATCAACTTGAAGAACTTTACCTGGAGACCGTTCATAGGAGCACCGTTCGGGCGATCAAGTAAAGAAGTCATCAAATGATGACGGGCGCGGGGCATGGCTGGCCTTGCCCTCAGAACGCGTATCCCTTAGCGGGTTAGGATAAGCTTAGACGAGATAGATACATCTCGCCGTAGTCGTCGTGGCGGTGGGAACGGTGGGAATCGCGAATCGATTTCCACCATTCCCACCGGCGGCTACCAAACTGTGCTGCGGTATGTGCGGAAACTTCACGCAGCCGCTCCACCGGAAGCCCGGGCAATCATCGAAACGCCGCCTGGAGAAGAGTGCCAGGTAGATTACGGCAGCGGTCCGATGGTGCGCGATCCGGTGACACATCGTTCGGCGCTTTGCGCAGCTACGCGCCGGCAAGGTAAAACAATCACGTCCGCGGCCACGCTCTATGGCCGGTTTTGACCCGATCACGTATGGCCGAGGATTTAACCTGATCACCGAGGCCGTAATGCCGCGGCGGCCAGATTTGCTCGCCAAGATTCAACTTTTGTTAACGAAAAGCCGTTGGGTCAGGAGGCTACGCAAACAGTGGGAACTCAAACGAGCTTACGCCCAGGGCAGCAAAATCCTCAACGCATTTGGGGCGTGTGTCATGACCAATTCCGGTATGGCCGGAGGTAGCGCTGACCGGCAGGTACCCAATCCTTTCTTGTTGTTTCACAGCGTTGGCTGATGCCGATTGCCTGTTCGCCACCATAGCTGAAAACTATGGCGCCATAGATAGAAAGTCTTGGACCAGCGGAAGATGCGGTGCTACGTTCTGACACATTGCGACGATGGTTTGCAACCTGCGCGGCTCATCGCAGTCACGCCCAAAGCCCATTCGGTGCTGCGCACCGGGTGAATCTCGACAATCCACCCCTGAAAGGGAACTGCCTGGGAACTTCGGATTTCAATTGCAAACGAGTTCGCAATATGCGACTTGCATGAAAACAGGTATCTGCCGAGATTCCGGCGTTTTCATTTGGAAACGGAGGGACAATGCCGCTTTTAACCGCTCAATCCATACCGAGTGAAAGCCGATTGAAGGGCCGAACTCCGCGCACATATTCGGTCAGCACGAAGCTCACCCGCGAGGAATTTGAGGCCGTTGCAATGGCATCGCGCGACTGCGGAAAAGCAATCAGCGAGTGGGCTAGGGAGAAGATGCTACACCAAGCCTGCGGAACCGCCGACCATCTGCCAAACGAGGCGCTGATGGTGGAGCTGATGGGGATGTACCTTTTCCTCATGAACGCACTGGCACCGCTCGTTTGCGGCGAAGCACTTTCGATGGAGGCATACCGGTCGATTATTCGCCAAGTCAGCGACGCCAAATATCGAGCGGCAAAGGAGGCCGTCGCGTCTTATCGCGCCAATCGTCAAAACGCTCCGACGAGCTCACATTCCCCTGATGGCAGAGCGTAGCCGGGGAGCAGGCTGTGTCAAGGCTTGTCGACCGCAGATGCGGCGGGCAAAGGGCGGGCAATGCCCGGCCTTGACACAGGCCTTTGCGCCCACGGCAAATCATCCCAACATCAGGGGAATGTGATCGGAAACTGCGGAAGTGCACACACCTGATGAGGTGAGTGATGCCCGGCAGTTCATTGGAGCCACGTCTGGCCGGCCGGAGAGCGCGGATGTCATCGCCGGAAGAAAGCTCTTGAGCTGACAAACGGCAAAGTTGGCGCATTTTCAGAAGTGATCGATGACGTGCTCAGGTTCGTCACGAATCACAGGGACGATCGGAACTGGAGAGGCAAGGCTGAAATCGACGCGCGGGCGGCACAGTGTGATCAGCAATCGCAGCAATTGTTTTGGGTGATCCATGCCACGCCATTCCATGCACTTCTCGGCGTGAACTGAGAACGGCAGATGACGGTCACAGAGGATCACATTGAGCCACTGCATCGCGACCTTTTCGAATACAACGGAGGACGATCACCTACGCGAACCTGCGCGAACCGATTTGCCGCCCCCGCTTCTCTTGGAAGAGCTTCGCTGCCCGAGGCGTCTCGATAAACGATCGCGGCTAACGGGATGCTGCCGCTGCGCTTCCGCTGCTTTCTCAATTTCTTCTGCGTCCAGAGGATCTTTGGGGCGTCTAGAGATCCCCCTGTGCGATTCTGGAACGGCGTTGCTCTGGACCCTGAGCGCCTTCCTCAGTCTTCGCCATAGGTCTCGCCTATGGCGCCATAGTTAAGAAGTATTGGACTCGTGACTCCAAGCTGTGCAGACTGGCTCCCAGTGGGGCTATGAGAGCGGCACGAATCGATGCCTGAATGCATCGCGGCCCACGTTTTCATTCGCCGAACGGCGGCCAATCGATCGTCATTGCCTCGTCGAGCTCTGGCTCGAACCGATGCCAGGAGGTCAAATGCAATCGCTTCAGGAATACCGTGAATTCAGCTCATTCGCTCGCTCCCCAATTGCGGACAGTCCGTCCACGTCCCAAAGCGAAGCGTCCGCGCAAGCTGGCGTCGACAGGAGTGACGCTAAGCCGCTGCTTACGCCCGAAGACGTCGCGCGGCGACTGAATGTCAGCAGAGATTGGGTCTGGGAGCACCCCTCCCGCAAATCGCCGTACCTTCCGGTAATCCGAGTGAGCGACGGTGCTCTGCGCTATCGCGCCAGCCAGATTGAAGAATTCGTGAGCGAGCGGGAGCGGCTT
>Ga0187769_10001702_pt1 | contig 12613 bp, 11 predicted proteins | sample 0116_SJ02_MP02_1_FD_133140 | JGI IMG/M metagenome (GOLD analysis project Ga0187769, IMG submission 133140) | Tropical peat soil microbial communities from peatlands in Department of Meta, Colombia - 0116_SJ02_MP02_10_MG | ecosystem: Environmental > Terrestrial > Soil > Wetlands > Peat | place... | reverse complement strand
ACGCGACGTGGAGATGGGTGACGCGGTGAGTTCGATTCTTGTGCTCGGTTCCTCGGCCACGCTGGTGATGACGCTGGGCGATACCAGCGAAGTCTATGTGAAGGGCAAGGTGGATGAGAGCGACATTGGCAAGGTGTATCTGGGGCAGCCGGCGCGGATCAAGGTGGAATCGTTCAAGGACAAGACTTTCACCGGCAAGGTCACCAAGATTTCTCCCATGGGCGTGGAGAAGGATAATGTGACTACGTTTGAAGTACGAGTTTCGATTCAGAATCCGGGCGGCGAACTCAAGGCTGAGATGACGGCTAACGCGGAAATTATTTTGGAAGAGCACAAGAACGTGCTGCAGATTCCGGAAGGCGCGATTCTCTACGACAAGGATAAGAAGGCGTCAGTGGAGATCCCTGATCCGAAGGGAAAAGACGGCAAGGATAAGATCGCGGTGAACATTGGAATTTCGAATGGCGCCAAGACGGAAGTGCTGAGCGGATTGAAAGAAGGACAGGAAGTGGTGTTGCAGTAGCGGTCCTGAAGACGCAAGAACGCAGAGAGGAGTGCACGCCCATGAAAGCGAGGCACAAACTGGCGCTGGGTGTTCTGGTTGGGGTCTTGATGGGCGCGGCTGGCGCCAAGGCAATTCGTGCGCAGCAAGAGAAAACACGACCTGGCTACGTGGTCGCCGAAGTGGAAGAAGTGAAGGTAACGGATCCGGCCGCCCTCAATGAATATATTGCGAAGGCACCGCAAACCGTGGCGTCGTACGGAGGTCACTTTGTCGTCCGCGGTGGCGCCGTTCAAACTCTCGAGGGCGACGCGCCCAAGGGCGCCATCGTGATCCTCGGTTTCGACAGCGTGGAGAAGGCGCATGAGTGGTACGATTCGCCGGACTACAAAGCGATCCGAGGCATCCGGCAGGCCGCCACGAAGAGCCGTTTGCTGCTTGTCGAAGGTACGGCTGTCCAGTAACGCGCCGCTTCGATTGCCGGACTTTGTGCCGCATCCGATTGTTTCTCCGATTTCGATTATGGCTTCGATTTTGACGCTTTCGTTGATCACGGTGACCGCGGGCGTCTATCCCGCCCAGCGCGCCGCCGAAATGACATCTGTGGAGTCGCTACGATATGAATAACACTCGAATTTTGCGGTTAAATGTTCTGCGTTCAAACCCCGTGTCTGGCGGGCTGGTGTTGGCGGCCGCGCTGGTCGTGCTGTTGGTTTCCAGCTTTGCTTTCGCTTCCACGCCGCAGGGTACGTTTGAGAAAACCTTCCAGGTGACTGGGCCGGTGGATCTGGAGGTGCAAACCCGGTCCGGAGACATTATTGTGCGCAGCGGGCCGGCGGGCACGGTATCCGTACGCGGCAAAATCTATGTTGGGGACCACTGGCTGTTCGGGAATAGGCATACCGACGTAAGCGATATTGAACAGCATCCTCCGGTGCGGCAGGAAGGGAACAGCATCCACATCGACTACGTGAGCGTTCGCGACATTTCGGTGGATTATGAAATCACCGTTCCTGAAGACACTGCAATCCGGACGCATAGCGGATCGGGAGATCAGACCATAGAAGGCACCCGCGGCAACGCGGACCTGCAGAGCGGGTCGGGAGATATGCGGCTCACGCGGCTCACGGGAGAGATTCGCCTACAGACCGGGTCGGGCGACGTGCGGGCGCGGGAGATTTCAGGCGCAGTGCGCGGTGGTGCGGGCAGTGGCGATATCGAGGTGGAGGAAACGGGGACGGGAGATATCGATCTGCATACCGGTTCCGGCAACATCACGGCGCGCGGCATGCAAGGCGGGTTTCGCGCCGAAGCGGGCAGCGGCGATATTACCGCCGAGGGCATGCAGACGGGCGCGTGGGAGATTCGCACCGGATCGGGCAATGTGCACGTGCGGTTGCCGGCAAATGCCGCGTTTGACGCAGACATTTCCACCAGTTCGGGCACTTTGGATGTGGACGCGCCGATCTCGATGACTGTGCAGGGTCGGGTGCAGGAGACGCGCAAGCACATCGAAGGCAAAGTGCGCGGCGGGGGGCCGCTGCTAACGCTGCGCACCGGCTCGGGGGATATTCACATCGAGTAGGAAAGGGTCGGGGATCGGGGTCAGGGGCTAGGGGTCAGCGCTTGACAACACGTCCTTTACGTGTTCCACGTAACTTACGTGTAGCATGACATATGTCAAAGCAAAATATAACTATTAGCCTTACTCCTGCTACTATCCGCAAGGCCAGAGTTCTGGCTGCACGGCGCGGCTCTTCCATCAGCGGCTTGATCGCCCAACAGGTCGAGATCCTGGTCGGCCAGGAAGAGGCCTACGAGCGCGCCGAGCGCCAAGCGAGCGCGCTGCTCGACCAGGGTTTCCATCTCGGCGGAGTCATCCGAGCCACGCGCGACGAATGGCATGAGCGATAAAACTTTCGTCGACACCAACGTTCTCATTTACGCTCACGACGTTGACGCCGGATCAAAGCACGACATCGCCAAGCGCGTTTTGCGCCAGCTGTGGAGCGAACGCAGCGGAGTGCTCAGCATGCAGGTGCTACAGGAGTTCTACGTGAATGTCACCCGCAAGATCGCCACGCCGCTGCCCAAAGAAGCCGCGCGCCTGGTCGTGAACACGTATTCGATCTGGTGCATCGAGACCACGCCCGCCGAAATCGCCCACGCCTTCCACATCGAAGACGAATCGCGCGTCGGCTTCTGGGACGCCCTCATCGTCGCCTCCGCCGCCAAAGCCGGCGCCACCCGCATCGTCTCCGAAGACCTGAACCCGAGCCAGCTAGTTGCTGGCCTGCGCGTCGAGAACCCGTTCGCCGGCTATGTTTACTAGTTCATATTTTTGTTCACCGCCTGTTAAGTCCAGGGACGGACTTCAATTGGTCCTTAAGCCAGGTGCGAACTCCGCAGTACTGGAAACGGTCAAGCCCGAAGGCGCCAACAGCCCGCCCGAGACGTCGGGCAGGTAGCCTGAGTTGAGCCGGGCTGCCCGGGGATAATTGGGGGCTGGCCCGTGTTACTCCCGTGTCTTGACTCAACCATCGGCAGCGGTTACTTTCGGTTTCTGGGAGCACTTCGTCTTCCTGCGAGGAAACTTGGCACATCGTCCGATCATTACTCTGACCACCGACTTCGGCACGAACGACCACTTTGTGGGCGTCATGAAGGGCGTCATTTTGGACATTGTGCCGGAGGCGGAGATAGTCGATATCTGCCATGCGGTGCAGGCCTTCGACGTGCTCGATGGCGCGCTCACGATTTCGCAAGCCTATTCCTACTTCCCCCCGCGAACGGTGCATGTAGTGGTGGTAGATCCCGGTGTGGGCACGGCCCGCCGGCCGATTTTGGCCTCGAGCGACCAGTATCATTTCGTGGCGCCCGACAACGGAGTGCTTTCGCTGGTCTACGCGCGAGAGAGCCGCATGCATGTGCGGCATATTACTTCCGAGCATTATTTTCTGCAGCCGGTGAGCCAGACGTTCCACGCGCGCGATATCTTTTCTCCCGTGGCCGCCTACCTGGCCAAGGAGGTCGACTCGCTGAAGTTCGGCGAAGAGGTGGAGGAGTACGTACGGTTTTCGGCGCCCAAGCCGAAAGCCGTCGATGCCAACCGTCTGCGCGGAGTGGTGCTGAAGGTCGACCGCTTCGGAAACCTCATCACCAACATTACGCCGCAAGACGCTCCCGCGCTTTTCGGAGGCGGAGCCAAGGGGTTCAAGATCGTTGTCGGGAACCGCGAGGTCACCGAAATCCACAATGCCTATGCCGAGGGTGCACCGGGCGAGGTCTTCGGCGTTCTGGGCAGCATGGGGTTTCTGGAGGTTGCGGCCAATCGCAGCGCGGCGGCGCAGTTGACCGGCGCCAGCAAAGGGGCCGACGTGATCATCATCCTTGGCGATGCGGCCGCGGCCGGCAAGGGCGCTTGAGAAGGTTCTTCACGGATTTTTCGGCTTGGGGTGAGCGTAGCGATCCATCTCACCCGTCCACTTAAGAAAACGCCAGAGGCTGGTGCGCTCGCGCCAGAGAAACTCCCAGAACTCCAGGAAACCGATCTGCGTCATTTTGACGCCGCAGTAGGTCTCGATGCGCCACAGCAGATAAGGGCTGCGCCACGGAGCCAGGCGATGGCCTTTGGTGGCGTTCCACAGAAAGCGGAGCAAGTGGCGCATAAGGACATCATAGCTGTGAAAGTGGGGATTCGCTATTTGCTTTGGCGGTCCGGCTGACTGCAACAAGAATCCTCTAGCACGGAGTACACGGGGTCGCACAGGGTAAATCGCAAGAGACTCGTGCTAGAATCCTGACTCCGCCGGGGATTCCTTCCATGTCCGATGCACATACCCGCCAGAAGGCCGAAGACCGCTACTTTGCGGCGCTCGATTTGATGGGGGATGGGAAGCTGGAAGAGGCCATCGCTGCCTACCGGGAATCGCTCGCGGTGGATCCTGCATTTACCGAGGCCATGCACGGGTTAGCACGCGCCTTGCAAGACTTGCAGCGCTATGACGAGGCGATCGAGGTGGCGCAGCAGATTGCGGAACTGGATCCGGATGACGTGCTGGCCCACACCAGCTTGTCGGTGCTGTATCAGAAGAAGGGCATGATTGCCGAAGCCGAGGCGGAGGGCGCAAAGGCGCGCGTGTTGGGGTGGAAGCAGCAGCTGAGGAAAAGCTAGCTGTCAGCGCCGACTATCGGCCCCCTAGCGTCAGCGATCGGCTGTCAGCTACTAAAGCGTGGCTAAATCAATGAGTGCTGACACTTGGTAGCAGAAGTTAAAAGGGATTGAGCGCGGCAACTCGCGCGGTGCTTTGACTTACTCATCACGCTGAGCTGTGATACCTGCACTTGTAAGCTATAACCAGCCTGAACTAGCGTCGATGTGAGGTGTCCGAGTCCTTCCCTAATCGTAAGTTGACCCCAGGTAAAACCCAAATCAAGGCAACTCGGAAACACTTCGAGTTTCCCGGGCCGAAAGTCCCGCGCTCGTCCAAAGCTCTCCGGCTGAGGAAACCCAAATCGCAACGATCCGTGAGGGTCGCAGCAAATGCGGCAGGGAGGGGAATAATGACAAACAAAACAGGGTTGTTCAAGCGATCTCGATCTCTTGGAGTCGGTGGCGCACTCATACTCGTGACGTGGCTGATCATGGCTACTGTCGCGTCAGCTCAAACGTTCACCACGCTGGTAAATTTCGACGGAACCAACGGTGGCACCACGGTTTATGTGTCACTGGTTCAGGGAAGGGACGGCAATTACTACGGGACAACCGAGGGCGGCGGGGCCAACAACGAAGGCACGGTCTTCGAGATAACTGCCGCGGGCAAGTTGAGGACGCTATACAGTTTTTGCTCTCAAGGTGAGTGCCTTGATGGCGCTGCCCCTTTCGCAGGACTGGTTCAAGCCACCGACCAGAACTTGTATGGGACAACCACTGGAGGCGGGGCCTACAGCATCAGCGGTGGCACGGTCTTCAAAATCACCGCTTTGGGCATGCTGACGACCATTTACAGCTTCTGCGCTAAGGCCAACTGCGCCGACGGTGTTGCACCCGAGGGAGTGCTCACTCAAGCCGCAGACGGGAACCTCTACGGAACGACTTTCTATGGCGGAGCCGGCCTCAACTGTCCTCTTAACTATTACAGTTGCGGAACAGTGTTCAAGATCACCCTTGGGGGGGAATTGACGACGCTCTATAACTTCTGCTCCCTGGCGGACTGTGCTGACGGCAATTGGCCGGCGGCAGGACTGCTTCAAGCCACCGACGGGAACTTGTATGGGACAACCACCGAGGGCGGGGCCTGGGGCGGCGGCACGGTCTTTAGGATCACCCCTTTGGGCATGCTGACGACCGTTTACAGCTTCTGCGCCCGATCGAATTGCATTGACGGTGCGAATCCTGTAGCGGGCTTGGTGCAAGGCTCCGACGGGAACTTGTACGGGACAACCTCCAGGGGCGGGGCCTATAGCTTAGGCACGGTCTTCAAAATTACACCCGGCGGCAAACCCAGAGTTATCTACAACTTTTGCAGCCAGGCTAACTGCGCCGACGGCGCCTTCCCGTTTGGTCCGCTGCTTCAAGCCACCGACGGGAATTTCTACGGGACCACATACTCCGGCGGGAGCGATCATACTGACTGCACGCTAACCCCCGGAGGCTGCGGTTCTGTCTTCACGATCACTCCAGCGGGGGTGTTGACAACGCTGCACAGCTTTGACCTAGCTGACGGGGATCGACCCGAGGGTGGGCTGCTGCAGGCCACCAACGGAGTCCTCTATGGGACAACGGGATGGGGCGGTGCCTGGGGCGACGGCACGGTCTTCAGCCTCGACATGGGTCTTGGTCCGTTCGTGAGCTTCGTGCGCGGCTCGGGCGCTATTGGTGCGACCGTGCAAATCCTCGGACAGGGATTTACCGGCACCACCAGCGTCTCGTTCAATGGCGCCACCGCAAGCTTCACCGTCTGGGCGAACACGCTCCTCACCGCCACGGTTCCCGCCGGAGCAACCACCGGCCCCGTGACCGTGACCACGCCTAGCGGCGTACTGACCAGCAACGTGCCGTTCCGTGTCATGCCGCAGTCCTTGAGCTTTTAGTCCGCCCAGCGAGCCGGTGTAGGCACCCAAGTCACGATCAGCGGGGTCAGCCTGGCCAACCCAAGCACTCGGCTTTGGCACGGTGCGGGCGACCAGCTTTACCGTGAACTCCGACACCCAAATCACTGCGACCGTGCCTGTGGGCGGACAGAGCGGCGGGATTGTGGTACTCACGCCGGAAGGAACGGCATGCAGTCCGAGAAGCTTACGATCGCACCGTAGTACTAAGAACGGCTCGGAAACAGAAACCACGAAGCCGCCTCTCGGCTTTATTGCGTATTGGCTTCCAGACGGGACTGATTGGAGCGGGTCGGCGATTAATTGCTGAAAACATCCCATTACACTCATTGAGCTCGGCTCGGGCATTCACCGACCACTCGCACCATCCCACAAGAAGCTGAGTGTTGACAGCTGAGGGCTGAGAGTTACAGCTCGTACTTCTTCATCAAATGCCGGAACGAGCGGTAGGAGATGCCGAGCACATCGGCGGCTTTGGTTTGGACGCCGTTGGAGCGGTCCAGAGCTTTTTGCAGGAGCGTGCGCTCGATGCCGGCGACGTAGCCTTCCATGCCCACACCTTCGGGAAGTACTTGTCCAGATGCCACTTCGAATGCGCCTCCCGAAGCTCCCACACCGGCGGCCGCGGCGCGGGCTTTGGGCCGTTCGGCCGGCAGTTCCACGTGCAATTCGTCGGTCGTCTCCAGGGCAACCGCGCGCTCGACGGTATTCTCCAACTGGCGGACATTGCCCGGCCATTCGTAGCCACAGAGCGCGGCGAGCGAGTCTTTGCTCAAGCGCAGAATGCTGCGGTTGGCGGCGGCCGCGTATTTTTTCAGGAAGTGATTGGCGAGCAGGGGAATGTCTTCGCGGCGCTCGCGTAAGTTGGGCACGCGGATGGGAATCACGCTGAGGCGGTAATAGAGGTCTTCGCGAAACAGGTTTTCGGCCACGGCCTTGTCGAGGTCGCGATTGGTGGCGGCGATGACTCGCACATCGATGGGAATCTCGCTGGCGCCGCCGACCGGCCGCACCGTGCGCTCCTGCAGCACACGCAGAAGCTTGACCTGCATGGCCAGAGTCATCTCGCTGATTTCATCGAGGAAGATGGTGCCGCCGCCGGCCACTTCAAACAGACCGCGCTTATTCTGAGTGGCTCCGGTAAAGGCTCCCTTCAGATAGCCGAAGAGTTCACTTTCCAGCAAAGTTTCCGGGAATGCGCCACAATTGACCGAGACGAAGGGCTCGGTGGCGCGCGGCGAACAAATGTGGACGGCGCGGGCCACGAGTTCCTTACCGGTGCCGCTCTCGCCGTGAATCAGGACGGTGCTGGCCGTGGAGGCAACGGTACGAACCGTTTGCTTTAACTTCTCCATGGCCGGACTGGAGCCGATGATGTTGTCCAGCGAATTGTGCGCGGCGGCGTCGCGGCGGAGGGCGAAGTTTTGTTTGCTGAGAGTCAGTTTTTCGAGAACCCGGCCGATGGCGAGCTTGATTTCATCGACAAGGCCGGGGCTTTTGCGAATGTAATCGGATGCTCCTCCGGCTTTTACGGCTTCCACCGCCGCTTCGTAGTCGTCGACGGCGGTGATGAGAATAACCAGAGAATCGGGCGAAACACGATGAGCATGGCGCAAGACTTCGATGCCGTCGATGTTCGGCATCTTGATGTCGGTGATGATCAGGTCGTAAAGATTGCCGTCGATTTTGTTCTTGGCGGCCTGGCCGGATTGCACGGTTTCGACGCGGTGACCGTCGCGGCGCAGAGCGATGTCGAGCATTTCGCAGATGGAGCGCTCATCGTCGCAAACCAGGATGTTAGCCACGCCGCCTCCCATCTGCCGCGGCCGCTGCAAGCTGCACCGGTGCGGGCACAGATGAAGGAGGCGCGATAAAGGTTTCCACGGAGGGAGCACTGTCCCTTCGCCTTTCCGCGTCGAGGCGCCGCAGCCTCACTATGAAAGTGGTTCCCTTCCCCGGCTTGGAGCGCGCCCACACTTTGCCTTCGTGGGCCTGCACGATCTGGTAGACGACGGCCAGGCCAAGACCGGTGCCGCCTTCGAAGTTGGATTGGAAGGGTTCGAAAATCTTCTCCGTCTGCTGCGGGGTCATTCCGCTTCCGGTGTCGGCAAAGCTAACCTGCCAGTCATCTCCCACGGCTTCGATGGCGACGCGCAGAGTGCCGCCTTCGCGCATGGCGCGCACCGCATTCTCGGCAAAATTCCAGAAGACCTGTTTCATCTTGTCGCCGTCGGCCAGGACCCAGGCTTGGCGGGTGGTCAATCGGTTTTCGATGACGATGCCGGTATTTTCTGCCGCCATGCGATGCCGCATGAGCGTGAGCGTGTCTTCGAGCAAGGGCACGAGGTCGGCTTTTTCGAAGCGATACTGTTTACCGCGGGAGTACGCCAGGAAGTCGGTGATGATCCCGTTGAGGCGCTGCGATTCGCGGGTGACGATATCGAGCAACTGGCGATGTTCCGCGCTCAATTCCGGGATGCCGGAGAGCATGCTGACCGAGCCGGCGATGGAGGTGAGCGGGTTTCGGATCTCGTGGGCAATGGCCGCCGCCAGCCGGCCTACAGCCGCCAGCCGGTCCTGCATACGGACCTCGCGCTCCAGGCGACGGATTTCCGTGAGATCGTCCAGGGCGTAGACATAGCCCATGGCCTCACGTTCCGGCACATTCAAGGTGGCTACTCTTACCCGAAACGTTTTGCGGAATGAATTGGGAGCGTCAAAGCGAACCTCCGCATGAGCCTGTTGCGACTCGGGATGGGGCAAGGGGTCCAGGAACAGCTTGGTGACCGGCGTTCCCAGCAACTGGCCTGGAGTACATTCCAGAAGCTTCAGGGCTGCGCTGTTGACAAGGGTGATGTGGCCATCCAGACCGGTGGTGATTAATCCGCTGCCGATCGATTGAATAATGTTCTCGTGGAGAATCTGCAGGTTCTCCAAAGCACCGCTGGTGTCCTTCAACTCCACTCGCGCCTCGCGCAGCTTGGCGGTCAGCAGCCCGGCCAGGTAGGCAACGGCGAAGTAGGCAAACAGGTTTACGAAGATAATTGCCTGCAGCGTTTTCAGCCCGGGATGGGTGGTACAGTACGAGCGAACGACGCCGTAGTAGTTGAGTTCCAGCACCGTTCCGTAGAGGATGAAAGCGAGAGCAGCGACCAGGTGCGCCCACACGCGCGGAAGCAGAGTGCTGGCCACGATAATCACCAGCGGGTAGAGAAAATTCAGCGAGCTATCCCATCCTCCCGTCTGGTGGACGACCAGGCTGACAAAAACCAGGTCCGTGAGGACCTGCAACGAAGCCTGCAGGCGATGCTCCTGCCAAAACGAGAGCAGCAGGGCATAGAAGAGCGAGAGGGTAAACCACAAAACGATGGTGCCGACAAAAAGGCGGAGGGGCAATGAATTTGGAGTGAGGTAGGCGACGGCTAACTGGATGGCGAGCAGGAAAGTCAGGATCAGGATCCGTACTTTGACCAGCCAGGCCAGCCAATTCCGCTCGTCAAACGTCGATTGCATTGAAGTTCCGATGATTTGAAAAAACCAATGGGAGGCCGCGCTCAGAAGTACGGCCTCCGATTTTGCCTAGCCAGCCAGCTTGGCGATCATGGCGAACAGCGGCATGTACAGCGAGATTACGATGCCGCCGATGGTAAAGCCGAGAACGCCGATGATGGCCGGTTCCAACATAGCCAGCATGTCTTTGGTGGCGGCGTCGACTTCTTCTTCGTAGAAATCGGCAATCTTCTGCAACATGTTGTCCATGGCGCCCGTGGCTTCTCCGACGCCGATCATCTGCGTCACCATGTTGGGGAAGACGCCGCATTCTCGAAGGGGGTCCACTATGGTTCGGCCTTCTTCGATGGCTTTCCGCACTTTCATCAGCGCCTCTTCCAAAACGGCGTTGCCGGAAGTCTTGGCGGTAATGGCCAGCCCTTCGAGAATCGGCACGCCAGAGGTGATCAAGGTGCCCAAGGTGCGTGTGAAACGGCCCACGGCGATCTTGCGCAATAGAGTTCCAATAACCGGCAGGTTAAGCAGCATCTTGTCGAAGTAATAGCGGCCGCGCGGATGCTTGCGAATCTGCTTAATGGCAACCACCAAGCCAATCGCCACCGCGATGAATACCCACCAGAAATCCTGCACGAAGCGGCTGAGCCCCATGACGACACGAGTGGGAAGAGGAAGCGTGACGCCCAGGCCGGCGAACAGATTGGAGAAGATAGGCACTACCCACTTGAGCAGCGCGCCGACGATGAGGGTGGCGATAGTTACGACCGCTACCGGGTAGATCAATGCCGACTTCACCGCGGCCTTCAGGCGCACGGCTTTTTCCACGTAGGTGGCCAGACGCTGGAGAATGATATCCAGAATGCCGCCGGTTTCGCCGGCTTCAATCATGTTGGTGGTGAGGTCGTCGAAGACGTTGGGATACTGGCGCATGGCATTGGCCAGCGTGGCGCCGCCTTCCACCGTGGTGCGGACGCCGGTCAACGTCTTCTGGAAGGTCTGGTTTTCCTGGTTTGCCGCCAGAATTTCCAGACACTGCACCAATGGCAACCCGGCGTCGATCATGACCGAGAACTGGCGGAAGAAAATTGCGATGTCCTTGACCTTGACCTTGCCCGAGCCGAAAGTGGGCAGGGAAAATTCTTTGCCCTTCTCCCGGATCGCGCCGGGAGTGATCCGCTCGCGTCGCAATTGCTGTCCCAGCGCCTGCTTGTTCGGAGCTGTCCGTTCCCCGGAAATCTTCTGTCCGGAGGCGTCCTTGCCGGAAAATGTGAAAACTGGCATGTTGTTAACCTCTCCTCAACTGGTGGTTGCTAATGGCTGAATACCTGTGCCGCAACTGGGTGAATCCCGTTCATCTTCATCTTCGCCACGGTCCCTGAAGGCTTAACTCCTCGAGGGCGCCGCGCCTCGCGCCATCGGCGATCCGGGTGTGCCACCCCGGTTCAACAAACTGGCGCCACGATTGATCATTTCCTGGAGCTCTTCCTGATTGCTGGAGCGCGCCAGTGCGACTTCCAGCGAAATCTGCTTCTGGAAGTACGCTGTGGCCAACGCCTGGTTGAACGTCTGCATACCGAATTTGTCTTGTCCGGACTGCATGGCGGAATAAACCTGGTGGATCTTGTCCTCGCGAATCAGATTGCGGACCGCGGGATTGGGGATTAGTACCTCCATGATCATCGAGCGGCCCTTTCCGTTGACCGTTGGCAGCAGGCTTTGGCACATGATGCTTTCGAGAACCAGCGAGAGCTGAGCGCGAATCTGGGGCTGCTGGTGGGCGGGGAACACGTCGATGATGCGGTTGATGGTAGACGTGGCCGAGTTGGTGTGCAGCGTGCCAAAAGTTAAGTGGCCGGTTTCGGCGATGCGCAACGCCGACTCGATGGTTTCCAGGTCGCGCATTTCGCCGATCAGCACGACGTCGGGATCTTCACGAAGCGCCGCACGCAGCGCGTCCGAAAAGCTCTTGGTGTCGGCGTGCAACTCGCGCTGGTTGACCACGCAGTTCTTGTTCATGTGAACGAACTCGATGGGATCCTCGATGGTAAGGATGTGGTCGTGGCGCTCGCTGTTGATCTTGTCGATCATGGCGGCCAGCGTGGTGGATTTGCCGGAGCCGGTCGGTCCTGTCACCAGCACCAGTCCGCGCGGTTTGTCACAGAGTTTGCTGACCACCGCGGGCAGGCCCAGTTGGTTGAAGGACTTGATCTCGAAAGGAATGAGACGAAAAACGGCGGCCGTGGCGCCGCGCTGGTTGAACACGTTGGCGCGGAAGCGGGCCAAGCCTTTCAAGCCGAAAGAGAAGTCGAGTTCGAGGCTTTCCTCGAAGCGGTGCTTCTGCGAATCGGTCATGACGCTGTAGGCCAGTTGCTTGGTCTCGGCCGGCGTCATCTGCGGCAAATCGAGCGGCACCAGGTGTCCGTGAACGCGGATTTGCGGCGGCGAGTTGGTGGTGATGTGAAGATCGCTGCCATTCATCTCCAGCATTCTTTT
>Ga0187769_10001701_pt1 | contig 12614 bp, 11 predicted proteins | sample 0116_SJ02_MP02_1_FD_133140 | JGI IMG/M metagenome (GOLD analysis project Ga0187769, IMG submission 133140) | Tropical peat soil microbial communities from peatlands in Department of Meta, Colombia - 0116_SJ02_MP02_10_MG | ecosystem: Environmental > Terrestrial > Soil > Wetlands > Peat | place... | reverse complement strand
TCATCGAACGGGACGACATCAGCATTTCCTCCGGGCCCGGGAAAACGCGAAAGATTGTCGAAGCGGACAAGTTCATGCCCATTCCTCCTCCGCAGGGCTTCGTGGTGAATTCGCTTGCTTGGGCGCCGGACGGGCGGCGCTTCGCGGCCGACATAACCCTTCAGAAGCCGCCAGTCGACTTCGAGCCAGATAAGAAAAAGAAGGAGGACAGCGGCGCGGACGACGATCGGACTCTCTATTCCGTCGGCGGAGGACCAGCGGTCGCCCTGTTCGACGATGATGGGCGCGAAATCAAGGTCGCGGGTTCGCAGTCCCGATTCATCGAAGGCGCTACGAACGCAACATGGCTCGCCGACGGTAACACGGTCGTATATCTCACGACGGAGGCGCACCAGATCGTTCGCGTTCGCCCCGCGGACGGACAGACGACCAAGCTCTTCGAGGGACGCGGATTTGATGCCGTCGTTTGGGACGCCGCCAACAACCGCGCCTTTGCCGTGACGCAGAACCTGAACCTGCGCGGCCGGATGGCCATTGTCGAGCTGGACCTGCTCCACGAGACCATAAGAGAGGTCACAACGCTCGAGAGTTATCGGGCCTCGCTGAGTCTCTCGCCCTCCGGTGACAAGATCGCCTTCTTCGAGGACGGGGACACAATCGACGTGGTCGACCTCAAAAACTCCACGAAAATCACGCGAGTGCGCACAGGACTGGGCCGGTTCGAATGGAGTTGGGACGAGAGACGCGTTCTCCTCAAGCGGGCGCCGGTAGATCAGTCGAACATTCTCTTCTGGGTGGGACTGTACGACGGATCGTTTACGCCGATACTTCACGGCCTCGCGTATCACGACTTCCACATCGCGCCGGATGGACGTTTCCTGGGTGTGACGCAGCCGGGGAAAAAAGTCCTGACGATGTACCCATTGCAGTGAAAAGAATGCGGAAAGCCGAGGCAGGAATCAGATTCGAGGAAAAACCAACTAGTCGGCAGGGAGCCGGAAGCGCTTGATGTGCTCCTTCAGGATGCATGTGTTCATGATCACGAACAGGCCCGCGCTGCGCGCGCGCTCCGCAGCCTCGGCGTGAATCACGCCCTCTTGCATCCACACACCCCGCGCGCCGATGCGAATGGCCGACTCCACAATTGCGGGCACAAATTCCGATCGCCGGAATACGTCCACGATGTCCACGTGCCCGGGAATGTCTTCGAGGCGCGCGTAACACTTCTCGCCGAGGATTTCCGTCTCATTCGGGTTTACGGGGATGATGTGATAGCCCGCGGATTGCAGATACTGCGCGACGCCGTAGCTCGGGCGGTGGCGTTTGCTCGACATACCAACGACTGCGATGGTCTCGCTGTTCTTAAGGATTTCAGTGACTGGGTCGCCCGCGGGAGATACTTGCTGGCCTCTGCCCAGGCCTGACGTTTCCGTCGGTCGATTCATTCGCGCCCTTTCCTACGTCCCAAGTTTGTGCACCTGGCACAAACGACCCGCAGGCGTACAGGCCGAAAAACGCCTTTGCGCTAAAGGGGGCCCAGCAAATTGGTCTTAAGGAATCACCCCACCTGGAAACAATCATACCGAAATCCGGAGGAAATGAAAGGCCGAACTAATGCGAGGAGTTGCGCTTGATGCCACGGGGGCCGCGGCGCTCGGAGGATGCCGCCACTGCCTTCGAAAGCGCCGCGATTTCCGATGGCGCAAGCGCGCGAAAACGTCCGGGCGCAACCGGACCAAGTTCCATGTTTGCGATGGCCACACGTTTCATTTTTTCGACCGGATGGCCCATGCGGAAGAGGCGGTTGCGCAGGGCGTCGCGCCGCGCCTCGGAGAGCTTCACCTCGTACCAGGGCGAGTCTTTCCCGCGCAGGCGCAAAATCCGCGCCCCGGTCGCGCGGGAAACTTCCGCGACCTCGCCGAGTGTGAGGAGCGTCTTAAGTTTCAAATGGTAGGTCTGCTGGAGGTGGTGCGCTTGCAGAATACGATTGGCGAGCTCTCCATCGTTGGTGAGAAGCAGCAGTCCCGAGGCGTGATATTCGAGCCGCCCGACAGGAAAGACGCGCGCCGAAACTCCGTGGAGCAGATCGCGAAGCGAGCGGCGGCCTTCAGGATCGCTCAGTGTCGAAACGACCTCCGGCGGCTTGTTCAGGGCCAAGTAAACGCGCTCAGGCTCGGCGCGAATGAGTTTGCCGGCGACCTTGATGTGATCGCGCGACTCGTCGGCCTTCGTGCCCAGCTCGGTGACGACGCGGCCGTTCACGGTGACGAGGCCCGAGGCAATCATTTCCTCGGCGCGCCGGCGGGAAGCGAGGCCCGCGCGCGCGATAATCTTCTGCAGCCGCTCTTCCATGGAAAGAGAGTACCGGAAAAAGTGGAGTTGGCGAACCGCTAAGGCTGCTGGCAGTGGCAGAGCTTGTGGAACTGGTCGAAGAAGGCCTTGGCCGTGGGATCAGGGGCCAAGCTCCCCGCGTACATCGTCTCGTTTCCCGAGAAATCTACGATCGCAGCGGCGCCCTTCGAAGATTCGAGCAGGAGTTGCAGTTTCGGCGCGGCGTTCGAACCCGGGTCGTTCGGCACGAGATTGCCGCCCTGGCAATGGAACTCCCCGCCGTACATCTTCTGGAAGAAGGCCGAAGCACCCAATTTGACGCTCAGATCGCCTTGATAGGTGATCGTGCCCTCTTTCCAATCGAGCTTGCCGGATTTGCCGGAGCTCGACTTGAACAATAGGCTCGTGACGACGTCGCGGCTCGCGTTGGGCAGGCTCGCGAACTCGCGCGGGTGCGCGGGGAAATCCACGGATCCGGTTGCGCCCGTGGGAACATCCAGGACCGCGAACCGCAATTGCGTATCCTCGGGCTTGGCATTGAAATTGAAGATGTCCTTAATTCCCTGCTGCTGCACCCATTCCTGGTATACGGATTCTGGCACGGAACGCGAAAGGTCTCGGCCGAGGTACTGGAAAGTGCCTCCCTTCCGATCGTATTCGCAGATGGCCACCTGCACGCTCATCTGGCGCGAGCCTCCCTCAGACGGCAGAGTTAGCGCCTTGGGAGAGATCGTGAACAGATACCGCACCTGAGGTGTTTGGCCGGCTCCGCCTCCCGGCGCAACGGGCTCGACACTCACAGGAATTTCCGTCGAAGGCAGCGGGTTCGAACAGGCGCGTCTGAGAAGGTCTTCCGGCTTCTGCGATCGGAGCGATGCCGCCACATCCGTCGCGTAATACCCGCGGCGATAGGCCATCTTCAAGCCGTGTTGCGGCGTCTTCACGTCGATCTTGTGGAAGCTGCCGTCCCACTTTACTCCCTCGGGGTAGTAGGACAGTTCGTAGTAGGCCTCGCTGTCATGGAGAGCCGATTCGACGCATCCGGAGAGGTCGTTGGTGTTCTTGCAGGTTCTGCCTCCGGTGCTCTGGGCGATCTGATCCATGGTGGCCTGCGCGGCTTCACGAGCTTGATCTTCCAGATTCAACTGAGTGGCGTAGCCCGCGCCCGGACTCTGGCGGTTCATTCGCGGATTCTGCGTTGCAGAATACAGCTGTTGAACCTCCAACTGTCTGGCGTCCACGGGGTATACGGCAACCTGCGCATCCGTGAGAGCCTCGGCTGCGGCATTGACATTCGGCCCAAACGTGGCGCTGCCGGCGAACGGATGGGTCCCGAAATTCGTGGTGGGCTCGAGCCAGATTGGGAATGACTCGGAGAACCAGATCAGATTCTTCCGGCCGGGATATCCCTTCAGATATTGAGCGATCTCGACCATCGCCTGCGACGTCTCGCCCACGCGGATGGCCATCTGCTGCTCGTATTGCATGCTCTCGAAATCCTCCAGCGCCTGCGTCACGTCGTTTTCCTGCCCTCCGTTTTGATCGAGGGCGGCGGCTGACGCGGCGTCCGGGTCGGTCTGCGGATTCTGGTCAATCGGCACGGAGCGAAGCGTCTTGTCCAGCGCAGCTTGCAGGGCCTTCGTGTCCGTACTGAAGCCTTGGAGGATGTGAAGCGTATGGCCCAGGGAGAAGACGGCCACCGGCGTATTCGGCGGCAGCGTCTTCAGAATCGCGAGCATGTGTCGGCGAGTAGCGGCCTGATCGGCGATTTCGGTGTTTAGGGAGTCCATCAACAAAATCGTGGGCGGCACCGTAAGCTGCGCGAGCGACTGGTTCGTAAAGACGGTGGCCGCGGGAGGCGCAAGCGGATTTGCGGCGGCGTTCGCCGAGTGGTCGATGAACTCGAATCGCGCGATCTTCTGAGGTCCACTGCGCCCGTCGAAAACCTGGAAATCGTCCTGCTTGAGGCCGCGCACGGGATTCCCGTGCGAGTCTGTGACGACAACATCAATCATAACCGCGCGAGTTTGCGTTTGGATGGGCGAGGTTAACGTGGACGCCTGAGCGGCAGGAGGCTTTGTGGCCGTCGTGCTTTGCGGCAATGGAACCGCACGGAGCAAGTACGGGGAGGAAAGCAGGGCGACAAAGAAGAAGGCGAACAATTGCCTGGAGCGCATAAAGCCTCCGTATCAATGTATTCGGGGCCGACCCATTCTACATGAACGAAACAATTACCAGGATGAACGAGAGAGGGTTACTAGACAGTAGCGCAGGGTCTTCCCGGATGTCACCTCAATTTGAGGCGGCGCGCGACTTCTCTTCTGATTCCGGCGTGTCCTCGCCAAGCTCGGCCAGGTCGTTCGTTTCGCCGGACTCCCGGATGGCGCGAGCTTCCGGCGTTTCGGTTTCCGGCTCCGCAGGGGCGATGCCGGAATCCGAACCGAGAGCAGCCTGCGCGAGCTGCTCGAATTCCTTCAGGCTTGGCAGTTCGTCGAGGTCGGAAAGGCCGAAGCGCATCAAGAATTGTTTGGACGTGCGGTAGAGGATCGGGCGGCCGATTACCTCCTTGCGCCCTGCCGTAGTGATGAGCCGCTTTTCGAGCAGCGTTTTGATCACGCCGCCCACATGCACGCCGCGAATTTCGTTGATCTCCGGAACCGTGACAGGCTGCTTGTAGGCGATCACGGCCAGCGTTTCGAGCGCGGGCATCGTCAGGCGCAGCGGCGGCTGAAGGCTCTTGATGAACTTGCGCACCGCGTCGTGATGCTGCGGCTTGGTGTAGAACTTCCATCCGCCGGCGACCTTCCGTACTTCGATACCGCGGTCGTCGGTCTGATACGCGGCGACAAGGAGATCGAGCGCCGCGCGGGCCTCGGTTTTTTCGACGCCAAGGGCGCGCGCAATCTGGTCGAGCGTGGCAGGCTCGTCCGCTGCGTAAATGATGGCTTCGAGTGCGGCTTGGGTTTCTTGGGATGTCATTCGTGAGACCTCGAAAGCTGCGGTAGGGAAAAAGCAGATCCCTCACGCCATTCGCAGACGACGCGAATGGGTTCGGGATGACAAGCGAAGACGGTCACAGGTACTGCTCCTCGATTTTCGACATCGCATCGGGGCCGGAGAACACGGCGTCGAACATCTGATGCTTCCGCAGCCGGATGTCCGCGAAAAGCCTGGACTGCACGAGAATTACCGCTTGCATGCGGACCATTTCCAGCACGGCCAGCAGCGCGACGATCATTGCGTTGCGCGTCTCGCAGGTTTCAAAGAACTCGACCAGCGATACGGCGTCATCGCCCGCCATCAGGCGCTTGTGCAGCCGGTCCATCATTTGCGCGATTGTGACGGTCTCATGGTGGAGCGCGAACTTGGTCACCTGCTTGCGGCGCTCGAGCACTTCCTGAAAGGTCTTTATAAGATCCACGAGGCCGACGACCAGCTCGCCTTCCACGGCGTCGCCGGTGTAAAGCTCGCGGTCCGGCCGGGACCAGACGTGGTCCTCGATCTGCTGCTTTTGATAGAGAAGCTGTGCGGCGTTCTTGAACTTCTCGTGCTCGATCAGGCGATGCACCAGCTCCTCGCGCGGATCGCCCTGCTCCTCGGGACCCGCAAGCGGGTCGGCCGGCAGCAGCATCTTCGATTTAATGTGGATCAGGGTCGCCGCCATGTAGATGAAGTCGGCGGATACATCAATGTCGAGCTTTTCGAGCTGGTGCAGATAGTCGAGATACTGCTCGGTGACCTTGGCGATGGGAATGTTGTGGATGTCCATCTCCTGCTTGCGGATGAGGTCGAGCAGAAGATCAAGCGGGCCTTCGTAAACGGGCAAGTTGATGCGATATGGAGACGGCGTCGCCAATTCAGTCGCCCTTGGACTTGCGGGCTTCACTCCATTTGAAAATCCCTTCGCGGACGCGCTTCATCGTTCGCTTCGCAGCCGCATGGGCCTTCTTCGATCCGGCGTCGAGGATATCCCAAACTTCTTTGGGATTGGCCTCAAATTTCTTGCGACGTTCCTGAATCGGCTCGATCCAGGTGACCAGGTTTTCGGCCATCAGCTTCTTGCAATCCACGCATCCGATTGCGGCGCTGCGGCAGTCGCGGTCCACCTTCGAAATCGTCTCGAACAGGGAAAAGAGTTTGTGGTACGCGAAGACGGGACAAACCTCAGGCCGGCCGGGATCGGTGCGGCGCTGGCGCTGCGGGTCCGTCATCATGTTGCGGACCTTGTTGCGGATTTCGTCCGGCGGATCGCTGAGCCATATGGCGTTGCCGTAGCTTTTCGCCATGCGGCGGCCATCGGTCCCCGGCAGCCGAGGGGTCTCGGTGAGCAGAGCTTGCGGCTCGTGCAACACTTGCATGATGCTGAAGAACTTTCGCTGCTTGCCCGCGCGTTCCAGGAAGTTCGCGACGCCGATTTCCGCTGCGCGCTTGCGAAATTCGGCGTGGACGGTGGACGGAGCTTGCGATCCCGCCTTCGCTTCAGACGAGCCCTGAGAAATCGTGCCAGTCGCTTCGAGTACGCGTTCGAGCGCAGCGATGTCTCCAGTGAGCGCATCTTTCACTTCAAAAGCAAATTGCGTGTTGAATCGCCTGACGATTTCCCGCGTCAGCTCAACGTGGGGCACCTGATCCTCTCCCACAGGAACGAGATCGGCGTCGTAGATGGTGATATCGGCGGCCTGCAGCAACGGGTACCCCAAAAAGCCGTATGTCCCGAGGTCGCGGTCGCTGAGGTTTTCGATCTGCTCTTTGTACGTCGGGACGCGCTCAAGCCAAGAAAGCGGCGTGATCATCGAGAGCAAGACATGCAGCTCCGCATGCTCGAGCACACTTGACTGGATGAAGAGCGTCGCTTTCGCCGGGTCGAGTCCGACCGCCAGCCAATCGGTCGCAACCTGCAGAGTGTTTTCAGCAATGGAAGACGTGTCTTCGTAGTGCGTGGTCAGCGCGTGCCAATCCACAACGCAGAAGAAGCACTCGTATTGCTCCTGAAGCTTGAGCCAGTTGGAGAGGGCGCCGAAGTAGTGGCCGAGGTGAAGGCGGCCGGTAGGCCTCATGCCGCTCAAAACTCGTTTGCGCTTCGCCACTCTAGCGGGTGTCCCCCAAGACGAGAATGAAAAATCAGAACGAGCGGTGTAAGTAGGATGCTAGCACAGAAGTTCGCCATTGCACGTCAAGAGTTGAACTAAGAACGGAGAGATTTCCGCCGGCTGGCGGCCAGGCTTCGGGCCGCGGAAAGCGCGACCCGAAAAATGAAGATGGATTGCTACTGCTGTTTTGGCGACGCCGATGGCGGAGGAGTTGCCGGCTGTGCCTGCGCCGGCGAGGATGGCTGTGCCTGCGGTGGCGGCGCTGCCTGCGACTGCGGCTTGCCTTGAATCGAGATTAGCTCGATTTCAAAGATTAGCGTCGCGTTGGGGCCAATCACATTCCCTGCGCCGCGCGGCCCGTAGGCCAAGTCAGGCGGAATGAACAGCTGCCACTTCGATCCCGTTGGCATGAGTTGCAGGGCTTCCGTCCAACCCTTGATCACGCCGCGCAGCGGAAACGTCGCGGGCTGGCCACGCTTGTAGGAACTGTCGAATTCCGTGCCGTTGATGAGCGTGCCGCGGTAGTTGCAAACGACAGTGTCGCTCGCCGTGGGCATCGGGCCTGTACCGACCGTGAGAATCTTGTACTGGAGGCCGCTGGGCAGGGTGACGACACCGTCCTTGGTTTTGTTGGCGGCCAAAAACTCCTGACCTTCCCTCATATTGTCTTCTCCGAGTTTTTGCTGCTCCGCTTGCATCTCCTTGGTGACTTGATCTCGCAATGTGTTGAGAGCCGCTTGCAAATCCGCGTCCGAAAGGAGTGGGGTGGCGCCGGCGAGCCCGTCTTTCAAGCCACGCGCCATGCTGTCAGCGTCAAGGAACGGCGCTTGCTTGGTCATGCTTTTTCCAATATTGACTCCAAGAGCGTAGCTGCCTTTTTGCTTGTCCGTGGTGAGGGCAGGCGCGGTCGGCTTCTTCGCCGCCGGTGTGGTCTTGGTCGCGGTCTGTGACGTCGCGGGCTTTTGAGCCGTGGAAGGCGTCTTCTGCGAACTGGTCGCGGGAGGATTCTGCGTGCCCGTCGCCTGGGTTTGTTGCCCCTCGACCCCGAAGGGAACGGTCAGCGCCAGTCCGAATACGATTGCGGTGATTGCTGTCGGTTTTCGCATGCAGGCATTCTCACATCTGTTCGATGATTCCGCAAACGGACTCTACCGCCTGTGTGCTTTGGGAGGCTAGCGACCTACAGCTTGAACAGCTCGCGCAGGCGCTTGGTTTGCGTGCGGGAGACGGGGATTTCGCTCGCCCGCTTGTCGTCCATCTTGAGCATGAAGCTCGACTTGAACCAGGGCACGACTTCCTTGATGTGATGAATGTTGACGAGGTATGACCGGTGCGGGCGCCAGTAGATGTCCGGATCGAGCGCCTCCATCAGCTCTTCCACCGTGCGGTAGTTCGAAACGCCTTCGATGTCGCGCGCGAAAATTGTGATCGAGCCGTCCTGAATCGAGGCGTAGATCATGTCTTCGGCGTCCACCAGCATCATCCGCGCGTTTGCCTTGACGAGCAGTTTCACCGGCTGGGCGGCGCGCCGCTTCGGCGCACCTGCGCCGAGTTGGCCGACCAGGCTCTCCAATCGCTCGACTGGGGATGAGCTGGCCTCGATGACTTTCTTCGCGCGCTGAACGGCCTTTGCAATGCGCGCCTTGTCGAATGGCTTCAGGACATAATCCACGGCGTTCACTTCGAATGCGTGGACGGCGTAGTGGTCGTAAGCCGTGGCGAAGACGATCTGCGGCAGGCGGAGCTTTCGCTCGACGAGCTTCTTGATCACGCCGAGCCCGTCGAGCCCCGGCATCTGCACGTCGAGGAACACGAGGTCGGGGTTGTGCTCCTTGATGAGCGCGACGGCCTCGAGTCCGTTCTTTCCCTGCGCGACGACGTTGACCTCCGGAATTCCCTTCAGGAGGAAAGCCAGCTCGTCCCGCGCGGGGCGTTCGTCGTCCACGATGAGCGTGCTGATCGGCATGGCTGCTGTCCTGCCAGTATAAGGGAGGCAGAGCATGGAGAGGAAGCGGAGCCGTGCTGCCATGAGGTAGAATCGCTGCCTCGGAATGAGGAAGGATGGAGGATGAGCGCGCGGAGGACTGGCAAAGGGCGGCAAGCTAGAGTTCTTTCGGGCGAAACACTTTTCCAGGGCCGGGTCTTTGCCGTCAAGCGCGACCGCGTGCTGGAACCCAGTGGAATTGAAGCGACGCGCGAGATCGTGGTGCATCCGGGGTCGGTCGTGGTGCTTCCGGTATTCCCCGACGGGCGCATCATCCTGATCCGGCAGTACCGCCACGCTGTAGGGCAGTATCTCTGGGAGCTCGTCGCAGGACACAAGGAGCCGGATGAGACTCCCGTCGAGGGCGCGCGGCGCGAGCTGGAAGAGGAGGCGGGCTATGCGGCGCGGAAGATTCGAAAGCTCCTAGAAATCTTCCCATCCCCCGGCCTGCTTGGCGAGCGCATGGACATTTTCGTGGCCGAAGGCCTGAGCAAAGTCACGGCGCGGCCCGAAGACGATGAAAAGATTACGCGGCGCATTTTTACGCTTGCCGAGGCGCTGCGGTGGGTTCGCTCAGGGCAGATTAGGGATTCCAAAACGATTGCGGGAGTTCTGTACTACGCGGCGTTCGTCGCGCGGAAGAGGTAGGTGCAAAATGGAAAACAAGGAAGTCGCAAAGATCCTGCGCGACACGGCGCAACTGCTCGAAATCGACGGCGCGATGATCGGACGGTACCGCAGCTACGAAAAGGTCGCGGAGCTGCTCGATACTCTGACCGAACGCATCGAAGACATCGCCCAGGACGACAAGAAGCTCATGGACCTGCCGGGCATCGGCGAGGGCATGGCCGAGCACATCCACGAAATTCTCAAGACCGGCGACTACAGCCTAAGGCAGAAACTGCTGAAGAAGTATCCGGCATCGATCCTCGATCTGCTGGAAGTCCATTCGCTCGGGCCCAAGAAGGTCGCTCTATTGTGGAAGAAGTTCAAAGTCGCGACTGTCACGGGCGTCGAGGAGCTGGCGCGCGCCGGCAAGCTGCGCGACCTGGCCGGGTTCGGTGAAAAGAGCGAGCAGAACATCCTGAAGGCGGCGGAGCAGTTCAAGCATCTGTCCGGCTCGGGCCGTTTCCTCCTCAGCGTCGCGGACAACGAAGCGACCGTGCTCGCCGCTTATATCGCGAAGGCGGGCGCGGCGGTCGAGTCCGTTACGCCCGCCGGGTCGCTGCGCCGCGGAAAAGAGACCGTGGGCGATCTCGACCTGCTCGTCACGATGCGTCCGGGGCTGGACAAGCAGAAGGACGTGGACGCCGTCGCCCAGCACATCCTGAAGTTCCCGGAAATCAAGCAGACGCTCGCGCACGGCGAAAACAAGGTGAGCATTTTGCTCAAGAGCGGCATGCAGGTGGACGTCCGCCTTCTCGAAAAAAAGAGCTTCGGCGCCGCGCTGATGTACTTCACCGGATCGAAAGAGCACAACGTGGCGCTGCGCGGCCGCGCCAACGGCATGGGCTGGACGCTGAACGAATACGCGCTAACGACTCTCAAGGGCGGAAAAGTGGTCGCGAGCAAAACCGAGGAGGAAATCTACGAAAAGCTGAAGCTCGCCTATATCGAGCCGGAGCTGCGCGAAAACACCGGTGAGATTGACGCCGCCGAGCACCACAGGCTGCCCAAACTTGTCTCGCTCGGCGATATCCGGGGCGATCTGCACACGCACACGACAGCATCCGATGGGAGGAACTCGATCGAAGAGATGGGCCGCGCGGCCAAGGAGCTCGGCTACGAATACATCGCTCTCACGGACCATTCGCAGGCCGTAACGGTCGCGAACGGCATGGATGAGAAGCGAACGCTCGAGCAGATCAAGAAGATCCATGCGGCCCACGTTCCGGGGATCGGGTTGCTTGCGGGCATCGAGGTGGACATCAAGAAGGACGGCTCGCTTGACCTAGAAGATGACGTGCTGGCAGAGCTGGACGTGGTCGTCGCGTCCGTGCACTCCTACATGAACATGGAGAAGACGGAAATGACCGACAGGATCCTCGCTGCGATCGAGAATCCCTACACGCAAATCATCGCTCATCCGACCGGCCGGCTGGTACTCCATCGCGATCCCTTCGAATTCGACGTGGAGCGCGTCCTCGATGCCGCCGCGAAGCACGGCGTCGCAATGGAGTGCAACGCCTCGCCCGAGCGGCTCGACCTGAAGGACGTTCACCTGAGAATGGCTAAACAGCGCGGCGTGAAGATCGTAATTTCAACCGACGCTCACACGACAGGCGGGTTAAGGGCCATGAAGTACGGTCTGCTGACGGCGCGGCGCGGATGGATCGAAAAGAAGGACGTGATCAACACGCTGCCGCTGAACGAATTCCTTGCGGCGCTGCGCCCGAAGCCGCATGGGGCGAAAGCCAAGGCAGCCAAACGAAAATCAGCGTGATGCGCGTCTAGACGGAATAAGAAACGTTCTCGTCATCCGCGACGCCAGGCGCTTTGGTTTTCCTCGTGAGAACCGGCGATTTTGCGCCGCGACGCATGGCCACTACGCCGGTGCGCACCATTTCGAGCAGACCGTAGGGATGCAGGAGCTCGAGCAGGCGGTCCACTTTCGTCTCTTCGCCCGTCAGCTCGACGGTGATGGACTCCGTGGCGATGTCGAGCACATGCGCGCGGAAGACTTCGGAAAGCTGGAGTATCTGCGCGCGCGTTTCCTGATTGGCTTTGACCTTCGCCATGACGAGATCGCGCATGAGGGCGTTCTGGTTGGTCAGATCGTCCACGAGCAGCACGTTCACGAGCTTGTAGATATTGGCGACGATGCGCCGCGCCTGATCCTCATCCGCGTCCGTGACGATGGTCATGCGCGACACGTCGGGCTTCTCCGTCCGCCCGACCGTGAGCGAGTCGATGTTGAAGGCGCGGCGGCGGAACAGGGAGACGACGCGCGACAGCACGCCCGGCTTGTTTTCGACGTAAACGACAATCGTATGCAGCATCGGAGTCCTATTCGTCCCCGGCCGTCTCGACGATGGGGCTCGGCCGGCGAATCATGTCGTCGAGGGCCGCGCCCGCCGCGACCATCGGATACACGGTGTCTTCCTGCTCGACCTGGAAATCGATCAGCACGGGCCCTTCATGTGCGTGCGCGGCACGCACCGCCGGAACTACTTCCGCGCGATGCTTCACGGCAATGCTCTTGATTCCGT
>Ga0187769_10001700_pt1 | contig 12614 bp, 8 predicted proteins | sample 0116_SJ02_MP02_1_FD_133140 | JGI IMG/M metagenome (GOLD analysis project Ga0187769, IMG submission 133140) | Tropical peat soil microbial communities from peatlands in Department of Meta, Colombia - 0116_SJ02_MP02_10_MG | ecosystem: Environmental > Terrestrial > Soil > Wetlands > Peat | place... | reverse complement strand
CTCCATCCAGCGGGACCGCCAAGGCCGATCGCAGCGTACTGAACTTGCTCGGATCGTTCAGGTATCCCGGCTCGACCGAGGGGTTGCCGTTGATAATCGGTTTCTTGTTCTGGGCCACCCATCCGGAAAGCCCCTGGCCGATCGGGATTCGCAGGGACGAAAACAGGCGGAAATTGTCGCCGTTCACGTACTCCGGAACGAGTTCCTGATTGCGCCGCACATAGATCGAGATCGCGTCATAGCGCACCAGGAGCCTGAGCTTGACGGAAAAAACGGAAAGGGTTTCACCCAGGCTGAGGGATGCACCCAAGTCCTGGCTCAACTCGAACAGCGTTTGCGCTTCCTGTCTCGCAGCCGCAATCGAAGCCAGGAAGCTGGCCTCCTGGCCGGGACCATCTTCCGACACGCTCTTCTCAAAGCCTGCGGCCGGAGCCGATCCTCGTTCGATCTTCATTCCGGTAGAAAGCTGCCAATCTGCCTCGTGAGCGACTTGCGCACGCACTCGTTTCTCCAGTTGGCGATAACGCTTCAAGAGAATCTCGACGACCGAGGGGTCGAAGGATTTGCCTGACTCCGCCGACAATCGTCGCACCGCCTCCTCCAGCGGGAGCGCCCGACGGTATTGCCGGTCGGAGGCGAGAGCGTCCATATAATCCACCGCCGAGAGAATGCGCGCCCCGATCGGAATTTCCTGCCCCTTTAACCCAAGTGGGTAGCCTGAACCGTCCCACTTCTCGTGGTGCGCTCGCACGATCGGTACCACCGGATAAGGAAATCGAACGCGCTCCAAAATCTCGGCACCCACGACCGGGTGAATCTTCATCTTTTCGAATTCTTCCGGAGTCAGCCGCCCAGGCTTGGAGATGATATGCTCGGGCACGGCAAGCTTGCCGATATCGTGGAGCAACGCCGCCGCCTGCAACGCCTCCATTTCAGCCCCGCTCATGCCCAGGTCCTTCGCTACCTCGATGGCATAGATCCTGACTCGCTGCAGGTGGTCGTGCGTGGTGTGGTCTTTGGCTTCAATCGCCAGCGCCAGCGCCTCAATGGTTCGCAGATGCAGATTGGCTATCTCCTCCACATGCCGCTTCTCGTCTTCCAGCTTGCCCAGGTAGAGACGGTAGGACCGGTAAATCACATAAATGACAGGCGCCACCAACAGCGATGTTTCCCAATTGAAGGCCTGATCGAGCCATGCGATCCCACCGGCTACGCCGGCGCCGACCAAGTAATAGGGGAACGACCAGAAGTAGCATTCCACGATGATCTGCTTCAGGGATTTGCCGTCAGTCAGCGAAATCACGGTCGCCGTGGAGCCGGTGTTGGCCGCGAAATAAATGGCGGCCGCGGTGCCTAACGCGAGCACCTGACTCTCAACCAAGTGGTGCGCCAGCGAAAGGTGATACGCCTGATAGGCCAGGGCAGTAGAAACCGCACCCGAGCACAGATTAAATGTTCCGTGGAGCGCGCTCGGCCGATCCGGGTAAAGCAACTGCACCAAGGTTGAGGCGCAGCCCAGGATCAGAGTTTCTGTGAAGCTTAATTGCAGGATTCCCAGCAGGATAAACAGAAAGCTCACGGACATCGTGCCCGCGATTCCTGGGAGACTCACTTTGAGGCGCGAAGCCAGAATTGCGATACCGAGATAGCAGATGAACTCGGCAATATTGCGGCTTGCGGGACGGAGCGCTCCGTACACAAACACTGCTGTGCCCGAGACCACCACTAGGCCGATGAAGCCCTTGGCTCCTGCGGACAGACTTCTCCACGACTGGGCCGGACCGGCTAGTTCGCTTCCCATAGTTGAAAGTTCGGTCGGGCAGTGCCGCAGAGGAACCCGACGAATACCATTAGAGATAGCAGCTAATCCGAGCAGAAACAATCATTTACCCAGTCTGCGACAAACTTCGGTAATTGCATCAGGTGACTACGGAAAGTGCCGGGGACTTTCTCTCACCGCTGTGCTGGATTTGCTCCAAGGGCCCTTAGCCCAGCGGTCAGAGCAGTGGACTCGCCCCGTCGATTGACGCGTGTCGGGCCCAAGAAAGGCCAAGTCCCTGAGTACACGGAGTCAACTGGTGGAAGGCGATTCATCGCCTAATCGCGGGGCTGAGCCTCGATCCCAAGAGCTACTACTTTGTTTGCGGCCTCTCCGATAACAATCGGGGAAAACCTGTGAGTTGAGGGCGACTGTCAGGGCGGCCAGCGGAAGTGCGTGAACCTGCGCGGCTTCCCATCGGCGAGTCCGGCCGGGCTGGACCAGCGTCTGCCGGAACCGCCAGGAATCCGACCTGCGTCCCGTCCGGCTCCGCTGCCGTCCCCACAATTTCACCTCTGTTGTTGATACCCTGGGCTAACAGTAAGTAGAGCCCAGAATCTCCCACCACCAGCGTGTTCAGGTCGTTCATTGTCCCGTTTTCATAGAGGAATGCTCTCGCCGAGTAAGGCTCCGTTCCACCATTGGAGATGCCGACAATTTGGCCCATGTCGTTAATGTCATAAGCGGCGCCCGCGTTGTCATCGCCGATGTAGGGCAGGGGTTGCATACCGTTCGCCTTCGTCCACAAAAAGCCCTGCGAGTTATTCAGAGTATTGTTAGCGAAGCCAACTACTTCGCCGTGATTGTTGAGCGAGATTGGCGTGTTCCAAACTTGACTTCCGAGATTTCCTAAGTCTGTGGGTTGTCCATTCTCCCAAAGCAGAGCATGAGTGGCGCTCTGGTCCCCAACCGCATTCTGACAAATACCAGAAATTCCGATCACCTGCCCTCGGTCATTGATTGCAGTCGCCGCTGAATCCGGATCGCCAGAATAGGGAGGGAGCTGCGTCATTTCTGTCAATCCAGGCCCCCAGATCACGGCTTCAAACTGCTGAAATTGGCTCACGGGTGGTGCGTTGTTACACGTTGGATCGAGGACACCATTCTCGGCCCACCCTACCACTTGGCCGCGATTGTTGACTCCCGCGGCATAGCTGTCATATCCGCCCTGGAAAGGAGGGAGCGGGGTCATCACACCGTCCTGCCAGGCGAAACCTAAACATACGTCGCCCGTCGGCGCCGACGGAAAGAAAGCAGAACAACTCCAGGATTCGTGATACGGATTCGCCTCGGCCGTCTCGGCAATCCCCACGATCTCGCCCTTGGTCGTGTGGTTCGGCCATGAGATATTGCTGTTGGGGCCACCGAGCGTTCCCAGGTTGACTGGAGCACCGATCCAGAGCTCAGCATTCACAAAGGTGTTGCCGGTCAGATTGGCGCCACCTGAAATCCACCCTATGTCATTGATCCCCACTGGCTCCGGGTTGCCACCGAGCGGCGCGCCTAGATTAAACACGTAATATTTGGGTGGCTGGCTGTGTTGTGCAGATTGCGCGTAAAGCCCGCATTCAAAAACACCAAGCGTGATCAGTAGGAACTGAAGCCATTTTTGCATTGTCATACTCCTCTCATTTCATTCCGGTTTTCTTCGAAACCCGTTGTCCCAGTGGCGCGTTGCGCGTGGATTACCTTACTTCGAATTCGCGGTCAACTCCGGACGTTTACGGACTTCGTTCAAGCTGCGGTGGACATTTTCGGCTGTGGTCCGCCGGTTCCTGGGGCTGCTGAATCCGGAACCCTCCAATTGGACAGCATCTGGCGATATCATCGGCAGGACAAAGCAATGCAGCTGCAAATTGAACTCGACGGCAAAGTTCTTTCCCGCGCTCGCCTGTCGCGCGATCCACGATTTGATGGGAAGTTTTTCATCGCTGTGCGTGGCAGTGGGGTCTATTGCCGGCCGATCTGTCCGTCACCCACGGCAAGCGAAAAGAATGTCCGGTATTTCCTGACGGCTGCGGCCGCGGCCGAAGCGGGTTTTCGCCCCTGCCTTCGCTGCCGGCCGGAGTGCTCACCCGGAACTCCCGCGTGGATTGGAACGCCCAACACGGTTTCCCGTGCCTTACGGCTAATTGGTGAAAACGGACTTGAGCACGGTGTTGAGGGGCTAGCCGACCAGCTGGGCGTTGGCTCACGCCATTTGCGGAGGCTCTTTGTTCGTCACCTCGGTGCGACACCGGTTGCCGTAGCACACACCCGCCGTTTGCACTTCGCGAAGAGTCTCATTGACCAGACACAGCTGTCGATGCAGGAAATCGCCATTGCGGCGGGCTTTGGTTGCGTGCGCAGATTCAACGCCGCGATGCAAAAAACCTACAAACGCACTCCGACCCAAATTCGCCGGCTTTCGCACCAGACCGGCGTTCTGCCCGAGAACCACTATCTTTTTCGCCTTCGCTATCGGCCCCCCTACGACTGGAACGGAATGTTGGAATTTCTCAAACCCCGCGCTACTCCTGGCGTTGAAGAGGTGGAGAACGGTATATACCGCCGCTCGATTTCATTCCGGGGCGCCGCAGGGCAGTTCGAGGTTTCGCATGATGAAAATAACCACTCCTTGAATGTGCGAGTCCAGTTTGCCGATCCGAAAGCGCTCTACTTCATCATCGAACGGATCCGTGCGATGTTTGATCTCAATGCGGATTGGATCGCCATTGCAAAGGTTCTAAACGCGGATCCAGTCCTGGTGGCGAAGATCAAAGCCAATCCGGGACTACGCGTGCCCGGTTCCTGGAATGGTTTTGAATTGGGTGTGAGAGCGATTCTGGGCCAGCAAATTACGATGCGGGGCGCGACGACGCTCGCCGGACGGCTGGTGAAGAAGTTCGGTCATTCGTTCTCATCTGCCAACGGACTAACGCAGATCTTTCCTGAACCCGAGATCCTTGCGGCAGCCGACGTTGCCAGCATCGGGCTAACCCAAGCACGCGCTCGCACGATTCAAGCATTTGCGCGTTTCATGCTGCATCCCCAACACAGCGTTAAGGAGCTCGCCGATTCGAACGAATTCCTCGAACAGCTGTGCAGAATTCCAGGCTTGGGACAGTGGACGGCGCAATACTTCGCCATGCGCGCACTTGGTGATCCGGATGCCTTCCCCTCCGGAGATCTGGGCCTGCTGCGCGAGCTTGGGTTGAAGAGCGCGCACGAGCTTGAACGACGGGCTGAAGTTTGGCGGCCCTGGAGAGCCTACGCCGCCATGTATATTTGGAGCCGCTCTGCCGGCAATTCGACTTGCGAGACAACGCATTCCGGCCGGTCCGGCCAGTCTGGGAAACTGAGACATAAATCCCAGTCTGAATTTGCAAATCGCCGATTCAGCGACCAAGCAAACAGAGGCAATTGATGAACGGAAACCGGGGATTCATTCCAACCCGCCATTTTTCGCAACGCCCATATTACCTGCGTAACCTAGAAAATTCCGGAGCATCCATCACAATTCTCCTAACCAAGGTTGGGGGAAGACTTATCAATGCATGCTCAGTCCGGTGCCGCGCCATGGGTTGACTCGCCATTGCTTCGGGTGCGTGGGCTGACGGCAAGGTACGTCTGTGCTGACCAAACTGAACCGGCACTAGCGGAAGTTGACTTCGACATAGCACGAGGAGAGATCGTGGGGATCCTTGGCGAATCGGGGTCGGGCAAAAGCACACTCGCTCTTTCCATCCTGGGATTGCTCCCCACGAACGCGAGGCTTGAAGGTTCGATTCTCTTCCAGAACCAAGCACATAAGCCAGATGAGCTGCTCCGGCTCGACGAGCCGCAGTGGAGGGAAATTCGCGGCGCAGAAATTTCGATGATCTTTCAGGAACCGCGGCTTTCGCTCAGCCCAGTCATGCGCGTCGGAGAGCAGATCGCCGAAGTCATGCGCGCACACCGGAAGGGCGCGCCCAAAAAGCAGGACGTCGAGGCAACTCTGAGGCGCGTTAGATTGGCCGATTCCGGTCGCGTTTCCAGCGCGTATCCGCACCAGCTCAGTGGAGGCGAGCTTCATCGGATTGCGATTGCCCAGGCACTGGCGTGCGGCCCGGATCTGGTAATTGCTGACGAACCTACACGCTCCCTCGACGTAACTGTGCAGGGTGAGATCCTCAATGTGTTGCGCGAAGTTAATCGCGAGAGCGGCTCCGCACTCATCTTTATTACCCACAACCCGGCCCTGCTGGTAGGCTTCGCCGATCGCGTAATGGTGATGTATGCCGGTCGCATTGTTGAAGAAGGCCCAGTGGCGCAGGTATTTCGCCGGCCGCTGCACCCATACACCAAAGCCCTGCTGCAGTTGGTTCCCCAGCGTTCCGAACCTTCCGATCCCGTTAAACAGCGTTTGCCGGTAATTTCCGGCAGCCTGAGTGATTCCGACCGTCTGGCTGGTGGCTGTGCTTTTGAGCCCCGATGTCCAGCGAGAGGGGACCTCTGCCGAAGCGAATTGCCGAGCACAATCAAGCTGGAAGGCGGCCGTCGAGTGAGTTGCTTCAATTATGGGAATTGAAACAGCAGTTCAGCCCGCGATCAAACCAGCCCTCGTGAAAACCAGCGGCTTGAGCAAGAAATATTCACAAGGCTCGCCGTTTTCGCGGAAAAAGTTTGCAGTCGACGCGCTCGTCGATGTGAACTTCGAGATCGCCTCGGGCTGTCTGACCGCCCTTGTCGGCGAATCAGGTTCTGGGAAATCCACGCTTGCGGTTTGCCTGGCAATGCTGGAAAAGCCCGATGCTGGCGAAGTCTGGTTTGGGGGCGAGGAAATTTCACGGCGCAGCGACCGGGAACTGGCTTCGCTGCGGCCAAAGATCCAAATGGTTTTTCAGGATTCGGCGGAAGCTTTGAATCCCCGCTTTTCGGCGGCACAGATCATTGCCGAACCGCTAGCGATCCAACGATGCAGGAGCCTGAAACAGCTGCGCACACGCGCCTGCGAATTGATGGAAGAGGTGGGCTTGTGTGCGGATTGGGCGGACCGCCGTCCGCTGCAATTCAGCGGAGGTCAACGTCAGCGGCTGGCGATTGCCCGGGCGATCGCCCTCAAGCCTTCGTTCTTGATCCTCGATGAATCGCTTTCCGGTCTGGACTTATCGACCCAGGCGCAGATTTTGAATCTTCTACTGGACCTTCAGACGGCACATGGGTTGACTTACCTGCTGATCTCGCACGATTTCAGTCTGGTGGGGCAGGTTGCTGATTTTGTCGCGGTGATGCACAAAGGCCGGATCGTCGAGCACGGCGCTCGCTGGCAGGTAATCGGCAATCCCCAGCACGATCAGACGCGAAGGTTACTAGATTCTGTTCACGTCATGGGCCGGTCATTTCAGGCTGCACACGGCGGGAGGCAGCGATGAAGTACCTCCAGCGGCGCTTGGCTCACAGCATTCTGCTCCTCATCAGTGCGTCCGTTTTCTGCTTCCTGCTGAGTGATCTGGCGCCGGGAAGTTTCTTCGACGAGATGAAGCTCAATCCTCAGATTTCGGCCGGCACGGTGGCGGCCTTGCGCTCTGAGTACGGCCTCGATCAAGCACTGCCAGTACGATATGGCCTCTGGGTCAAATCGGTTCTGCGCGGAGAGTGGGGCTATTCCTTCGCGTACAACTCCCCAGTCCGGAGTTTGCTGATAATCCGTGCACGCAACACGCTGCTTCTTACGAGCCTGGCTATGCTGCTGGCCTGGCTAACCGCTCTTCCTCTCGGCGTTTGGATCGCCAGCCGTCCCGGTCGGTGGGACGACCGCCTCAGCATGGCCGGCACATCCTGGCTTCTTGCAGTGCCGGAACTCGTTCTGGCCCTCGGCCTTCTTTATGTGGTGATTCGCACACGTGCGTTGCCGGCCGGTGGCATGGTCTCTGTGAGATTCGAGAATCTGAGTCTACGGGCCAAGATCTGTGATCTGTCAGCGCACCTTGTGGTTCCCCTGACCGTGCTTGTCCTGGCCAGCTTGCCGATCTTGGTTCGGCACGTTCGCGCCAGCATGACCGAAGTGCTGCAGGCGCCGTTCATTCAGGCGGCATGTGGACACGGCATCGGCCAAACGAGACTGCTGTTTCGTTACGCTCTGCCTGCCGCCGCGAATCCGCTCATCTCTCTGCTGGGATTGTCCGTCGCGGGACTAATGAGCGGTTCTTTGTTGGTCGAAGTCATTACCGGATGGCCTGGGTTGGGGCCGCTATTGTTGGAGGCCTCAATGTCCCGGGATCTCTATGTTGTAGTCGGAGTCGTGATGGCTTCAACTGTGTTCATGATTCTCGGCAGCCTTCTGGCCGATGTCATGCTCGTAATCTTCGATCCCCGGGTGCGGGCAGACTGATGCAAGGCCGTAGAAAAATCATCGCCTCGCTGGTTTTTCTTTTCTTCCTGCACGTGGCGATATTGTTTGCGGGCTTTGTTGCATCCTGCGACCCAGCAACCCAGAATCGAGAATTTCCCTTTGCTCCGCCCACCCATCTTCACTTTGTGGACGTCCGCGGAGGTTTGCACTTCCGTCCGTTCGTCTATCCAATCGTGTCCCAACCCGGTGCCCTATACCAATACGAGGAGACCCGCGAGCGCGCATACGCCGTGAGGCTGTTTGTCCGCGGGCCAGAATATAAGGTCGCGGGTTTGTTTTCCTCACGCCTGCATTTGTTCGGAGTGGACCCACCTGCCCAGATCTTCTTGGCCGGTACGGACAATTACGGGCGCGATCAATTCTCTCGGATCCTTTTCGGCGGGCAAATGTCGTTGGCCGCCGGTCTCCTGGCCACAGGAATCTCTCTGTTTCTGGGGTTAATCGTCGGTTGCATCGCGGGTTTCTATGGCAAGTGGATCGACGAATCGGTCATGCGGTTAGTGGAACTTTTCATGGTGCTGCCCTGGCTGTATTTGTTACTGGCGGTCCGCTCATTCCTGCCGCTTCACCTTACCCCAGCCCAAACTTTCTTTTTGTTGATCGGGGTCATTGGCACAATCGGCTGGGCCCGTCCTGCACGATTGATTCGCGGCGTCGTGCTCAGCGCCAGGAGCAGAAAATATGTGATGGCAAGCCGGGGCTTCGGGGCATCGGACTTGTATATTGTGCGCCGCCATGTGTTGCCGCACACCTACGGAGTTTTACTCACGCAAGCCGCGTTGCTCGTGCCGCAGTACATAGTCGCCGAAGTGACGATGTCATTCTTCGGGTTGGGACTCAGCGAGCCGAGGCCCAGCTGGGGGAATCTACTGGCTGTTCTTCAGCAGTACAACGTGGTGGTTTCATATTGGTGGATGTTCGCACCGGCTCTCGCCCTGGTACTTGTCAACATTGGTTACCTGGGCGTAGCGAATGCTTTTCACGAGCAGTTACAATCTGGCTCAATGTAAAGGGTTTCTCCACGGGAAGGGTATGCATCGTTGGGTTGGTCCGGCTGCGATCTTATTCGCCTGCAGTTTAGCCTGCTTTGCCTCATCTCCTCCGCAATCGCTGCAAGGCGGCGAGGAGCTGCAAATCAGCGCCAATGAACCTGGCCGCTACGGTGGCTTGCTCACCGTGGCGCAACGCAGCGAGCCGAAAACGCTGAATCCGGTAACCGCGGCGGATGCTCCTTCCCGGGAGGTGATGGGCCGGCTGACCGCGGACTTAATTCACATCAACCGCGCCTCGCAGCAAACCGAACCGGCATTGGCAAAATCCTGGACCGTTTCGAAGGATGGCCGGGTATTCACCCTCAAGCTGCGCCGTGGTTTGCGTTTCTCTGACGGCCAGCCCTTCGATGCCGACGATGTGCTGTTCTCTTTTCAGGTTTACCTCGACGAGAAGATTCATTCCCCGCAGCGCGATCTGCTGGTCGTCGGCGGCAAACCGATGGAGGTGCAGAAGATTGACCAGTACACCGTGCGCTTCACGCTGGCACAAACTTACGCCGCTGCTGAGAGACTGTTCGATAGTCTCGCAATCATGCCCCGGCATCTGCTCGAACAATGCTACAAAGACGGCAAATTCGCGCAGGCCTGGACGCTGGCCACTCCGCCATCGGAAATCGCGGGCATGGGACCGTTTCGCCTGAAAGAGTATGTAGTGGGGGAGAAAATTGTGCTCGAGCGCAATCCTTATTATTGGAAGGCGGACCGGAACAAGAATCGTCTGCCCTATCTCGACGAACTGATCTTCTTGTTTGTCGGCAATGAAGATGCGCAGGTCATTCGCTTTCAGGCCGGCGATACCGATCTCATCAGCCGCCTCAGCGCAGAAAACTATATGTTGTTGTCTAAAGACGCGGCGAACCGTGGAATTCAGCTCTTCGACCTGGGTCCGAGTCTGGAATACAACTTTCTGGTCTTCAACCTCAACGACGTCCAAGCCAGGAACCTCGACAAAATCGCCGCCGAGCAGACGTGGTTCGGCGATCTTAAATTTCGCCAGGCGGTTTCCTCTGCGATCGATCGCGACGGTATCGTCAAACTGGTCTATGCGGGGCGCGGCACGCCGCTCTGGGGCAACGCGAGCCCCTCCAACAAATTTTGGGTGGACCAGGCGCTGCTGCATCCCGCTCGTTCGATTGATCACGCGAAGGAATTGCTGAAATCCGCAGGTTTCTCCTGGCGCAACGATGGTCAACTGCTCGATCCTCGGGGCCAGCCGGTGGAGTTTTCCATCATCACCAGCTCATCCAACACGCAGCGCAGCAAAATGGCAACCATCATTCAGGACGATCTTAGCAAGCTGGGAATGAACGTTCATGTTGTACCGCTCGAATTTCGCGCCATGCTCGACCGCATCTTTCAGACGTTTGATTACGAAGCCGCCATCATGGGCCTGGGCGGCGGGGATGCCGATCCAAATCCTGAGATGAATGTGTGGCTTTCAAATGGCGGTACGCACCTGTGGCATTTGGGCGAAGCGAAGCCCGCCACCGATTGGGAAGCACAACTCGACCAACTGATGCAGAAGCAGATGATTGCGCTCAATTACAAAGACCGCAAACATCTCTATGATCAGGCGCAGGAGATTATCGCCAACGAAGTGCCTTTTGTGTTTCTGGCGACGCCCAACATTCTTGGAGGAGCGAAAAGGAGTTTGGCGAATTTCAAACCAGCCATCCTCGAGCCAACGGCGCTATGGAATGTTGAGGAACTGTACTTCTCGCCGGCAAATGGCGCGGGTACAAAACCGTGAAGGCTGCGCCTGCGGTGCGCGAACGAGCGTGGTCAGACGAGCGGCTGGTCCGCGAATGTTGCAAGGGAAATCACGCCGCCTGGTCCGCGCTCATCGAAAAGTATAAGAACCTGATCTTTTCCATCCCCATCAAATTTGGTTTGTCTCGCGACGATGCCGCCGATATTTTCCAGGCGGTATGCGCCGATCTGCTCTCCAGCCTGCAACAGTTGCGCGACCCAAAGGCGCTTCCCAAATGGCTCATGCAGGCAAGCTTCCACCAATGTCTCCATTGGAAGAAAGACCGCTTGAATCTTGCCGCCGACATCGACGAGATCGACGGTCAGCGCGCAGGCACTGCCGGCGAACTTCCGGAAGAAATGATCTTCCAAATTCAGCGCGAACAGAGCGTTCGCGAAGCTATGGCAGAACTGCCGGAGCGCTGCCATCGCATGGTCAGTATGCTCTTCTTTGAGGACCCACCGCGGCCCTACCAGGAAGTCGCGAAGGAGCTCGGCATCGCAACCGGATCCATCGGTTTCATTCGCGGCCGCTGCCTGAAGAAAATGCGCCAATTCCTCGAGAAAAAAGGGTTCCGATGAGCGCGTCGCGACGTCCGTCAAATCGGGAATCGCTCCTGAACAAGCTCGGCGATCTGCATAACGAGGCCAGCCTGAAGAAATTTGTGTTGCGCAACCCAGTTCTGCTTCGACCGAAAGTTGTCGCGGAATTGACCGAGCGCGTGCGAGAGCAAGTGCGCGTGGATGTGCCGAGTGCCCTGCGCATCGCAAACGCCGCGCTCCACATTGCCAACCAGATCAAGAACGGCGGAGCTCGCGCCCGGGCGCTGCGAGCTAAAGCGAATGTCCTCTACGCAAAAGGGGAGCACGCGGCAGCAATCGAGCTTCACGAGCAAGCTGTTGCTCTTTTTGATGTGGCCGGTAACGCGAACGAAGTTGCGCGCACTCTCAGTGGATCGATCCAACCACTGCTTCTCCTGGGCGAGTACAACCGCGCCTTCGCTGCCGGTGAGCGCGCGCGGCAAATCTTTACCAGTGAGGGAAACACGTGGCGCCTGGCGCGTTTGGAAATCAACATGGGAAATATCTACCACCGGCAGGACCGCTTCGCGGAGGCGCTGGCTTGCTATAAGCGCGCCTATCAAGGACTGCCGGCGAAAGAAGATCCCGAAGGCATCGCCGCAGTTCTCAGCAACATGGCCACTTGCTACATCAGCCTAAACGCCTTTCCTAAGGCTTTGAATGCCTACCAGCAAGCGCGGCAGTTCTGCGAACAAAACAATATGCCGCTGCTCGTGACCCAGGCCGACTACAACATTGCTTATCTTTACTACTTGCGCGGTGAATACAGTCGGGCCATCGAAATCTTGCGGGCAACGCGCGCGAATGCCAAGAAAATCGGCGATGCCTATCACTATGCATTGTGCAACCTGGACCTGTCAGAACTTTATCTGGAACTGAACCTCAGCTCGGAGGCGACCGAACTCGCTCAACAGGGCTATGAGGGATTTCGCAAACTGGGCATGCCCTACGAAAGCGCGAAGTGCCTGGCGTTTTCTGCCATGGCCGCCGGGCAAAAAGGCCGCGCGTTCGAAGCTATCAAACTCTTTTCTGAGGCGCG
>Ga0187769_10001698_pt1 | contig 12618 bp, 13 predicted proteins | sample 0116_SJ02_MP02_1_FD_133140 | JGI IMG/M metagenome (GOLD analysis project Ga0187769, IMG submission 133140) | Tropical peat soil microbial communities from peatlands in Department of Meta, Colombia - 0116_SJ02_MP02_10_MG | ecosystem: Environmental > Terrestrial > Soil > Wetlands > Peat | place... | reverse complement strand
CGCCTCCTCCGTTAATTGCCGTTAAGAGACGGCTGAACTCTCTGCGGATCAACTGCACTCCGATGCGAAACTGAAGCTGCGCCTCGGAGAGCAGCAAACTTTCGCGCTCCAGGCTCACGTTGTTGCCATCCGGACGCTCCACCAATCCTGAGACCTGGCGCAGCACGGGTGTGGCGGTCGGGTCACCACCAGCGATCACTCGCTGCAGCTCCTGGCGGAAGTCCAAGTCGCGGGTGCGATACCCAGGCGTGTCGATGTTGGCCATGTTGTTTACGATCAACTGGTGGCGCTCCGAGGCCAGGTCCAGATAGCGCTCGAGAAGTTGGAAGGTGGTTATCTGGTTCATGGGTTAGACGTACCTCCGTGGCGGCAGGCCATACTCCCGGACCTTGTTGCGGATCGTGCGCACGCTGATGCCGAGCAGTTCCGCAGCTCGGGTGCGGTTGCCGTGGGTCGCTTGCAGCGTGGTTTCGAGTAGACGCTTCTCCACCTCACGCATGGCAATGCCAGGCCGCAGAAGAACGTCTTGGACTGGCGCGCTCATTGGCGACGCCAGAAATTCCGGCGCCAGGTACTCAGGGCCGATGATTCCACCGTCCCCCAATGCCAGCACCCGCCGCATGAAGTTGCTCAGCTCGCGCACATTGCCCGGCCACTGATGCCGCTCCAGGCCGGCAAGGAACTCGGGGTCGAGGCAAGGTTTAGGCTGCCCTGCCGCGGCCGCATACTTCGCCGCAAAATGGTCGGCCAGGGAGGTAATGTCCTCGAGCCGCTGTCGCAAAGGCGGGACTGATATGGGGATGACGTTGAGCCGATAGTAAAGATCGGCGCGGAAGGCGCCTTCCTCGACCATGCGCGACAAGGGAGCATTGGTGGTGGCAACCACGCGGAGGTTGACGCGCACAGTGCGCGTGTCGCCCAAACGTTCGAATTCGCGCTCCTGCAAAACTCGCAGCAGCTTCGGCTGCAGCGCCAGCGGCATTTCGCCGACTTCGTCAAGCAGCAGCGTTCCCCCTTCGGCGAGTTCGAACTTTCCCGGCTTGGCGGCAGTCGCGCCGGTGAACGCGCCTTTCACGTGACCGAACAGCTCGCTCTCCAACAGGTGCTCGGGCAGAGCAGCGCAGTTCACCGCCACGAAGGGCCGGGCGCGGCGGTTGCTGGCGTCATGAATAAAGCGCGCTACGAGTTCCTTGCCGGCGCCGCTCTCGGCTTCGATCAGGATATCGGCATCGGTGCGCGCCGCCTGCCGCGCGCGCTCCAGCGTTTCGCGCAAGGCAGCAGAAGCGCCGATGATCTCGACCGTCTCGATGTCTCCCACAATCGACGCTTCCGGCACACGTTGCATCACGCGGTTCACCGAGCTTTGCAGTTGGTCGAAGGAAATTGGTTTGGTCAGATAGTCGCAAGCGCCGCCGTGAATGGCCTCGACCGCTTCCGGCACGCTGCCGAACGCAGTGAGAAGGATGACCGCAGTTTGCGGTGCGGAGGTGCGCACGCTGCGCATCACCTGTAAGCCATCGCCATCGGGCATGCGTACGTCGGTGACTACGAGCGGAAAGCGGTTCTGGGCGAACTTGCGGATGGCTTCCGATGCGCCGCCGGCCGTTTCTACCCTCCAGCCGTCTCGCTGAAAATTCGCCTGCAAGGCTGTGCGCATTCCTGGCTCGTCATCCACCACCAGCACCGATTTGGAGGCAAGTGGGGTCATGCGACCGGTAACTCCATTGTGAAGGTTGTGCCTTTTCCTAACTGGCTGTGCACCGAAAGTGTGCCTCCGTGCTGCTGGATGATCTTGCGACAGATTGTTAATCCGAGACCCGGGCTCTGCCGGGTGGTAAAGCCGGGGTCGAAGATGCGGGCCAGATGCTCCGGCTTAATGCCCCGCCCGGTGTCGCATAGTTCGACCACCCCGAATTCTCCCGTTGGCCGGGATTCTCGCCGGGCACGAATGCGGAATTCCCCGCCCGCGTCGGTGTGCCGGAAGGCGTTGATGGCGAGGTTGAAGATTACTTGCTGCAGTTCGCTGCTGCTGCCGGAGATTTCGGTGTCGTCGAGGCTTTCTTCGAGCGAGACCTGCACGCCGGCTTTCTCCCCCAATGGTCGCACGAAATTCACGGTATCCCGCAGCACGGAAGCCAGTTGGATCCGCACCAACACTGGCACGCCCAGAGTGTGGAAGCGCAGCACATTGTTGACGGTCGCCGACAAGGAACGGATGCCGGCTTGCAACTCCTTCACCCAGCCCGTCGCATCGGGATTCAGTTCGTCGCAGCCGGCGAGCAGCTCTGCCAGCAGCTCCATCGTGCCCAAGGGGTTGCGAATCTCATGCGCCAGCACCGAGGACATCTCGGCCAGTGCGATCAGCCGGCGAGCAGCTTCGCGCTCACTGCGCAAATGGCTGGCTTCCCTTTGCAGTTGCTGGTAGGAGCGCTCCAGGCTCTCCGCCGCCGCCGTGAAGATGGCGAAGGCGTCGGCCAGTGTGGGATCCACAACTCCAGAACGCGCGCAAGCGGCGCGTTCCGGGAACTCCGGATCAGCAGAGCGCTGGACTTCGTAACAAGCGTTCATTGGAGCGTGATGAGAAGTAGGCAACATCTGCCTATCGCTAATGCAAAGGGTCGGCCAGAACTGTCCGATTCTTGAGTGCTGTGCCAAACGGAGGTAACTTGAGGTGCCCAGAGGGCGTGAGCGAATCGAGGGGCGGAAGGCTGCTGTCGAAATCCCGAGCGGGAGCGAGGATCTGCACTTGTCCGTAGTTACTCTTTACCGACCTCAGAGCAGGATGTGTTCAGGCCGGATCGTGGTGTCGCTGCCCGCCAGGATGGTGGCTCGTTCAATCACGTTGCGTAGCTCGCGAACATTGCCTGGCCAGGAGTGCTGCATTAAAAGAGACTGAGCGTCAGGGCTCAGGGTCACGGGCTGGGGGCTGAATTTCGCCAGGAAGGTCTGTGCCAACTCTGCGACATCTCCCATGCGCTGGCGCAGGGGAGGCAGTTCGATGGGAAAGACTGATAGCCGATAGAAGAGGTCTTCGCGAAAGCCGTGCTCCTCGACCACCTTGCGCAGATCGGCGTTGGTGGCTGCGATGACGCGCACATCGACGGAAAACGTATCGGTGGCTCCCAGCCGCTGCAGCTCCCCGTGCTCCAGGAAACGCAGCAGCTTGGATTGCAGTCCCAGGGGCAGGTCGCCGATTTCGTCGAGAAACAGGGTCCCTCCTTGCGCGGCATGGATGCGCCCGATGCGGGATTGCACGGCCCCGGTGAAGGCGCCCTTAACGTAGCCGAACAGCTCTGCCTCCAGCAGGGCCTCGGGAATGGCAGCACAGTTAATGACCACAAACGGTTTGAACCGTCGCGGGCTGAGCTGATGCAGCGCTCGGGCGACCAAGTCCTTGCCGGTACCGCTCTGACCGGTGATCAGCACCGTGGTGTCGCGCTGTGCGACCAGACGTGCCATGGCGCACACGCGCTGCATGGGCTGCGAAGTTCCCACTAGTCCGGGCAGATAGGGCGCGGGAGCGATTCCTGCCGTCGCACACTCTTCGCGAGGCTCGAGAGCAGCACGCGGCGGCGCTACGGGAATGCGATTCATGTGCCGCAACAGTTCGAACGAAATCGACTGCGGCGACGGGATGCCAATTATGGGCTGCCCGGTGTGAGGATGGAGAGGAACGATCTCGACGTGGGGATGCTCGGCCTGCAGTAGTTCTTTGAACTCCTCTACACGCAAGTCCGGCAAGGCGGCATCCAGCAGAATCAGAGAGACTTTGCCGCTTTCTACCTTCTCCAGGGCTTCGGCGCCGCTGGTGGCTTCCGTCACCGACCACCGTCCGGACTGTAACCGCGCGGCAACGTCGAGGCGCAGCTCGTGGTTGGGGCTGACTACCACCAAGCCTACCGTATCGGCGGGGGGTCTCATTGTGGCGGTCAATTGTCGGCCACCACGTATCCGACGTTGCGGACGGTACGGATCAGCTTGGGGGTAAAGTTCTGATCGACCTTGTCGCGCACGTACTTGACATAAACATCCACCAGGTTGGTCTTGGCGTCGTAGGCGGCCTTCCAGACGTTCTCCATGATCATGGCCCGCGTGACGGGGCGGCGCGCATTCAACATCAGGTACTCCAGGACGCCGAATTCCTTGGCGGTGAGATCGATCCTTTGTCCGGAACGCTCTACCCGCAACTCTTCTCGGTTGAGAACCAAGTCGCCGACCCGCAACACCCCTCCTGCCGGCCCAGCATTACGGCGAAGTAAGGCCCGCACTCGCGCGGAAAATTCGACAAACGAGAAAGGCTTGGTGAGGCAATCATCGGCGCCCGTGTCCAGGGCCTGGATGCGGTCCTCGAGGGTTGCCCGGCCGGTCAGCACCAGAATGGGAAGGCGAGGCTTGGCGGGACGTAACTGTTTGAGCACCGCCATGCCGTCGAGATGGGGCAGGTTTAGGTCTAGGGTCAGCAGGTCGTACGCCAGTTCCGACAGCGCTTGCAGCACGCTCTCCCCGTCGTGAACCAAGTTGACTGCATACTGCTGTCGTTCCAGACCCTTTCTTAGAAACTGCGCTAAAGCGACGTCATCCTCGGCCACCAGGATCTGCACCGGGCATTTGGCTTCGCGGAATGGTTTCTCTTCGAGAATTGCGGACATTCTTCTTTCCTCGAGTGTAGTGGCGTAACTCGATCGGTACTAAGGGCTGCCCGGGGGAGGGCCGATGAGTTGAATACAGGTTCTGCGTCATACCAAGCTGCCGACTTCCAGGAAAAAGGGAGATGAGAATCAAATACGGATTGCTCCGGCAACTCCCTGCCTACCGTGGCACACGAACCTTGCGCACGTTCCGTCTGCGCTGCGCGCACCTGCTGGGATTGAAAGTTGATATGCATGTCCGTCTCCAGCCCGTAAGGCGAAGTGCCCACTGAGGTAAGTGGCTGGCAAACCATCGCTTACGGCCTCTGAGTCGGCCCTCGGCGAAGCGCGCGGAAACCAAAACGGGAGCTTTCCCCCAGATTGGGAACCTCCTGAATGGAGGCTCTAACCTCACTTTCAGAATTCCGCCCTAAGATGTGTGCGGTGGTCGTATTAGCCGTGTATTTCGAGGCGGAGGATCACCCCCTGCCCTTGGAAGAGCAGCGCCACTTCCACAGCTTCGTTATCGGCCAGCGAGTGCAGACAGTAGTCCTGACCGGTGATGACGGTAGGGACGGAAAGCATGCACTTCTCTTGCAGACCTTCGACGCGCGCCTTGAAATTGCCCGCCACCATGTTGCAGATTTCCCCCAAGGCGTCCAACTGATGTTCGACGCAGGTCGCGCTCTGGACTGGCTCTCCCAACATCTTGGAGGCGATGCTGGCGGCGGCGGAAACGTTGCAGCGGATGCTCAATACGCCGCAGAGGGCGCCCGCCAGGCCCACCATGGCAGTGGTGTCGTTGGCTCCGTCTGGGGCGCCATCTTCTTGCCGTGAAACCGCTTCCCCTACCATCAGCTCGAAAACCTCCGCCGCCGCCGCGAACAGAGCCGAGCGCCACTGTTCATTGGGATGGCCGGACACGCTGCCCGGCGCAATCGTGTTCACATCTGGATTCATCGGTCAACTCGCAATAGAGGAACCACGTGCTGCTTCACTTGGTCTGGAGTAAATGGTTTGCGGATGTAGCCCTTAGCGCCCAAGCTCAGGGCCCGCGTGACTTGCGCCTCTGCGCCTTCAGTGGTGATCATGACGATGGGGATTCCCTTGGCATTGGCCGCTGCCTGCAGGTTCTTCACGAACTCCAGGCCATCCATCACCGGCATATTGATGTCACTCAGGATCAGATCGACCTCATTGCCGCTCACTACCGCCAAGCCCTCGGCGCCATTGGAGGCCTCATACACGGTGCCCAACTCCACCCCCGCCTGGCGCAGACAACGTTCAACGATTTTCCTCATCACCGAAGAGTCGTCAACAATCAAAGCACGAATGTTTGCCATGACTACCCTCAAGTCGCGGTGCACCTCGTCCCGCGGTGTGCTCGCCTGTCCAGAGACTGGGCGATGCACAGAACGCGAATCCCGGTGCAGCTTTCTTATCGGTTTTTGCTGGGAACGGCTTTAAGGTTCACAGGAGCACGCTGGTAACATAGATACACCCAGCCTGCTCGCTTTACCTTGTTCGTGCTGGAACTCGGTGAGGTTGCGGAGTCTCGGTGATCCGAACTGCGTAGCAGCCATCTACGCTGACGATTTCACCCCGCGCCAGCACCCGGTCGCTGACTATTACTTCCACCAGTTCAGCCACCGATTCCTCCAGCTCCACTACCGAGCCGGGGGTGAGATTCACGATTTCTCGCAGCGGCAGCCAGCGGTGACCGAAGCGCAAAGTAATCTCAACCTCCACCCCCGCTAACAATCTGAAATCGCCGGTGCCCTCCTGGGATTCAATCGCGGTGGGCGTCCTTGACAGACCGGGGCTTTCGTCGGCAGCTTCAGCCGGCCGCTGATCGGCGGCGGCAAATGAGTTCGCCAGCTCAGTACTTACCCATAACTCGCAAACCACGGGGGATGGGCGAGAGGTGGAAGTTAGCAGAAATACGCTTCGCTGGGATGGTTGGGCGACGGAAACCGCCGGGTCGACTCCAATCCAGAGCTGGCCGAAAGTTGCTTGCAATGCCGTAGTAGCCAGCCCGAACACCTGTCGCGCCAGTTCTTCCACCGCTTCGCGTTGCTCCGCGCCGTAATCGGCGGGCGCCTCCGAGGTGTCTCCTACAAAGGCGCGGCCCAGCCACGCCGCATCTGTCCGGGAAAGCAACAACGCCGCTTGGCCGGAGATTATTCCAGTGACAAGAAGCCCGATGCAGGCGGAACTTTCTGGGGCGACGGGCGACGTCTCTGGCGGTCCCGCTTCCGCCTTCCAGCCCGGGCTCAGCGCTTGCGAGAGCACATCCTGCAGAGCATTCCGCGTGGCCTCCGCGAAGGCGCTCAGGGTGGTACTGGGTGCGGTGACCGGCACAGTCAGCGTTCCATCTCCGGTTTAGGCTGCAAGGGCTGTCCGATGCGGGCTGCCCGTTTCTGTCCGCAACGCACCGGGTAGGCTTCAAACAGTTCCCGCCCCGCCAGCAGGAAGGCTCCCGGAGTGTTCAGAGGCAGGCGCAGATTGAAGATCTCACCGGGCGCCAGTTCCAGTAGCCGGACCAGGCTAGTCTTGATCCTTGGAATTCCCATTTCCGCCTCAAACCGGCAGCCCATGATTCCCTCGCGCAGACGTTGCCCCGAGGCAGGAGGCTTGTCGGTGCAGGAGAGATCCTTCGATAGCTTGCGAAACAGCGCGCTGGACGCGGCCGCGGGAAAGATGACGTTGAGCATTCCTTGTGCCTCGTTCATCTTCAATTCGAAGCTGACGGCCAGAACCTTCTCCAGCATCGGCATCAGGCGCTGCATTTGCGCCGGCTGCTGGCGGGTTTCCAGCTCGAACTGCACTCCCAGCATCTGCCATGCAGTCTCCAGCCAACGACAGATAATGGCGGCCACCTCTTGCATCAATTTCTCCTCGATCTGCGTGACTTCGCGCGTAAAGAGATCACCTCTTCCGTTGCCGCCCAGCAACACATCAATCAGCGGAAAGACGAAAGAATTGTCGATCTGCATGGCGGCTGCGGCGTGTAGCTGTCGCAGGCGAAAGGAGATCATGTAGGTGAGTTCCGGAGTGCGTACCAGGAAGTCTTTGTAGGTCAGTTGCTCCACCGAGACCAGAAGCGCTTGGACGGGAACCGGAAGATACAGGCCCAGAGCTTGTGAGAGGTTGCGGGCAAATCCTTCAAACATCCCGCTCACCGCCTGCGCCAGTTCGCGGGACAGTTGCCCGGCTTGCCGGAAGTCACACGCCTCCACCGATTTTTCCGCTTTGGGGCTGCTGGAGGTTTGCCCGCGCGCGGCTTGCACGATGGCATCGATCTCCTCCTGGTTCAGGACGCGTTGCATAAGAATCTGCTCCCGGCTGAGCCGGGCCGGAACGTAGAAGTGCAACTTCGGTTCCATCGCCCGGTTGAGATCTGATTCCCACGGCAAATTTCTTCTCGTCGATTTCAGCGAGTTTGGCTGGACTAGGTTGTTCGGCGAAGGCCAGCGAGGGTTGCGCCCGCACTCCTTAAGCCAACATGAGAGAAGCTGACCGCAATCCACATGGGGCGTCTGTTCCGTGCGCGGGACTAACTGCCGGCTAATGATCAACGCCGCCGGTTATCTGGCCTAGGCGCCCTTTTGCCAGGGGTCGCTGAACTTTGGTTTTTGTTGAACAAGTGCCGTTAAGCGTGACTGATGTGGCCTGGTACGTGGTGCGGGGGGCGTCGGTCTAAAGTTGTTGATGCGCTTGCCGATGGAAAGAAGAGAAGCTGCGCATAGCGGAAAAAAGATCGATGTCCGACATTTCCATAACACCTCTGGGGCCCATCACCAGGACTGGCGAAGCAACGATCCAGCCATCGCAGCGGGACAGCGGATCCCGACACCGGCGCCAACGCCCGGATTCCAGCGAACCCGAATTATCCGAGGACATCGAAACCGGCGACGAAGAGAAGCACGACTTGGACCGGCTGGCCTGAGTTTTTGACAAACTTGCCCTCTTCGTGATGCAAGTCGGCTCACCGTGTGCAGTCACTTTTCCTTTTGTTGCAATCGATGTTAGTGGTTGTTCGATCGAGTCAACGCGAGTACAACAAAAAACTTGGCGGGCAGAGAAAATGGGTGTAAAAAGGGTTTGTAGGTCTCCCCCCCAAACTGCCTCGCTTCTTTTCAGCAGTGGACACAGGATTGGTTTAAAAACTTTCTTCTGTGTAAGCGTGCACTGCACAGGTCTCTTGAGGACGGCTCCTTGAGTCGCGACGTGTTTTCGAGGGTGCCATTGAAAAGTCCGGCCGTGCCGACCCAACGCCGCGCAGCCGGCAAATGCGACGTGCCCTCCGGAGCAACCAAGACAGAACCTTCGATTGGCTGCCCTCCTGATTGGTTCGAGCATTGCTGCGAACGAGCAAGGGAAAACGTCGAGATAGATCCCCTGCGGTCGGGGAAAGGAACAAATACTCTCGTGCGTTTTGAGTTGGCGACGCGGCCACTTTTTTGCCAGCTTGGCGATTGGGTCGTCGCACAGTTCCCGATGCGTGTAGCCAGATTGTTAGGCTGCACGCCCGAGGCGCCGGAGGAAGAATCCTACGACCATTTGTTTGCACAACTGTTGTCTCGCAAATTGGATGCGATTTATCTCAACTCCGTAAGGCCGGAAACATTGTTGTGGCGCTATCTGCGGAACAGCCCGCTGATCCAGAAAGCCTTCCATTTCTACAGTCCGGGCGGACCGCTGCCGCACTTCCTGATTCATATCAGTGGCTCGTTTGACAGCTACATGAAGAGGTTCTCCCCAAAAACTAGAAAGAATCGGCTACGCGAGATCAAGATACTGCAGGGGCTCGGAGATCTGAAATTGATCCGCGTCACCGAGGCTTCTGAAATTGACGCCTTCTTGCGAGCGGCCTACGGCATTTCTCAGAAGACGCGGCAGTTCAAACGATTCGGCTGGGGCGTGGCGGCCCGCGATCCGCGTATGGTGAGCAGCGAAATGCAACGTTTGGCGCAACAGGGGTGGCTGCGTTCTTACCTGCTCACCTGTGGCAACGTGCCTTGCTCCTATATTCTGGGACAGCAGAGTGAATCGACGTTTTACCCGGTTGCTGCCGGAGTAGACCCTGGATGGCAAGACTGTAGTGCGGGTACAGTCCTTCTCCTGCGCGTGCTGGAAGATCTGTTCAGGGAAAATTCCCCGGTATTTTATGATCTTGGACCTTACGTGAGGCACAAGCAGTATTTTGCCACTGAAAGTTTTCTGGAAGCCGAGGTCTGGTTGTTCCGCCGGCGACCTTATCCTCTACTAGCGAGCTGCATCTATCGTGCTTGTAACCTGGCTTCCTTGGGCGGAGGCGCGGTTTTGGAGCGCCTCGGCATGAAAGACAGGGTGACCCACTTCATGCGCCGAATGGATCGTGTTGCCGGCAGAAGCGGCAGCCGGAGGGCGCTTCGCGCAGCGTAACACGCGTTTTGTTCGGAACACCGGGACTCCCCAAAAACGAAAAGCAGCAGCGAATCCCGGCCATGCCGTCCCCTGCTGCCCGTGAACCGCTTATCGAGAAACTGTCGACCGCTTCTAGGCTTCGCTCAAGGTCTTCTCCTTCGCCTCGGCGGTGAGGTGGTCGACTTCCGCCGCCAGGGCCGCCATTGCGCGTGCTTCGGCGAGGGTCCGCTTGGCATACGGTTTCAGCCACAGCAACGCCATGAAGGCGGCAATGATGTCGCAAGCGGCGCGTCAATTGTGTCGGCAAAATCCGCGGGTGAGAAAAAGGGGGCACGTCCGGCAATCGCCATAGCGCCCCTGAGTCGCGGACCAAATTGCGAGTTAGACTAATACTCCTTCCCGTTTCTCCTCTGCGGCGCGTGCCGCCGCTTCCTCCCGGCGAAGCATTTCCTGTGCCTTCTGGTAGGTTTGGATGGCAACCGGTTTCAGCCAGAATAAGGCCAGCACGGCCGCCACCACATTACAGACGATCATGACGTAGAAGACCTGCATCCACGAGCCTGTCTTGACACTGGCCATGGCGGCCACCGGTCCAGCGAAGATCGAGGCCAGACCTTTAGAGGTGTAAACGATTCCATAGTTGGTCGTGGCCCATTTCCTGCCAAACAAGTCTCCGACAATGGAGGGGAAGAGCGAGAAGATCTCGCCCCATCCGAAGAAGCACAGGCCCGTCATCAGAATGAACCACACAGGATGACTGATCAACTTGAGCAGGCCGAAGACCGCCAGGGACTGTCCCAGGAACGCGATGAACATGGTGTTCTCACGCCCTATGTGATCAGAGACCCAGCCCCAGAACGGCCGGCAAAGGCCGTTCAGGATGCGGTCCAGCTCGATGGCAACCACCAGCGCTGACATGCCCCAGAGTACGATGACCTTGTCAACGTTGTAGAAGCGGGCGATGGGTGCGATCTGCGCCGTGACCACCAGGCCGCCAAAAGCGACCAGCGCCATCATGATGTAAATGACGTAGAACGATGGTTGCTTCAGCATTCCCCAGGGAGTCATATCGTAAGCGGATGTTCTAACCTTGGCGGTAGCCTGCGTCCATCCCTTAGGTAGCCAGCCTTTGGGCGGAGCGACAATCAGCATGGCGGCGGCGAAGACGATAATGCCCTGGATAATGCCCCAAGCGATGAAAGTGTGCTGGTATCCCGAGGCTTTCATCATGCTGGAGATCGGCGCCACGGTCAGTGCCGTTCCCATGCCGTACGCACCGGCAGTGAACCCGGCGCACATGCCACGGTGATCGGGGAACCACTTCAGCGAGTTGCCCATGCAGCCGCCGTACACCGCGCCGGCGCCGATGCCACCGAGGGCGTACCAGAAATACAGCGCATGCAGGTTGCCCGCGATCCCCGATCCGATCCAGCCAAGGCCGACCAGGATGCCCCCGATACCGATGACCAGACGAGGACCAAGACGATCGATGAGGTAGCCCTCGAACGGCACTAGCCAAGTCTCGCACAGGATGAAGGCTGCGAAGGCGACTTGAACCGCCGCCAGTGTTGCATGAAGACTTGTGGTTAGAGGTTTGGTGAATAGCGTCCAAGCATATTGCAAGTTCGCGATGGCCATCATCGCGATGATGCCGGCGCACAATTGAACCCAGCGGTTGACCACTTTGGGTTCGGGAAGCTTAATCGGGGCCGACGTTGCCATAGCACCCTCCTGGGTGGTTTTTGGCGGTTCCCCGCCCCGCCGCTCCTTCCGAAAACTTACGAAAGCTCAACAAGAACACCACCCTCCCCTGACGGGGAGGGCGGAACTGGTCAGCCTTCGAGCTCCTTCCGGATTGGGATCACGCCGGGAACCAGCCACTTCTCCCACATCTCATCAACTTTGCTTTGGAAGAAATCAATGTCTTCTTCCGTGAAGTGTGCGAACCTCCCTTGCTTCAGCAGGTAATCGCGCACCGGCAGGCGTTTCAACTTGCCGTTGGCGATCTGCTCGGTCTTGCCGTACAGCTTGAGCTTGCCTTCGATGACTTCATACAGCGGCCAGATGCCGGTGTTCACCGCCAGCTCGCCCAGTTCGTGCGCGATGTAGGGATCGAAGTCCCATCCCTTCGGGCAGGGGTTCAGGCAGTGGATGAACGTCGGCCCTCCGATGGAGAGCGCGCGCCGCACGCAGTTCATCGCCTGCAGGGCGTAGGACGTCGAGATGGTGCCCACGTACTTGCAGGTTGGGTGCCCCGCGATCATCAGCGGTGCCACGTTCTTCTTCCAGCGGTGGTGCATGATGCGCGTCACCTTCCCCGGCGTGCTGAACGAGGTGTTGACGCCATACGGCGATGTCCCCGAGATCTGGATGTCGGTATTGGCGTACGACTCGTTGTCGTAGAGAAGGATCAGCAGGTTGTAGTCAGGATGGGTCATCGTGGCGGAGATGGCATTCAGGCCCATATCGGCGCCGCCGCCGTCACCGCAGAAGGCGATGACGTTGATGGGCTCGTCCTTCATCGCGCCCTTGCGCATCTGGGCGCGGAATGCCGCCGCCGCACCCAGTGCCGCCGAGCCGG
>Ga0187769_10001697_pt1 | contig 12619 bp, 8 predicted proteins | sample 0116_SJ02_MP02_1_FD_133140 | JGI IMG/M metagenome (GOLD analysis project Ga0187769, IMG submission 133140) | Tropical peat soil microbial communities from peatlands in Department of Meta, Colombia - 0116_SJ02_MP02_10_MG | ecosystem: Environmental > Terrestrial > Soil > Wetlands > Peat | place... | reverse complement strand
TTCCCCGGGTAATTAACAAGGCGCTGTGCCTGGGGCTGCTGCTGCGGCGGCGGAGGCGGTCGGCGCTTACCTACACAGGAGTGGTGTCGGTGCCGCGAGCGTTGCCGCGTTTGGTGAGCCTGCCTTCCGAGGGCACGGCGGACTTTATTTTTCTCGCCGACCTGGTGGCGCACCACGCGCAGAACATGTATCACGGCTACGATATTGTTGCCTCCGCGCCGTTCCGAGTGACGCGAAACAGCAATCTTTATCTGCAGGAAGAAGAGGCGCGAAATCTGCTGGAATCGGTGCGCGCGGAGTTGCATAACCGCCGCAAAGGCGACGCGGTCCGCATGGAGATTGAGGCCGGCGCGGATCCGGAGATTATCGAACGGCTGCGCACTGTGTTTGAGCTGGATCCGTGGCAGGTTTTTTCGGTGAATGGCCCGGTAAATCTGTCGCGGCTGTTCAATATGTATGAGCAAACAGCGCGCCCGGATTTGAAATACCGTCCGTTTGCGCCCCGTGAATTGCGGCTGACGGCGAAGTCGCAAAACCTGTTCGAGGAACTGCGGCGGCACGATGTTTTGCTGCACCATCCCTACGATTCCTACGATGCGGTGGTGGCGTTTATCGAGTCGGCGGCGGAAGACGAGCACGTGCTCTCCATCAAGCAAACGCTGTACCGCACCAGCGAGCACTCCGCGATTGTTCCTTCGCTCATCGATGCGGCCTCGCGCAAGGAAGTGACGGCGGTGGTGGAGTTGAAGGCGCGCTTCGACGAAGCCCACAACATCCGCTGGGCGCGCGATCTGGAAGACGCCGGAGTGCAGGTGTTTCACGGGCTGGTTGGGCTGAAGACGCATTGCAAGCTTTCGCTGCTGGTGCGCCGCGATCCGGATGGAGTGCGCAGCTATGCGCACATTGGAACCGGAAATTACAACGCGACGACGGCGCGAATCTACACCGACCTGAGCCTGTTTACGGCGAATCCTGAGATTACGCGCGCGGTGCACGATGTATTTAGTTTCCTCACCGCGTATGCGGAAAATCCCAGCTACGAGCCGTTGTTGGTGGCTCCGCTCGATCTGGCGGAAAAGGTGATCGCCCTTATCGATCGTGAGGCCGAGCACGCGCGCCAGGGGGGCGCCGGACGAATCATCGCCAAGATGAACGCCCTGCTCGATAAGAATGTGATCCACGCCCTGTATCGAGCGTCGCAGGCGGGGGTGGAAATCGATTTGATTGTGCGGGGAATTTGCGCTTTGCGTCCGGGCGTGCGCGGGCTGAGCGAGCGCATCCGGGTGCGCAGCATTGTGGGGCGATTTCTGGAGCACAGCCGGATTTATTACTTCGGGAATGGCGGCGAAGAAGAAATTTATATTGGCAGCGCCGACTGGATGCCGCGCAATCTTTATGAGCGGGTGGAAGTGCTGGTGCCGCTGCGCGATGAATTTCTGCGGGAGCGGGTGCGCCGCGAGATTCTCGATGCCTATCTGGCAGATAATCGCAAGGCCCGCATCCTGCTGCGCGATGCGACCTACATCCGGGCCTGGCAGCCGCTGCACGGCAAACGGAATCGCAAGCTGCCTACGGGCGCGGCGGCCTTCAGCGCTCAAGATTTCCTGATTAGCGTGGCGGAGGGCAAGCAGGCGGCGGGTCTGGCTCCGCCGCCGGTCCTTGCTAAGAGCAAAGCTCCCGCGGGAAGAGTACGATAACCAGCGATGATCATTTACTTTTTGCGTCACGCCAGCGCCGGCGAGCCCTTCGCTAACCCGAAGAAAGACGAAAAGCGCGCCCTGGACAAAGATGGCATTGAGCAGTGCGGCTATGTGGGCCGCGCCCTGACCGCGATGGACGTGCAGGTGGATGTGATTGCTTCCAGCCCGCTGAAGCGCGCCACGCAAACGGCCTCGCTGGTGGGAAACGAGATGGGTTACGAGGGCAAGCTGCAAATCGAGGCAGGGCTGCGTCCGGGGGCTACCCTTGCGGACTTTCGCCGGCTGCTGGAGAAGTACGCCCGCCAGGAATCGATTATGGTGGTGGGACATAATCCCAATCTGAGCCAGTTTCTGGGTTCGGTGATCAGCGAGTCCGGCTGCGAAGCTTCGGTGGATCTGAAAAAGGGAGCGGTGGCGCGAGTGGATATGCGGCGCAGTTCGGGCACGCTGTTGTGGTGTTTGACGCCGAAGGCCTTGCGCACGCTCTATACCGCGGCCGTGGAGAGTTCCCGGCCGAAGACTTCCCGAAAATAGGGGGCGTCTTTCTCAATCGCCCACAGTTCAAGATCCACACCCATGCGGCGGCGGGGAACCAGCGCGATGTGCACTTCGGCGGCGCGATGGCTGACGCGCACTTTTTGCACCGCGCGGCTGCGACCCAGGTTCAGCGCGCGCGCCAAACGCAGCAGCAGAATCGCTTTTTGGACAGGGGCGCGGTCGGCGGGGTCGAGCGCCTTCATGGGAGGTTCTTCCAGGGTGGGTCGCGATTTTCCCAGATAGCGCGCGATGGCCGCGATCAGGCGGCGCTGCTGCGGCGTGTAGCCCAGGATCTCCGAGTTCGAAATGATGTAGTAGGTGTGCCGGTGATGGCCGTTGCGATTGACGTAGTCTCCCACCTCGTAAAGCATGGCGGCAGCCGAGACCCATTCGCGATACTCCGGCGGAAGGCCATGCACGGAGCGCAGCGCCGAAAACAAAAACATGGCGGAGGCGCGCACATCGAGCGCGTGCTTCAGGTCCACGCGATAGTGAGCCACGGCTTTGGTGATCGATTCCCAGCGTTCCGATTCGATCTGCCTTCCGGAGCGCGTGCTGCGGTCGTGTTCGGCCGCCATCTGGGCCAGCAAGCCGTCGCGCAGGCCCAGTGGGGAATAGCGAAAACCTTTGAGATGGCAGCGATCCAACAATTCGTGATAGACGATGGCGCCCGCGATCACGATCTCCGCCCGGCGCAGCCCGATGCCTTCAATCTTGCGTCGCTCGTCGACCGGAAGGCGGGCCAGGCGTTTGGCGAGCCGAGTCATTTCCGTGCGGGAGACGAGCATGCGCTGGCGGGCGCCGTTCTGGCGCAGGTGGCTGGCGGCGACCGCCAGGGCGGCAGCGGTGCCGGAAGTTGCGATCACATTCTTGACCTTGGCGGCTACAACCCGGGAAGCGATGCGGTTGACCTCGCGGGTCACGAAGCCTTGCAGCCGCTTCAGTTCGCCTTTGCGCGGTGGATCATGGCGCAGAAATTCGTCTGTAAGACGGACCGCGCCGAGGGGGAGACTCACGGTTTCGCGAATGTGGCCGCGGAAGGAGACCGTGAGTTCGCAACTGCCGCCGCCCAGATCCATCATTAACGCCGGCGAACTGTCGGCGCGGAGATTCGAGACCAGTCCCAGGTGAATCAGACGCGCTTCTTCCAGTCCGGAAATGATTTCGACCGTCCAGCCGGTGGCAGAGCGCACCCACTCCAGAAAAGCCTGTGCGTTGCGAGCGTCGCGCAAGGCGCTGGTGGCGACCACGCGAACCGGATCGGTGACTACCTGTTGCGTGGCGCGGTGAAAGCGCCGCAAAACCTTGACGGTTTCGGCCATCGACTCGGGAGTGAGAAAACCTGAACGAAATACGCCTTCGCCCAGGCGAGTGACTTCGCGGTCTTCATGAATGGGGCGCAGATGGCCGCGGGTGAGGCGCGCGATCTTCAGTCGCACGGAGTTGGAACCGATATCAACCGCGGCAAAGGTCGGCATGAGGCAAGGCCAACAGTTTACATGCCAAATGCCGCCCGGTCATCAGATGCTCGAAGGCTGAGGAGAAACGCTGGGCTGAGCAGTTGGTTCGGAAAGTGGCGGTCTGATCTGGGCGAGGGCGTCAACCAGATGATGGGCGCAATCCAGACAACAGATACCGTGCTGCTGCGAGCCTTCCCGATCGCAGAGGATGTGAAACTTGAGCGTAGCCGGATGCGCCACGCAGAGCTCGCATTGCGCTGGCCCGTCCCGAGCCTCGAAAATCATCGAGTCCGGCACACCGCCCCCTTTAGCAAATTGCACCTAAGGGGGTAGACGCGTGCAGTGACCTACCGCACAGAGGTTTGTGAACGGGGTCACATAAGCTATGGTCAAGCCGCCGTAACTGCCGCGCCGGCCATTTTCGCTGAGGCTCGAGGAGCCCGCGGCGTGGGTGCGATATTCGCCGCCATTTTGGCCCGCATGTGCGAGAGCACGGCGACGGCGTGGCGAAACTTTGCTCCGGTAACGTTGTGAAGCTCGGCGGAAAGGGGCGATTCCCGCACTTCTCCGAGTTGCTCGATGGCGGTTTGCGTGAGGGTGAGCCAGTCATGCCAGTCGCCGAGTGCGTCCTGTATCTTCTTGAGTTCAGCGATGAACTGCGCAGCCTCAGGGGACGGGGCGGCAAACTCGGCGGCGTAGCGTGCCCGTTTGCTCAGAATGCGGCATTGATGCAGAACCGCCTCGGTGACGGGCGACCCTTGGTCCTCGATGCGGCGCAAGATAGCTTTCGCGGCGGCCAACGGATCGCGGCTGGCTTCAGGATTAAAGCGCTTGGCGGCACGCTTCAGCCGCTTGCGAATTTCGCCGAGGTTGGCTTCCTCGGCTGCTTTGCGGAGCTTTCTTTCCTGCTGCCCGCGCAGTTCGATGAGATGATTCACCAGTTGAGTCTTGCGCCGTGGTTCGCGGGGAATCTTGAGGCTGCGCAGTGCCGTCAGTTGAACATCCAAGTCGCGAAGCTTGCCGGCGCGTTTGCGGATGCGGCCCAACAGCTTGAGAAGTTTTTTCTCGCGACCGCCGGTCTTGGGAGAAAGTTCGCCGAGCAGGATCTGAACCCGGCGCGTGCCGGTGCGGAAACGGTGTACACTCTTGGCCTGTGGCTTCGCGGAAAGCTTGATCAAGTCGCACTCAAGCTTTTGAAAAACCGCACGGCTGCGCTCGGGAGCGATCGGCATAGAAGGAACGAATCGGAAAGAAAAATACAGGCTTATCGGGGAAAAGGCAATCCCGAAAAGCACCGTCATTTTAACATCCTGTTAACAGGAGTCTGGTAGCGTGGAGGGGAATGGCTATTCCTGCCCCGCCACGGCCTGATATGCCTGCTCCGCAACCCGTTGAAGCGACGAAAGTTAGGGATCTCTCCTCAGCGGGGAGCCGAAGCGCGCACCTGCGTTCCGGAAAGCGCGCCGAAGTGGGCGACCAGATCTTCCAATTCCTCATCCTGCTGTGCGGTTTGGCCGTTTTGGCAACCCTAGCTTTGATCGTCTACGAACTGGTACTGCGCTCGGGGCCTTCGTGGCATGCCTTTGGTTTTAAGTTTTTTGCCGGGCATGACTGGGATCCGGTGAATGAACATTTCGGCGCGATGCCGTTCATCTACGGAACTCTGGTATCGTCGCTGCTGGCGTTGCTCATCGCGGTGCCGTTGTCGATAGGAGTTGCGGTGTTCACCACGGAGATGTGTCCGGTGGCGTTGCGCGGACCGCTCTCGTTCTTCGTGGAATTGCTGGCCGCGATTCCCAGCGTGATCTACGGATTGTGGGCCGTGTTTGTGCTGGTGCCGCTGCTCGGCGACTACGTGCAGCCGTTGCTGGCCAGAACTCTAGGTTGGACGGGATTTTTCGAAGGCCCGCGCTATGGCGTCAGCATGCTGGCGGCGGGATTCATCCTGGCAATCATGATCATCCCGATTATTTCTTCGATCACCCGGGAAGTATTGTTGGTGGTGCCGCAACATCAGCGCGAGGCCGCGCTGGCGCTGGGCGCTACGCGCTGGGAAATGATCCGCATGGGAGTGCTGCGGAATGCGCGGGCGGGGATTGTGGGCGCCATCATCCTAGGCCTGGGCCGTGCCCTGGGAGAAACGATGGCGGTGACCATGGTGATCGGAAACCGGCCGGAGATTGCGAAGTCGCTGTTTGCGCCGGGCTATACCATGGCTAGCGTGTTGGCGAATGAGTTCAGCGAGGCCACCGGGGATGTGTATCTGGCATCGCTGATCGAGATTGGTCTGGCCCTGTTCCTGGTCACCATTGTGGTCAATGCGCTGGCGCGATTTCTGGTTTGGACGGTGACGCGAGGCCAGCCGGCGAGGGCGAATGCCTGAGACAGAAAAAACACTTACGGCCCACGCCGTGCCGCCCATCGCTTTGCGGCGCCGGATCATGGACCACGTGATGACCGGTGCGGCCGTGCTGACCGTGGTCGTGGTGCTGGTGCCGTTGTTCGCGATCTTCGCGTACCTGGTCTACCGGGGAGTGGGCTCCATCAACTGGGCCTTTCTCACGCAGACGCCGAAGCCAGTGGGTGAGCCTGGCGGGGGCATGGCGAATGCGATTGTGGGTTCGGTGTTTATCCTGGGCCTGGCCAGCGTAATCGGCGTGCCCTTGGGAGTGGGCGCGGGAATTTATTTGGCCGAGTATGGGCGCAACCGACTGGGTGACGTGGTCCGGTTCACTGCCGACGTGCTGAACGGCGTACCTTCTATTGTGATTGGCATTGTGGCTTACGCCATAGTGGTTCTCTACCAGAAGCATTTCTCGGCGCTGGCCGGCGGTGTGGCGCTGGCCATCATGATGATTCCTACCATCTCGCGGACTACGGAGGAAATGCTTCTGCTGGTGCCGCAGGCCTTGCGCGAAGCCGCTTACGGGCTGGGAATTCCGCGCTGGCGGACGACCCTCTCCATCACCCTGCGCACCGCCACTTCGGGCGTGATTACAGGAATTATGCTGGCGTTTGCCCGGGTTGCAGGGGAGACCGCGCCGCTGCTGTTCACGGCATTCGGCAATCAGTTCTGGAACCTGCGGACCAACGAGCCCACCGCGGCGCTACCGCTGCAGATTTTCAGCTACGCGATTTCTCCCTACGACGAATGGCACCGGCAGGCGTGGGCGGGAGCGCTGGTTCTAATTATTCTCATCGTGACGGCCGTCTCGGCTGTGCGTTTCGCCGTGCGCCGCGGTACGCTGGGAGCGGCATAAACTATGGGCGTCGGGATCCAGGTCGAAGACTTGAACGCTTGGTACGGGAAGACCCAGGCGTTGTATGACATCCAATTGACGGTGGCGGCCAACCACGCCACGGCGCTGATCGGGCCCTCGGGCTGCGGCAAGTCGACCTTTATCCGCTGCCTGAATCGCATGCACGAGACCATTCCCGAGGCCCGAGTCACGGGCAACGTCCACATCGGCGAAATCAACGCGTACGACGGCACTTCGGCGACGCAGTTGCGGCGCAGAGTAGGGATGGTTTTTCAGAAAGCCAACCCCTTCCCGACCATGTCGATTTACGACAACGTGGCCTCGGGATTGAAGCTGAACGGATTTCGCGACCGCCGCAAGCTGGATGAAATTGTGGAACGAACGCTGGTGGTGTCGGCTTTGTGGGACGAAGTGAAGGATCACGTCCACAAGAAATCCGGCGCCAGCCTTTCCGGAGGACAGCAGCAACGGCTGTGCATTGCGCGCGCCCTGGCGGTGGAACCGGAGGTCTTGCTGATGGACGAGCCCTGCTCGGCGCTCGACCCCATCTCGACCGGAAAAATTGAGGAGTTGATCTTTCAGCTCAAAGAGCGGTATACCATCGTAATCGTGACTCACAACATGCAGCAGGCGGCACGCGTGGCAGAATTTACCGGATTCTTCCTGCTGGGCAAGTTGATTGAATTCGATAAAACGGAAAAGATATTCACCAAGCCGGCGCACAAGCGGACGGAAGACTACATCACCGGCAGATTCGGATAAGCAGATTTAGCCAAGGAAAGGTTCGGATCAAATGCGCACGCGTTTCCAGCAGGGGCTCGACGATCTGCGCCAGAAGTTGCTCCGCATGGGGGGGCTGGCGGAGCAGGCGGTGGATCGGGCCCGTCAGGCTTATATCGATCGGGATCTCACGCGCTGCCAGATGGTTTTGGAAGGCGAGAGCCTGATCAATGCGTCGGAACGCGAGATCGACGAGGCGGCTTTCGATTTGCTGGCCATGCAACAGCCCATGGCCATCGATCTGCGCTTCATCCTTGCGGTAACCAAGATTAATTCCGACCTGGAGCGGGTGGGCGATCAGGCGGTGAATATTGCCGAGCGGGTGATGGACATGACGGATCTTCCGGCGGTGGACTTGCCGGTGGACATTGCGCGCATGGGTGCGGCGGTGAGCGCCATGGTGCGCCGCTCCCTGGAGTCGTTCATTGAAGGCAAGGTGGAACTGGCGCAGGCCGTGCTCGAAATGGACAACGTGGTGGATCGGATGAAGGACGATGCGTTTATCCAGTTGGTGAAAACCATGAACCAGCGTCCGGAAGTGGTGCGGCAGGCGCTGGACGCGCTGTTGATCGCGCGCAACCTGGAGCGCGTTGCCGACCACGCCACCAATATTGCCGAGGATGTCATCTTCTGGGTGCAGGGCGCCGACGTCCGGCACAACGTGAATGCAGAGGAGCATCCAGGGCATGCGCCCGGCCACGAAGGGCCGGCGCGGGCTTCGGGGGTTTAGAAAGGCGTCGCCAATCGACCCACGACGAATAGAGCGTCGAGACTTCAGCCGGCTCTCGAAATTGGCTGCGACTGAGGTTCAACACCCACTTTCGGATCCCCTTTGACCGAAGCTTGCCGCGTAGATTACGCTCATCTCTCTTCATCTTCTGCTATCGCAGACTCAACCCTGCGGAGGCCATGTGATCCGATTCTCCCGCACTGTCCTCGTGACTGCGCTGCTCGCCCTTCAGAGTGCGCTTCCGGCACGGGAACGCGCTCACGGCGATTCATCGATCCCGCTTCCAACCAGCAAGAGATTGACGATCCCGTCCCCAGGCCGGATCGGCAGCACCAACACTTTTCCTGCCATCATCGCGATGAGCCCGAATGGGCGATACGCCGCGCTTTTGAATGACGGCTATGGAAGCCAAGAAACGATGGCCATGCAGTCGATTGCGGTGCTCGATCTGAAAACGAATCAGATCGCCGATTACCCCGACAAACGCTTCGGCGAGGAGGTACATCAAAGTTATTTCCTTGGCTTGGTCTTTGGCTCCGATGGCAAGCATCTCTACGCTTCGGTCGGCTCCATCACCGATCCGAGTGGCGAGAAGGCCGGAAATACCGGCAATGGAATCGCGGTGTACAGCTTCGTGGATGGCAAGGTTGCGCCAGAGCGATTTATCGCCATCGAACCTCAGAGGCTGGCTGCGGGCAAGAAAGTTGCAGTCGGTTTGCAGAAGACGCCGGCAGGAACTGCGATTCCTTATCCCGCGGGGCTGGCGCTGCTTTCTGCCGGAGGCCAAGACCGGTTGTTGGTGGCTGATAATCTGGCTGACAACGTTTTGCTTCTCGATGTTGTAAGCGGCAAGGTTCTTCAGCGCTTCGACTTGAGCACAAGTGACCTGGTACCGTCTTCTTTCCCCTACACGTGCGTAGTGACGAGCGATGGCCACCGCACCTGGTGCAGCCTGTGGAACGCGTCACGCGTCGCAGAGCTCAATTTGACCAGCGGTAAATTTGTTCGCTGGATCAAGTTGAAGGAGCCTAAGGATCCCATTGCTCCGGGCTCGCATCCCACCGCGATGTTACTGAGCCGGGATGAGAGGTTGCTCTATGTGGCTTTGTCGAACTCCGACAGCATTGCGGTGCTTCCCACTGCAGGCGACGAAGTATTTGGCTTCCCCGTAACTGCTGGCGGAGAGAAGTTTGCGGGCAACTATCCAACCGCCTTGGCGCAATCTGGCGATGGCACGAAGTTATTCGTGGCATGTTCGACCCTGGACGCCGTCGCGGTCTTCGACGCTACTTTTTCTACCGCCAAACTCACGAGCGTCAATGATGAGAAGGTTCTCGGCTTCATCCCGACTGACTGGTATCCCAGCGCACTCGCCGTGCAGGGCGACGACTTGCTGATCGCCACGGCCAAGGGCGAAGGCACGCGGCCGAATCCGGGCATGGGCAAGACTTCCTGGGAGATCAGACACCGCGAGCATCCTTACATTCCTACGCTGCTGCGGGGGTCGATTGCGCGGCTGAATATTCCTTCGACGCTCGGGCGGCTTGACGAACTGACGCGCACCGTCGAGCATGACAATCTCTTCCGCAGCGATCCCGGAACAATCCGGTTCGCCGGCGGGAAGAATCCAATCAGGCACGTAATCTACGTTATTAAGGAGAACCGAACCTACGACCAAGTGCTCGGCGATCTGAAGGTGGGCGATCGGAGGATCGGCGACGGCGATTCATCGCTCACGCTCTACGGCGCCGATATTACTCCCAACGAGCACAAGCTCGCGCTGCAATTCGGCGTGCTCGACAATTTCTATGACAGCGGCGAGGTTTCCGGCGACGGACACTTGTGGTCAACCGCCGCTATTACCAGCGACTACAACGAAAAAACCTGGCAGATTGCCTACCGCGGCAAGGAGCGAACTTACGACTTCCAGGGCATGGTAGGCGATGAATTTCCGCTGGATCATGATCAGCCGGATATCGACGACCCCAGCACGGGTTTTCTATGGGACAACTTGGCTCGCCATGGATTAAGCTATCGCGACTATGGCGAATATGTGAATGCGCAGTGGTGCAACAAGACTCGAAAGGCCTCGACTCCGAAGCCGGGAACTCCTTCCACTGAGGAGTGGCCTTGCCCGCGGACTGAAGTTCACAAGGGCGATCGGTTGGCGCCGAACGTCGGGGATCCGCACGCTGGAGCGAGTCCGTGGCCGTGGGCCGTGCCTCTGTTTAAGGGCGTTAAGCCCACGAAAGCCGTGTTGCGGGATCACCTCGATCCGCTCTATCCCGACTTCAATACGGACTATCCCGACCAGTTGCGGGCAGACGAATTCCTGAATGAATTCGCGGCCTACACGCGCGCCCGCGAGTCGAACCAAAGCCCGGAGTTCCAGTTGCCGGCGTTTGTTCTGCTCTATCTTCCGGACGACCACACGGGCGGCACGCGTCCGGGGCGGCCGCGTCCGGCGGCTTCGGTGGCTGACAACGATCTTGCCCTGGGGCGGGTTGTCGATGCGGTTTCGCACAGTTCATACTGGGACGACACGGCCATCTTCGTCCTTGAAGACGATGCGCAGGACGGCGGCGACCATGTGGACGCTCATCGGTCCATAGCTTTTGTCGTCAGCAAGTATTCGCCGGGAACCGTGGCTGAACCTTACGTGGGTCACCGCTTCTACACCACGGTGAATATGATTCACACCATGGAGATGCTGCTCGGCCTACCTCCCATGAACCAGAACGACGCTTATGCACCCGTGATGGGGCCGATGTTTTCCGGAGCAGGCGGCCAGCCCGCATTCCAGGCCGACGATCGCAATCTCAAGAATGGGCTGCTCTACGAGACCAACAAACGCGACGCCCGAGGGGCGGATGAATCGGCGAAAATGGACTTCTCGCATCCCGACGCAGCCGGAGCGGCACGGCTGAATCGAGTTCTCTGGCGCGACCAAAAGGGCGACGCACCTGCGCCGGCGCCCAAGCACAACGTGTTTCCGGTGACGGGTGACTAGCGGCCATTCGCAGTCAAGGGTGGAATAAGCGAACCGTTTAGAGATCCGGTAGCTGGTTTGGCGCGGCCTTCGATAGACTACGGCGTGCTTCCTCCGGGCCCAACCCGCAAGCCGGCGACAATCTCGCGTACGAAGTCGATCCTCCTTCTGGCGTTTGTGCTTTTGCTGGGCGGTTTTGTGGGCCCTCGGCTGTCGACATCACTGCAGGGCACTGACTTCCCGGACTTTTATTGTGCGGCACGCCTGCTGGCTGAGGGCCATGGTCAGGAACTCTACGATGGCGAAGTCCAGCGCGAATGCCAGGCACGCTATGCCGGAAGAGTGGGCACTCTCTATATTCACCCGCCGTTTGAGGCATTGCTTTATCTGGCTGTCGGCTGGCTTCCGCTGAGGCTGGCGTACTTGCTGTGGTCTGTGGTGAACGTGGCGCTTCTCGGCGCTGTGTGCCGCCTGGGGACCCAAACGGTACCGTCAAGGGATTGGCGAGTGTTACTTGCGGCGTCGCTTGTGTTTGTTCCGGTGTTGCTGTGCCTCGCGCAGGGGCAGGACTCGGTCTTGCTGCTGTGGCTAGTGGTTTTGACCTGGACCGACTTGCGCCGAGGCCGGGCTTTTGCCGCGGGATGCTGGCTCGGCCTGGGACTTTTCAAGTTCCAGTTGGTGTTGCCACTGGCGCTGGCGCTGCTGGCGAGCCAGGGCAGAAGCGGCAGAGGCGGGCTGGCGAGGGGATTCAGCTTAATTGCTCTCGTGCTGGCCGGGCTATCGATTGCAATCTGCGGATGGCCGGTCCTGGCCGGGTATCCGACTTTCCTGGTACACCTAGGCTCGCAGCCGTTTGCCGGAATTGACCCGCATGCCATGGCCAACTTTCGTGGACTGTCTTCCATTCTGTTTCACGGCCAGCCAGCCTGGGCAATTGGCACGGTATGCATTCTTTGTACAGCGGGGCTGATCATGGCGCTAAGAGACTGGCGAGATGTCAAAAGCGCGTTCGGGGCAAAGCCGGCTTCCGAGGCTCGAGAGGAGTTCGATCGCGTCTTCGCAAGAACGGTGGTGCTTGCACTGTTGGTGAGTTACCACCAAAACCCGCACGACCTCACGGTTCTCCTGTTGCCGGTTTTTGTGCTGTCGCGCATGGTGGCAAG
>Ga0187769_10001696_pt1 | contig 12619 bp, 6 predicted proteins | sample 0116_SJ02_MP02_1_FD_133140 | JGI IMG/M metagenome (GOLD analysis project Ga0187769, IMG submission 133140) | Tropical peat soil microbial communities from peatlands in Department of Meta, Colombia - 0116_SJ02_MP02_10_MG | ecosystem: Environmental > Terrestrial > Soil > Wetlands > Peat | place... | reverse complement strand
TTTTGCTGGAGTGCCAGGAGTGCTTAGGGCGGGAAATGGCGGCGCTCACCGTGCCACAATATCAAAGGCTGTTAGCGCAGTCGTCCTTGCCGCGCCCCTGCCCCAAATGCCGCGTCACAAGGAACTGGAAACTGGGCTTCGTAGAAGTTGAAGTGGACGAAGTCTCGCCCAGCCTTCCGGGCGCGGCAGGTTCCGGGTTGACTGCTCGGGAGGGAGCCGACCTACGGCGGGATAAACGTTTAGTGGTAAAGCTGCCGCTGGGCGTCAGGCTTCCTGACGGGCGCGAGGAGACCGGCACCACGGAGAACATTTCGAAATCGGGTCTCTGCTTTGCCTGTAGCCTGGAAATGCAAAAGGGAGACATGGTGCAGGTCCGTATTGGATTGGATAGCCCTGGAGAAGGGCGCGATGTTCCTGCCCGCATCGTGTGGCGGCGCCCCAGCGGGGAGGAGGGAAGATCGTTGTATGGGGCAAAGCTAGAGGGAAACGATGACACCGCGGGCGGCCCATAATCGGAGAGCAGCTTTCGGCTTTCGAAAAGGCCCGCCGGGAACCCTTTCCAGTCTTCAATTCTGAATGGCCACCTTGCGGGTTGAGCAGAGGATTTGCGCGGTTTCGCTCCTGGAGGCTATCGGGGCCGCCCCCCATACCTGCAAGACCCCAAGGCTCAATGGCTGGGCTCGTCTGGGGACGGGGGCTGGTCGGGCGCAGGGTTGCTCTTGGGTGGAGACTGAATAACCGAGAGCATCTCCATCATCTTGCTTCGGAGGGCTTCAGCCAAAGTGGACGCGACTTGTTCCTCTTGGAGTTTCAACTTCTCACCGAAGAGCTCCAGATTTTCTCTCACCTGCTTGCCGAGTTGGACAGCGGAGGCTTCGATGATCTTATCCGCCACCTGTTGCTGTTTTCCCTGAATCCTCTCAACCGAATTCCGTTCGATATTGTCCATAGCTTTCTGGAAGGTGGCTTCGAGCTGCTCCGGCAATGCCCGAGATTCGCTGTGTAGTTTCTCCAACGTGCCGTTAAGCAACGCCGCTGACTTTTCTTGCAAAGTCTCCAGGGAGGTCCGGGTTTCCCCTTCGAGTTGCCGGAGTTGTAATTCCACGCGCGAGCGCATTTGCGTCTCCCAATCATTGAGCGAAGCCTGGGTGGCCTTCAATTGCTCTTCCGCAAGACGCGAGTTTTCCGCCAGAGCCTCGGCAACGTCCTTCTTGACCTTGGCGGAAATCTGTCCCGTCTCCTTTTCGATCAAGTTGAGGAGGCTGCATAACATGTTCACTTGCTGTTGCACCTGGTCGGTAACCTCAGCCACCGTCTGCCCGAGGTCCTCCCGGAACTGGGGAAGGGCCTGGGCGGATTCTTCCATGAGCGACTTGCGCAACGCGTTCAGCGCCTGCATGTCCCGCCCCAATTGCTCAGAAAGCCCATGGATGGCCTGGATGGCGTCACTCTTCGCTTTGACGAGAGTCTTGGCCGATTCCTCCTGCACGGCTTCGCGAAGATCCTGCAAGGCGCTCGCCTGCTGTTCTACCTGGCCCGAGATTTCCTCAAGGGTCTGGGTGGCAGCACCTTTGAGGTTGGCGAGAGTCTGTAAAGACTCTTCCTCCACCGCCTTGCGAAGATCATTTAGCGCGCCCCCCTGCCGTCCCGCTTGTTCGCTAACCGCTTGGAAGATCTGAGCAAGATCGTTGTTCATGCTGGCCAGCGCCCCTGCCCGTTCCTGTTCAAGAGCTTCCCGAAAACCGCTTAGCGCCGACTTTTTTTGCTCGCCTTCAGCCTTGGCCAGTGTCTCCTCAACTCTCTTGATGTAGTTTTCGGCGCATGCCTCAGCGCGTTCGCCAAGCCGTAATTGAAACTCTTCCAGGGCGAAAGCGCTGGCGCTGGAAACGGCCTCGAGGGCTGAGCGACGCGCGCTGGAGAGTTGTTCTTCGGTTTCTGCCGTCGCATTCTTGGCGCAACTCTTGAGCTCTTCGCCCGACAGCAAGAGCGTGTCCTCGACCTGCTTTCGCAGTTGTTCAGCCGCGGTCTCCGTGACCTCGTCAGTGGTTTTCTGCAGGTGGGCCTCAAATCCCACAGCGGATTTGGACCACGCCGTGGCGATGTCCGCCTGAGCAGAAGCGATGGCGGTGGCAGAGATGTGGTGGATCTTTCCTCCCAATTCCGAAGTGGTGGATTGAAATATACGGCCGAGTTGCGTTTGCCCTTCTTCAGTCAAGCGGCGGAATTGACCCTGAAAACCCTCTTCGACTTTTGCTGATTCTTCTTCAGCCACGGAGTGCACCCGCGCTAGGGCTCCCTTAATTAAGGGTTCCAAAGCCGCCGCGACTTCTTCTTGGACGCGTCTTTGGGTCAGATTGACCAACTCGTCGGCCATAGAGTCGGTCTCCGCTCGGACCTTCGCGGCCAGGTCGCCCATCGTAAGCGCAACGATCTTCGGCCTGCTCTCCTGAACCTCTCTCAGAGTCTTTCCCATCTCATCCTGTAGGCTATGCTTCAGTTCTCCAAGCTCTGCAACAAGCTGCTGCATCTCCCCACGGCTCGCTAGCAGATCGCCTTCCAGGGTTTTCACATGTTCCTTAAGAGAGCTCTCACGCGCTTCGAAGTCCTGGGCGAGTTCCTGGAGTTTAGTGTGCATTAGCAGGCCAATGGGACGACTTAACTCCTCCAGCTTTTTCTCAAGCAGCTGCGCCTTACTTTCGCCGGGCGCTTCGAGCGGCTGAGTGAAGCGGGTCAAGGTACCCTTGATTAACTCTTTCGATTCCTCGACCGACGGCGGAGTCTCCACCGCAACAGACAGTGGCGACGGCTGAGAGGTTTGCATGCTCAGTGGGGCAAGGGATAGGCCAGGTCTCCCGGTTTCAGTAGGTTTCACTGAGGAGCTGGCGTCAGGGACGGAGAATCTAAGTGAGCTAGGTTGCTCGAGAGAAGAGGCGACTTCCGCCGGCTTCTTAGCACCGCGAATCTTTAGGCGGGATGCTCCGGGTGCGCCTTCCTGCCGGTCATAGGAAGGAAACTTGATGCCCCAAATGTTCTCTGACCCCAGCAATTGGATGCCGATTTCATACGGCTCTTCGGCTGCTCGTCTCTCACCCAGCCATACGACCCTGACCTTCGCGGTTTGCCGCAGGATCAGGTTATGAAGAGTCAATTCGCAGCCCAGAGTTAGGACGGCCTTGGTGGCAATCTTTCCGCCGAACGGGTCGACCACGATGGTCCTGGTCTTCTCCGTGAATTCAACACCATTTGCGTCTTTTCCGGTCACCGTAATGGGTATCGCGATCGCCAGCGTGGCGATTGCGCGACCTGCATTACCTTCTGTTGCCACTTGCCACGGATTTGTAGAATCAGCCATGGGTGCGCCTTTACACTTGAGAAGATACCTCTGCCCAGATCACCTGAGCCATTTTGCCTTCCGCCTTCTAACTGTATTAAAGAAGCCGCATTAGGGAAACTAACCAATAGTACTATATGGGCCGGAATGGGTTATATTCAGCAAGGAGGCGGTCGTAGGGGATCATGAGCCAAGTGGACGACGTACGGGCGGCGGCGGATATCGTCAAGGTGGTGGGCGATTACGTCAAACTGCGCAAGGCCGGCGCAAACTACATGGGCCTTTGTCCGTTCCACCAGGAGAAGACCCCTTCGTTTGCGGTTCACCCGGCGAAGCAGATTTTCCATTGTTTCGGCTGCGGGGTGGGCGGTGACGTCTTCAAGTTCGTGATGATGATTGACAACCTCACGTTCCCCGAAGCACTGCGCCGGCTGGCGGAGAAAGTGGGCGTCACGCTCTCGGATACTTTCGGCGACGCCACCTACGACGCCAACGCCCGCGTGCGCTCGGCGCTTTACAAAATCCACGAGGCTGCCGCCAAGTTCTTTGCCGGCCAACTGAGCGGCACGGCGGAAGGCCGCTTGGCGCGGGCATACCTTGAAGACCGGGGGCTGACGGACGAAGTGGTGGGTCGTTTCCGGTTAGGGTATGCGCCCGCCGATGGACAGGCCCTGACCCGGCACCTCACCGGGGCCCTGCGTCCGTCACCTGACGGATTGCAGGGCGGGGCCCTGTACCAGACGGTACAGGTCGGGGCCGGGAACGAGCCCGAATTGCTCGAGAAGAGCGGGCTAGTGGTGCGCGACGCAGAAAGAAGTCGCCATTACGACCGCTTCCGGCGGCGTATCATTTTCCCCATCGCCAACGATAGTGGGAAGGTCGTGGCTTTCGCCGGGCGTGCATTGGGGGACGAGCAGCCCAAGTATCTGAATTCGCCGGAAACTCCCATCTACACCAAGGGGCGGGTGCTTTACCACCTGGACCGGGCCGCGCAAGCTATCCGCAAGCTCGATTTCGCGATTCTGGTGGAGGGCTATATGGACTGCATCGCGGTGGCCTCGAGCGGCATCGAGAACGTTGTGGCTAGCTGCGGCACAAGCCTGACGGAGGGCCAGGTGCGCTTGCTGGCACGTTATTCGCGCCGGCTGGTGGTGAACTACGATCCGGACTCGGCAGGAGTGGCGGCCACGGAACGCTCCCTGGGGTTGCTGCTCGAGGAGGGCTTCGAGGCCAAAGTACTGGCCTTACCCGGGGGGCTCGATCCCGATTCCTTCATTCGCAAACAAGGCCCCGGCGCCTACCGTGAGCTGCTGGCCGGGGCGCGCAGCTACATTGAGTATCTCACTGACCGGGCCCTGGCCACCCATAACATCAAGACGCCGGAAGGAAAGGTTGGGGCGGCCAATGCCGTCCTTCCCTATCTTGCCAAGGTTCCCAACCCCATGCTGCGAGCGGAGCTGGCGAACCGGCTTGCCCAACGCTTGCGTCTGGATGAGCGCCTGCTCGCCGAGGAACTGCGGCGTGCGGCGCGCGCTGCGGGATCGGCCATGCGCATTGAACCCGAATCGGCTGCCCCTAAGGCGACAACCGCGGAGAAGGAATTGCTCCGAGCCTTTATGGAAGACCAGGGGTTTGCAGATGAACTGCTGCCTCAGATAGTGGAACAGGGCATGCTGGAGGGCTTGGTGACCGAACCGATATTTAAGCGCTTGCAGGAACTGCGCCGGCGGGGAGAGAGTGCTGATCCGATAACCCTGGAAGAACCTCTTAGCGCTGAGGCCCGCCGCGCACTTTACGAGAGCCTGTTCTGGGCGGTTGAGCCTCCTGACAGAGGACGAATAGACCGACACCTTCGGGCATTGCGGGCTCGCAGGGCACGGCGGGAACTCGACAAATTGCCCGAGGCAGTCCAGGCCGCCATCCGGGCCAACGATTTGGCAAGGCTTCGAGAGCTTGACCAACTTAAACTGAACCTGCAAAATGAGCTGCGTGGGCTCGACGCAGGCAGAAAAATATCCCACCACTGACAAACGAATTCGTGTATATTACATCTAATACAATGGAGCCGGAGAAGTTTGACGGCTTGTCATAACGACGCAGTAGTGCTGAGGGCGGCACCGCCGGGACGCTGGTGTGGTGTCGCCAAACTTATTTTAATCTCGAGCTAATCCTTCTTCTCCCGTAGGGAGGCTGTTGCCTTGGCGTTTGAAGATAAGTTTGATCAAGTCAATAAGCTCATTTCGTTGGGCAAGGAGAAAGGCTACCTCCTCTATGAAGAAGTGAACGAGCTCCTCCCCTCCGACGTCCATTCCGCCGAAGATCTTGACGACCTTCTTTCGATGTTCGACAACGCCGGCATCGAGGTGTTGGATTCTCCCAAAGCCAAAGCGGCCGAAAGCATAGGGCTGGAAAAGGTGGATGAGTTCAAAGGCGAGGAGAGTGCGGAGGACGTTGAACTCGATTTGACGCCCGGCGCATTGGACAAGACCAACGACCCGGTGCGCATGTATCTGCGCGAGATGGGAACCGTCCCTCTGCTCACCCGCGAAGGCGAGGTGGAGATTGCCAAGCGCATCGAGCGCGGGCAGCTCAACGTGCTGAAAACGCTTTCCCGCTCGCCCACGGTTATCCAGGCGCTTTTCGAGCTGCGCCAAGAATTGATCAACGGCGACAAGACCATCAAAGAAGTGGTGGTCTTTGACGACGACGAGCTCACGGAAGAGAAAATTTGCGAACGGGCCAAGGACGTCATTGACTGCATTGGCGAGATCGAGCGGCTTAATAAGAAGCTGACGCAGCTGCGGGCCAAGCGGGACTCCATCACCCGCAGCCGGCGGCCCAGGGACTTCCGCCGCTATAACTGGGCTGTGGCCCGCCACCGTATCTTGATCTCCAAGTACTTCCGGTCCGTCCTATTCACTCACAGCATGCGCAAGATGCTGATTGAGAAAATCCGGCAGGCCAGCGAAGAGTTGAGGCCGCTGGAGCGCGAGCTGAGCAAGACGGAAAAGAAAGTGGAGAGCTCGCGCACGGATGGCAACAAGGATCTGAGAAAAGAGCTGCGGCAGCTCCGCCAGCGTTTGGCGGAATTCGAGCTGCGAATACAATCTTCCGCCGTGGAATTGCGCCGGAGCTGCCAGAACATCTTGAGCGGCGAGGAGCGGGCGGAGGCGGCCAAGCGCGATCTGATCGAGGCCAACCTGCGGCTGGTGGTTTCCATTGCCAAGAAGTACACCAATCGAGGTCTTCAATTCCTGGATCTCATTCAAGAAGGTAACATCGGATTAATGAAGGCGGTGGACAAGTTCGAATACCGCCGCGGCTATAAGTTCTCCACTTACGCCACCTGGTGGATCCGTCAGGCCATTACGCGCGCCATTGCGGACCAGGCGCGCACCATCCGTATTCCCGTGCACATGATCGAGACCATCAACAAGCTGATCCGCACCTCGCGCCTCTTGGTGCAGGAATACGGGCGCGAGCCGACCTCAGAAGAGATCGCCAAGCGGATGGAAATTCCCGTGGTCAAGGTCCGCAAGGTGTTGAAGATCGCTCAGGAGCCGATCTCGCTCGAAACCCCCATCGGAGAAGAGGAAGATTCTCACCTGGGTGACTTCATTGAAGACCGGGGCGTGATCTCTCCCGCCGAGGCGGTCATTAACATCAACCTCAAAGAGCAGACCGAGTCGGTGCTCAAGACCCTGACGCCGCGCGAGGAGAAGGTAATCAAGATGCGGTTCGGCCTCGACGATGGCAGCGAGCACACGCTGGAGGAAGTCGGCCAGAGTTTTGCCGTAACCCGGGAACGCATCCGGCAAATTGAGGCCAAAGCCCTGCGCAAGCTGCGCCATCCCTCGCGCAGCCGGAAGCTGCGGGCCTTCCTGGATGCCGCGACGCGCGAGTAAACTCGAAAATCGAAAGTCGAAAATGGAAATTCGATGCCTTGCCCCGATTTTCGAATTTCGATTTTCCGGTTTCAGCGTTCCATCCTTCCGAATCAATCGACAGTCAGCAATCATCAATCGGCAATTGGCTGTGTGTTGTCTGCTCGGCCGCGACTTGATATGATACTCTGCGTTCATGGTCGTTCAACTCGAGGGTGCACAGAGGTGTTTGCCCGGATCGCTGGCGGGGGTGAGCGCTGCCCGCGTTCAGGCTCTGTTATCCGATTAGCGAGCTGTTCACCAATTCAGTTAAAGAGGAGGACATAGTTATGGGCGATGTCGTAGCGAAGCCTGCGGATGCGGAAACTCCGGCACTATCGTTTCCGGAGCGACTGCTAGGTGTCTTTATTTCGCCGGGGGAGACTTTCGCCGATGTGGCGCGCAAGCCGGGATTCTGGGCGCCTTTGATCGCCATCGTGCTTGGCGCGCTTGCCGTGATTGAGACCATGCTTTGGAAGATCGGTTTGGAGCGCATCGTGCGCATGCAACTCGAACAGGGCGGTCAGGCCTCCAGGATGAGCCCCGACCAAATTGACCAAGCTGTACGTATGGGTGTGAGAATTGGAGGCATTACTACGCACGTTTTTGGAGTTTTGGGCCCGCCGATTGTTCTGTTGATCATTGCCGGCTTGGGACTTCTCATTGTGAACCCGATACTTGGAGCGCAGGCGAAGTTCAAGGCCGTTTTTTCTTTGGTTTGTTACGCGGACCTTATTTCGCTCTTAGGTTCGCTAATGGCGGTGGCGATGATCCTATTTGGTGATCCTGAGCAATTTAACGTGGAGAATCCCGTCCCCAGCAATGTCGGCTTTTTCCTCAATCCGCACGAGGTTTCCAAACCCTTGTACTCTCTGGCATCTTCCGCGGATATCCTCACCATCTGGCTTCTGATCCTGCTGGGGGTGGGTCTCTCGAAGGCGACAGGGGGGAAGGTCAAACCCTTGCCGATCTTCCTTCTGTACGTAGGTATTTGGCTCGTTTGGGTTTTGGGCAAAGCTGGCCTGAAATTGATCATGTAATTCATGGCATTGCGATTTGAGATTGTTGCAGAGGATAGGACAACGGGGGCACGGGCGGGTCTTCTCCACACGCGCCATGGGATCGTAGAGACGCCGGTCTTCATGCCGGTCGGAACGGCCGGCACCGTCAAGGGGATGACCCAGGCGCAACTGGAAGAGTTGGGCGTTCAGATCCTTCTGGCCAATACCTATCATCTTTACCTGCGTCCTGGTCATGAGATCATTCGAGAGCTGGGAGGGCTGCACCGGTTCATAGGCTGGCCTCACCCGATCCTGACGGACAGCGGGGGGTTCCAGGTGATGAGCCTGAAATCTCTTGGCCGTGTTACTGAAGACGGCGTCTGGTTTAAATCCCACCTGGATGGTTCTTCCCACTTCCTCTCGCCCGAGCGCGCCATCGAAGTCCAGGCTGCGCTGGGAGCAGACATTATCATGACGCTCGACGAATGCGTCGAGTATCCCTCCAGCCACCAAGCTCTCCATCGCGCCGTCAAGCTGACAGGGCGTTGGGCGGGCCGGGCCAAGGAAAAGCTATCAGCCCTCAGCTCTCAGCTATCAAAAAGCGAAGGTGCCAGGGGCTGGGGACTAGGGACTAGGGAAACGTCCTTGGCAGCCATCAAGCAATCACCAGAGCAAGGTGCTAGGTGCTGGGGGCTAGGGGCTAGGGAAATACCTTTAGCCGCCAGCACTCAGCCGATAGCAAGTGAAACGAAACCCCGCGGGCAATCACCAATCACAAATCACCCATCACCAATCCCCGGTCTCTCTCTTTTCGGCATCCTGCAAGGTGGAGTTGATAAGGATCTTCGACGCGAAAGTGCTGAGGGCCTGCTGGAATTGGACTTCGACGGCTACGCCATAGGCGGGCTCTCGGTGGGTGAACCCAAGGCGGAAATGTATGAAGTCGCCCAATACACCGCCCAACTGTTGCCTCGCCACCGCCCGCGCTATTTGATGGGAGTGGGGACACCGGAAGACTTGGTGGAATGTGTGGCGCGAGGAATTGACATGTTCGATTGCGTCATGCCCACCAGGAATGCCCGTAACGGCTGTGTGTTCACGTCGCAGGGTAAGGTCATAATCAAGAATACGAGGTACGCGCGGGATGAATCACCGCTGGATCCGGCCTGCGAGTGTCCGGTCTGCCGCCGCTATTCTCGAAGTTACATTCGCCACTTATTGGTGGCTGGGGAGATGCTGGGGGCCATTTTGACCACCCAGCATAACCTCCACTTTTACATTGACAGAATGCGCAAAATCAGGCAGTCTTTGCTGTTTGGAGTGTTCGCGGAATTTCATTCTAGGGTGTGCGCGGAACCCTAGGCGCAAACCATTCCTGAGACGAATCCGGAAAGCCCGAACCCCGCTGTTCACGTTCCTCGTGGGCGGGGTGTCATATTCTTAAATCCTTAGCTGATCGGCTCGACCTTGATCGCGCACATTTTAGCGAATTCACTGGTTTTGGCAGCAGACCCAGGGGCAGGTGGGGGGCTAAGCCTCTTCGTCCTTATTGCCCCTCTGTTCGCGATTTGGTATTTCCTGGTCATCCGGCCTCAACAGCAACAGCGGCGCAAGACTCAAGAAATGCTCGCCAGCCTCAAGACCGGCGACCGCGTGCTGACGAGCGGCGGGATTTACGGAACGATCGTTTCTTTCCGGAATGGCGTGGTTCAGCTCCAGATTGCGAACCAAGTCAAGGTTGATGTGGCACGATCAGCGATCGGAGGCGTGGTAACGGAAGAGACGGGTGGGGAAGGGAAGCAGGAGCCAGCCGCCAAGCAGAAGAAGTCATGAGGGGGCCCACCGTAGCGCTGACGCCGCATGGCGCAATCAGCGCTCCAGTGCGGGCATGCGGGGGGTGAAGGAAGTCAAGGTATGGAGACGAAGATCAGAACTCGCGCGATTGCGGTGGGCGTGGTGTTAATAGTTTCCATCTTGGGAATAATCGGCCTGCCAAAGAATTTTCAGGAACTTAAGGACAACGTCCGCAATCGCATCCGCCTGGGACTTGACCTCAAGGGTGGGACCCACTCGGTGTTGCAGGTCCAAGTGGAAGATGCTGTAAACATTACCGCCGACCAAGCGCTGGAGAGGCTAAGGGACGAACTGAAGGCCAAGAACATTCCCTACGCCGACGTGGCAAAGGCGGATGACACGCAAGCGCACCCACCCAAGCATCGGATAGCAATCAAGGGCGTTCCTCAGGAGAAGGCCAGCGACCTCCAGACCTTAGCTAGCGAACAATTCTCTGACTGGGACCTCTCACGTGTTCCGGGCGAGGTCACCGGCTGGATGCTGGCTTTGAAGACCACTGCTGCCGCCAACATTCGCAACCAAGCTCAGCTCCAGGCCATAAACACCATCCGCAACCGGGTGGACCAGTATGGCGTCGCGGAATTCACTATTGCCGAGTATGGGCAGGCGGAGGACTTTGAACTAGTCATCGAATTACCCTCGGTCGATGACCCGAACCGCGTCAGGGACATTATTCAATCCACGGCCCTACTGGAGCTGAAGTTAGTTCAGGACGGACCGTACTCGAGTCGCGAGTCGGCGCTGGCGGCCCACGGCGGAGTACTCCCTCCGGACACCCAGTTGTTGCAGGGGCAGATGGGACAGAACGGCAGTGAAACCTGGTACGTCGCGAACCGTGTGGCGGCGGTTACCGGGCGCGACTTGAGTGGCGCTGAGCCCTCTCATGACGAGAATGGGCGTCCCGACGTGAATTTCACTCTGACCCGCGATGGAGCGGCGCGGTTTGCACGGGTGACCGGCGCCAACGTTGGTAGATTACTGGGCGTCGTCCTCGATAATCGGGTTTATGAGGCAGCGACTATCCAACAAGAGATTACGGACCGCGGTAGGATCACGGGTGGCTTTACCCCCCAGAAGGTGCAAGATTTGGCTCTGGTTCTGCGCTCCGGCGCATTGCCCGCGGCTATCAAGCCCCTATCTGATGAGGTGGTCGGGCCTTCGTTGGGGGCAGACTCGATTCGCCACGGAGTCGTCGCTTGCATTGTGGGTTTTGTGGCGATCATGGCCTTCATGCTGGTTTACTATCGCGGCTCGGGCGTTAACGCTGATTTGGCCTTGATTTTGAATCTGATTATTCTCATGGCGGCGCTGGGCTACTTTGGCGCCGTTTTAACTTTACCGGGCATAGCGGGAGTCATCTTGACAGTCGGTATGGGAGTGGACTCTAATGTGCTGATTTTCGAGCGCATTCGAGAGGAATTAAGGTCGGGCAAGCCGGTAGGAGCGGCGGTGACTGGGGGCTTTGAGCACGCCTTTGTGACCATCATTGATACCCACGTGACGACCATTGTCTCCGCGGCCATTCTCTTTACCTTCGGGACCGGCCCCATACGCGGTTTTGCGGTCACTCTGACTATCGGTTTGCTGGCGAACCTTTTTACTTCCGTTTTTGTGTCCCGTGCGATATTTGATTATGTCCTTACCCGGCGGGAGAATGGTGCAGATCTCAGCATCTAGCTGATATTAGGGGAACTTCGGCTCGCCCTTCGGTGTCAAAGAGAGAGGCTAGGTAGGCGAACAGGCCATGGAGTTTTTTCACGAACCGAAAATCGACTGGATGGGGATTAAGTGGTACTTTATCGCCCTGTCCCTTGCGCTGGCCGCGACTGGAATAATCTCCATGGTGGTTAAGAAGGGGCTTGCCTATGGGATTGACTTCCGTGGCGGAACTGTGGTGTATGTGAAATTCTCCAAGGCACCCAACCTGGATGCCATCCGTAGGGAGCTTGACCGCCAGAATCTGCGCGGCAATACCATCACCAGTATCGGCGCGCCCAGCGACCACGAAGTCATGATTGCGCTGGACCTGAAGACCACCGCCGAAAGCGAGGCCCTGGATCAGGGCAAGCGGGCCATTGTCAACTCTTTGTCCAGCTTGTTCGGGCAGGGTGAGGCGGGTAAAGTCGATTTCAACAACTCCAGTCCCCAAACCGTCTCCGACCACTTGATCGCCGCCGACCCGCTGGGACTCTCCTCCAAAGGGTTCGACTCCGCCACCAAGTCTTACCGGGACTTGGCGGAAGCCATTATTAATTTTAGGAACTCCCCGCCCAGGAGTGGGCTCATCGCGGACTTCCAGGAGTTGAGTTCTGTTCCGGGGGTTAACGCGGGAGTAATCGCGACACTCAGAAACGACTTCTACCTTTCCAGCTTCGCGGTCAAGCTCACCGAGATTGTGGGACCGAAAGTGGGGAAGGATCTTCGCCAGCAGGCTCTTTACGTCACCTTGGCGGGACTGGGCGCCATGCTGGTTTACATCTGGTTCCGTTTTGAGCTATCATACGGCGTCG
>Ga0187769_10001695_pt1 | contig 12632 bp, 15 predicted proteins | sample 0116_SJ02_MP02_1_FD_133140 | JGI IMG/M metagenome (GOLD analysis project Ga0187769, IMG submission 133140) | Tropical peat soil microbial communities from peatlands in Department of Meta, Colombia - 0116_SJ02_MP02_10_MG | ecosystem: Environmental > Terrestrial > Soil > Wetlands > Peat | place... | reverse complement strand
CGAACGGCGCGACGCGCGGCGAGACGCCGCCCTCGATTTCGCTCTCGGCCGCGGCAAACGCCTGGCGCAGCTCGGTCAAAGTTTCGCCGCCGAACAGCGCGGCGAGAAACAGCCCATCGGGCTTGAGCGCGCGGCGAATTTGCGCGAGCACGCCGGGCAGGTCGTTGACGAATTGCAGCGCCAGCGCCGACACGACGAGATCGAGCGTGGCGGCGCCGAACGGCAGCGCCTCCTCGTCGCTGACGACAAATCCTCCCGACCGCGCGCCATTCCGCGGCAGCGCATCGGCCTTGACGATCGCGCCGATCCCATCGAGGCGCGCGATCGCCTCCCGCACCGCTTCGCCTGGCGTGCCGAGATCGAGGGCGAGATCGAAGCGGCGCAAGACCGCGGCGAGCCGGTCGGCAAGATCGGCGGCCGTGCGGTCGAGCAAAAACGTCGCCGGCGGCAGCGCCGCGGCGCGCGCGCGGCGGCGGCGAAGGAGTGCGCGGTCGAAGATCAGCGGGCTTTGCGTCATGCTCGCACAGTCTCGTTTGGCAATCGACACGGCGCGGTTTCGGGCGATGACATGAGCCTTCGCAAGCGGTAGCGTTGTGTCATAACGCTCGCAGCGGAAATCGGCTTGCCCGCGCGGATCAGGCGCGCCGCGGACGCGGCAGCCGCGGTTCTGCGCGCGACGCTCGATCTCGCTTTGCCGCAGCTTTGCCCCGCCTGTCGCGAGCCGGTCGACGGCCGCGGACTGTGCCCGGCGTGCTGGTCGAAACTGTCCTTCATCACCCGCCCCTATTGCGAGCGGCTCGGCGTTCCGTTCGTGTATGACCCGGGGCCGGGCATCTTGTCCATGGAGGCGATCGCCGATCCGCCGGCCTACCGCCGGGCGCGCGCGGCCGTGCGCTTTGACGAGATTTCGCGCGCGCTCGTCCATGCGCTCAAATACGGCGACCGCCTCGATTTGGCACCGATGATGGGGCGGTGGGTCAGCCATGCCGGGCACGAACTGTTGGCGGACGCCGACGCACTGGTTCCGGTGCCGCTGCATTGGCGGCGGTTATGGGCACGGCGCTTCAATCAATCGGCCACGCTCGCCACCGCGATCGCGGCCGAAAGCGGCGTGCCGGTCGCGACGACCGTTCTCAAGCGCGTTCAAGCCGACCGCCCAGCAAGTCGGCCTGTCGCGGTCGGAGCGGGCAAAGAATGTGCAGGGCGCCTTTCGGGTGCCGGCGGAAAGCAAGGCCGCGGTGGCCGGCCGCCGCCTGATCCTGGTCGACGACGTGCTCACTTCGGGCGCCACGGTCGACGGCTGCGCACGGGCGCTGCTTCGCGCCGGCGCCGCCAATGTCGACGTGCTGGTTTCTGCCAGGGTTGCCGAGGCGGTGCGAACGTCCATATAAACAACAATTCGATAGAAATTACGGAGCATCATGGCCCCAGTTGAAATCTATACGCTGCTTTATTGCCCCTATTGCCAGGAGGCGAAGGACCTGCTCTCCCGTAAAGGCGTTAGTTTCCGGGAGATCGATGTCACCGGGAAACGGGAAATTCGCAAGCAGATGATCGAACGGACCAACGGACGCAGCTCCTTACCGCAGATTTTCATCGGCGCGACCCATATCGGCGGCTGCGACGACCTTTATGCGCTGGAGGAAACCGGCGAGCTCGATGCGCTGCTTGCCGACGCCAAGAGGCCGGCATGAACGCGGCGAAAACATCGACGTTCAAGGCCGGCCTCATCCAGATGCGGTCGGGGCTTGATCCGCATGCCAACCTCGCGGCGGTGCTGGCCGCAATGGACGAGGCCAAGCGCGGCGGCGCCGATTATGTGCAGACCCCGGAAATGACCAACATCCTGCCGGGCAAGCGCGAGCAGTTGTTCGCCAAAATCGTCGCCGAAGAACAAGATGCGACGCTGGCGACTTTGCGCGAGGTTGCCCGCAAGCTTGCGATCTACATCCATATCGGCTCGCTGGCGGTCAAGGCATCGCCGGAAAAAGCGGTCAACCGCTCGTTCCTGATCGACCGCAAGGGCGACGTGGCGGCGCGCTACGACAAGATTCACATGTTCGACGTCGATCTCGCCGGCGGCGAGAGCTACCGGGAATCCCACAATTATCGCGCCGGCGAGCTTGCGGTGGTCGCCGACCTGCCGTGGGGCCGGCTCGGGCTGACGATCTGTTACGATTTGCGTTTCCCGGCGCTCTACCGGGCGCTCGCCGAGGCCGGCGCCTCGTTCCTTGCCATACCGTCGAACTTCACCAAGCAGACCGGCGAGGCGCATTGGCACGTTCTGCAGCGGGCGCGCGCCATCGAAAACGGCTGCTACGTATTCGCAGCAGCCCAAGGCGGCCGCCACGAGAGCGGCCGCGAGAGCTACGGCCATTCGCTGATTGTCGATCCGTGGGGCCGCATCCTCGCCGAGGGCGGCACCGAGCCCGCAGTGCTGCTCGCCGAAATCGATCCGGCCGAGGTCGCCGCGGGGCGGGCAAAAATCCCCTCGCTACGTCACGGCCGGCGCTTCGAGCTGGTCGAGCCGATGGCCGAGCCGACCTACCTTCACGCCGTGCGGGAGCCGATATGATCCGCTACGCACTAACTTGCGAATGCGGCCACGCTTTCGACGGCTGGTTTGCCAATTCGGCCGCTTACGACAAACAGGCCAAGCGCGCGCTGGTGACCTGTCCGGTCTGCGGCTCGGCCAAGGTCGAAAAGGCGATCATGGCGCCGCGCCTGGCTTCTGCTTCGACGCGTGCCGAAATTATCGCGCCGCAGCCGCCAGCACCGCCGCCGGCTGGACCGGCGTCGCCGACCGGCCCGCCGCCCGTGCCGGCGGGTAAATCGGCGGTCGCGATGATGTCGCCGCCGGAGCGCGAATTGCGGGCGAAGCTCAAGGAGCTGCGCGATCATATCGTCAAGAATGCCAGTTATGTCGGCCCGCGCTTCCCCGAGGAGGCGCGCAAGATTTATTACGGCGAGACCGAGCACCGCTCGATCTACGGCGAGGCCTCGCCGGAAGAGGCCAAGGAATTGCACGACGAAGGCATCGAATTCCATCCGCTGCCGGTTCTGCCGGACGACAAGAATTAGGACGCGTACTCATAAATCCGGCTCAATGTCCGCTTCGGTTCGAAAGCGACCGAATTGCTGCGCCGCCGCGAAATGACGCGATGTGCCACAAGCGGACGTGAGTAGGTGCAGCAATCGACTCCCTATTCGATCACCTCGTCGGCGATGGCGAGAATGCCCGGCGGGATGGTGAGGCCGAGCGCCTTGGCAGTCTTCGTGTTGATGACACAAGCTCGAATTTGGTCGGCAGCATGACTGGTAAATCGGCTGGCTTTTCTCCCTTCAAAATCTTGCCAATGTAAACACCGGCCAGGCGATACGCGTCTGCAAGACTAGGTGCGTAGCTCATCAGACCACCGTCTATAACGAACTCGCGAAAGTAATAGATTGTGGGCAGATGATGTCGCGCAGCCAAAGCTATCACGTGCTCGCGCCGACTGAGAAATAGCGCGTCGTTGAGCAGAAGTAGCGCAGCCACTTGATGTTGGGTGAACGCGGTGAAGGCGGCCTCAAACTTGTCCTCGGCGTTCGCCTCCACGACGTGGAGATTGAGTCCGAGCTTGCGCGCCGCCGCCTGTGCGTCGCTCGTTTCTTCCTCCGTACTGGGAAAATCGGGGTTCGCGAGTACCCCTATCGCTGTCGCATTCGGCAATGTCTGATGCAGTAATTCTAATCGCTTTGATGTCAGCACCGAGCTGATGGGAGTTATTCCCGTAATGTTACCGCCTGGCCGGTTAAGGCTCTTCACGAGGCCGGACTTGACTGGATCAAGGTCACCCGCGACGAAGACGATGGGAATGTTTGTGGTCGCTGTTATTGCTGCGCGTGCTGAGGCTCCGCCGCCCGTAGCCGCAATTACAGACACTTGGCGACGTGCCAGATCAGCAGCGAGCGCCGGCAGCCGTCCATAGTCATTTTCTGCCCAGCGATACTGAATGCTTACATTCTGATCGTCAACAAAGCCGAATTCGCGCAAGCCGTCATTAAATGCTGCCAACAGATGCGTCGCTTCGTCGGATGATCTGATGCCAAGGAACCCTATCACCGGTATTGATGGTTGCTGCGCGCGCACAATGAGCGGCCATGCGGTCGCCGAACCGGCAATTACTTTGATGAAATCGCGTCGTCGCATCGCCTTCCCCAAGGCTCAGGCCTGCACCGAGTTGGATGCAATTACAGCAGGGATTTGCGACAGGCGGAACGGGGTTCGCAAGTCAAATTGCACAGCAGCAATTCTGTGCCGCTGATATCGGCAGTGGGTCCAACAACGGACTTTTCAGCGTGTTTAACGCACGTCTGCTTTACCCCCGATAGCGCCGGCTATATTGACCCCGCCAAAGAAACGTTCGCCGTATTCCGCGATGACGACCGTCCAGGTCGAAGTTCCCGCCGCGAGGCAGTATTCTCCGAGTCGGACACAGCATTGGGGGCAGTCATGTCGCACGCGAGCACGGATACGACGGTTTGGTATCGCAGCCTCGATAGCAAGCAGTGGAACACACTGCTGGCCTCGAATCTTGGCTGGCTGTTCGACGGCTATGAGACCTATGCGCTGATCATCAGCGTCGGGGTGGCACTGCGGCAATTGCTGGCCCCCTCGCAGTACCCCCAGATTCCGACCTATGCGGGGACCGTGATTGCGCTGACCCTGCTCGGCTGGGGCGTCGGTGGACTGATCGGCGGCGTGGTCGCCGACTATCTGGGGCGCAAGCGCACCATGATGCTCGCGATCCTCGCCTATTCGATCATGACTGGCATCTCTGCCTTTGCATGGGACTGGCTGTCATTTGCAGCATTGCGGTTTCTGGTGGGCGTTGCGATCGGATCAGAGTGGGTCACCGGAGCGTCGATCGTCTCGGAGATCTGGCCTGACCGCGCGCGTGGCAAGGGGGTGGGCCTGATGCAATGCGGGCTCGGCATCGGCTTCTTCTTGGCGTCCTTCGCATGGCTGGTCATCAGTCCGCTCGGTCCGAGCGCGTGGCGCTACATGTTTGTGCTCGGCGTTCTTCCAGGACTGCTGACGCTGTGGGTGCGGCGCACGATCCCGGAGTCGGAGCGATGGGAACACGTCGATGCGCAGCGCCGCGCGGCAAACCAGCGCAGGCGCAGCGGCGCCGCCCTCCGGACGGAAGAACAGGCCTTGGTCCGATTTACGGTCGCTGACCTGTTCGCCCACCCGGAAATCCGCCGGCGCACCGTTTTTGCCTTCCTGATGTCTCTGGCCACCACGTTCGCGTTCTGGGGGATCTCCACCTGGATTCCGCCCTATATCGCCTCGGTTGCGAGCGCCGGTGGCCTGCCCAGCCAACAATGGGCCAGCTATGCCGGCATGGCTTATAACGGGGCGTCGATCATTGGGTACGCGGGCTTCGGGTTCCTGGCCGACGCGTTCGGCCGCAAGCCGGTGACGCTGTTCTACGTCGTAGCCGCGTTCGTCATGGTGCCAATCTCGTTCTTGTGGGCGCACGATTTGGGCATTCTCCTAGTGTGCGCCGCATTGCTCGGCGTGTTCGTGTCCGGGCAATACACCTGGATGGCAGCATGGCTGCCCGAGCTGTTTCCGACCCGCGTTCGCGCGACTGCCGCCGGCTTCGTGTTCAACACGCCGCGGCTGATTGCTTGGATCGGACCACTCATTGCTGGCGCTTTGATCGCGAATTTCGGCGGCTTCGGTCGCGCCGCCATGGCGATCTCGCTGATCTATATTCTCAGCCTTGCATCGGCGCCGTTCCTGCCGGAGACGAAAGGCAAGCCGCTGCCGGAGTGAGCTTGCATGAACCAACCCATCGTCTACGCCATTGTAGCGATGATCTGCTACAGTTTTTCCGACTTCGTATACAAGCAGGCCGCCACTGCAGGTATCCGGGCCGACGCCACTATTTTTCTGCTACGCAGTGTGGCAGGTGGTCAAGCGAGCGTGCTGATCCCGATCGCCCAGATGGGCTTCGTCACTGCACCGCTCGGGATGTTCATCCTTCGTGAGCGCGTCACAGTCCGCAAGGCGATCGGTCTGATTATGGCCCTGGCTGCCTTGGCAGCGCTGGTAGGAAGTTGAGGGTTTACCCTCGCCGGCGGGTGCGAGTGTGCGGCTATCGCGAACCAGCATCGCCGACGAAATGCGAGAAGAGCACAGGCGACGTATTTTTGGTGAATGAGAGGCCTATGATGCTGAGGGACGATAAGGATGACCGTGCCAGACGGCGGGTTGTAGCTCGTAACGTGCTTGGCGAGCCGCTTGAAATCTGCTCGTTCAAGCCAATGACAGGATTTTATCGGGACGGCTGCTGCAACACAGGCCGAGAGGACACCGGTAGCCATACGGTATGCGTGGTGATGACTGCTGCGTTTCTCGAGTTTTCCAAATCGGGCGGCAACGATCTTTCGACACCGGTGCCGGAATTCGGCTTTCCAGGCCTGACACCGGGTGATCGCTGGTGCTTGTGTGCACCGCGCTGGCAAGAAGCGTTCGAGGCTAATCAGGCGCCGCGGGTCGTTCTGCGCGCCACACATGAAGGCGCTCTAGCCTATGGCTCGCTCGCTGATCTCAAACGCTTCGCCGTGGATCTGGCATAACCGCGCATGCTTCCGATAACGCGCCTTCTCGGAAGTTATTCACGGGAGCGAGCAGCAAATTCAGCACGGTCGGCGGCGCGTGCGAACTGTTCTTGAAGTGATGCATCTACATCGTCGCCAAGACCTGCAACCACAGCTTTCGCCCAAGCTATGTATTCAAGCCGACGTTGGATAGGCCAGTGCGACGGCGGGCTAATCTCCACTGATTTTAAATTGCTAACTTTATCCGCCAACTTCAAGAGTTTTGCCCGTGGCGATTTCTTGGGTGCAGTCACCACTTGAAGACGCTTACGCTCTGCCTTTGGCAGGCTCTTGTCGTCAGTCACCTCAACAACAAGCGAAGCAACGTCCTCGCCAAATTGTTCCGCAATAAGCTCTCGTGGAATTTTCTGATCCTCGATCGCATCGTGTAAGAGTGCTGCAATGACCAAATGAGGGTCTTTGCGCTCTGTTGCCTCAGCAATAAAACTCGCTACTTCGATCAGATGATTGATGTATGGCTCTTGTCCAACACCTTTTCTGCGTTGATTGACATGCCAATGCGCGGCAGCATCAGCGGCCTTTAATACCTTGACCCATTCTTTCATTTTCATGCCTCTCGATGTTTAGTTCTATCACAAAGCCCCCAGAGGTGACGCGGGGCGATCCCGAAGGGTGCAGTGTGTTGGTCTTTTTCATATGAGTTTCTGAGCGACATCACACCCTCTGTGAATAAACAGCTCCTGGTGGCCGCCATCCATGTGCCAGCGCACGGGCAACTGTTCGCCGGGCACGAGCTTCAGAAACCAGTTCCCCGTTGGCATATACGGTCATCCGACCCGTCCTCAAATTGTTATAGAGCGCTGCGAAATATAGACGTTGGACAAAATCAAAATGCGAGCGCTCGACTGGCCACCTCAAGACATGCACCGGCATCAGACTTGTGGCCCGCACGATTGCGGGCGCGCATATCACCGAAGCGGCGGCACCAATGAAGATGCCGCGGCGCGTGATTATGCGGTTGGGTGTAGGGTCGGGAATTGGTGCTGTCATCGAACCCTCTTTTACAGAGAGGGCTGGCAACACTCTGCTACATTTGCCGTTCAACAACGGCCACATCCCACTTTCGTGGAAACCACCTTGCCGCAGCGTGGCAGGTTGGTGAAGGCGCCAGCCCTCGTCTCAATGCGAATTCAATATGGGTCCGATCTGAATGAAAACAAGCTTAGCTTGGACATTTCGGTGTCGACGGTAAAACACCGCGTCGCCATGCCCAACGAATGTGTGCTGTTGCGCGCATGTCGGACGTAAACTCAGACATCGAGCGACTTCCGCTTTGCCTCCAATATCGGACTCATCGCGGACATTGCGCGAGGTCCGAAAAGTGCCAACAACGAACTTGAGCAGATGCAGCAAAATTCGGTTGTTCAATCCAAATTTGAACGCCAAATTTATTTCGGTGACCATCGAAATACCACTTGACGCTCGGCTTTATTTCAATACATATCGAAATATGAAAAAACAGGATGCTGTGGCGGCTCTGGCCGCACTCGCTCAAGACAATCGCCTTGATGTGTTTCGCCTGCTCGTAGAGGCCGGGCGTGACGGCATGCCCGCTGGCAGGGTCGCCGATGCCCTCGGCCTCGCGCCCAATACGCTGACCTTCCATTTTGATCGTCTGCGCGAGGCGGGTTTGGTCACCGTGCGACGGGACGGCCGTTCGATGATCTACGCCGCGCGCTATGACACCATGAACACGCTGCTCGACTATTTGACCGAGAACTGCTGCCAGGGGCGCGCGGAAGAGTGCATGCCACCCGAGAAGGATCGTTCCAAGCGCGCAGTTCGTCGAAAGGAAGCCGTGGCATGAGGCTCTATCTTTTTGAGCACTGCTCGATCTGCTTCCGGGTCCGCATGGCCGCTGCGCTCAAACGGCTGCATTTACAGGAGACGGTCGTTCTCGAAGATGATTCGGGGACGATGGTCCGACTTGTCGGCAAGCGTCGTGTTCCCATTCTGGTCAAGGATGATGGCACCGCCATGCTTGAGAGCATGGACATGCTGGCCCTTATCGAAAGCCTTGGTCCGCCCGTTCTGACAGGCCCGGAACGACCCGAAATCAGCACTTGGGCCGATGGATTCGCGGACAAGACCCCACCGTTGACCTGGCCGCGTTATCCGCTGCTCAACCTGCCAGAATTTGCCACGGTGGCGGCACGCGACCACTTCATCGTCCGCAAGCGCAGACATTTTACCGATCTAGTCGAGTTGCGGGCCAAGACCCGCGAGTTGATTGACGCCTTGATGCCTGACGTCGAGTCGCTCGACGGCATGATCGAAAGTCCGAACGCGGTCGACGGCACACTCTCCCTCGACGATATTCGTGTGTTGCCGCTCCTTCGCTCTGCCGCAGTAGTGAAGGGACTGCGCTTTCCGAAAAAGATGCGGGAATATTTTGAAACCATGATGACCCACATCGACTACCAGCCGTTGCCGTCAGTATAGGAGCGCACACCATGAAGCGGTTTCATGTGCACGTTGCCGTTGACGATCTAAAACAATCCATCGACTTTTATTCGGCTCTGTTTGCTACGGAGCCGTCCGTCATCAAAACCGATTACGCCAAGTGGATGCTTGATGATCCCCGCGTAAACTTCGCTATCTCTGCACGAGGTCGACAAGTAGGTCTCGATCATCTTGGTATTCAGGTCGAGGACAAGGCCGAACTTAGTGAAGTCTACACGCGCCTCCGCCAAGCTGACGGCAATGTCGTAGAACAGGGTCAGACAACCTGCTGCTACGCCAAGTCGGAAAAGTCATGGATCGACGATCCGGCCGGCATCGCCTGGGAGACATTCCTGACGACCGGCGACAGCACCGACTACGGCGATGGCAGCGGCGAGCGCAGCGCCCGCATTGCAAATGCCAAATCGTGCTGCGCGCCTGAAACTGCATCAGCACCAAGCCGTGAGGCGTGTTGTGGCTGATCTTCCCTTCAACGTGCTGTTTCTATGCACCGGCAATTCGGCGCGCTCGATCATGGCGGAAGCGATCTTGAATAGGCTGAGTGCCGGTAAATTCCATGCCTACAGCGCTGGTAGTCACCCGAAGGGTCGCGTGCATCCCGAAACCCTGCATCTTCTGCGCTCGCTCGGTTACGACACGTCGAACCTTCGCTCGAAACCCTGGAGCGAATTTGCCAATGTCGGCGCTCCTTTGCTCGATTTTGTGTTTACAGTCTGCGACAACGCGGCAGGCGAAGCTTGCCCTGTTTGGCCCGGACAGCCGATGACAGCACACTGGGGAGTGCCCGATCCTGCCGAGGCCAAGGGTAACCCGGCCGAAATCGCTCTCGCCTTCAAAGACGCATACCGTATGCTCAACCAGCGGATCGGTATCTTCGTATCCCTGCCCCTGCGCTCTCTTGATCGCTTGAGCCTGCAAAAGAAACTGCGGGAAATCGGCCACATGGAAGGCGCGATGGCGAAGGAAGCTGAGCCGACGTGAGGCCGTCGCTCCTTCAGCGTGGCGCTGCTGAGTGCCTGGGAACGGCCTTCCTGCTCGCGGCGGTGGTCGGTTCGGGGATCATGGCGCAGCGCCTCTCAGGTGGCAACGGCGCGCTGGCGCTTCTGTGCAACACGCTTCCGACCGGGGCCATTCTGACGGTGCTGATTCTGACGTTCGGCCCGGTATCAGGCGCGCACTTCAATCCGGGGGTCAGCATCGCAATGGCTTTGCGGCGTGAGTTGCCGGTGCGAGTTGCCATCGCATACATCGCCGCCCAAATCGTCGGCGGCATCGTCGGCGTGCTGGGCGCGCACGCCATGTTCGAGCTTCCCTTGTGGCAAGTGTCCGCGACCGTGCGAACAGGTCCGGGCCAATGGCTTGCAGAATTTGTCGCCACGTTCGGGCTGTTGCTAACGATCTTCGGATGCGCGACGCGGACGTCTGCGGCCATTCCCTATGCAGTCGGCCTCTATATCACCGCCGCATATTGGTTCACCGCGTCAACCTCGTTCGCCAATCCCGCCGTGACCATCGCTCGTGCGCTTTCAGACACCTATGCAGGCATCGCCCCGGCCGGTGTGCTGGCCTTCATCGCCGCTCAGCTTGCCGGCGCTCTTTCTGCAACCCTGCTGGCGCGTTGGTTATTTGAGAAGTGATCCGCTCGGTGGATCGTGCATCGCAGAACGGCATCGTTTAGCCCCGGTCGCACAATCCGTAGTTCATTTGATGAAGCTCAAATAGGACGCAAGTGCCCCTATTTTGTCCGGCGACAATATAGCGGCAATGTGGGGCATCGGCGGGCCAGCGGCGGCATGATAACCTTCACCCCACTGCTCGAGCCTTCTCTTCAGATAAGAATAATCCAGCCCTGCCAATCGGGGAATTTGCCTGACGCCCTCGGCGTTGGGGCCATGACAGACGACGCACGCGACAATATTGGAATCCGGCATTCCTTCCTGGTAAATCGTTCGGCCGAATGCCACCGTCTCCCGGTCGCCATCATTGGCCGCCCGCGGGCGCAACGTCGAAAAATATAATGCCAAATCATGCACGGTCTGCGGACCCAGGTTTGCTGCGGCGCCCCACATGTATTGTTTTGAAAAAGGATTGTCCCGAGCATGGTCTCGGAAATCCACGAGCTGATTTTTGAGATATTGATATTGCTGCCCCGCGAGTCGCGGCGCCGGCGCATAGCCTTGCGCCGATGTGCCATGGCACCAAGCGCAATTGCGAACGGTAGGGCCTTCGGCGTAACATGCCCAGGAGAGAATACTTGAGCAAACGGCCACTGCGATCGCGATTTTGGACCGAATGCGTTTCATGGTTCGAATTCCATTGTTGCCGTCTTTCACAGGCCTCGGCGTCACTTCAAACCGCTCACAAAAGCCGCAACCGCCTCGATTTGTGACTCGGTCAAACTATGCGCCACCGGGCTCATAATCGCCGAGGTGTCGCGTATTTGCGGATTCTGACCACGTTCTTTGCCCCAATTCGTCAGCTCCTTAATGACGTACGGATAAAGCTGGCCGGCCAAGCGGGGAATTATTCCGGTGCCGGTCGCGTCCGGACCGTGGCAAGCGGAGCATGCCGCAACACCGGCGCAGCGTGGTTCCCCAGGAGGCGGCTTCAGCGGACCTGAGGTCAGGCCGGAGCGAGTCCAGACGGCACCAAAGACCTCACGCCCTAATACGCCAGTATCAGCAGCACGACGCCGGCGACGACCAGCACCATGCCGATCGCCTCGCGCGCGCTTGTGCGCTGGCCGAAGGCAAAGCGCGCCACAAATTGCGCCAATAAGACCTCGACCAAAGCCAGCGTGCGGACATTGGCCGCACTGGTCAGCGCAAAAGCCAAAAACCAGAATTGCGAGGCGAACGCGCCCATGAAGCCGGCGAATAATGATGGCTTCCAGGCGCGCAAGATTGCAAACAGCACGCTCGGCGTCCGCAGCGCCAGATAGAGCGACAGCATTGCGGTCGTCACGATCAGACCGATCGCCAGGGTGAAAGTGGCCGACATCATGAAGTTCGAAAGCCCAAGGCTTAGGATGCCGCCGCGGTAGCCGATCGCGGAGAGCGCGAACATGCCGCCGGAGGAAAGCCCCAACAGCGTCGGCCGCAAGCCGCCGACCATGCCGCCCGGCTTGGTCGACATGATCACCACGCCGGCCGTGGCGACGACGATGGCGATCGCCATTTGCCAGGTGACGGCGTCGCCCAGAAAGATCAGCCCGAAGATTGCGACCTGGATCGGCTCGGTCTTGATGTAGGCAATGGTGACGACGAACGAGCGCTCGCCCATCGCCGCCAGCATCAGCGCGGTCGCGGCGATCTGGGCGCCCGAACCGCCGAATACCCAGGCCCAGAACGCCCAGGTCGGGTGCGGCAGCGGCATGCCCGTCCAGGCCGTCACGCCGGCCAGGAACAGAAGCGCAAACGGGAAGCCGAACAGGAAGCGGACATGAGTCGCGCCCAGCGTGCCGAGCGCGCCGGTGAGTTCGCGCTGCATCGCGT
>Ga0187769_10001694_pt1 | contig 12635 bp, 7 predicted proteins | sample 0116_SJ02_MP02_1_FD_133140 | JGI IMG/M metagenome (GOLD analysis project Ga0187769, IMG submission 133140) | Tropical peat soil microbial communities from peatlands in Department of Meta, Colombia - 0116_SJ02_MP02_10_MG | ecosystem: Environmental > Terrestrial > Soil > Wetlands > Peat | place... | reverse complement strand
GCATTGGATCGAAACCCGCCGCCTGCTGCGCCGCTTGCTGGACGAGGCGAGCTGAACAGGCCTCTGGCGTTCATGGGCGCCCCGAGGCGGCAGGGAAATCCGGCGGCTCGCGCGGGGCAGCGCCACCTTGGCTCCGCGGCGGCGGGCCGAGGAGGGCCGGCTCGAAAAGGAGCGCCGTCACCAGCGTCCAAGCGAGGGAGATCAAAAGGAGCTTGCCCATGCTGGCCGTCCCCGGGTGGGGCGAAAGCCACAGGCTGCCGAAGGCGCTCGCCGTGGTGAGCGCGCTGAACAGCACCGCGCGCGTGAGACTCGACTGCAGAAGATTGCTCGTCCCTGAGCGCCACGCGATGACGAAGTATATGTTGAACGCCACGCCGATGCCGAAGAGGAGCGGGAGGGCAATGATGTCGGCGAAATTGAGCGGCGGGCCGATCAGCACTGAGCTCGCCATCGTCAGCAACCCCATCAGCAGGATCGGGATAACGGTCATGACGACGTCGCGGATGCGGCGCAGTACGGCCGCAAGGAGGATCGTGATCGCCACGAGCGACCAGAACCCGGCCTGAACGAAGGCGCTTACCACCGTCCGACCCGCCTCCAGGATCGTGACCGGGGCTCCCGTAGCACCCGGAGCCAGCGTCCGCACCGCCGCGGTGAAGCGTTCGAGCGTGCGATTGTCGTTCGAGTTGCCCTTGGGATGGACTTCGATGCGCGCGCGGCCGTCCGCGGCTATCCAGTCGCGCACGAGCTCGGGCGGCAGGCTTTGAAGGGTCACCGCTTCGGCTTGCAGCGCCGCGCGCACCTGATCGAGCACGATCATGAGCGGCCTGACGAGCGTCTCGGACGCGCGCGCCCGCACTGCCGGCGTCCCGCTCGCAAGCGTATCCAGCACCGCCGCGAGCCGCCGTGCGTCGGCCGACGGCGCCGTCGTCGCGGCCCCGACGGTCCGTCGCAGCGCGCCGGCCGCCAGCGCGAGGCTTTGCGCCGTCTCGGCGTCGCTCGGCGCCGGCTTCACGGCGAGCGGATTGAGCGTGAGATCGAGCAGATTTGAGGCGTCCTTGACGAGGGCCAGCTTTGCCGCTTGGTCGCTCGGAACGAAGCTGCTCAAGGTGAGCGCATGGTCGACCTCGGGGAGGGCCGCCACGCGCTTGGCGAGGGCATCCGCGGCCGCGAGCGAGGGAGCGAGCACGTCGATGGTGTTGGGCGTCTCGTCGGGCTCGGCCATCAGGTCCATTAAGGTCGACGTGGACTCGGCGCTGGGGCTCCGGAGGTGGAGCGGGTTGAAGTCGAAACGCACGAGCGGCAAGAGGGCGAGGCACAGGATGGCGGCGATACCGGCCAAGGCGAGAACGAGCCTTCGCCGGCTTATGAGATGGCGGCCGAGCGGGGCGAGCGCGGCAAAGCCGATCTCGGCCGTCTCGGCCCCGGGACGCGCGAGCATCAGGAGGGCGGGGAGGAGCGTTATGCTGAGGAGGAAGGCGATCACCATGCCCGCCCCAGCGATCACGCCGAGCTCCGAGGCCCCCAGGTAGGATGTCGGCAGAAAGGCGCAGAAGCCGACCGCTATGGCGCAGGCTGCGAGTGCCAGGGAGCCGCCCACCGCCGATCCTGCAGCAGCCAAGGCGTCCCTCAAGTCGCGATGGACGAGGCGCTCGGCACGGTAGCGCACGCCGAACTGGATGCCGAAGTCGATGCCGAGACCCACGAACAGCGGAACGAAGGCGACCGAGATCACGTTGAAGCGTGCTACCGCGAGGAGGCCCAATCCCGCCGTCGCAAGCAGGCCGACGAGGGTCGTGGTCATGATGCAGGCGATGATGCGAGGCGAGCGGACGGCAAGCCACAACATGACCAATACGGCGCCGAGCGTGCCGAAGATCATGAGCCAAAGGTGCTGCGTCAAAGTGGAGAACTCCTCGTCCTCCAACTGAACCTCGCCGGTCAAGCGCACCCTGACGCCGTTCTCGGGACCGAGGGCGAGGGCGCGCGCGGCCGCGCGGATGGCATGGCTTGCGCGTGCGGCGGGGGCGAGCGCTCCATAGTCCAACTTGGGCTGCGCCAGGATGAAGCGTCTTGTCTCGCGCACGCCGGCCGGAGTGCCCGAGATGAGCGTGCGCCAGGAGAAAAAGGCCGGCTCTCCTTGGGCCACGCGTCCGAGGGTATCGGCGAGCTGGGCCAGGGGCCGCGCGAGTTTATCGAGCGTGGTCTCGCCCTGCCGCACGCCCTCGAGCGCCAGGTCGAGGGTGTCCATGACGCCGCGAAGGCTTGGATCCGCGGCCAGCGGGCCGAGGAAGCCCTGCGCTGCGATGAGCCGGTCCATCGCGGTCGCTACATCCGCCAGCGGCAGCAAGAGGAGGCCGTCGCGGGCGAAAAACCTGCCGCCGTCGGGCCGCTCGAGGGATTTGAACAAATCCGATCTCGCGGCCAGCCGCGCCATGAGCGGAGCCGTGCCCCATTCGGCGAGCTCCGGCGTAGCGCCGTCCACCACCACCACGATCGCTGCACTTTGCCGGGGAAACGACTCGTCGAATGCGGCCTTGTCCCGCCGCCACGGAAGGTCTGGCGAAATAAGGTTGATGCTGTCGGTCGTTATCGCGAAGTGCCGCACCGTATAAAGGGCGGAGAGCGCGCCGAGGGCCATCCCCGCCAGGGCGACGACCCAGGCCCAACGGCAGCAAAGATCGACGATACGGGCGATGAGGCGCGGCTTCACGGTCGATGCGTTGCCGCTGGGCGCTTGGGAATCACCCGTCGACGCCTCGGCTCTCGGGGGTCCTTGCCGACCAAATCCTGCTCCTCAGCACGATCGTCGACGCTCGCCCATGTAGTTCGCTCCGCGAGCCGTCGAGCGGTTTCATGCCCGCCTTCGCGGGCGGCGCTTCGAGATAAGCGATGTATCATGGCGGCAAGCCTCGCGCACGTCTGCGAGGTGGAAGCCGAAACTGAGAACAGGTTAGCGGGTGGGTGCCGTGATGCAGCCCGACCCAGCGCAAGGCCAAATCCCCCTATGACGCGCTGATTTACGCACGGCTTCGGGCTCTCGAGAAGAACCGGCCGATTGCGGGCGATGCCATGCCTGACGGAATGAGACCAACCTTGCCGGGCACGTCACTGTTCCTCGATTGCCGGCACGGATCGATCAAGCTTGCTGATGAGCGCCCGCACACAGTCGGTCCAGGTTCGGGGGCGGTATTCGGCCTGCACTCGCGCCTCCCGCGCCGCCAGATAGCCGGGATCGAAAAGTAATCTCTCAATCTTCGCCAGCGCATCGTCATCATTAGAGGGATCGAAATAGTCGATAAAGTCACCGCCGACTTCCGGGATCGATGTGCGGTTCGAGGCAACGCAGAACTTGCCCTCCGCGAGGCTTTCCGCGATCGGCAATCCCCAACCCTCGCAAAAACTCGGAAATATCGTGAACAAGCAGGAACGATAAGCCCGGCGCAGCTCCGCGTCAGACAAGCCGGACACAAGTTTGATCTTGCCGCCCAGATAGTCGCGCGCTGCGAGGTCAGCGAGCAGGTCGTCGACCAGCCAGCCGATCTGCCCAGCGAAGATCAAAACCGGTACGGCTTCCGCGCCGTGGCGCTCCAGCAGGCGTCGCCATACTCTGACCAGCAGCCGGTGGTTCTTGCGAATCTCAATTGTGGAGACGAACAGCACATAACGCTGCGGAAGTCGTATCGCGCCTTGGCCGCCCGCGACCGGCCGATCGCTTAAGCCGGCGCCCGGCTCCAAGACCTCTACACGAGGCAGCGCCCATCCCGCGTCTGCAGCCAAGTCAAGCAGAGCATCTCGCGAATACCTCGACACCGTGAGCATCACGTCTGCAACGGGTATCGCTTCTTGCAGCCATTTTCGGAACTGGTGAACGTGCCGTTGTTCGACAAAGGATTCATGTTCGATGGGAATGAGATCGTAAATCAGCGTGGAGAACTTGATCCCGTAGCGCCGCTTTGCTTCGGCAATATGCTTAACGTAGTGAGGCAGTGCCCAGGAGGCGCCGAGCGAGACGAGGATATCGCCACGGCGCACGGAGCACTCGAAACGGCGCCGCCCGAAGCGCATTTCGATGAGATCGCGAATCACGGTCTTAAGTATCCAAGAGAAAAATCGAGGATGGCGGATGATCACGGGCGGCATGTTGGAGAATTCACTGAAAACCCGCGCCGGCTCCCACACCGTCTTCCACGGCGCGCTGGCGCCCGGCGGATTCAAGTATGCCGAGACGACTGCATCGAAGCCGACCGGCTTGAATTGCTTGGTGTACACGCTGAGCCGGCAGAACCTCACGCGTCCGGTGGCACCGTAGAGCCTCTCGGCTTCGACAAAGATCTCGAACGGTACGCGCTGCAGGCCGGTCGGGTTGCGAAAATGATCGAAATACCGGAGAAAATCCTCAACTTCGAACCACACCACCGGCTCCCGGCTCTGGCGGACGCGAGCGTCTCCTTCAACTGATCCGTCAGCGCCGTTCATGTGGTCATGCCGGGATTGCGCCCGCTCACTGTCGATCGGCAATCGAGGTCGCGGCCAGGAGGATGGTCAATCGACATTCCCCAGACGAGCGGAGACCGGCGCGAACGGTGACCTTCTGCTGGCATAGACGGGAGCCAAAAGATGGCGCCCAGGACGCTTCCCGCTTCGGGCGCGGCCCGCGCCATTCTGGAGGGGTCGACTCGGCCATTTCCCTCGTCTCATTCGCACACGGTCCTCCGGCCCTGATGATACGCCCGACCATCCCGGTTCCTGCGCTGGGGCCGCTCTTGGTCGCAATCCATCGATCGGCGGCAGCATTTTCCCAAGCGATCCCCCCGGCACTGCAATCTCGGCCGTTCAGGACGTCAGGTAGAGAGCGTGCTTGGCGATCTTGGCGGCGAGCGCGCAGCATGCGAGCCGCGTCCAGCTGAGCGCGTTCTTGTCTTCCTTGAGCGATTGCTCCGCCGTGCCGCGCTGGTCGTCGAAACCAGTGGCGCGCTTGGCAGGGCGCGGCCCGACCGAGCGTCGGCTCGGGCACGCGGGGTGAGATGTCAGGTGTCGGTTAAGGGGCGCGGTAGAGCGTATGTTCTCTCGTCCGGCATCTATGATCCGCCGTGCGGAACTCAGCTCTTCTGCCTGAGCTCGACGATCTTGTCGCGCATGAGCTCGGTCAGACTCGCGACGTTGCCGTTGTTGCGTTGGAGCACCGAGGCGAACTCGGAGCGCTGCGTCACCAGGAGGCTGACCCCCTCGACCACGACGTCGATGATCTTGTAGCCGGCCTGCTCCTTGCGCACGCGCCATTGAACCTCGGTCGGCTCCTCGCCAGTCTTTCCGATTCCGCTCGTCACCCAGGCGCCGGCCTCGCCGTCGGGCGCCGTCTTGGTGACCTTGAAGCTCTCGCCGGCGTACGAGTTGAAGCGCACCGCGTAAGTCTGCACCACATATTCCTTGAAGACATCGAGGTACGTGTCCCGCTCGCTGTCCGATACCTTGTGCCCGTAAATGCCGAGAACGAAGAGCCCGATCGCGCGCACGTCGAAGCCGTCGAGAAATACCGCGGCAAGCGCCTTTACGCGGTCGTCCTTGCTGATGGACTTGTCCTTGAGGATGCCGATCACCCGGTCGGCAAGCCGGCTGACGAACTCGGAGGAGGCGGCGGGAATATCATCGGCGTGACCCGCCCGCGGCGCCACAAGGAGGCCAAGAGCGGCCGAGGCGGCCGAGGCTAGGAATAGGCGACGGTCAATCATGGCGGCAACACTTCATTGCTCGACATTGGGGCGGCCCACGGGGTCGCGAGCCTCATTGGCAAGAGCCGACTGCTCGATCGGCCCGGCAGGCACGGTCTCAGTCTCGGCCATGCCGGCGCCCCTTCCTGCCGGCACTTCAGCGCCGGCTTGGCTTTCTTTGGCCGTGCCGGCGCTGTTAGGTACGGCGGCTTGCGGCTCCGCGGGGCTGGCGGCCTCGGGCACGGTATTCGGCATGTCACCCGGCCCGGAAATCGATGGTGCCGGGAAGTTGGCGCCGCCCTTGCCCGAGCGGATCTGATCCTCGCGGCGTTGGCGGTAGAGGCTGCGCAGCGTGGCATAGTAATCGACGGAGGTCCGGCGGATCTCGTCGAGCGGCTCGATCAGGGGCTCGCGCTTGTCGATTCCCTCGAAGGCGAAGCGGCCGACGTCCTCCAACAGGGTCGCGAAATAGCCGATCGGATCCATCAAGGAGTCGACCCCGAGCCCGATCGCATCGCGCGGGTTCGACGGGCCGAAGAGCGGCAGCATCAGATAGAACTGTTCGCCCATCCCCCATTTGGCAAGCGTAACGCCGAAATCGGTATCGTGAGTGGGTACGCCGACCATGGATGCGACGTCGAAAAAGCCGCCCACCCCTGCCGTGATGTTGATGAGGAAGCGGAGCACCGTGTCGGCGGCGCTATTCGGGGCGGCCTGCATGAGATAATTGCCGAAGAGGACCGGGGCGTGCACGGTCACGATCATATTGTGCAGGCCCTTGCGCACGTCTTCGGGGACCACCCGATAGGCTTGCGCCACCGGCTTCACGATGTTGTCGTCGAGTGCCACGTTGAATTGGAAAATGGCCCGGTTGGTCGGCTCGAGGGGATCGTTGGCTTCCTCGAAGGCGGCGCGCGCGTCGGGATCGGTGGGCGGCGTGGCGCAGCCCGGGAGCCACAGGGACAAGGCAAGCGCAAGCCCCACATTGAGGCCGATCGCGGCGGACATCGTGGCTTTCCGGGAGGTCGAGCTTGCGCGCATCTATCGATCCCGCTCTTGAGGTGTCACGCTCTGCCACTCCGCGGGGTGCATGACGCGCCCTGCCGAGTAACACCTGGCAGAAATGTTAAGGTCCGGTTTGCTTTCCCCTAGGCGGATTCCGCCGCGCCCGGCGAACGACTGACTTGAGAGTACCCCTTCTTCGTCCATCCCTCTGCCTCGCGGGCGGGCGCGACGCCAGCAGCACTGAGCCTAAGTGACCTAACATAGGAGAAGGCAAAAAACCAGTGGCCTAGCCTTGGCTTATCGATGCGATTATCCCAACTGTTGCAGATTTGTCGCGCCTGGCCGACTCGGGCGAGATTCGCCGCGATTCTTTGAGTTGCATTTATAAGGATATGTTTATATAGTTATATTTGACCAACTTCAGCGGGGGATCGCAAATGGCCATGGAGGAGCTGCCGCGCGCCGGCGTCGCCGCCATCGGCGAGGCGGACATGGAGAAGCTGCTGGTGGGCTTGCGGGCCGTGGCGGAGCCCACGCGGCTGCGGCTTCTCGTGCTCTCTGCCCACGGCGAGCTCACCGTAAGCGAGCTTACCCAGATTCTCGGCCAGAGCCAGCCGCGCGTCTCCCGCCATCTCAAGCTTTTGTGCGAGGCTGGGCTGCTCGAGCGCTTTCGCGAGGGTACCAACGCCTTCTATACCCTTGCCCGGCAGAGCGAGATGGCGCAGTTGGGCGAGTTCCTCGTCGATCTCATGCCCGATCGCGATCGCACCCTTGCCCTCGACCTCGAGCGGCTCGAGGCGATCAAGGAGACGCGAAATGCCGCGGCGGCGAAGTACTTCCGCGAGAATGCCGAGCGCTGGGACCGCATCCGCTCCCTCTATATCGACGAGGCCCAGGTCGAGGCCAAGCTGCTCGAGCTCCTGCCGCCGCACGGCTTGCGCGACTTCGTCGATGTAGGCACCGGCACCGGGCGCATTCTCGAGCTCGTGGCCCCGCGCGCGGAGCGCGCGGTCGGCATCGACCTCTCGCGCGAGATGCTGGCGGTGGCGCGCGCGCGCATGGAGCAGGCTGGCTTGCGCAACGCGAGCGTGCGCCACGGCGACATGTACCAGCTGCCGTGGCCGGCCGGCTCCTTCGATGCGGCCGCCCTCCATCAGGTGCTGCACTTTGCCGACGATCCGGCCGCCGCGATCGCGGAAGTGGCGCGCGTCCTGCGGCCCGCCGGGACCCTGGTCATCGTCGACTTTGCGCCCCACGAGCTCGAGTATCTGCGCACCGAGCATGCCCATCTCCGCCTGGGCCTGCGCGAGGCCGACATGCAGCAATGGTTCCGCTCGGCCGGCCTCATGCCGCAAAGCACCTCGGAGCTGCCGGGCGATCCGCTCACCGTGATGATCTGGTGCGCGCGGCGCGTGGAGGCGGAAAAGGGCCGCGCGGCACATCAGCGCAGGGCGGGCTGATGGTGTCCGCGACCTTGCGCCGCGTTGAGCGCCTGCCCTTCTCCGGACCGCTGCCCGAGGGCGCGCTACGGGTATCCTTCGAGTTCTTCCCGCCCAAGAGCGAGGAGATGGAGCGCCAGCTCTGGCACGCCGTCGAGCGCCTCGAGCCGCTGCAGCCCCGTTTCGTCTCGGTCACCTATGGCGCCGGCGGCTCGACGCGCGAGCGCACCCACGCGACGGTCCGCCGCATCCGCAACGAAACCTCGCTCGAGCCCGCAGCCCACCTCACCTGCATCGGCGCCACGCAGGCCGAGGTGGACGCCGTCGCGCGCGACTATTGGGCGGCCGGCATTCGCCACGTCGTGGCGCTGCGCGGCGATCCGCCGGCGGGCGAAGCCGGCTATCGCCCCCATCCGGGGGGATATGCGTTTGCGGTCGATCTCGTGCGCGGCCTGAAACGCATCGCCGACTTTGACATCACGGTCGCGGCCTATCCCGAGGTGCACCCCGAGGCCGCCAGCCCCGCAGCCGATCTCGACAATTTGAAGCGCAAGATCGATGCCGGCGCCTCGCGCGCCATCACCCAGTTCTTCTTCGAGGCCGACGTCTATCTGCGCTTCGTCGAGCGCTGCCGCAGAGCGGGCGTTTCCGTGCCGATTGTGCCCGGCATTCTGCCGGTCACCAACTTCGCCCGCGTGGTGCAGTTCGCCAAGGCCTGCGGCGCCGGCATCCCCGCCTGGCTCGCGGGGCTTTTCGAGACCCTCGACGACGACCCCGGCACGCGCCAGCTCGTCGCCGCCACGGTCGCCGCCGAGCAGTGCCGCGAGCTCTATGCCAACGGCGTCAGCGAGTTCCACTTCTATACGCTCAACCGCGCCGACCTCGCCTACGCGATCTGCCACATCCTCGGCCTGCGGCCGGCGCTGCGGCCGGCCGCTCAAGGCCTGCGCGCCAAGGCCTGAGGGATTCCGCCGTGAGCCGCTTCCTCGATGCCGTTTCCGAGCGCGTCCTTCTCCTCGACGGCGCCATGGGGACTCAGGTCCAGGCGCGCCAGCTCGACGTCGAGAAGGACTTCCTCGGCTGCGAGAATTGCACCGAGATCTTGAACCGCTCGCGGCCCGACCTCGTGCGCGATATCCACATGGGATACCTCGAGGCCGGAGCGGACGCGATCGAGACCAACAGCTTCGGCGGCTCGCCGGTGACGCTCGCCGAGTTCGGCCTCGAGGCGGAGGCGTTGGCACTCAACAAGCGCGCCGCCGAGCTCGCGCGCGAGGCGGTGGCCGAGTTCAAGGCCGACGGGCGGGAGCGCTTCGTGCTCGGCTCGGTCGGGCCGGGAACCAAGCTGCCCACGCTCGGCCAGATCGCCTACCAGCGCCTCGAGGATGCGCTCGCGATCCAGTGCGGGGGCCTGATCGCGGGCGGTGTGGACGCCCTCCTGATCGAGACCTGCCAGGACCTCCTCCAGCTCAAGGCGGCGGTCAACGGCGCCAAGCGCGCGCGCGCCGAGGCCGGCGCCGATGTCCCGATCATGACCAACGTCACCATCGAGACCACGGGAACGCTTCTCGTCGGCGCCGACATCGCCGCGGCCGCGACCGTGATCCATGCCCTCGATGTGCCGGTCATGGGCTTGAACTGCGCGACCGGCCCGCAGGAGATGGCCGAGCACGTGCGCTGGCTCGGACAGAGCTGGCCGGGCTTGCTGGCGGTGCTGCCCAACGCCGGGCTCCCCGAGCTCATCGATGGCCACACCCACTATCCCCTCTCGCCCGAGGAGATGGCCCAGTGGCTCGAGCGCTTCATCGAGGAGGACGGCGTCAACATCATCGGCGGCTGCTGCGGCAGCCACGAGCGGCATATCCGCGCGCTCGACGCCATGCTCAGGCGGCGGGCGGGGAGCGCGTTGCGGCCCGTACCGAGGCGCCGCGAGGCGCTTTGGGTGCCGAGCCTCGCCTCGCTCTATGGTCAAGTGCCGCTCAGCCAAGAGCGCGCGTACCTTTCGATCGGCGAGCGCTGCAACGCCAACGGCAGCCGGCAGTTCCGACGCCTCCAGGAGGCGGGCGACTGGGAGGGCTGCGTCGAGATGGGACGCGAGCAGGTGGCCGAGGGCTCGCACACGCTCGATATCTGCACCGCCTTCGTCGGGCGCAACGAGATCGCCGAGATGACCGAGGTGGTAAGCCGCATGCGCAACGCGGTGACAGCACCCCTCGTCTTCGATTCGACCGAGCTCCCCGTGCTCGAGACGGCCTTCAAGCTCTATGGCGGCAAGGGCGTGCTCAACTCGATCAATTTCGAGAACGGCGAGCCGGCGGCTGGGGCGCGCATGGAGCTCGCACGCCGCTTCGGCGCCGCGGTCATAGCGCTCACCATCGACGAGGAGGGCATGGCGAAGACCGTCGAGCGCAAGGTCGAGGTGGCCAAGCGCCTTCACGACTTCGCCTGCAACCGCTACGGCCTGCCGGCATCGGACCTCATGGTCGACCCCTTGACCTTCACGATCTGCACGGGGAACGAGGACGACCGCAAGCTCGGGCTCGCGACCTTGGAGGCGATCGAGCGCATCAGGGCGGCACTGCCCGAGGTTCAGATCCTGCTCGGCCTCTCGAACATCTCCTTCGGCCTCAATCCGGCGGCGCGCCAGGTGCTCAATTCGGTGTTCCTCGACCATGCGCAGCAGCGCGGGCTAAGCGCCGCCATCGTGCACGTGAGCAAGATCCTTCCCTTGCACAAGATCGGCGAGGCCGAGCGCGCTTGTGCTGAGGACCTCATCTTCGATCGCCGCCGCGAGGGCTACGATCCGCTCCACGCCTTCATGGCGCTCTTCGCCGACCGTGTCGAGGAGCAGAAGGCCAAGAAGTCGCGGCCCGAGCGTGTCGAGGAGCGTCTCGCCCAGCGCATCGTCGACGGCGACCGCCAGGGGCTCGACGAGGATCTGCTGGAGGCGCTCAGAAGCCACCCGCCGCTCGACATCATCAACCGTTTCCTGCTCGACGGCATGAAGGTGGTGGGCGAGCTGTTCGGTGCCGGCAAGATGCAGCTCCCCTTCGTGCTGCGCTCGGCCGAATGCATGAAGGCCGCCGTCGCCTTCCTCGAGCCCTACATGGAGCGGGTCGAGGGGCAGGAGAAAGGCACAATCGTGGTCGCCACCGTCAAGGGCGACGTGCACGACATCGGCAAGAACCTCGTCGACATCATCCTCACCAACAACGGCTACCGGGTGGTCAACCTCGGCATCAAGCAGCCGCTCTCGAACATCCTCGAGGCGGCGCGGGAGCACAAGGCGAACGCCGTCGGTATGTCGGGCCTCTTGGTCAAATCGACGGTCGTCATGCGCGAGAACCTCGAGGAGATGACGCGGCTCGCCGTCGACGTGCCGGTGCTGCTCGGAGGGGCGGCGCTCACGCGTCAATACGTCGAGGAGGACTGCGCGCGCGCCTATGGCACAGGCCGGCTTGCCTACGCGCGCGACGCCTTCGACGGCCTTCATCTCATGGAGAGGGTGGTGAACGGCACCTTCGTCGCCTTCGCCGACGAGATCGCGCAGAAGCGCGAGGGGCGGCCGTCAAGCAAGCCCGCGCGCGTGCGCGGGGTGCCCAAGGCGCCCGCCGCCGAGCCGCGCCCGGTCGATTTCGAGGAGATCCGCCTCCACCGCGCCGAGCTCAACCGCGGCGTGGAGGTGCCGACCCCGCCGTTCTGGGGCCCGCGCGTGATCGCGCGCGTGCCGGTCAAGGCGCTCGTGCCCTATCTCAACGAGCGCATGCTTTTCCAGTTCCACTGGGGCTTCCGCAAGGAGGGCCGGCGGCTTGCCGAATATATGGAATGGGCGCGGCGCGAGCTCCGGCCCGAGCTCAAGCGCATGCTCGACGCCTCCGCCCAGCAGGACATCTTGAAGCCGCAGGCGGCCTACGGCTATTGGCCCGCTGCCGCGGAGGGCAACGACGTGATCCTCTATGCCCCGGAGGATCACGGCAAGGAGCTCGTGCGCTTCTCCTTCCCGCGCCAGGCGAGGGAGGGCGGGCTCGCGATCGCCGATTTCTTCCGCGACGTGAGCGAGTCCGCGCGTGACGTGATCGCCCTTCAGGTCGTGACGGTCGGACAGCGCGCCTCGGACGTGGCGCGCGAGTGGTTCGCCGAGAACCGCTACCAGGACTACCTCTATCTCCACGGCCTCGGCGTCGAGATGGCCGAGGCGCTCGCCGAATACGTGCATAAGCGCATCCGCGGCGAGCTCGGCTTCGCGAGCGAGGACGCGCGCGAGATGGACCGGCTCCTGCAGCAGGGCTATCGCGGCTCGCGCTACTCCTTCGGCTATCCCGCCTGCCCGCGCCTCGAGGACCAGGCGCCGCTCTTGGCCCTCCTCGGTGCCGAGCAAATCGGCATCAGCCTGAGCGAGGAATTCCAGCTCCACCCCGAGCAGTCCACCTCGGCCATCGTCGTCCACCACCCGCAGGCCAAGTACTTTTCGGTGTAAGCG
>Ga0187769_10001693_pt1 | contig 12641 bp, 12 predicted proteins | sample 0116_SJ02_MP02_1_FD_133140 | JGI IMG/M metagenome (GOLD analysis project Ga0187769, IMG submission 133140) | Tropical peat soil microbial communities from peatlands in Department of Meta, Colombia - 0116_SJ02_MP02_10_MG | ecosystem: Environmental > Terrestrial > Soil > Wetlands > Peat | place... | reverse complement strand
CTACATGCAGGCAACAAAGGGAGGAGGACACGGTGACTATCACTGTATCGTACTTGCCCCATCAACGGTCCAGGAGATGGCTGACTTGACTACGGAATCATTCAGGCTTGCCGACGCTTACCGCAACCCCGTAATAATTCTATGCGATGGCATGCTGGGTCAAGTGATGGAACCAATCAGATTGCCCGAAACAACCCCACTCAGCGAGCTACCTCCAAAACCTTGGGCAATAACGGGAGCCAAGAACCGCCCACGCAACCTGATCCTAGCCGCCCCCTACACTGAAGATGAACTGATCGCCCTAAACGTGGAGTTGGATAAGAAATACGAATCAATTGAAGACCATGAGCCGCGATGGGAGTCTAAATTGCTTGATGATGCGGAAATCGTGCTAGTGGCTTTCGGCACGGCGGCCCGCATCGCGGAGGACGCCGTAATGAAAGCGCGCGACGCAGGGTTGAGTTTGGGATTGATTCGCCCCATCACCTTGTGGCCTTTCCCAACATCGGCTTTCGGGCAAGACCACAGGAAACTCCGTGCATACATAGTGGTGGAGATGAACAACGGACAGATGCTTGAGGACGTGCAACTGGCGAAGAATTCAGAGACACCGGTCTATCATTTCGGGAAAGGCGGCGGATGGGTCCCATCTGCCGAGGATATCTACCGCGAATCAGAAGCCGTTAACAGGATGATCCAACCTTGAGCAGACTCTTCACTCGACCTGCATCAATGAGCGACATAGACGTACCGTACTGCCCCGGATGCACACACGGCATAGCCCATCGCCTAGTAGGTGAGGTTATCGATGAATTGGGGTTATTCGACAAGGTTATTGGAGTCGTCTCGGCCGGATGCTCTGTCAGAAGCTGGCGTCTATACCGTTTCGACATGGTCTTGGCGGCACACGGTAGGTCCCCCGCCGTAGCCACGGGACTCAAGAGAGCACTCCCCCAAAATATCGTCTACGCATATCAAGGAGACGGGGACTCTGCGGCCATTGGATTGTCAGAGTTAATGCATGCCGCTTTGCGATGCGAGAAGATAACGGTGTTGATGATCAATAACGCAGTCTACGGCGCTACAGGGGGACAAGCCGCGCCCACCACACTACTCGGCCAGAGAACCACAAGCTACGTCGCCGGCCGAGAGGCGACCCGAGACGGATACCCGATCAACATGGCTGAACTAATAGCAAGCGTTTCCAAACATTCGTACGTCGCAAGAGCCGCTTTGAACAATGTCAGAAACATAATGAACGCTAAGAAATCAATCAAACATGCCTTTGAAACCCAACAAGCGGGACTCGGCTTCTCTTTCGTAGAGATACTTTCCGCATGCCCCATAGGATGGCAAATGACACCGCTACGATCCCTCGAATGGATCGAAAAACAGATGATTCCCCAATATCCTCTGGGCGAAATGAAAGTTCCAAACGGGCTCTCCTGACGAAGACGAATTCAACTTGGACGTCAATCGAACGTACTACCCTGCGCATGTGGTTAACTCCGCTGGCTGCATGAATCGCTTTGTTCGTTCAGGCCTCATGGACTTGAGCGCTCAAAGGGGGTCCAAATCGAGTTCTCTAAGCTTGCTCCGTAGCGGAGTCCCAGTCTCTTTGTCCCAGCCGCTAAGCTCGTAGAATGTTTCTAGACCTTGATTGAAAAGTTCACGTTTGAGGACTTTACCCTTGGTCGGCCCAGAAGGAACTTGATCTACAAAGCATCTCATGGGTACAGAGTCATCTTTTCTCGTAAATCCTTCACGCATGTTGTAAAGTCGTGTAAGGTTGAAAACTCTCTCCGACACTTTCATAATGTCGTCGGTAGATGTTTGCAAGCCTGTCGCCTGCGATAACATTTGTGCGTAATAGTCAAAGGAGAACTGATAACTCACGAACCTGCAAATGCCCAGCAGATCGCAGGCTGATCTTGAACGTTGATGATTAAACGCCAATTCCGCCATTGCCTGTGGCGACGACTTTTCAGGCGATACGAAAAAGTCCGTGCACCAGATACGATTGTGATCGGCCCCGCGGTCAACTAGTGCGTAACCGAGCGCTTGTCCCAGTGCTGCTCTGCACTCATAGGCGCTCCATTCTAGGCCCTTTGAGTGCATCGCGAACATACTTGATCCGGATCCGAACTTCTCGGCAGCCTTTCTCACGCCTTGTGCCAGAATCTGACCTAAGCCCTCTCTACTCCCTATCATCTTTATGAGGCGTAGGAATGACTCTTCGTTTCCAAATCCTAGGTCCATCCCGTCGGTGTCATTCTTGTCAATGATTCCTCGCTGATAGCATTCCATTGCGAAGCCAACGACGTTTCCGGTTGAGATCGTATCGATTCCAAGCTCATCACAAAGCAGGTTTGCCTTTGCGACAGTCTTGATATCTGCGACCCCACAGTTTGAGCCCAACATCGCAATCGTCTCATACTCTGGCCCTTCGACTGCGGTTCCCTTGTGCGGGCCATCTTTGACCGTGCTGTACTTGGTGCATGCAACGGGGCAGGCGAAACATCCTCGACTTCCATCTACAATAGTCTCGTACATGTTTTCGCCGCTTATGTTTTGGGCGCCTTCGAATGCGCCAGTGCTATAGTTTCTGGTCGGCAGTGAACCCATCTCGTTGGATACCATAACGTGTTCGGCGGTTCCATACTTTTGGAAGTTAGACGGATTTTCGGTTAGAAGCCTGCGTGCCTCACTAACGATGTTGTTGAATTCGACAGGGTGAGCTAAAGAGACTTGACCGTCGCCTCTTACGGCCACTCCCTTCAGGTTCTTGGAGCCCATGACGGCCCCCATGCCGCATCTGCCGGCTTGCCTGCCGCCTTTGTGTGTTACGCAGGCGAATGCGACTAGGCGCTCCCCGGCCGGACCGATCGTCGCTATCGCCGTTCTTGCGTCTCCAAGTTCCTTCCTAATCGCGTCCTCGGTTTCGGAACATTTCTCTCCCCAAAGTCCGGTTGCGTCGCAAAACTCAACTTCATCGTCTATTATCGATAAGTAGATTGGCTTCTGGCTTTTGCCCGCGATGACCACAAGATCGTAACCAGCGAACTTTAACTGCGGTCCCAAGACGCCGCCAACGCTACTGTCGGCGTGGCCGCCCGTGGCTGGAGACTTGGCGATTATACTCATCTTGGATCCGGGGGCAGAAGTTCCCGTGAGAGGACCCGTAGACAAGATTATGCGATTTTCCGGGCTGAGCGGGTCGGTATCAGGTTGGGTCTCGTCGTAGAGTAACCTCGCACCAAACCCTCTGCCTCCAATGTACTTTCTTGCAAATTCACGACTCAATGGTTTCCTAATGCTGCTTCTTCGGCTGAGGTCAAGGAACAGAAGAGTTCCTCGATAGCCCTTCGAGAGCACCATCAATTCTTGATTCATTTCCAATCACCAGATTTCTTCTTTAACTGAAGTTGATATTGTTCAGCAAGTTCGAACTTCTGTACATCAACAAATTCTCCGATCACTATCTTTGCCGCGAGTTCTTTCGGACTCAGCTTCTCGGACTGTTGGATACTGACCGAATTGCGCAAAAACCATCGAAGAATGTCTGAAGCCTTCGTGCTCTGTAATGTATATTTGCCGAAATATGTCGGACATTGAGTTACTGCTTCGACGAAGGAGAAACCGCTCTTCCCGAGTGCTTTCTCTATCGACTTGGTCAGTTGCAAAGGATGTGCAGTTGTCCATCTAGCTACATAGGATGCTCCGGCGGTTTCAGCAAGCGAACAAAGATCCAGAGGATATTCTAAGTTACCGTATGGGGTTGTCTTCGTGATTGTTCCTCTGGGAGTTGTTGGTGCGACCTGGCCGCCAGTCATGCCATAGATACTGTTATTGAAGCAAAGAGCCAAGATACCTACGTTCCGCCTCGCAGCGTGCACAAAGTGGCCTAATCCGATTGATCCGCAGTCGCCATCACCAGTGAGAACAACCACATGCAAACTCGGGTCGACGAGTTTTATTCCGGTCGCAACGGGGAACGCTCTGCCATGAAGAGTCCACATTGAATCAGCCGCTACGTATCCCGTTCCGAGTCTAGCATGGCACCCGATCCCTGCAATAAGGGCAACTCTATCAATGTCGATTTTCTTGTTTTCAATGGCTCGCAACAAACACTGGAGTACAGTCCCATCTCCGCATCCTGGACATAGCAGCGTAGGCATCCAGTCTTCTCGCAGATATTTCAAGAGAGGATGACTCATACAGCCGCCCTCCCTATACAGTCGAGTATTTCCTCCGTGGTGTGGAGATCACCCACCTTGGGAACGTGGGTCACTCTGGTGCTGCGCCCAACAACCTCCTTCACCTTATCCACGATCTGGCCGAGGTTCATTTCAACCACGATGACCTCTTCCATGCCTTCGAGAATTGTCTGAAGTTGATTTTCTGGGAACGGCCAAAGAGTAACCAGACGCACGCATCCAACCTTCATTCCGGCCTTCCGAGCCTCTTTGACCGCAGATTCGACGGTCCTTGAGGGGGAACCATAGGAGATGAGCATCGTTTTGCTGTCCTCCGCAAAAAGAGTCTTGACCTTCTTTGCTTCCCATTCCGCAGCCGTAATCTTGTCTGCCAGATGCGACAAGAGCTTGAAGGCAACCTGTGGAACACTTTGCGGCGGCATGCTGACTCGCCCTTCTTCGGTCCGCAAATGACCGACCAAGTTCAACCGGTAGCCAGTTCCTAACCGCGGCATTGGGGTGACATCACAACCTGATAGCTCATGGAATTTGAATTCAGGAGTTGCCGGTACAACTTCCGTCCGCTTTTCCAACTTTAATTCTTCAATCCGGGGGATGAGCACTCCCTCCCGCATATGCGCAACAATTTCATCCGAAAGCACGATTACAGGCGTCCTCAAACGTTCGGCTAAGTTAAACGCCTCGATTGTCAGGTTGAAGATTTCCTGCGGAGAAGCAGGGGCGAGGACGATATTGGAACGGCTGTCGCCATGGCTGCCCCATCTGGCCTGCATCACATCTCCCTGCATGGGATATGTGGCGAAACCCTGGCATGGTCCAAGCCTTTGCACATCGACGATGACGCAAGGCGTTTCCGTCATGACTGCTAATCCGATGCCTTCTTGCATCAAACTGAAACCCGGGCCTGAGGTGGCCGTCATGGCCTTTGCTCCAGCCCAAGAAGCTCCGATAACCGATGCGATGGAGGCTATCTCATCCTCCATCTGAATGAATACTCCGCCCACTTCTGGCATCTTGGTAGCCATTCTTTCCGCTATCTCCGTGGCCGGGGTTATGGGATAACCAGCGAAGTAGCGACAGCCAGCTAGGATTGCCGCGTCAGCGCAGGCTTCGTTTCCCTGCAGTAGGATTCGTCTTGCCGGAGGTCGCATCATCCTATTTCACGACAAATATCGCGAAATCGGGGCACATTATTTCGCAGACTCTACACTTAGTACATTTTAGTTCATTCTTCATAAGGGGTGTCGATTTGGGTTCGTTGGACATCTCGAGCACTTTCATCGGGCAGAAATCTACACAGATTCCGCATCCTTTGCAAAGCCTACCGACCACGACTATTTTTTGATCCAAGGCGACCTCAATCATCTGAGTTCAACTGCGCCGAACTTCATCCCCGTCTCGACGGCCGCTACATCTTCGCTAAGATTCTTATCGGGAATCGTCTCCTTGAGAGCATTAATAATCGCCGTTTTGGAAGCAAGTTTGATAATATCAACCAACGCTCCGAGCATAATCATGTTCGCTACGACAACTGTTCCGAGTTCAGACGCTTTCTTAGTCGCGCTGACCACTTTGACTGTGATGTCAGAGCGTCTCGTCTCGGGAGTAACGAGACCCGAATCTATAACCACTGTACCACTTTCTTTGAGATTCTCTAAGTACGTATCAAAGGCACTTTGAGACATCGCCACCAGAACATCTGCTTTCGTAACTTTCGGGTAATCCACGGGTTCGTTTGAAACTACGAGATCCGCCCTTACTGCTCCGCCTCGGGATTCTGGGCCGTAGGATTGCGTTTGCACGACGTGTAGACCCTCATCTGACGCGATCGCTTTTGCTAAGACGACACCAAGAAGAATGACCCCTTGGCCGCCCAAGCCTGCGATCCTGATCTCGTACCTCATCACGCTGTAACCGGGTTCAGCAACAGGGAGCCCACAGATAACTACGAACTAATTATCCTACATACGTTACATAACTCACCTCTGAGCAATACTCGTTCCCGTTAAGGGTTTAACTTGACCAGGGGGCTCCCGATCGAAAGACTTCAGTTACCGATTTCAGGCGATTACTGTTATGATGGTTCTTCGACAAACGCATCTTAGCGGATCGGGGGCTTTTTCGAAATCACTTTCTCCTCGAAGAGGCATCTGCGGCAGTTGAATTTCACAGGCCGAATAATGCGATTTTCATCCTTTTCTTCATGTTCGGCCGTTTGTCGGTTTAATTCGAGCCGAGGCGTTAAGCGCGAGATTCGCTCCCCAGATGAGGTAATCGTAGTCCGAGCCAATAGCTATGAATTTGAAACCCTGTTCGACAGCCGCCTTTATTTCCTCAGTTGAGTGACACATAATGCCAGCGGGAACTCCCAGTTTTTCACCGACCTCCAGTACCTTCCTAACCGCCGAATGGAAAGCCGGATCGTTTCGTCGATCTTGAACACCCATTGAAACTGAAAGGTCACGGGGGCCTATGAAGAACCCATCTACACCATCGACCTTCAAGATTCCTTCCGCATTTTCGACCGCTTGGTACGTTTCAATTTGCACGACAATCATAATCTTACTATCTGCATCAGCCATGTAGTTTCGATCCAAACCGTACATCGCCGCCCTTCGCGGGCCTGCCCCTCTAATACCCCAAGGAGGATACCTCGCTGCTTGAACGGCTCTGGCGGCATCGGCCTCACTGTTCACCCATGGAATAACCAGACCTTGAGCACCAATGTCCAACGCACGCTTGATCAATACCAAATCGTTCCAAGCCACGCGGACAAAGGGCGTTATTTCCGTTCCACTAGTCGCTTGCATCAAGACCTGGACACTTCCGATATCTAGAGGCGCATGCTCCATGTCAAAGAGCAACCAGTCAACACCCATGTGGGCTATCAGTTCGGCTACGTCAGAGTTCCCGATGGTTATCCATGTCCCCACGGTCGTTTCTCCTTTGCTTAGAAGGTCTTTTACTCTGTTGGTTTTCATCGCTATTCAAACACCGTCGAAATCGTGCGTCCCCTACTGACGGCTTCTGAAAAAAGTCTCCGCACTACGCACGCGATTGAAAATGAAGAATGGCTTGGAGGTGCCGATGACGAATACATCTGGTCGGACACGTTTATTCATAGCCCACTTTCGAATCGTGTCGCGAATCAGAACAGGATCGTGTGCTAGGGAGAATTTTGCGGCAAAGTGCCCCATGTGCTCTCGTTTCACGCCGCGTTTTCGATGATCGTCGCTACCCCCTGGCCCCCGCCGACGCACGCAGTAGCCAAACCAAATAGAAATTGAGCAGTTCTCAGGTAACTAACAATAACTACGTCTCGCATATTCGTAGATTCCCTACCTCTACGATTTATCTCGTTCCTATTATTTCTGAGTACGCATTTTTCTAGCTATGTACGAGGATGAAGATTGTTTATTTCTTAGGAGGGTTCTGTCTTATCAACAGAACGACGCCCGCTTCATTTGCTGTATCGAAATACGTGAAACCACTGCCGTCAACTCTCCGCCCGCTGCTAAGAACCTTAAGCCCCTGAGCTCGAAGGCCGGCTTCTTCTTTATCAACGTCGTCCACTACGAAACCTAGGTGGAACACTCCTTCCCCATTCTTATCTAAGAAATCCTTGTAGATTGTCCTTCCTTCGCCCGGTTGAATTAATTGGAGGGTCACGGGGCCTATCTGCGCCTGTCTTATGGATAGAGCGTAGAAGGCTTCTTTGTCTGGAACATTGACTTTAACGTAGTCTCGCATTGGTGGATACGCCTGAAAGGGTCCAATTCCTAATGATGAAAAATATTCGATCGCCCGGTTCATATTTCTGACAACTATGGCGATATGATGAAGCTGCGAAAAGCCGGTCCTCGCTGACGCTGTCGCATTCATTCGCTTCTATCTCCTTAATTGCTCCAGAACGATTCTTCTATTTTCCATCTGATTGTTTGTTTAGAAGCTGAACAACGTCTGGATAGTCTATGCCAAGTGCCTTAACCTTCTTTAAGGTTGGAATTCCATCATTGTTCCAACCTCTGCGAATATAGACAGCGTCTGTCAACTTCTCATATGCTGATTCACGATATGCTCTCAGCACTTCCATTTTCTGTTCAGTCGTCTTGCCTGTTGGATCCCATTCTATTTCCTCGCGAAGTTGACGATCATACCGTTCACTGCGGCTCTCGTACTCTTCCTTTGTTACTGGTCCAATGCCCCTATAGGGGATTGAATCGTGGCTTCGGGTACCGTAGCCCATTCTCAAATTGAAGATTCGTTGAAAATTGTATACTCTTTCACTCATACTGATGACGTCTTTTTCAGAGACATTTTTCCCTGTGACTGCCGAAAACAGCGTGACATACTTCTCGACATGCCCCATGATCTTAGCCGGTTCCTTTGTTTTGTTGTTGTCTTCAGGAACCACGTCGTTCCAAGGCAATTTGCATAGGCCGTTTAGGCCGAACCACGTGCGAAACATTGGAAACCAATACAAATTTTCTGCTTTTTGTTCGAAGGTAGGCATTTGTTTGTTGACCATATCTGCAAATATCAACCAAGCCTCATCATGCTGAGGCCCCTTCAGAGCTAGTCCATACCCCCCTTGCTGTGCTAGGGATTCTTTTGTGACGTACTCGGAGAATTCAAGTCCCTTGGATTCCATTCCTATATCGTTCAGGTATTTGGGGTCCGCATTATACTTGTCCGCGAAGAGTTTTTTCATCTTTCTAACGCCCTGACCGACGATGACGCCAAACCCTTCGCCCTTAGCCATTTGATGAACTAACTCTAGCGCGGCTTCGGTGTTGCCGAATCGAAGCTCTAATCCACCTGTAATGTTCTTGTCGATAATCCCGGTTTCATAGCATTCCATAACAAACGCTATAGCAGTGCCAAGTGATATCGTATCTAACCCGTACGTATCACAGTAGAAGTTCATTTCCACTATGTGGTCGGGGTCGTAGATGCCGCAGTTACTGCCAAGCCCAGCTATGGTTTCATATTCCGGACCATCCGCTGCTATCTTCTGCCCTTTGAATGGGCCCGTCTTGAGTTCGAAATTCGTAACCACGTGAGAACATGCCATAGCACAGCCCATCCAGCATCCGTCGAAGCCTCGATTGAATCTCTTACGATAGGCTTCCGTACCTATCTGTCGCACTTCCGGGTGAGTTCCGAAACGAAAGTTGTTCACGGGTAGAATGTCGAACTCGTTCATTACGTCAACTATGTTAACGGTTCCGATTCTTGCCATATCGTTCTGCTTTGGATCAAGTGTTCTTATCTCGTCTGTGTATCCCTTTCCGACTTTGCGCACTAGCGCTGGGTCCGCCGGTCCATTTGACTCAACCGTTATCCTTCCGGAGTATTTCGCAACAATCGCCCTGATCTTCTTATTTCGAAAAACTGTGCCGAGTCCTCCTCTTCCTGCCTGTTTGAATCTGTGGATTCTGCGTCCTGCGTCATACCATGAGGAGTTTAAACAACCCATCAAAGTGTGTTCGGCTGCAGGCCCAGTTGACATCACTGATATTGTGTGAGGCGAAGATCGCCCCCATTTCTTGGTCAGCGTGTCTGCTAATAGGTGCGTTTCATTAGGCAGATCAGATCCGTCATCCAACGAGACCCTGAGCTCGTCACCGTCTATCAATATGATAGCCTCGGATCGGGCCTTCCCTTGGACTTCAAGGGCGTCCCAACCAGCAAACTTAAGGTACGGACCGAAATATCCGCCCACATTCGAATCGATCACGCTCCCTGTCAGAGGAGAAATCGAAACGACTATACTCTTTCCGGCTCCCGGATAAACCGGCATGCCACTGAGCGGGCCACTGGCAATACAGATTTCATTCTCGGGATCGTCCCATCTAACAATGCGATCCTTCGGGAGAGCGTGCCAAAGGAGATAAAGATCAAATCCGCGGCCGCCGATGAAATTTTCTTTCATTTCGATTGAGACCGGCCTTTCGGAAACCGTCCAATTCGAAAGGTCGATGCGTAGTGTTCTACCGTTGTAACCTCGGTTTACCTTGCCCTTCGAATACGTGAATTTTGAAGGCATCACTCATATCACCCAAAATCATGAGCGTGATTAGCAAACGCAGAAAAGACGGTGAGGCCCTCCACTTCCTTCCACCGCGACCCATTTCATTCTGGAAACGCCAGTCTAGAGCCCTTAGAGGTATTCTAATTATTCTACGCGAGGGGAGGTTTCGTAATTACTACGTCGAGCTTAGCATTGGCGCTCTGATAATCAGTGAGATCGGCACTGCGCATACGTCTATTTGGAAAACGCTGAACGACATCGTACATGCCGGATCATCCTGCCGACCTGCTCCCGGCAATCACGAGTTTATGCAAGTCCGTAGGAGCCGCGCAAACTCTAGATTGAATGTTCGGCCTATAGGGTAGACTAAATACCCTAATTACGTTACATGAAATATGACTAAATAGTATTCATTCCACCTGAACGCTTGATAAATCGTGACCGAAACCATAGATTTGCAGATTATAGTTGATTCACGGTCTCCATTGACAATTTGCTCGCTGAGCTCATTGACTTGTTGTGCTTCGCGCATTCCCGCTAGAGCCCGTTGAGCTGGAATTCGCCATGGAAATCGGGATGACTCACATAGTGATCAAAGGAATTTCACTGGTACGAACTTTCTTGATGGGAACGAAATGACTCGTTTGCTTGAATTTCAAGGAAAGAATCTACTTAGAAATAATGGCATACGTGTGCCTGCAGGAGATGTCGCGTCTACTCCGCAGGGCGCCAAGGAAATTTTCGAGAAGTTAAAGCGTCCAGTGGTCGTCAAGGCGCAGGTTTCTGCGACGGGCCGTTTCAAGGCTGGAGGAATAATGTTCGCTACATCTCCCGCTGATGCTGAGAGAGTTGCGGAACGAGTCCTTGGCATGACGATTAAGGGCATTGTCGTAGAGAAAGTCCTAGTGGAGGAAAAACTTGAGGTCGAGAAGGAATTCTATGCGTCGACCATAGTCGACGATTCGCACAAGGTGAAAGCCCCTGTCTTGATGGTCAGTACCCGAGGGGGGGTGGACATAGAACAGGTTGCGTTGGAGCACCCTGAGGAAGTGCGGAGTAGGACTGTGAATATTCTTGACGGCCTAAGTCTAGATAATGTCGAAGAAATCGTTTGGGGTCTCAACATGCCTGCAAACGTGGCTAGCCCGTTTGCCAAAGTGGCTCTTGGAGTATACAAAACCTTTCGTGGTTATCATGCACGCAGTGTCGAGATCAATCCCATCGTTCTCACGACTGATGGCCTAATCTATGCTGCTGACTGTCGAATAGTACTTGATGAGGCCTCTGTATCGAAGCACCCTGAGCTTGGAGTAGATTTCCCGCGCGACATTGGCCGACCACCGACTGAACTTGAAAAACTGGCATGGCGGATTGAGGCAAACGACTACAGAGGAATTGGATACTTCATCCAAATGACTACGGAGATCAAACCAGGCGAAGATTACGTAGGGTTTCATGGAATCGGTGGTGGAGGCGCAATGATTGGGGCGGACGCACTAATTCGGCATGGGCTGAAGATAGCGAATTATGCGGACACGAGCGGAAACCCAACACCTTCGAAAGTATATCGGATCATCAAGACAATCTTTTCGCAGCCGAATATTGTCGGCTACGCTTTAATGGGCCCTGTGATAGCAAACCAAGAACAGTGGCATCACGCGAACCCAATCGTGAGGGCACTGAAAGAGGAACTGAGGAACAGACCGGATTTCCCTGTTGTGATTCTAATAGCTGGAAACAAGGAGAAAGAAGCAATAGAAATTCTGAAAGAACACTTAGCGGATCTTCCAGCCCGGATAGAGATCTATGGACGCGATTACGTCTATAATGTTGACTTCGTCGCCCAACGAATGAGAGAACTTGTTGATGAGTACAAGTACAAATACGATGTGGCGAGAGGCGTGAAATAATCGATGAAAACAAGAGTCTACAAGTTCTCTTTCAGAACCGGAGAAGTGTCCATAGATCACAGCAAATGCGCAATGTGCAAGAATTACGCTTGCATAAAGGCCGACAGCTTATTCGGTACAGGCCTGTTACGCATAGAAGCAGGTAAACCGGTTCTTACAACAAACTCAGAAGACGCCAAGAGACTCTGCAGTGAATGCCTGGCTTGCGAACTCTACTGCCAAGCATACGGGAATGCCGGCCTGCATATCAAGCTTGACATGCTCGGGCTCGACGAATATAGATCAAGATTGAAAACGTGAATCAAAGAGCCTAGATCAAATTGGCCATACTAATTGATGAAAACACCAACGTGCTAGTGCAAGGAATAACGGGCAGGGAGGGAAGTGCACGCACAAGAACTATGCTTGACTACGGTACGAAGGTTCTATGCGGAGTCACTCCTGGCCGAGGAGGAACAACCGTTTGGGATCTCCCAGTCT
>Ga0187769_10001692_pt1 | contig 12643 bp, 2 predicted proteins | sample 0116_SJ02_MP02_1_FD_133140 | JGI IMG/M metagenome (GOLD analysis project Ga0187769, IMG submission 133140) | Tropical peat soil microbial communities from peatlands in Department of Meta, Colombia - 0116_SJ02_MP02_10_MG | ecosystem: Environmental > Terrestrial > Soil > Wetlands > Peat | place... | reverse complement strand
GGACCGTTTGCACTCCGCAACGGTGGTCGGTATATCGCACACGTGCGCGCTATTCACCCGGTCACCGGACGGCCGGTGTCTGGAGTCCTGGTACAAGCTTTCCTGAATCCAGATGCTGACGGCGAGGAGACCGTGGCCACAAATCCGGCGACCACGGATTCACAGGGATTCGCCGGGCTCACTCTGCCTTTGCCCGCTGCCCTGAAGGACTCCTATCAAAGCATAAAGGTCACGGGAAGGCTCGGTGATTACATCGCGGAAGCGGAGAACGACTTCCCCATCGATCATTTTCCGGAAGTCTATCTACGGACCGACAAACCTCTCTACCAGCCGGGCCAGGTCGTGCACGCTCGCCTGCTCGCTTTTGGTCCCGAGCACAAAGCGATTCAGAGCGAGGGACTGGTGCTGAAGATTCTCGACCCCGAACGGACACTGGTGTACCGGACTGTCGCAACCACATCGGATTTTGGGATCGCATCGGCTGATTGGCAGATTCCGGAAAATCTGCGCTTGGGCACCTACCGGCTCCAGGCGGACTTTGAAGGGGACCGTTACCCGGATAATGCGGCCTCCATCGAATTCAAGATCTCCCGCTACGATCTGCCGACCTTCAGCGTCCTGGCCAAGCCGGACCGTGCCTACTACTTGCCGGGCCAGGATGCTTCGGTAGAAGTTCACGCGGACTACCTGTATGGCGAGCCGGTGCGCCATGGGCATGTTCGCGTGGTGCGAGAGGACGAGCGCAATTGGAATTACCGGGAACAGAGATGGGAAGTAAAGGAAGGCGCTCACTACGAGGGCGACACCGACGACCGGGGACGTTTCATCGCCCATGTGCAACTCTCCGGGGATCACGACAAGCTGCGGAGTTACGACTTCGAGCGATTTGAGGACCTCTCGTTTGCCGCGTATTTTACCGACTCCTCCACCGGGCGCACGGAGCAGAGGCGTTTCGATCTGCGCATCTCCAAAGATCCGATCCATGTTTATGTCAAACAAGCCACTGGCTCGCAGCCGAAAGGCCTTCCCCTGGAGTTTTACCTGACCACGGATTATGCCGACGGAGCTCCTGTTCCCTGCCAGGTAGAGATCTACTGGGCCGGCGAGCAGGAGGACGCGCAAGCTGCTGCGTCCGTGGCTCCGGGCGCGCAGTTGCTGCGCCGCGTGCACACCAACCGCTACGGGGTGGCCAAAGTGAGCGGCCTCCACCTTCCGGCGACTGCGGAATCGGGCCGGTTTTACTTGCGTTTTCTTGCGCGCGACGGCAAGGGCGCGGAAGGGGACCACCGGGAAGCGATGTACTACCCGGACCACCCGGGCATCCGCGTGGTGACGAACAAGATCCTGTACCAGCCGGGTGAGCCGATCGAGATTCAATTGCAGGCTTCCGAACCGGAGCTCATCGCCGTGCTGGAAGCGCAGCATGATTTCCAGGTGCTCACTTCCCGGCTGGTGCGAATCCGGCGTGGGCGTGCTTTTGTGCGTCTGGCCACGAACCAAAACTTTCAAAATACTGTGGACATTCTTGCGTACGCTTTTGGGTTCAAACCGGGAGTGGCCGATTCCGGGATGCCCTTCATGGGCACCCGTACCATGCTGTTTCCAAAAGACCATTCCCTGAAGGTGGATGTGAAGCTGGCCAAGGCCAGCTTCCGCCCTGGTGAACAAGCCGGCGCCGATTTGCGCGTGACTCCCGCGGACGGGAATTCGGCGCGCACCGCCCTGGGGTTGGTGGTGGTCGACCGGGCGGTGGAAGAGCGGCAGAAGACGGACAGTGACTTCGGCCGCCGCGGCTGGTTCCTCAATTTCAGCGATCTCGAAGTGGATCCGGAAGAATTGGGAGGCGTACGAAAGAGCGATTTGGAAAAAATCGACCTAAGCAAGCCGCTGCCCGATGGCCTTGAGCTGGTAGCGGAGATCCTCTTGCAGCCGCACGGCGTGCCCCCGCAGATTTTTTCCAGCGACGCCGGCGCGGAAGACTTGCGCGAACTTTTCCAAAGCGAGATCGAACCGGCCGTCCAGGCCATACGGGCGGCCTTATCGGCCCGTTACCTGGAAACGGGCGAGTATCCCCGGTCGGGACTTGAACTCGAGAGTTTACTGGAAGCTGCCGGCGTGCGCTGGAAGGAATTGCGCGACCCCTGGGGCAGCCCTTACCGCGCCGAATTCCTGACGCGCCGGGAAAGCGATGTGTTGAAAATCTGGAGCGCCGGCCCCGACAAGATCTCCGGGACGGAAGATGACTTCACTGTGGCCGAACTTTCCTGGCCGTACTTCAAGCCGGTAACCGAAGCGATCGCACGCGCCGTGAACGGTTACCACGCACGCACGGGCGCATACATCCGGGACCGCGCGACTCTCGCGCAGGAGCTTGCGGCTGAGGGCATTGCGCTGGAGGCGCTGAAAGACCGCTGGGGACGCGCGTACCGCTGGGAATTCGGAATCGATGGACCCAAATACATGATTTATGTCAGCAGCGCGGGGCCGGACGGCCGCTTCGACACCCAAGCGGCGCCATCGGAGGATGATTTCCGCGTAGCCAGCGTGGCCATCGACTATTTCCAGGAAATGCGAGCGCGGCTGGATTCCGCGCTCCACAAGCACTTCGAGAGCCGTCAGAGTTTCCCGGAAAACTTGGACGAGCTGCGCCGGGCGCTGGAAGAATCGGGGATTCGCTGGGAGGAATTGCGCGATCCATGGGGCCATCCCTACTACGCCACATTCCGCCGCGAAGCGCGCTACGCGGACGATTTAAACGTCCAGACGTATGCGCAGCTCGTGCAGCAGAACCAGCAGCACCTCCGCGTGGTTCCCATTACCCAGCAGATCGATTGGATTTACATCCGCAGCAGCGGGCGGGACGGCAAGGAAGGCACTGCGGACGATTTCGATGTCGCTAGGTTCTCCCGGGGCGTTGTGCAACAGAGCAGCGAGGAGACCGTCCCCATCCCGGTAAATCCTCAAATTGTGCTGGCCGGCGAAAGCGGAGCCATTTCAGGGACGGTCGTAGACCCCTCGGGAGCCGCGGTCAGTGGCACAACAGTCAGCGCCAGGAATGGAATCACCCAGCAAACCTTTACAACGGAAACCGATGCCGAAGGCCATTTCTTAATCTCGAATCTGCAGGCCGGAGCTTATACCGTGCAGGCATCTGCCAAGGGCTTCCGTACCGTCACGGTCATGGATGTTCCGGTGCTTTCTTCGAGCGCAACCCAGGTGAATCTGACTCTGCAATTGGGCGCGGCCACTGAGGTGGTTGAAGTGAGTGCGGGCGCCAATGTTGAGCTGCAAACGCTGAACGCGACCGTGGCGGAAAGGCCCGGCACGCTTCCCCCTCCACGCGCGCTGCCTGCGCCGCAAATCTCCACGCCACGCCTGCGCGAGTACTTCCCGGAAACGCTGCTCTGGCAGCCGGAAGTCATCACCGATACGCATGGCCGCGCACAAATCAAATTTCCGCTGGCAGACAACATCACTACCTGGAAGCTGTCGGCAGTGGCCTCGACCGTAGAGGGCGAATTGGGCTCTGCCGAAAAAGAGATTCGCGTGTTCCAGCCGTTCTTTGTGGAGCACGACCCGCCGCGGTTCTTAACCGCTGGAGACGAAATCGCGCTGCCGGTGGTGCTGCGGAACTACCTCGCGCGCCCGCTCCGTCTGAACGTGGAGCTGAAACCCGCGCCCTGGTTTTCACTCCTCGGTGTTTCCACTGCGAAGACGGAAGTGTCTGCACGCGACTCCGCCACGGATATTTTCCGCTTCCGCGCCGTGGCCTCCGTGCGCGACGGAAAACAGGAGGTCAGCGCCATCGGCATTGAGGCGAGTGACGCCATCTCCCGCCCCGTAACGGTGCGGCCCAACGGCGAAGAGAAAACAGAAACTGTGAGCCAGGTCTTTCAAGACTCCGCCGCTCTCGACGTGGTGATTCCAGAAAACGCGATCCCCGGCTCGATCGAAGCCACGTTGAAGATCTATCCAAACCTGGCCGCCCACGTGCTGGAAAGCATCGAGGCGATCCTGGAGCGTCCCCACGGTTGCGGCGAGCAGACCATTTCATCTACGTATCCGAGCCTCTTGCTTCTAAAACTCGCGAAAGGTTCTGGGGAGAAAGACTCTGCCCACGTTCTTCGCGCGCGGCGCTATGCCCAGATCGGTTACGAACGGCTGCTCTCCTATCGCGCGCCTTCCGGAGGATTCTCCTATTGGGGCCGGGGCGAGGCAGACTTGGCGCTGACCGTCTATGCCCTGCGGTTCTTGAAGGATGCGAGCGAATTTGTGGATGTAGATGATTCCGTAGCGCAGGAGGCGCTTGACTGGGTGTTGAAGCAGGCCCAGCAAGATGGCCACTGGATCGCGCGGAATGGGCAGGGCGCCGAGGACGCGCGGCGCAGCTTGCTTCTGACCGCGTACGCAGCGCGCATGCTCGCGGCTTCCGGTTTGGCTGCCGGCGGTCATGACGCGAAACCCGCGGTCGCCAAGTCTGCATCCGCGGCACTGCGCCGCGCTTTGGACTTTCTTGAACCTCACGTGGCCGGTATGGACGAACCGTACACCATCGCGTCCTACGCTCTGGCGGCGCGCGGAGCCGGGCAGGAATCCGCCTTCAAAGAGAGCCTCGACAAACTGCGTGCACTCGAGCGGCGAGAAGCCGGCATGAGTTACTGGATGCTCGAAGTGAACACGCCGTTCTACGGCTGGGGCCTGACGGGCAGGGTAGAAACCACCGCCCTTGTGCTGCAAGCGCTCTCTGTGGGCGAACAGTCCGATGAAACTCGCGAGCTCCTTTCTCGCGGACTACTGTTCCTTCTGCGGCGCCAGGACCGCTACGGCATTTGGTATTCGACCCAAGCCACCATCAACGTGCTCGATGCAATGGTTTCGCTCACAGTGCGCGAGCGAGGCGTCCCAAATCTCACATCCGAAATGGGTGGCGCTGCCGAAGCACGTGTGACCGTCGACGGCGCACCGGCAGGCTCCATCACGCTTCCTGCGGATTCCGTGCTCAGCGGGCCGGTGCGCCTCGCGTTGCCACAAACGCTCAGCCCTGGCAAACACCGCGTCGAGATCCACCGGGCTGCGGGCTCGGCGAGCTCCTCGGCGCAACTCCTCGCGGATTACTACATTCCCTGGACGCACTCGCCGGTGGAAAGCGACCTGCACCACGAACAGAAGTCTTCCGATGCATTGCGGCTTGCTGTGCACTTCAGCAAACAATCCGCGGGCGTTGGCGAGGATTTGGAGTGTGCTGTGGAGGCCGAGCGCATCGGCTATCGCGGCTACGGAATGTTGCTCGCCGAGATCGGGCTGCCGCCCGGGGCGGAGGTGGACCGCGGCTCACTCGAGCAGGCGATGAACGCCTCCGGATGGGACATCGAGGAGTATGACGTGCTGCCTGACCGGCTGATTGTTTATCTCTGGCCGCACGCCGGGGGAACAAAATTTTCGTTCCGCTTCAAGCCGCGCTTCAGCCTGAAAGCGCTCTCCGCGCCATCGGTGCTCTACGATTATTACAATCCCGATGCCCGCGCAGTGATCGCGCCTACGCTGTTTACGGTGAACTGACCCCACGGCGGGCTCGGGATCACAACCTTCTGGGTTTATCTAAACCTCGGCGTAGCTACTCGGAATCGTCCTCGCCGCGCAGCGGGCCACGCCGCTCGCCATCAGGGAAACCAGCATGTAGGGCAGCGTCAAATTTGTCCGTGCGCCCATTCCTGCGGCGCGTTCAGGCCAAGCAGGCGTTCCCCGGCCAGCGGGAGGTCTCGCAGGCCCACTCCGTTTTGCCGGCACGGCGCTCAACAGCCGGTGCATCCAAATCTCGAATTCGATCCATTAGAATTTCCCCGGAAAAAAATTATGACTTCCTTACACACCGGCATTTAGCCTGTGCCCCCAGCCCGGCTCGTGAGACACGGGCCCGTCCGCCGGCAAGTTTCACTCAGCCGAAGCGAAGCAGGAACGGGCCTGTGTATTGCTCCGGCGGGGCTGCGCCGGTACCTGCGCAGACCGCCCTGGCCGCCGCGATTTGACCAAAACGCGAGCGAACGAAGCCCGACGCTAGGGGTGTGCCAAGATGCCAAGCTGCACGGTTCAAACGAAGTGGTGGGGAGTCTTGCTTGCGGCCGTTTTTCTGCTGACCGCCAACCCGGTGCGCAGCCAGTCCACTTTTGGGGAAATCGTTGGTGTCGTGAAGGATCCCGAGCAGGGCCTGGTCCCCGCGGCCAAGGTGACGCTCGCCAGCATCGATGAACACAATGAATATGCGGCGGTGACGGATGCGGACGGCGTGTTCCACTTCGTCAACCTGAAGGCCGGCCGTTACACGCTGCTGGTGAAAGCCACCGGCTTTGCGGATTACAAAGTCTCCGCGCTGCTCCTGGAGGCGCGACAAAGCCTGCGGCTGGACGTGGCGCTGAAACTGGCCACGGCCGCACAAACCATCGAAGTGCGCGGCGATGCCGGTCCCCTGATTGATACGGAAGACGCCACGCTGGGCGATACCAAGGATTTCCAGCAAATCACCAATTTGCCGGTAAATTACCGCGGAACCACCACCAGCCCGCTGGCCATGCTGGTGACCGTTCCGGGCGTACAGCAGGACGCGAACGGAAATGTGTCCGTGGGCGGCGGGCTGCCCTCGCAGGTGCAGTATTCGGTGGACGGCTCTTCCACCGTGAACATCCGCCAGAACGGCGCGCTGGGCAACATGAATCCCTCCTCCGAGCTGATCGGGGAATTCAAGGTCACCCAGTTCAACAACAACGCGGAGTTCGGGCAGATCGGCGACGTAACCATCTCCACCAAGAGCGGCGGGGAGCACTTCCACGGCAGCCTCTTCGAATACTTTCAAAACGATGCCCTGGACGCGGAGGTGTGGAACTCCGGGGATAAACCGCACAAGGTTTACAACACGTTCGGGGGGAGCCTGGGCGGGCCGCTCGCGTTCCCCGGACATTCCAAAGGCAAACCCAAGACATTCTTCTTTGTCGATTACGAGGGGAACCGGAAGCGGTATTCGACTCCGTTGTTCCTCTTCGTGCCCACCAACGCCATGCGCCAGGGCAACTTCAGCGGCTTGAAGAACGCAGACGGCACCCCGTTTGTGCTGATGGACCCGTTCACGGGAAAGCCCTATCCGAACAACACCATTCCGAGCGGGAGTCAGTGCGCGAACCCGCAGGATTGCATCAATCCGGTGGCCATCAGTCTGTTGAAGAACTATCTTCCGGCGCCCAACATCAACGTGAGCGCGGCGAATTTTGGTTCGCAGGCGAATTACCTGCAGCAAACGCCCACGCCCAGCAACACAAATGGATTTGACGGGCGCGTGGACCACACTTTCAATTCCAGGCAGTCCATCTTCGTGCGCTGGAGCTGGAAGTATCTGGACGCGCAGTCGCTGATGGACACGGCGCTGGGCACGGTAAACAATTTCCTGCCGCCGGATGAGGATACGGAGCACAACAACAATGTCATCGTGTCCTACAACTACGTCATCCGCGACAACCTGGTGAACGAAGCGCGGTTCGGCCTGTCGCTGTGGGACCTGGGGGTCCACTTCCCCATCCAGGGCGCCACGGCTGTCTCCACGCTCGGGCTCACCGGGCTGGACCTGAGCGATCACCCCAATGCCGGCGCCTTTCCGATATTCAATTTCAGCGACGACCCGGGAAATTTCTCCCCGATCGGGCGGGACAAAGACGGCACCACAAAATCCCGGACCATTCAGTTTGCAGACAATCTCTCCTGGATCAAGAGCCGGCACACCTGGAAATTCGGCGCGGACGTGCGCCGGGTCTTCTATCAGGACCTGGAAAGTTTCGGCGGCGCGGACGATTTCGGAGCGTTCACATTCGATCAGGGGATTTTCACCGGCAACGCCTTTGGCAACCTCCTGCTCGGCCTGCCTACCAAGACCTACATCGCACAGTCCGGCCCCGACGTGCATGCGCGTGCCATCCAAACCGGAGTCTACGCGCAAGACGAATTCCGCCTGAATGACCGCCTGACGCTCAGCTACGGCTTGCGCTGGCAGGCGCTCCCGCCTTTCGTAAGTGACCAGAACAACCTGACTGCGTTCAACGTGCGCAACGGAGGGATTATTATTCCGGCCGGAAACGTTCCGCGTCCCGGCTTTCTAGCCACCATTAACAGTTGCAATCCGAACGACCCGGCAAATCCGGACGATCCCTGCGGCACACCGACCGCTGCGGACGTGGCTCTGGGCTGCACTCCGGTGCTGGGAGCAAATCCAGCGATGCCCTGTGCTCCCATCGAATATGCCGGCCAGGCTGGACTGGGTCCCGGACTGCGCCAGTTCTACAAGAAGAATTTCCAGCCGCGGCTGGGTCTGGCCTTTCGCCCCTTTCGGGACAACCGCACAGTGATTCGCGCCGGTTTCGGCATCTTTACTATGACCAATCTGGGCCAGCTCTCCTTCAACACCACCAACATTGATGTCTCGGTGGTGCGCACCACGGCAAACTCTTTCTCGAGCGGCCTGCCCGCGTTCCAGTTTCCCGCCGTGCGCACGCCGGACGTCCCGGCGCAAATCGCCGGCACCGGCGACTTCTACCAGAATACACTGACCAATTATCGCGACCCGCAGTCCGCGCAGTGGAACCTGACCATCGAACGTGAACTTCTTCCCGGTTTGACGCTGCGGGAAAGTTACCTGGGCATGAGTTCGTACCGCATGAGCCTGACCGTGGATCTGAACCAGGTCGAGCCCAGCGATATTTCTCCCAATCCCAACCCCAAGCCCTATCCGAACTGGGGCCGCATTCTCTCGACCACGAATGAAGGCCACGTGAGCTACAACGCCTTGCAGTCGGAGCTGAACCTGCGAGCGCGCGGGGGACTAAGCTTCCAAGCCAGCCACGTGTGGGCCAAGAATTTGGGCAATGTGGGAGGGGATGCCCCGACCACCTTTAACCCGGAAATCATCTATGGCACTCCCATCGCCAACCGGTTTGATCCCAACGCGGACCGCGGAAACATGGCCGCCACTCCCCGCAATCGTTTCCTGCTTTCGGCGGTGTACGATTTCCCTGTGGGCCGGAATCGCAAATTTTTCTCGAATATGAATCGCACGGCGAATCTGGCGTTTGGCGGGTGGTCGTTCAGCACGGTCAGTCTCTGGGAGACCGGGCCATTCCTCACTCCCATCACCAGTTCGAGCTACGACCCCGGAAATCTGAGCCTCTCCTATCGCGGCGCGTTCCAGCGGCCGGACTGCATCGGCGGCGCCAATGTCCCCACCGGCGGCAGCATGTTCAATGTTCAGGCCTTCAATCCGATTCCCTCGGGGCCGGTCGGGAACTGCGGCGTGGGCATTCTGGTGGGGCCGGGGACGACCACCATCGCCGCAGGAGTTTCCAAAGTCTTCCCGCTCAAAGAGTCGCTCCGTCTGCGCTTCGAAGCGACGTTCACCAACATTCTGAATCATCCCAACTTCGCGCCGCCGCCAACCAACGTCACGGCCTCATCCTTCGGCGTGGTGCAGAACGTGCAAAGCGCGGAGAACAGCGGGAACCGCACCGGGCAGCTTTCGCTGCGCCTGGACTTTTGAGACCCTTCGCCCATGGGTGGGTGACCCTTGCGGCGGTGAAACCCGCGGGCCATTTTGTGCGTCGTTGCTCCAGAGTCATCGGGAGTTGACACTGGAGCGCGCGGCGGAGGATCGCGAACGCGCGCGAGAGGCGCCCCGTGAAGAGCTACAGGTTCCCCCTCGGCGTCGCGGCGCTGCTCGGCCTGGCGGGTTTGATTTTCGAGGCCGGCGGACAATCCAGCGCCCCCGCAGGCGCGACGGCAGCGGTGGAGAAGCCCGCGCCGGCCTCGCCCGGCGATTCCCTGGCGCTGGGCAAAAAGATTTTCGTGGAGCGCTGCGCGAAATGCCACGGCGAGAACGGGTCGAAGCCGCTGGCCAGCGGCCCGCCGCTCAGCGAACGGAATCTGACCGACGAGCAGCTAGCGAAAAGCGTTCGCGGGCGGCTGAAGGCCTTTTCTGAAGAAGAGCAACGCGCCGTCGCTGCTTATATCCGCAGCTTCCAAAAGAAGAACTGAGGCCAGATCGACGCACGGCGCCGGCCGGGGAGCAAAGCGCTCCTGCTTTACATTTCGGCGATGGAAGAGCACATTCCTCGCCCGTCGCGGCGGGCTCAGGATGACAACCTCCTGGGTTTTCGGAACCCCAGCGAGGCTACTCGCTATCGTCCTCGCCGCGCGGCGGGCCGCGCCGTTCGCCGCCTTCGGCAGGGGCCGCGATATGCGGCACGCCCGCATCGTTCATCATCTTATTGAGCGCGGCCAGGTCTTCCTCCACCATCTTCTGCACCGCGGTGTGGCCTTCGCCCACCAGTTTCTTCAGCGTGGCCATTTCATCCTTTTGCTGTGAAGTGGGCGCGGCGGAATAGCCCTCGATCGTGCCCATCATTTGGCCCACGCGCTGCGGCAGCGGCGGAGGCGTATAGACCAGCGGCGGCCCGGCGTTGCCCTGGGCCTGTTCCGGGGGCACGTATTTGTCGTGCAATTCTTCCACTTTCTTGGAGAGAGCTTCGGCAGCTTTCTGGATATTCTCAGCCACCTTTGGCGCCCCCGGCTTCTTCCACGCCTCCATTGCGGCTTTCAGGGCCGTTTGCACACCCACCACCGTCCGGCGGTCGCGGTCCGCGGTCCTAGCCAGGCCATAGAGCTGTTGGATGGCTTCGTGGCGCTCGGCGCGGTCTCCGGAGCTCATCTGGATGCGCGGATCCTCTTCGACCGTAACGGTCTTGGTGACCTCGTTTTTCCCGGCGGTGATTTTCACCGTGTACTGCCCGGGCTCGACCAGCGGCCCACGGGGACCAAAGCCAAATCCCGCTTCCATGGCCTGCTGCTGCTGCGGAGTGGGTTCGGAGTAGGGCGCCATGCGCAGGTCCCAGTTGATGCGATTGATGCCCGCCTTAGGCTCGCAGGGCGGCGGGGCAAACGCGCCCCCAAAGCCGCCGCCTCCTCCACCGCCCCCGCCTGCGCCGGGGGCTGCCGGCGCACCCGCTCGCGGGGGACAGGAGAGTTCGCGCACCGGCTTGCCATCCTGATCCAGGATGGAAATCCTCACCGGCTCCTTCTCCGCGGGCTTGGACTTCAGATAGAAAGTGATCAGCGCCCCATAGGCAGGGTTGCGGGCCTGGAACCACTTGTGTCCGGTATTGCCTTTGTAGCCGTACATGTGCCACTCGATAGCCGGGCGGATGTCAAACAGATGAACCTCTTCGCCCAGCACCTTATCGTCGATCTGCTCGAGCGCGGTGATATCGTCCATCACCCAGATGGAGCGGCCGTGCGTGCCCAGCACCAGGTCGTTATCCCGCGGGTGAATTTGAATATCGTCCACGGGAACCGTGGGCAGATTGTTCTTCAGCGCCATCCAGTTCGCGCCTTTGTCGAAAGAAATAAATGCGCCGTACTCCGAGCCGGCGAAAAGCAGATTGGCGTTCCGCGGATGTTCGCGGATGACGTGCAGCGTCCCGTTGTTCGCGGGCAGGCCGCTGGAAATGGCTTTCCACGTTTCGCCGAAATCCGTGGTCACGAACAGGTACACGTGGAAGTCGTTGCCGCGGTGCCCGTCGAAAGTCACGTAAGCAGTGCCTTCCGCGTAGCGCGAAGCCACCACGCGGCTCACGTACGTCCCTTTGGGCACGCCAGGCACGCGCTCCGCCACGTTTTTCCAGTTCTGCCCGCCGTCGCGGGAGACCTGAAGGTTGCCATCGTCCGTGCCCACCCAGAGGATCGCTGCGCTCGCGGCCGATTCGCTGATGGTGGTGATGCAGGGATAATCCTGCACGCCGTCGTTCCGCGAGAGCATGTCCTTGTCTTTATCCTTGTCCCCGACTTTTCCCAGGATGGGGAGCTTCGAGCGGTCCACGCCGGTGGTCAGGTCGCCGCCCAGCTTGGTCCAGGTATCGCCGCGGTCCGTGGACTTGAACAGGAAATTCCCGCCGTAATAAATCGTGTTGTGGTCGTGGGAAGAAATGATCACCGGGGAATTCCACTGGAAGCGGTAGGGCGGATCGCCTTCTTTGAACAAGGGCCGGATGAAACGCGCCTCGTTGGTGCGTGTGTCGCGGCGCGAGATGTTTCCATCCTGCGATTCGGTGTACACGGTGTTCGGGTCCGTCGGGTCGAGCGCCGCGTAGAACCCGTCGCCGCCGCCGATGCGGAACCAGTCGTCGTTGGTGATGCCTTCGTTGTACGGCGTGGCGCTGGGGCCGCACCAGCTTCCGTTATCCTGCAATCCGCCGCACACCCACCAGGGGCGGCGCATGTCGATCGTGATTTCGTAGAATTGGCCGAGCGCCACGGTGTTCACGTAGTCCCAGCTTCGCCCGGCGTCGTAGCTCCAGTGGATGCCGCCATCGGTTCCGGCAATCACGTGGTCGGAGTTCGCCGGGTCAATCCAGAAACCGTGATAGTCGCCGTGGATGCGCCCGCCGCGCGCGTTGACAAACGTCTTTCCGCCGTCTTCGGTGTATTGCAGCGGGGCGCCGAGCACCCAGACGCGCAGGTCGTTGTTGGGATCGACGCGCACCTGGCTGTAATACGAGGGCCGGGGATCGGTGTCGCTCATCTTGGTCCAGTTCTCGCCCTTATCCTCGCTGCGGTAGAT
>Ga0187769_10001689_pt1 | contig 12657 bp, 10 predicted proteins | sample 0116_SJ02_MP02_1_FD_133140 | JGI IMG/M metagenome (GOLD analysis project Ga0187769, IMG submission 133140) | Tropical peat soil microbial communities from peatlands in Department of Meta, Colombia - 0116_SJ02_MP02_10_MG | ecosystem: Environmental > Terrestrial > Soil > Wetlands > Peat | place... | reverse complement strand
GAAGCTTGCAGCCCAACTACGCGGAGACCAAATCGGTTTCCGTTTCCGGGGCGACGACCCCCACCGGAACGGCAGGCAGTTTTTCTTTGGAGAGGGAGGCGGACAGCTTATAGCGATAGACGTCGCGGGCAAGTCCCAACTTGCTGAGAGCCCAGATGCCGTACCAGTTCAGATCAATCTCATACCAAGCGAGACCATGCCGAGCCGAAACCGGATGGGCATGGTGGTTGTTATGCCAACCCTCGCCAAACGAAAACAGCGCTACCCACCAGCTATTGGTTGAGTCGTCGCGGGTCTCAAAGCGGCGCTTACCCCAGATGTGGGTCGCCGAATTGACCAACCAGGTTGCGTGCAGTCCGACGACCGTGCGCAAGCAGATGCCCCAGAGCATGAACGGAAATCCGCCGGCCACGAGGAGAGCCAGGCCGAGCACGGTGATCGGGACATAGTGAAATTTCGTGATCCAGACGTGAAACTTGTCCTTCGCAAGATCGGGAACGTAGCGCGATAGAGTTTTGGTGTCGTGGTGCATGGACTTGCCCACCAAGATCCAGCCCACATGAGCCCACCACTTGCCGTCTCGCGGGGAGTGCGGGTCGCCTTCCTTGTCGGAATACTGATGATGAATCCGGTGTGTGGCCACCCAAAAGATGGGGCCGCCTTCTAAGGAAAGCACAGCGCAAGTTGTCAGGAAATACTCGACCCATTTCGGAGTTTTGTAGCCGCGATGGGTGAGCAAGCGGTGGTACCCCATGCCGATTCCCAGGCTGCCGCCGACCCAGTAAAGAAAGGCGGCCAGGAAAAATGCCTTCCAGCTAAAGAAAAAGAGCGCTGCAAAGGCCCCGACATGAAACAGAAGCATAAAAATGGCCGTGATCCAGTTAATTCCGCTTTCGCTGGTAGACTCTTTTCCCAAACTCGTCAGCGTCATTTGGCCTTGTTCTCTCTTTGGATTTCGCTTGCGTATAACTCGTGCTTCCTGAGGTGCAACGCCAGAATAACAGCCCGGGACGCGATACTTTGTAATAGTTATGTAATACTGGTGATTTGCGATCTATCAGTTAGCGTGTACTAGGGGACAGGTTTTGCGCGACGGCTGGCAGTCCGGCCACGGCGGCTTGTCAATCGCGAGGCTTTTCCTCGATAATCGTATTTCACTGCCAGTTCCCGCACCGTGGCGCTATGGTGCAACGGTTAGCACGCGGCCCTTTCAAGGCCGAAATACGGGTTCGATTCCCGTTAGCGCTACCATTGATTCCTCGATAGCTTCTAGCGGCGTTGCGGGCCGTTTTCAGACGGCCTCGATGGGCCAAAAGCACAGATGATCTGCGTCTCTTCAGCCACTCCGCCCGCGCTTCCTCAAGCTCGATTGAGAACATCGTCATCATCTCCCTGCCGCCGTCGTATCGGAGCGCGTGGGACTTGCCTGCATGAGGGCCCGCGATTCTACGGAACCCTGAGATAATCTCTCGATCAAAAAGATGTTGGTTACGCGATTTATCATGCGAAAAATCCTGCTCATGCTGTCTGGTGTCGTGCTCGTGCCGTTAACCGGTACGTCTGCAAGCGCAACGGAACTAAAGCCCGAGACCGCAGCCGCTTTCGACCAATATATCCACGCAACCGAAGCTCACATGCAGGACGCCGTGAGCCAGGGCCGATTTCTTTTCCTTGACGACTTGCCGAAGTCGCGCTGCGTCCAAAGTTACCAGCAGGTTCAACGCGGCGGAATTTATGTCCAGGCGTTGCATTCTCTTGAAGACAATCACTCCATTCGAATCCCCAGCGGCTTGATCCATCATTGGGTGGCTGTGGTTTTCATCCGTAACGCCACGCTGACCCAGGCGGTCGACGTCCTTCAAGATTACGAGCACCACAAGGATTTCTACAAGCCGATGCTTCGCGATTCGAAACTAATCGACCGCAATGGGAACAACTTCAAGATCTTCCTCCAATTCTCAAATACGGCCGGAGCTACGGTTGTCCTGAATGCCGAGTTCAATGTGACCGCCACGCGATTCAGCGACACACAATATCAACTCGCATTGCACTCCACGCGGATTGCTGAGCTGGCGAATCCCGGCAAGCCAGACGAACACGAACTCCCCGTGGGCGACGATCGCGGGTTTATGTGGCGGCTCAATACCTACTGGAGAATCGAAGAAAAGGATGGCGGCGTATACATTCAGAACGAATCGGTCGAGCTGAGTCGCACGGTTCCGGCGATAATTGCGTGGTTCGTCAATCCTTTCATCAAAAGCATCCCCCGCGGTATTCTGGTCAATCTTCTGAGCGTTACTCGAAAGGCAGTTATAAAGGAAGCTATCTCCGCTAAGCCACTTGCCTCGCAATAACCTAGAGGGACACGTCGCTCAAACCTGAACGTTATCTTGCCTGACTTGGTTCCACAGCGCTTCGATTGAGCGCGCCCGGGTCGGGTTCCTTTATGTGATTGAGCTCACGCCACATCAGCCAGGCGGAAATAACAGCGATGAGCATGAGAATACCTCCGGGTTCCCAATGCTCCAGTAGCAATTTTCCCATACCGAATAGCAGCGCATAGATCATCGCGCAGCCTAGAATCCAACACCAAAGATTCCGTCCGAGGTCGCGCGTCTGCGGAATTTCGGGCGCAAGAGCCGCTACTCGCTGCCATCCCGTAATGTGCGGGCGCGCTTTACGGTAGAACGAAACAAGCACACTCTCAGGCTCAGGCCTTGTCCACCACGTTACAAGAATCCATGCAATCGATGTCAGCAAGGTGGTCGTCAGCGTTGCCTTTGCAAAAACAACGCTGGCAGCACCCGAAAACAGGTCCCGGCGATTCAAAAGTACTTGCCACAGGCCGTCCCAATGAACGGCAACGGTTGAGACGAGCGCGACGGTCATCGCCGTAATTTCGCTCCATGCATTGATTCGCCACCAATACCACCGCAACAAGTACACGCTTCCCGTTCCTGCGCCCACTTGCAGCACGACTTGCCAGCCCGACCGGATCGACACGAGCTGTCTTGAAACGTATCCCGTCGCAATGACAAGCAGCACGGTCACAAGTTGTGACACACGAACATAGTGCCTCTCACTGCCGTCGCGCTTAACAAAGCGCCGGTAGAAATCCGTCACGCAGTAAGAGCTCCCCCAATTGAGCTGCGTCGCAATCGTGGACATGAACGCCGCCAAAAATCCTGCGAGAATCACGCCGCGCCAGGCATGCGGAACATAGTCATTGACGATCATCATGTAGCTGGTTTCAGGATGTGTCAGTCCCGGGTACAGCACGATGGCCGCAAGAGCCGTCAGAATCCACGGCCAGGGCCGGAGTGCGTAATGCGCTATGTTGAACCACAAAACCGAGAGTAGCCCTTGCCGCTCGTCGCGCGCACTGAAAATGCGCTGGGCGATGTATCCGCCACCGCCCGGTTCTGCGCCGGGATACCAAAACGCCCACCACTGCACTCCGAGGTACACCGCGAAGGTAACCACGGGCAATGTCCACAGCGATTCCGTCGCGAAGCCGCGCGAAAAGTCGGGCAGAAATGCCGTGGGATCCGAGCCGCCATTCACGGCCCGCATCGCATTGATTCTCGAAACAATCGCTCCCACACCGCCCGCAGCGCGCACCGCGTAGTAAGCCACGCCGATCACGATCGACATCTTCAGCACAAACTGGAAGAGGTCAGTCCACAGCACGCCCGTCAATCCTCCGAGCGCGACGTAGATTCCCGTGAACGGAATTAGGAAGAAAATGCATACGACCAGCGCTTGCCCCTCCACGCCCGAAAATGTCGAGCCAAAGATGCGACTCAGAAAATTGGAGAACCCTACCAGAATCGGCCATTCTTGCATGGTCGGACCCATCGTTGTCGACACAATGCCAACCATCGCCTTTGTAACCCAGCCGAGAATCAGACAATTCATCAGCAAGCCGAGGTAAATCGCTCGGAAACCGCGCAGAAACGAGGCCGGTTTGCCCGCGTAGCGCATCTCTGCAAACTGTACGTCTGTCATCAGTCCGGACCGGCGCCACAATCGCGCAAACAAAAAGACCGTCATCATGCCAGAAGGCAGAAACGCCCACCAAAGCCAGTTCCCCGCCACGCCTTGTGTATAAACGAGCCCTGCAACGAGCAAGGGAGTGTCTGCGGCAAAGGTGGTGGCCACCATCGATGTCCCAGCAAGCCACCACGACACATTTCGCCCTGAAACGAAATAATTCTCGGTGCTCTTCTCGGCGCTGCTCCAAAAATACGAACCTAGCAGCAGAGTAATCACGAGATATCCAATGATTGCGGACCAATCGAGCAGAGTAAAAGTCATCTGGTTTCAAATTTATGTCACACAATCTTACTCGGAGGCAATGCGAAAGCGAGGTTCCACTCTCGGAGTGAGAAAAATGTGTGGGCAACGAAGACTCCACTTTCAGGCGCGCCGAATCATGCAGCGATAGATGGCCGAGAGGGTTTACAGTTCGCTCGCTTGTCGACACGAGTGGGTATCCGCTCGCCCTACCAAAGGCGGGACTTTTTTTGCCGACTGCCGACCTGCCCCCACTCTGGCAGCTCGCGCCTTTCCAGTAGCGCTTCGGCAGCCCAGACCCCCAAATGGATCGACAGTGCAACGCCATGGCCGGCGAATACACCCAGAACGATGCCGTTACGACTTGCGGGATGACGGGAGAAAATTGGCTCAAAATTCGGCCGAAACGCGATCGGCCCTCCCCACAAATGGGTAAAACTGGCCTGCCCAAGGACCGGATGCAACGCTCGAATGCGAGCTCCCAACGCTTCGAACATGCGCGCAGGCTGGCCCTCGGTCACATCCACCTGCGTCAGATCGCCCGACTCCGGTGGATCGACCAAACCAGCACCCCAAATGATTGACCTGTCGGTACAAAGCCGTCCCCATAAATATGGAAAGTCCACGGTATAGAAGGGTTTGCGAGCCGCGAGGCCAATCGATTCGATTTGTTTTTCGGTCAACGGAGCCGTGCGCGCAGCAAGGGTAAGCTTCGGATAAATTGTGGACCGCAGTCCTGTGAGATCGGTTGACAGTGCGTTTGTTGCGAGCAGAACTTTGTTCACGCGCAGCCGACCTTCGGCAAGCTGCAATTCGGGACCCTCCCCCCAGCTGATTTGCCGCACCTTGGCATGTTCCACGACCATGGCGCCCAGCCGGACAGCCGCCCGACCAAGCCCACCCAGTTGCTTTCCGGGATCGAGAGTGCCTCCAGGAACCTCGTTGATCACGCGCAGCCGGCCCGAGTCCTGCCAAGAAATAGGGGATGTGCCCCGCCATCGACGGCCATTTTGCGATCTCTCCGCCTGCTCACTGCGTGCTACTTCCCAGGCACCGGGAAGACTGAGATCGCAGTCGACCTCGAGCTCACGCAGAACCTCTTGGAAGTTCGCTAGAACGTCGCCTAGCCCGGGAAGATCGCCGGCGGCCGCCTCGCTGAGGACGATCCCGCCGGTTCGTCCGCTTGCACCGGCACCGATTCGCGAGGTCTCGAGAACAACGGCCGTTTTCCCCGGAGCCAGCCGGCGCAGCCAAGCCGCAGCGGCTAGGCCTGTAAAGCCCGCTCCGATGACAGCAAAATCAGCTGTTTCAGGGAGCGGCTGCTTGGGCGGCGCGAAATCGACATGCCAGGGAGGATTTCCCCAGGAATTTCGTTCGATGGAAACGGCATGAACGGCTTTGCTCACGGGAAAAGCCAGAACTCTGAGGTTGCAACCCTGTGGCAGAAAGGTTGGTAGTCAGCCGCACAAATCAGGCGTTATGATCTTCTGTCCGGGTTCCCTGCACTTTACAGAATGGGTTCGGTCCAGTTCTCAAGCGTGTGCTTGATATGTCCCATAAACTGGTGGGCGATGGCGCCATCGACCACCCGGTGATCGTAAGACAGAGTGAGGTAGACCATCGAGCGAATGCCGATGGCATCGTCTATGACGACCGGGCGCTTTTCAATTGTGCCGAGGCCGAGAATTGCTGCGTTCGGCTGATTGATCACGGGTAAGCCCATAAGTCCACCAAAGACGCCGGGATTGGTAATGGAAAATGTGCTGTCGGCCACCTCCTCGGGCTTAAGCTTCTTCGACCTGGCCCGCTCCGCCAGGTCGTTTACCGACCGAGCCAGTCCATAGAAATTTTTCTCTTCCGCATTCTTAATCACGGGCACGATCAGCCCCCAGTCCAGCGCCACGGCAACGCCGATATTGCACTCCTTGTGCAGGACGATGTTCGTTCCGTCGACTGAGGCATTCACGGTCGGAAACGCGCGCAAAGCCTCTACCGCCGCCCGGATGAAGAACGGCATGAACGTCAACTTCGTACCAGATTCCTTCTCGAATCGTTCCTTGCTCTTCGCACGAAGCGCCACCACAGCCGAGACGTTCGCTTCTTCGACCGAGTAAACGTGGGGCGACGTTCGCTTCGAGAGGACCATGTGCTCAGCAATCCTCTGACGCATGGCCGACATGGGCTGGACTTCGTACTGGCCAAAGTAGATTTTTTCGCGGGGCACGCCCAGTTCGCGCGCAGCCGATGGCACAGGGGCTGGCGCGCTGGGAGCGGCACTCGGGCCGGCACCGCCTTCGACTGCGCCCAGGATGTCGCGCTTGCTGATGCGGCCTCCTGCGCCTGTGCCGGATACTTGCCGAAGATCGATCTGGTTTTCGCGCGCGATTCGACGCACCAACGGTGAGCTCCGAATCTTGTCTCCGTTCCCGCCCGTACGCGGCGCCTCTGCGGGCGGAACGGCCTTGGGTGGCGGCGGAGCAGTGCCGGCGGGTTTGGTCGCCTCTGTCTTGACTGCAGTGGGCACCGGAGCAGCAACTGCTTTCGCGGCCTCTGGTTTGGCGGGCGCGGCCGGCGCCGTAACGGTTGCGGCGGTGCCGGCTGCGTCAATCACAGCTACGACCGTTTGAATCGGCACCGTCTGCCCTTCGGTGACCTTGATTTCTTTCAAGACACCCGCGGCAGGCGCAGGGATTTCGGCATCAACCTTGTCGGTTGAAATCTCAAACAGTGGCTCATCGCGTTCGATTTTATCGCCGGGCTTCTTCAGCCACTTTGTGATGGTGCCTTCAAAAATGCTCTCCCCCATTTGGGGCATGATGACATCGACAGCCATATGGCTTCTCCTGGGGACAGAAAGCTTACGCGGCGCTCAAACATTCTTCATGCCACACGCCCGGAATGCCTTCGAGCGTGTAAATTTCATCGCCGCCGTGAAAGAATTCGACACGCGTTACATTGGCAACGCGGCCGGCGTAGTCGATCTGCTCGGGTTCAAGCTCATTGTGATATTGCCCTTCCTCGAGAAAACTTTCGAGAAAGGCGCGGTCGGCGATACGAACCTGCGATCCAACCTCAAACTCGGCTACGTTAAGACCCCTCGTCTTTCCCAAGGCTCACGCCTCCATTTCCTGGCTAGTATTTTGCCAATTCCCGTGCGGCGGCGGCAACTTTTTCGACGCTAGGGAGGAACTCTGCCTCGAGCGGCGGCGAATACGGAACGGGCGTATCGAGCCCAGTGACACGAGCAATGGGTCCGTCCAGGTCATCGAAGCCGCCCTCGCACACAATCGCCGCAATCTCCCCGGCCAATCCGCCCGTGCGAGTGTCTTCGTGGACGACGAGCAGTTTGCTCGTCTTTTTCAGGGAGCTCAGAATTGTTTCGCGGTCCAGTGGCAGTAGTGTTCGCAAGTCGATTACTTCTGCTTCGATGCCTTCCTTCCTCAATACGTCGGCGGCTTCCAGCACCGTGTGTGCTGCGGCTGCGTAGCTCACAATTGTCAGATGGCAGCCCTCGCGTCGCACGACCGCTTTACCGATCGGCACCGTGTAATCGTCACGCGGAATATCTTCTTTGATGCGCCGGTAGAGAAACTTGTGTTCGAAAAAAAGCACCGGATTGTTGTCGCGGATCGCCGACTTAAGAAGACCTTTCGCATCATAGGCCGTCGATGGATAGACCACCTTCAGCCCAGGCGTATGCACGAAATACATCTCCGGATTCGCGGAATGAAATGGTCCGCCGTGCACTCCGCCTCCCGAAGGCCCGCGTAGCACCAGCGGCACCGGCGCTCCCCAGCGGTAGTGCGATTTGGCAACGAAGTTTGTCACCTGATTGAAGCAACAGGCGATGAAATCGATGAATTGCATTTCGACGACTGGGCGCAAGCCGAGATAGCTCATACCGCAGGCTGCGCCGACGATGGCCGTTTCGCTGATGGGCGTATCGATGACGCGCTCGGGGCCGAATTTTTCAAGCAACCCCTCGGTGACTTTGAATGCACCTCCATAGACGCCAATATCCTCGCCAAGGGTCACAACGGCTGGGTCGCGCTCCATCTCCTCAAAGAGCGCTTCGCGGATCGCTTCGAGCATGGTCATCTCGGGCATCGTCAGCGTCTCCGCCGCTTGTGACGTGGGGGCCGGGCTGGCTGCTTCTCTTGCCTCTCTCGCTCAAACGCCCTGTCCTTGGGTCCGCGGCCGAATGGGACGCGCAGAGGCTGTTGGTGTTCCACGGCGACTCCGTCGGAGGGAGGTGCGAAAGGTTTTGTTGAAGCCTTCGCCCCAGAAGAAGCCAACGACATCGCCACTTCGGCTTCCGGCCCGAGACCGCCGAAGTCAGCAATCTTCCAGACCGGCTCGACGCTTGCAGCGGGTGGCATAACTTCCTTCTTTGGCCGTCTCCATTCCGCCTCGATCGTGTGGCAGCCTTCGCAATAAACCCCCTGTTTGGCCTGCTCGGACAGCGGCATGGGAGACTCCTCGGCGAACTTCTGATCCTCATTGAGTTCGTGCTCGATGCGGGAGTCGATTTCCGACTTCTTCTTCCCGTCCCACAACTTGTGCTCGGTCAAATAGGCTTCATAACGAGCCACCGGGTCGCGGGCTTTCCAATACTCCACCATCGCCTTCGGAACATATTCAGCCGGGTCGTGTTGCGCATGACCTCTCATGCGCATGGTTTTCACTTCCATCAGCACCGGCCCCCGTCCGACCCGGCAATCATTCACCGCTTTCTTACTGGTCTCGTACACAGCGACGACGTCGTTGCCATCGACGATCCTGCCCGCAATACCGTACGCCTTGGCTCGATCCGCCAGGTCCCTCAGCGGAACCTGCTTCGCCACGGGAGTCGAATAAGCCCACTGGTTGTTCTCCAGCACCAGGACGAACGGCGCGCGCTGCACGGCCGCAAGGTTCAAGCCCTCGTGAAACGCGCCAGTCGAGCTGCCGCCGTCACCGATCCACGTCATCGCAACAATGTTGTGGCCCAGATAACGGCCAGCCATGGCCACACCGGTCATCACGGGAATCAGGTCGCCGAGCATGGAGATGGGTGAGACGATGTGGCGAACCTTCAGATCCCCGAAATGGCTCGTGCCGTCTTTGCCGTGCGTGGGCGAGGTGTACTTCCCCATGTGCTGCGTGAAGATATCTCGCGGCTTGACACCCTTCACCAGCAGCGAGCCGATATTGCGAATCATCGGCGCGAGCCAGTCGCGCGGCTCAAGCGCGTAAGCCGTCCCGATCGAAACGGCTTCCTGCCCGAGGCTTGAATACACGCCGCCAACGATTTTGTTTTGTCGGAACAGCCGGACCAGCCGCTCTTCGAGCTGCCGATTGAGCTGCATGAAATAGTAGAGCTCAAGGTACTGTTCAGGAGTAAGGCTCAGGTTCATGGGTCCTTAGGCCGCCACCCCAGCCACTGCTGCTGGCAGATAAGCGATCGGCCGTCACAACTATCGTATCGACGTGAGCGCGCCAGGAGCCGTTTCCTGCTGTGAGCGGACGTATTCGGCCAACTGCGCCGGTGCGATGGGTTGTAGGTGACGATTGAAAATAATCGAGAAATGAAACGCGAGTCGCGCGCGCACTTCGCTGAGTGAAACCGAGCATCCCAGCACTCTCTCGAGCGAGGTAACGCCCTTCCCAACGATGCCGCAGGGAACAATCAAATCGAAGTACTGCAAATCCGTCGAGACATTGTAGGCAATTCCGTGCGAAGTCACCCAGCGGCTCAGATGTACTCCGAGCGCACCGATCTTTTCTTCGCCGGCGTGCCCTGGAACCCACACGCCATGTTGGCCGGGCACACGCTTGGTTAGGACACCGAAATCTTCGCTCGTGCGGATCATCACCTCCTCGAGCTGATCCACATACCAGCGAACGTCACGGCGATGCCCGGTGAGATCGACAATCGGATATCCAACGATCTGGCCTGGACCATGATACGTAACGTCGCCGCCACGATCGGAGGGGTAGACTTCGACATGCATTTGCTCCAGGGTGCGATGCGAGGCACGTATATGCTGGGCGTGACCGTTCCGACCCAGGGTGATGAGGGAGGGATGCTCGCAGAATAACAGAATGTCCGGAATCGCTTGATCCTTGCGCGCTTCAACCAGCTGTCGCTGCAATTCACACGCAGGACCATATCGAATCAGGCCGAGGTCGATCACCCAAGCGCTTGTATCGTCGTGGCTCAACGGGTTCTCGAAGCGCCGCATTTTCGCGCGGCGACCTTCGCATTAGAAGTTAATCGTAAGACCGCGCACCGCGTTGAAAGCATCGCCCATAGCCTCCCATACCGTTGGATGCGCATGGATGGTAGCCGCCATATCATCGAGCGTGGCCTCCAGTCCAAGCGCGGCCACTGGCTCGGAGATAATTTCCGTCGCCAGCGGACCAATGGCATGGACGCCGAGTATCTCGCCGTATTTCGCCTCGGCAACCACCTTGATGAAGCCTTCGTGCTGGCCCAGAATCGTGGCCTTGCTGTTGCCTAAGAAGGGAAACTTCCCCGTTTTCACCTCGAAACCGGCCTCACGGGCTTGCTGTTCTGTCAAACCGATCGAACCGATCTGTGGCTCGCAGTACGTCGCGGCAGGGCATCGTCGCTTGTCAAACGGCTGAACGTCTTTTCCGGCCATACGGCCCACTGCGATGATACCCTCCATCGAGGCTGCATGAGCGAGCTGCGGCAGCGAGGCGACGATGTCACCGATCGCATACAGGCGCGGCTCGCCGGTCTCCAGATACGCGTTCACGTGTACATAGCCGCGCTCCAGCTGAACCTTCGTCCTTTCAAGCCCGAGGTCTTCCGTCAACGGCCGGCGCCCGACGCCGATCAGAACACGTTCGGCCGTGATCGATTGGGGTTTCCCGCCCTTGTCCTTGAAGCTGACCGTTGCGCCCTTCTGATCCTTTTTCACGGATTCGACCTTGGCGCCCGTTTCGATGCGAATCCCCTTTTTCTTGAAAGACTTCTCGAGCTCCGCCGATATTTCTTCATCTTCCAGCGGAACGATGCGCGGAAGCATCTCGAGAATCGTCACCTCACTTCCAAACGTGCGAAAGATCGACGCAAACTCGACGCCGACGGCACCCGCTCCCACGATGACCAGCGACTTGGGGACGGAATTCAACTGCAGAATCTCTCGGTTCGTCAGAATCGTAGCCCCGTCGATTTCGACTCCCGGCAGCGAGCGCGCCTCAGAGCCCGTTGCGATCATCGTGTAGGTCGTCTCGACCTCCGTGGTCTTGCCGTCTTTTTCCACAGAGACGCGCCCCGGTCCCGAGATGCGTCCCCAACCCGTCATCGAATCCACCTTGTTCTTCCTAAAAAGCGCACCGATGCCGCCTGCGTGCTTGTTGACGATTTTCTGCTTACGCGCCAGCATCGCGGGCCAGTTCACTTTCACGTCCTTCACTTCGAAGCCGAACTCTTCTGCTCGCTTGAAATTGTCGTAAATGTCCGCGTGATGCAGAAGCACCTTTGTAGGGATGCAGCCGACGTGCAGGCACGTTCCGCCGAGAAAAGGATCCTTTTCGACAACCGCGGTCTTCAGACCCCATTGGCTGGCTCGAATCGCGGCGACGTACCCGCCCGGTCCGCTGCCAATGATCACGAGATCATATTTGGCCAAGCCTATCCTCCCGGTTGTATCTCATTGACATTGAGCCGATGTGGCACTGGGGGTGGATACAAAGCGGCTCCGTCATGTTCGCAGAGTTGGCAGTTTAGCAGTCGCTGGCACGCCGTCGCAACTCAGGAACGCACAACTCGCTCTGACAGAATGCAGCTTTCGCATGCCAGTTTGGGTAGAAGTGGGGATAGGATGCAGGGCGCAAATCAGGAGGGTGGGGATCGACCGTAACTCACACGGCAGCGAGCGGCGCCTAAGCGTCGAAGAACAGGGTTCGCCGCTTTACGAACGCTGGATGCGTCATCTCCTTCTGGGTCCCCATGGGATTCGGTCGCCCTGGCGAGTGATGGCCGCGATCGCCCTATTCAAAGCGTTTACCTTCGTGCTGAGCACAGTGCTGGTCAGCAGCCCAAGCGTCTCTGCATGGCTTCGATCTGCGCCTTTAGGAGGGCTCTTGACTCCCGGACTACTGTTGTTGGGGGAGGGCACTCGGACGGCTGCGGCGCTGCTTGTTGGTCTTGCCATGGCCAGGCTCGAGGATCGTACGTTCTCCGACTATCGGATTCCGTGGAGTGAAACGCTCGGAAAGCGACTTTGGCAGGGAGTGCCGCTGGGCCTCGGGATGCTGGCTCTGTTGATGTCCTCCCTTCACCTGTTTCGAGTCGTGTCGTTCGTCTATCAAGGCCTCGAGCTTTCAACTGTCCTTCGGAACGGTGCT
>Ga0187769_10001688_pt1 | contig 12659 bp, 9 predicted proteins | sample 0116_SJ02_MP02_1_FD_133140 | JGI IMG/M metagenome (GOLD analysis project Ga0187769, IMG submission 133140) | Tropical peat soil microbial communities from peatlands in Department of Meta, Colombia - 0116_SJ02_MP02_10_MG | ecosystem: Environmental > Terrestrial > Soil > Wetlands > Peat | place... | reverse complement strand
CGGCGGAGGCAGTCGGTGCGTGCACAGCCATCCCTCGCATGCGCTCGGGACAAGAGAGTGGCCTGCCCGCCGCGGCGGGCAGGCCTCGCCGCAGGCGGGCTGTGCCACGTCGAACTGACCCACCACTGGTGCTTGGCTGAGACGGCGTCCGGGCCTACAATTCGCTCGGCAGGAAGATGCTTCGGCCTGCGCGGCGCCGCCGCGTGGCGCGTGTTGCGGTGGCCGATTTCATTTCTTTTCCAAGGTGAACAACGATGCCTGAGACCGTAGTGGACGCCAGTCTTTTTAATAATGTCGAGCGATACAACCACTTCATGGAAGTGGTTCGCAGCCGGATGACCAACCGCGCGTTCGCGCCGTTCGAGGTCCCCCGCGAGCACTTTGGGATGATCCTCGAAGCGGCGCGGCATGCCCCTTCCGGCGCGAATTGCCAGCCGTGGCATTACATCGTGGTGACCGATCCCGCCACCAAGCAAACCATCGGGCAAACGTTCGTGGACGAGCAGCAAAATCGCGCCCGCTTGCACATGGGATTCCCCACGCCGAATTACAATGGCGTGAAGACCGCGCCGGGATTGATCGTCATCGTTGCCGATTTCCGTTTCATCCGGGCGTTTCCGGTGTTGAATGACGGCTCGGAGCTCGACCGACTCTATCAGCAGAATGCGGAGAGGATTTTGCTGCAGTCGGTAGCGGCGTCCACCATGTCGGCGCACCTGGCGGCCGCGGCGCTCGGGTATGCCGTCTGGTGGATCACGGCCATCGGGCAGGAAGACATCCAGCGAAAGCTGAAACCCCTTCTCGGCGTGCCGGAGGAGCTGGCGGTGATTGACGTGATGTGTTTCGGCCCGCCGCTCAAGCCTTCCTACAAGCGTTGGAAGAAGCCGCTCGAGCAGATCATGAATTGGGAGCGGTTCAACCCGGCGAATTTCATGACCGTCGCGCAGATTGACGAGTGGGTGAAAAACATGCGGCACAGGGTGATGTATCGCGACGAAAGCAAGATTGACTGACCGGCGAGGAAGAACAGAGGGGTTAGGGTGTAGGGGGTAGGGTGTAGGGCGAGACTTCGGCGCGCAGCAGAAATGGGTGGAACCCCGGGCCGAGTATTGCGTTCGGGTGTGTGCGGTTGTATGTTTCCGGTCGGATGGGGGAAAAGCCGTCGCGACGCCGGGAAAGGAGCCTACTTATGAGCAATAATTTCACCACGGACAAGAAAGCGGAGGCGGGCAAGAAAGGACAGCCGCCGCGCCGGGCGTTTCTCAACGGAGTAGCTGCCGCTACAGCCGCGGGCGCGCTCCTGAAGCCGCAGCAACTCTTTGGCGATACCGCGATTCCTTCCATTCGGATTCCGAAGGCCGTGACCGATTCGCTGGCCGCGCCGCCGCGCCGCGCGGACTTCTCGGGCCGGGGCATGACCGGAGCGCAGGTGTTCGCCAACCTTTGCAAGGATGAGGATCTGGGCGCGCTATTTTGCGCGGCGGGGAACTACTACATCATCAACGAAATCGCGCAGGTGGGAATTCCAAGCTACGGAGGCCGGACGGAAGGCGGGATGTGCGCGGCAGCGGACGGGTTCACGCGCGCGACGGGCGAGGTGGCGGCGTGCTCGGGCACAGAGGGACCCGGATTCGCGCACATGATGATGAACATCGCCACGGCGCACTTTGCGCACAGTCCGGTGCTGGTGCTGGCGAGCAATCAATCCATTCAGCAGGAGGATAACTGGAAGCGGATCCAGTTCATGTACCAGCAGCCGACCACCGAGGGCCTGAAAAAATTCGGCAAGCGCATCACGGCGCCAAACCGCGTCTATGAGTACGGCGCGTATGCCTTCCGCAACCTGAAATCGGGCGTGCCGGACGTCGTGCACCTGGATTTTCCCATCGAGGTGGCCACGGAGCGCTTTCAGGATCCGTCCAAGCTCGGGTCGTTCTACAGCAAGGAGCGGTACCGCAGCGAATCGCGGGCTTGTCCCGGCTCGAAGGAACTCCAGCAAGCGATGGACATGATAAGCAAGGCCGAGCGGCCCGTGCTCATCGCGGGACAGGGAATTTTCGCGCGCCAGGCCTGCGACGCGCTCCTGCAGGCCGCCGAGAAGCATGAGATGGTGGTGGTCGGGTCGGGACCCGTGCGCGGGCATTTTCCGGATAATCACCGGCTGTCGGGGAGTTTTTCGAATGGCGCGCTGATGAGCGCGGACCTGGTGATTTTCGTCGGCCAATACCACATGCCGTCGCCGGAGGAATGGACGTTACCGCCGGGAGTGAAAACCATCCGCGTGCATCCGGTGCAGGAGGATTTAGGAAGAAACTGGCCGGTGGATTTGGGAATCGTCAGCGATGAAAAGGTGTTCATGGAGGCGCTGGCGAATGGCCTGCCCGCAAAGAAGCGGGATCGCTGGGCCGAGGAGGTCGCAGCCGACCGGCAGAAAAGGGAGCAAGCGAATCTGGAGCTCTACGGGCAGTTTCTGAAGTACACCCGCGACACGAATACGCTCCATCCGTTTGTGCTGCTCAAAGAGGTTCACGATTTCCTGTACACGGGCGACATTGACCCCAAACAGACGGTCACGGGATGGGGCGGCAACATGATCGGTTTCTGCGCTATGCGCTGGTTGCGCGCCAACCGGCCTGCGCAGGAGATTCCCGTGGTCTACCAGTTTGGGCCGATGGGCCCGGACCTGGCGATGATGCTGGGCGCGGGCGTCGCAGTGCAAAGAGGAGTCGGGCCGCAGGCGGCGTACAAGGGCGCGCCGATCGTTGTGGTGACCGGGGATGCGGGCATGGGCTTCAGCCTGCTGGAATTGGATACCTTCGCCAAGTACAAGGTGCCGGTGATCTGCATCGTGTACAACAACGACTCGTGGGGAACGTTCCCGTTTGCGTTGAGCATGGACACGCCGCGGGCCTTGCACATGTACCTGTTCCAGGAGAGCATCCGATACGACAAGATGGCCGAGGAACTTGGCGCGCGCGGAGAGTACGTGCGCACGCCCGAAGAGCTGCGCGCGTCTTTGCGGCGCAGCTACGACGCGGCGGCCAAGCAGGGTTATTCGACGCTGATCAATTGCCAGGGCATGAAGGAATTCAACGTGGACAAGCTCTATCCTCCGGGCTTGAGTTTCGCGCCGGAGCCTGGAGTTGGCGCTGTAAGCCACTGATTGTTCGGCCTTTTCGACGACGGGCTGCGAGTCCGCAGGATTTCCTACGCGACGAGTACTTTGTGGCGTGGGGGGCGCAAGAGCAACTGCAGATCCCTCGCCGCCGTCCTAAAAGACGGGCCGGGTTCGGGATGACACGAAGAAAAGTGTGCTTCGCGCGAACTTGCGACTCGGGACACTAGGGCGCGAGTGGCGGTCGTGGTTTTCTTTCCGGAGTGAAAGCGCTTGGCTGCAAAGAAGGCACAGCCGTCGCTGTTGGCGGTCCGCACTCTCATGGAAGACTACGCCAAACGCGGGGTCCTCCGCGGATTCACCAGCCGGCGCGTCCGCAACGGCGTCATGGCCTTTCGGATGATCTGGCATCGGGACCGGGTGTTCGACCTCATCGTGGACACTCACAGGAAGACCATACGGATACCGGTGGTCTTGCCCGCTGTGCCGGCGCGCTCGGCTCTGTACAAAGATTTCCAGGCGTTCGTCGCATCGCGGCACGCGGCGGATTTGCCGGATCACCGGCGGATCGAAAGGTCCAAGGTGCGCGTGAGCTGCGCGAACCTGCGCGGCAGCGCGTCGCTGACGATGGCCGTGCGGGACGAGGATTACGAATATGCGTTGCAGCGGCTCATCCACCTGGTCCACGAGATTTTCTTGATTTTTCTCCCCGGCGGGCCCTATCGCGATTACATGGTCGAGCAGCTAGGCGCGCCGGCGGAAATCGGGTGACGAGGGCCAAGCTGGCGGAGGTCGGGGCTGACATGAAGCAGAGTTGAATGGCGGGCGCCAGGGGACCGTGTTAGAGATTTTGTCCACGAGTTTTTGTCAGTTTTGCCGCAGACTGATGTCGCTGTACGGTTGGGCATGTAACGGGTTTCGGGGGGCTTGGGTACTTGTCCGGTTATCCGACTAATCAGGCATGCTCGGCATTCGGGATGACGGCAATTTATCGCCACCACATTCCATAGTTCCGCCGTCACCAAGGAGCAAGAAACTAGACAAGCCAGGAACGATTTCAGTACACTCCCGGTCAGAAACGGCATCCTCCGGTTTCCCCTGGTTCCCATGTTCCGCTCGTGGCCCGAGACCCTGAAAGGAGACCTCGCATGCCCATGTCGAAGAAGTTCGCTGCGGAGTTCATCGGCACGTTTTGGCTGGTCTTTGGTGGCTGCGGAGCGGCGGTATTGGACGCTGCGTTTCCCCAGCTCGGCATCGGCTTCGTAGGCGTGGCCCTCGCATTCGGCCTGACAGTAATGACGATGGTTTATGCCATTGGCCACATCTCGGGCGCTCACCTGAATCCGGCGGTTTCCGTGGGGCTCGTCTGCGGCAAGCGATTCCCGGCTGCCGAGCTCGTCCCCTATGTCATCGCTCAGGTCTTGGGAGGGCTGCTCGCAGGCGCCGTCTTATATGTCATCGCCAGCGGAAAGGCAGGCTTTCAACTGGCCGGAGGATTCGCCTCGAATGGCTACGGCGACCACTCGCCCGGAGGCTACTCGCTCCTCGCTTGCCTCGTGGCCGAAGTCGTACTCACATTCATGTTCGTCCTGATCATCCACGGAGCAACCGATCGGCGCGCCCCCGCGGGCTTTGCCGGGGTGGCGATCGGTCTGGCACTAACGCTGATTCACCTCATCTCGATTCCTGTCACCAACACCTCCGTGAATCCGGCGCGCAGCACGGGGCCCGCTGTGTTTGTAGGAGGCTGGGCCGTCCATCAATTGTGGCTCTTCTGGGTGGCCCCCATTGTCGGGGGAGCCTTAGCCGGGCTGGTCTATTCCGGCCTCTTCGCGGAAAGCAAGTCTTAAATCAGCTGGCCTGCTCAAAAGTCACTTCAATCAACGTGCTCGGTTTGCACGGGGTACGAGGAGCAACCTGTCCGGTTAGGCGACTTACCAGGAATTGACCGCGTGGTCCGTCGCTAACTTCCGGTTTGCTGACGACTCACCTAGCAAAACAAACCCACTCAATGAGTGTAGTTGGGATTTTATCGTCAATTGAGACGATTCAGTTACGTTCAGTCGAAGGTCAAATTGTAGGGCAGCCCCCGCCAGCGTAGAATCCCACATGACCAAACGGAGGTAACATGGCGATCCGCGCTCAAGTTGCGTGGCTCCTTCTCCTGACCGCCGCGTTGACTGCTCAGGTCGCGCCGGTCCCAAACGCGAACAAAACCCAATCGTCCGGTCAGACCCTGATCGGGGGTGGGTGGGGCGTCGATCACATAGGTATCGGAGTTCGTGACCTCACTCAGGCCAGGCACGACTACGAACATCTTGGTTTCAAGGTCAGCGTCGGGGGCCACTTTCCCGGAGGCCTTTCCAATTGCACAGTCAGTCTCCCCCAAAACGGTTATCTGGAACTGCTCTCGGTCACCGGAGGCGCGCCCGCCGCACAGGGCGATGCGGCCGAGATCGCTGACTTCGTGAAGAAACACGAAGGCGCGATGTTCCTTGGCATCGACGTCTCATCTGCTAAGGCTGCGGCGGACTACCTGAGGGCCCACAACTTCGATGTAAAGGGTCCCGACCCGGGCAGCATCATGAAGGAAGGCGAGACCACACCGCCTCCCCCAATGTGGTATGACGTGAGCACTGCTGACAAGCCAGCAGCCAACAAAGAGGGATTCACTATACCGATTTTCTTGGTCGAATACCTTTCCACCGGTTGGAAGGACAAGGCCCGCGCGGAGGGGCGGTTGGATCATCCCAACACGGCTATGAGCATTCGTGCGGGATGGTTTGCCGTGCGCGACACACAAACCCAATTGCGCACGCTTCGCGATGCTGGCTTTGAAGTCGGTGAATCCCGCGAGACGAAGTTTCTCAGCGCCCACGGTCGGGAAGTGAAAGCTGGAGCCGGAGCGCTTTTGCTACTGGAGTCAAGCAACAAGGACGGTCTGCTTACAAAGTATCTATCCGACCACGACGAAGGGATCATCGGCCTCAGCATCGAAGTGGCCGATCTGAGCAAGGCCCGCCAATTGGCTGAGGGCGGGACAGGAAGAAAGCTGGAAACCTACAAAGGCCTCTATGGCACGAGCTTTCTATTACCCCCGGAAGTTACACATGGAGTGTGGCTGGAGATGTTCCAGTCAGGCGAACAATCAAAATGAAGTCATTCAAGACACCCTTGACTCTTGCTCACATCCGATTACACGCATTGTGAGCACTGGACGTACGACGGGCAACCCGGAAGTAATCCTGAAGTCCTGATTAACGGGATAACCGTCCATGTGGGTACTAGGAGCAACCCTTCCGGTAAGCCGACTTACCAGGAGTTATGGCAATACGTTGCCACAATACTACCGAGTTGGGCGTCAATCGCTAGCAGGCTCCCGTGGAACTCCAAATTCACCCCGGATGGTCCCAGCTCAGATCCGGGTGAAAATCGCATAGGACTGGCCAACCGAGTTATAGGAGAATCTTTGGGATGTCTCTGTTCGATTTGCTTTTGGGCAGACCTCTGGCTTCGGACGAAGCGCGCGCGGAGTGCATCGGCTCCGCGGCGGGGATACCCATCTTTGGACTCGATGCGTTGAGTTCCGCCGCCTATGGTCCCGAAGCCGCGCTGACCTTGCTGATTCCCCTGGGTGCGATGGGCACGGCATACATGATTCCCATCAGCGCCAGCATCATCGTACTGCTGGCCATTGTTTATTTTTCTTATCGGCAGACGATCCACGCATATCCCGGCGGCGGAGGGTCGTACACGGTGGCCCGGCTCAATCTGGGCGTCTCCGCGGGTCTGCTGGCGGCAGCCGCGCTGATGATCGATTACGTGCTGGTTGTGGCGGTGGGCATCTCCGCTGGAGTAGGAGCGCTTGTTTCCGCCGTGCCGGTCCTGCAGCCGCATACTTTGGCGCTTTGCCTGGGAATCCTGGTGCTCATCACGCTGGTGAATCTCCGCGGAGTGCGCGAGACGGGCCTGGTCATTATGGTGCCCACGTATTTGTTTGTGGCGAGCCTGCTGACGGCAATTGCGATCGGCATTTTCAAGGCGATTGCATCGGGCGGGCATCCGCTTCCCATCGAGGCCCTTCCCAGAGTCACCGCCGCTGCGGTGGCGCCAGGGGCGTGGCTCATCCTGCAAGCGTTCGCCAACGGGTGCACGGCGATGACGGGCGTAGAAGCGGTGAGCAACGGCGTAAAGGCCTTCCGAGAACCCGTCGTGCCGACGGCGCGGCGCACGTTGACGATCATCATCGTGCTCCTAATGGCTTTGCTTGCGGGTATCGCTTATCTGGTGCGCGCGTACGGTATCGAAGCCACTGATCCAGGCCAGCCCGGCTATCAGAGCGTGCTTTCGATGATGCTGGCCGCGGTCACCGGCAGAGGACTCTTCTACTACGTTTCGATCGGTTCGATCCTGGTGGTGCTGGCGCTCTCCGCCAACACGGCGTTTGCCGACTTTCCACGACTATGCCGCGCCATTGCGCAGAACAATTATCTGCCGCATTCCTTTGCAACTCGTGGCCGAAGACTCGTGTATTCGCAGGGCATCCTGGTTCTTGCGGTACTCTCCGGGTTTTTGCTGATCTTGTTTGGTGGCGTGACCGACCGTTTGATTCCTCTCTTCGCCATCGGGGCGTTTCTTGCTTTCACACTCTCGCAAGCTGGCATGGTGGGACACTGGCGGCGCGTCGGCGGCGAGGGCGCGACGCGGAGCATCATTGTCAACGGTCTGGGCGCTGTGGCTACAGGGATCACGACGCTCATTGTTCTCATAGCGAAATTTGCGCAAGGCGCTTGGATCACGATGCTGCTGATCCCCGGAATACTGGTGGCGATGGGTTTCGTGCGGCGGCATTATCATTCCGTCGCCTTGGAAGTTTGGAGCGCGACGCCACTGGAACTGAACGACTTGACGCCGCCCTTGGTGATCGTGCCGATCCAGAGCTGGAGCCATATCGCCAAGAAAGCGCTACGCTTCTCTCTCAAGATCTCTCCGGACGTTCGCGCTGTGCACGTGGACTGCGGGGAGGGATCGGTGGTTTTTCGTGAGGAGTGGTCGCGTTACGTCGAAGAGCCGACGCACCGAGCCGGAGTGGCTACGCCGCAATTGGTCGTTTTGCCCTCGCCCTATCGTTTGATCTTGGCGCCGATCGTGGATTACGTTCTGGAAGCGGAGCGCACTTGTACTGGCCAGCAGATCGCAGTCGTGATTCCGGAACTGGTGCAACGTCGTTGGTATCACTACCTCTTGCACAACAAGCGGGCATCGGTCCTGAAGGCGCTCCTACTGGTAAGAGGCAACCAGCGAATCGTGGTGATTAATGTTCCGTGGTACCTCACATCTTGAGAGCGGCGCACGCTTCAGGGAGCGTCTAAACGGGTGCGATGCGCCGGAAACTTAAACTGGAAGAGCTTGCGTAGAAACGCCTCAGCGGGCAGACCAGAAGTCCACGGCAATGAAGAGGCCTGGCGCGATCGCATTAAATTGAAAGCTATTTCCGCCCGGTCGCGCTAAACTAGGGACCTCGGACAGCGTCCGCAGGCTTGGGGGTGCTATGAACCGTCTTCCTCGGAGTACGCCGTGGGTTTTGTTTGCCCTTGCAACTGCCCTCTGCGTAGGAGTCTGTTACCAGCGCCTGATCCCCATCATACCGACGGTCAGCGCCGCAGTTGCGGGCGCGCAGACCCAGGCACCGCCGGACCAGGGCCAGGACCCCGCCGCAGTCAACGTGGCACCCAGCGGGCCATCCTACACAACTGAAGCTCCGCCACCGCCTAGCCAGTCTTCCGCTGCGGGCCAGCCTCCCGATCAATCAGCTTACGCTGAGCAGCCCACAGAAACAGCAACCCAGCCTCCTCCGCCGCTGCCCAACTACGTTCAGCCACCGCCGCCCGTCGACGGCTACCTCTGGACTCCCGGCTATTGGGCCTGGGGCCCGGCTGGCTATTACTGGGTGCCCGGCGCGTGGGTTGAACCACCCTTTCTGGGCGCGCTCTGGACGCCTGGCTTTTGGGGGTTCTACGGCGGCCGCTATCTCTTCTATCCCGGCCACTGGGGCCTGCACATCGGCTTCTACGGCGGCATCAACTGCGGCTTTGGCTACATCGGGTTCGGCTACGAGGGAGGCTATTGGAATTCGGGCCGCTTCTTCTACAACAGCGTCTACAACCACGTGAACACACGCATCGTACACAACGTGTACATCTATAACGCCGGCAACCGGGCCAGAAGCGTCTCCCGCACCAGCTTCAATGGCGGATCGCGCGGCGTTCAGGTTCGGCCTCGGCCGTCTGAAGTTGCCGCTTCGCGCGAGCCAACTGCTCCGCGCATGAGCACGCAGGTGCAGCACGCGCAGAGCTACTCCACGGCTCGCGGACAGCTTGCGGCACAGAATCACGGGAAGCCTGCCACGCCAGCCGTCAGCCGACCGCTTGCAGCCGACCGCAACGTGAGGCCTACGAGTCGTGGCGAGCAGCAAGAGAATCGTCGGTAAGGCCGCGCCACTCGCGAGTATTCGCTAAAAGGCTTCCGCTCTTTCTGAGACATTCGGCAATGGTGTGTGGGACCGCCTGCCTTCGCGCTCCGGGGCACGCAGGGCGAATTTTCAGTGGTCCCGGTGCTTTCTGTACCGCCCGGCATCGCACTTTGCGATAAAGTGCGATTGTGTTTGAAAAATAATCAAAAAACACGGGACCAAGCCGTGCGAGCCGGATCCTTCCGGCCCACCCGCGCAAAATCTTCACTCGGAAGCCGTGTGCCCAATCTTGTGCCCACCCCACTGTCTTCGACAATTAACCCCCATTTAACACTCCTCGCTGCGTAACGGTGGTAGGGTCCCTCCGAATTCTCCGTCGCGGAGGTGCGCCGTGAGTAGAATCTTTGCGAATCACGCCTGCAAGATTCCTTTTCGACTTCGCTGGCTCCTGACCCTCCCTCTTTTCCTACTCATCTCCACGGCTGCCCTCGCTCAGGACTCTGTCGTGACCCTTACACTTCCTCCTACGCGTGTCCCGATTACCGGCCCGTCCCCCGTTACGGAAAGTTTTATCGTTTCGGCTCCGCTGGTTCCCGCTGCCATAACGAGCGTCACACCCCCGCCGGTCGCGGTATTGATTCTCCTGCCCGGCGGCAACGGGGACATTCACCTTACGCCGGCGGGCGCGGGGGGTACGTTGGACATCAATTCCAATAACTTTCTCACTCGCAGCCGCTGGTTGTTCGCGGGGCACGATTTTTACGTCCTTACGCTGGACGCTGCCTCCGACTACCTCCTCACCACGGACGTCCTAACGGGTCACCAGGGCGATGCGGATCATGTCAGCGACGTCGAAGCAGTGATCCAGTATGCGCGCACGACGTACCCGGGATTGCCGGTGTGGCTCGTGGGAACGAGCCGCGGCACGGCCGGCGCGTTCGTGGCCGCTTCGGCAGGTCCCCCCGTGGGACCCGACGGCCTTGTTTTCAGCTCCGCCATCAATGATGTCACGAGCCCGCCCGATCCAGATTCACTTCTCTCCGCGTCTCTTTCGAGCATTACCGTTCCGGTGCTGCTTGTGAATGACGCCGGAAATACTTGCACGAACACTTTGCCCTCGGGCGACTCCGGTGTGAAAAAAGCCCTGACGGGCGCGCCCGTCGTAGATATCATCAACATTCCTGCAGGTGGACTTTTGCCCTTGACGGACAACTGCCACGCTCTTTCGGACCACGGCTATTTCGGGCGTGAGCGCATTGCCGTGCAAAAAATTTCGAACTGGATCATCGCCCACTAGAGTTTGGAAACGAGCGCTGCCTTGGAGGTGGCGGAACGACCTTCCAACCACCGGCCTGCGGGCCGGTTCCGGCCCCTGCAACTCTTGCATCTCGCGGGAATCTGCGGCTCTTCGCATACACAAAGCGCTCCCCCGATATGGCCGCCACGAACAGAATCATCCAGCCCGATACTTCACTAAGAATGCCTGATCAGTCGCGCTGCTTGGGACTCTGGTGGTGTCGTTCTTTCTATCACTCAGCGGGTAGGTTGTACTGACGCGTCGGGATTCGATCGGAACCCGACCCAACGGGCCTCCGATTGGCGCTCAAAGTCCTGATTAGCGCGCTAACCGGACAGGTTAGATTGGTCGCAACTGTTCGAGTCGGGGGTGAGACCTAGTTCGAAACAGGAATAAAAAGTAGCTTCGGAAGGCGTTGAGAACCGGTCGCAAGAAGAAGTGGCGCGCCCGGAGGGACTTGAACCCCCGACCCCATGCTCCGGAGGCATGTGCTCTATCCACTGAGCTACGGGCGCGCGGTTGACAACGAGAAGGCCGCTCGAAAACAGCCTGTGCAGACTGAATTTTACCCTCCTCGGCGCATGGTAGCAAAGTAATCTCCGCACGGCTGATGCCTGCGCGGCTTCCCGCAGCGTGTTGACAAAGTTTCCGCAGGCGTCCGTCCGAGCGAAGCCTGCCCGAGGCGGGCGGGCGAGGAATCCGCTGGTGCGAATGGTCCAAAAAAACAGCAGATTCCTCGTCGTCCGCCGCGGCGGACTCCTCGGAATGGCAATGCTCGGGGTTTTCCTATGAGCCGTGAGAGGTGGCGGGGCGATGGTATAATCCGCGCTTCCCGATGAACGATTCGGTCATGCACTGGGTGGAAACTGCCGAGACGCGCGGGCTGCGCGTGGCGGTCATTGTCGTCATTGCCTTCATTCTGGTGCGCATTCTGAAGGCCCTGACCTCGCGGCTGGTACAAATCTCGAAAGTGCACACGCGCGTAGCGCAGATGCGCGAGCAGCAAACGCGCACGGTGGCCGGGCTGCTCCATAGCGTCGGCACGTCCATCATCGTCGCCGTAGCGATTCTGACGGCGCTGCCGGAGTTTGGATTCAACGTAACACCGGTGGCGGCAGCGGCAGCGGTCGCCAGCCTGGCCTTCGGCTTCGGCGCGCAAACGCTGGTGAAGGACCTGATCAACGGCTTCTTCATCGTTTTCGAGGACCAATACGTGGTGGGCGACCTGATCAACGTGAACGGCGAGACGGGGCGCGTCGAGTACCTGACACTGCGCCGCACCGTGCTGCGAAACGTTCAGGGCGCGATGGTGACGATTCCCAACTCTCTGGTCGGACAAGTGTCCAATTTGAACCGCGACTGGTCGCAGGCGTTTGTAGATGTGACCGTGCCGTCGGACCAGCTGGTAGCGCCGGCCCTGGCGGCGCTGGAGAGAATTACCGCTGATTTTCGCGCCGATGCTGATTGGTCTGCCGCGCTGGTGGATGGTCCGCGGGTGCTGGGTGTCGAGTCGCTTTCCCTTGACGGCATCGTCCTTCGGCTGCAGGTGCGGACGGCGCTGGGTCGCAAGGACGAGGTGGCGCGGGAAATTCGGCGGCGGATCAAGCTGGGATTCGAGGAGGCGAAGATTCCGTTGAGCACCACGCATAAGGTGGAATGGCCAGGCGGGGCGCCGCCCCAGGCGTAATTAGGATTTCACGGCGATTTTGCGGAACGGCTTTTGGTGATTGACGCTTTACGTTGACACCTTACAAGGAGGAAGTGATGGGAGAAGT
>Ga0187769_10001687_pt1 | contig 12659 bp, 13 predicted proteins | sample 0116_SJ02_MP02_1_FD_133140 | JGI IMG/M metagenome (GOLD analysis project Ga0187769, IMG submission 133140) | Tropical peat soil microbial communities from peatlands in Department of Meta, Colombia - 0116_SJ02_MP02_10_MG | ecosystem: Environmental > Terrestrial > Soil > Wetlands > Peat | place... | reverse complement strand
GGGGCGCTCATGTTCGACCCGATTCTCGACTACTCCCGGTTTTCCCAGACGCTCGCCGTTTTGGTCGCGTTCCTCGATTCCCCGGACCGCGCCCACTCGGTCGAGCGTGAGGTCGAGACCCTCATTCCCCAGGCGATGCGCAGCTGGGGTCCCGTGCCGACGGACCCGGCGGAATGGACCAGCAACGTGGAGTTCCTTGTGGCGGCGCGCACCGCGGGAGAGCTCGATGCCCTGACCGCTCGCGTGGCCCACGTTCCCGGCGTGGATCAAGCGCTGCTCTGGCACCCTCGGTTGACCCTGTCCGTTCCGGATTGGCTCAATGAGCGGATCGACAACTTGCTGAAGGCGATTCCGCCGGGCGGCTAGCCGGTTCCCATCGACCGCTTCCTCAACATTCGCGGGTTGAGGACCGGGATTGCCTCTCGACCATCCCATTCATAAAGAACGGACCCGGCACCGTTGCGCAATGGCCGGCGTCGACCTCAGCATATGGATCCCGATTGCCGGGACCTGGGTGCTCGTGATCGGCACGCTCGCCTTCGCGTACTGGCAGCTTCGACAGAATCAGCGCCTACATTCCACCTCGACGTTGCTCGACCTTCGGGAACGGTACTTCAGCCATCGGTTGCGCATCGCCCGCAAGAGCCTCAGCACGTGGCTCCTCCATCCCGAAGGAGAGGAACCGGACACCTGGGAGGTCGCCCTGTTCTTCGAACTCCTGGGGTCCCTCACGCGAACGGGAGTACTCGAACGACGACTGGTCCGGAACGCCTTCGGGACCTGGATTACCGGGTATTACACCCTGATCACACAGCCCGAGAACCGGTTCGAGCGGTGGCGGGCGGAGAGCAACGACCCGCTCATCTTCGCCGATTTCGAGTGGCTCGCGAAGCAAGTAATCGAGTACGAACGCCGACTAGCCCCCGCCCCCGACTTCGACAAATCCGTCCTCGAAGAGGCTCGCTATGTTCTCGAGGGCGAGTCGCGACTCAACGTCGCAACGTAGCCGATCCCGACCTGGAGCTTCCGGTCGGCCGCACTCGACGGTGATTCGCTGCCACGCAACCCCCGACGTTGTCAGGGTAACGGGGGGAAGGGCCTTCGCCGCGGAGAGCTTGAAAGCGTCATCATCCCCGGCAGGTTCGCCGGAATCGATGCCCGCAGCTCCTTCGGATGCCACCCTCGAGCTCGCGGCCGAACGACAGTTTCCGGTCCCTGTCGATCGCGTTTGGGGACAATGCACGTCGAAACGGGGACTCGAGAGCTGGTGGAGCCCCGAGGACCTTCGCACGACGGTGCAACGGTTCGACGCCCGGACCGGGGGCGAGGTGGTCATGTCAATGCGGTACGTACCCGCGATGCTCGGACCCAAGAGCCGGGACGCCTTGCTCGCCGCAGGGATTCCCCTCTCCTTCTTCCTCCGAGGCAGGATCCGTGAGCTGGAGAGACACCGACGCTTGGTCTTCGAACTGACCCTGACCCTGGACCGGGCGGGGGCCGGCATTACGACCGTCACCCAGCTCGATTTCGAACCGGTCGGGTCGAACACCCGAGTGAAGCTCGTCGTCGCGGGGAAGAACGACCCCCACTGGGTGACGCTCGGTCGGGCGAACCTAGAAGGGCAGCTCGATCGACTCGGCCGTTCACTGAGTACGACGGTCGAGCCGGCTTAGCGACCCATAGGCCGGATCGGCGACGCGCCGGGACTCGAGCTCCGTCAGGACGCCGGCCAGGCAGGCCATCTCCGGACCTCGCTCGAACGGTTCGTCTACGATGCGATCGTGAATCCCGAACTCGACCCCGTGCGATCTCGCGAGGAACGTCTTCCAGAGTTCGACCGGCCATCCGTCGCCCAGACAGACCCCTCCCGGGCCCGTGGTGGTCACGTCGACGCGGTCGACCCGGTAGAGAATGCAACGGATTCCCTCGCCCGGCGGCTCCTCGGGTCCCTCCGGTCGCACTCGGACCCGGGGAGTGCTCAGGTTCGCGGTGAAACGATGGTGTCTGGCGGACCATGCCCCGAAATAGCGCTCCAACGGTGGCTCACGTTCGGCGGACAACGTGGCGAGTCGAGCGCGATAACACCGACAGAATTCATCTCTCGGCCGAAGGAGCCCCGTCCGACTCATCCGAGCCCCGTGGGCTACGATGAGCTCGAGATCGCTCGGCGGGGACCGCGTCTCCATTGGACCGGGGAACGCGTGCGGCGACTAAACCCGTCGCAAGATCCCCGGAAGTTTGGGGGGCACCCACGACCTTGGTCTTCGGGCGGCTCGCCCTCTATGGCTCCGACAGCCGCCGACGGAAGAACTCGTACTTGGGGAGCGCGCTCCTCATCGACTGCTCGATGTCGAAGGAACTATGACCCTCGTCCGAGAACTCGAGATACTCGAAGTCCACTCCCTCCTTCCGGCCCAACTGAAGAAGGGCGTCGCGGAAGACTCGGGCGTGCAGGATCGGACAACGCGGGTCGTTGAGGCCGTGAATGATCAGGAGAGGGGCACGCATCTGGTCCGCGAAGTTCACCGGGCTCCGGTCGGCCCAGAGCGTCGAGTTCTCGACCGGGTCCCCCATCAGCATCCGGTCGTAGTGCTGAAGCGCGGGCAGCTGGACCTCGTAGCCCCTCAGCCAGTCCGTGACCCCCGCCTCGGCACATCCGGCGGCCCAGACCTCGGGTTGCTTCGTCATCGCGATGTAGGTCATGTAACCGCCGTAGCTGATCCCGGTGATGCCGATCCTCCGGGGGTCCACGCCGGGAAGCGTGGCGAGAAACCGCGCGGCCGCTCCCACATCTTGGAGGTCGCCGCCTCCGAGGTCGCGGTCGATCAGGTCGCGGAAGTGCGCGCCGTAGCCCGTGCTTCCTCGGATGTTCGGTAGCAGGAGCACGAACCCTCGGGACGCCAGGAACTGAGTCGTAGCGTCGAATTCGTCGGACCACTGCCACTGAGGCCCTCCGTGGACACAGACAATCGCGGGTCGCTTCGGGGTCCGGTCCGAGCCCGGTGGGACGAACAGGAGGGCCTCGATCTCACGACCGTCGAAGGTGGGATAGCGCACAATGGACGCGGGAACGAAGGACCGGGGGGAGAGCGGGCCGAGCGGCGGGGTCCACAAGGTCTCGCACCGGCCGGTCTCGAAATCCCACCGGACGATCTCGAAAGGGCGGTCGGAAGCGGTCGGGATCGCCACCACCGACCGGTTGTCGGAGGCGAAGCCGGCCTCTCCCCGAAACGTCATGTTGAAGGGGGACACCGTGACCGTTCCGGACTCGAGGTCGTGAACGACCGCCGAGCCGCGAACCCCCGCGGTTCTCAGGGTCAGTAGCTTTCGACCGTCGAAGGTGAACTCGAGCGGTATCTCGTCGTACGGCCCCTCCGGTAGCCAGCGAACCTCTCGCGTCTTCACCTCCAGGAGGCCGGCCCGGATGCGGTCGAAGCCGTCCGAGCAGAACGCCACGGCCTTCCCGTCCGGGCTCCAAGCGGTCGGTTGGTCCTGCGACCCGGGTTTCGTGGAGTAGAGCATCTCGTGCCGGGAGCCGTCGGCACTCGCCACGTAGACGCAGAGCTCCTTGGGGTCGGAACTGTCGCTGGACGCATACGTGATCCGGCTCCCGTCGGGGCTGTAGGCATTCCGAAGGTACCACGGGGAGACCGGCTGGGCATGGTGCGTCAAACGCTCCGGCGCGCCTCCCCCGGACCAAGGGATTCGCCACAGGTCGAACTGACGCTGCTCTCCCTCCGCTCCTCGGTCCGAGGCGAGGAGGAGCCAGCGGCCGTCCGGGCTGGACTCCCAAGCATACTTCTGGGCGGTCCGGTCCTTCGTCAGCTGCTCAACCGCCCGGGACCGGAGGTCGACCCGAAACAGGTCCTCGAGCTCGTCTCCGTCCTGATCCCGGCCGAAGACGATCTTCGAGTCGTCCCGGGCCCAGACGATGGGAGACCCCGGGGAACGCGAAAGGTCCCCGTGCGTCAGTGGCACCGGACGCGGGTCGGCGAACGCGAAGCTGTAGAGTTCGAACCTCCCGGTCGGGTTCGTGCAAACGGCGATGCGGTCCCGACGGTTCGAGATCCGGGACCAGAGTATCAGGGGAATCGAGAGTAACGCACGGAGCTCGTCCGTGGCCGACTCGGGAGGGGGCATGGGTCCGCTCCATGTCCTTCGCCGTCATAGTCTCTGTCCCGGGGACGGAGGCGAACCGGGCCCCCGAGAAACGGCACGCCCTCGGCACTCGGGAACCCCGAACGGATCGGGATGAGTACCGCATCGAGTCCGTGGATTCAACGTGAGGCCGCAGGGAGACCGCTAAACCCTTGAGGCCGATACGAGAGTCTCGACGGAAGGCGTTTCCATGAGCACGGGCCTAACCCCGGGGGACCTCGCCGGCGCTCCATCGACCTGGCGGACCCCGACGGAAGCGAGCGACTACCGGACCACGCCCGACTACGCGGAGACGGTCGCGTTCCTCGAACGGATCGCCGCGTCCCGTCCCGACATGGTGCGAATCGAGAGCTTCGGGAAAACCGGCGAGCGGCGGGACCTCAAGGTCGTGGTCGTATCGAAGTACGGGGTCTTCGACCCGGAGACCGTCCATTCCTCCGGTAAGGTCGTCCTCCTGGTCCAGAACGCGATTCACGCGGGAGAGACCGACGGGAAGGACGCCTCCCTGGCGCTGCTCCGGGACCTCGTGGTAGGCCGGAAGGCCCCCGAGCTGCTGGATCGGGTGGTCCTCGTCGTCATCCCCGTCTACAATATCGACGGCCACGAGCGCCGATCGGCTCACAACCGGATCAACCAGAACGGTCCCACGGTCGGAGGCTGGCGGGCGAACGGGACGAACCTCAACCTGAACCGCGACTACCTGAAGGCCGATACCCCCGAGACCCGGGCCTTCCTCCGCATGTTCCACCGGTGGCTGCCGGACTTCTTCATCGACAACCACGTGACCGATGGAAGCGACTTCCAGTACGACGTCACGTTCATGCTGGACGCGACGCCCGACGTGTTCCCCGCGACCGCGGAGTGGATCCACGGCACGGTAACGCCGGGCATCGTGCAACACGTGAACGCCTCCGGCCACGCGGCGTTCCCCGGACAGATTTTCCTGCGAGACGACACGGACCCTTCCCAGGGCCTCGTGGCGTTCGAGAACCCGCCCCGATTCTCGACCGGGCAGATGATCCTCGAGAACCGACCGGGCCTCCTGGTCGAGATGCACATGCTCAAGGATTATCGGACCCGCGTCACGGGGAACTACCTCGTCCTCGAGGCCGTTCTCGAGCGCCTGAACCGGGACGCGGACCGCCTGATCCAGTGGAACCGCGAGGCCGACCTGGCGGCTGCTCGACTCGGATCCTCGAGCGCCCACGATACCCCCTTTCCTCTGGTCGTCACGGGGAATGGAGAAACCACCCCGGTCGAGTTTCGCGGCTACGCGTTCACGCGTTTCTTGAGCGAGGTCTCCGGCACGATGGCGATCCGGTACCGCCCGGAGCCGTGGAACGTCACCCTGGCAATGGAGACGGGGGCCAAGGTGGCGCTCTCCGTCACGCCTCCCCGGGGATACATCATCCCTCCTCAATGGACGCAGGTGGTCGACGTCTTGGAAGCGCACGGAGTCAAGCTTCGACACACGACGTCCCCCTGGTCCGGCAAGGTCGAGCGGTACCGGTGCTCGGGGATGCAGCGGCCGAGCCAGCCGTTCGAGGGACGGTACCCGATCCTCCGGTCGAGCGCCGTTGAGAGAGATTTCGGGCACTTCGGTTCTTGCACCCTCGTCACGGAGACGGTGACCTACCCTCCGGGGTCCGTCGTCGTGCCGCTCGACCAGAGGCTCTCGAAGGTCGTCATCCACTGGCTCGAACCCGAGGCGCCCGATTCCGCTCTCCGCTGGGGATTCTTCGACCCGATCTTCGAACAGAAGGAATCGGGCGAGGCGTACGTGCTCGAACAGATGGCCCGAGACGAGTTGGCCCGGGACCCGACTCTCCGCTCCGAGTTCGAGCGACGGGTCCAGACCGAGCCCGCGTTCGCGGGCAGCCCGTCGGCCCGTCTCGGCTTCTTCTACGAACGGTCGCCCTGGGGTCGGGCCAACCGGGTGGGGGAGTACCCCGTGGGCCGACTCCTGTCGCTGGAGGGGCTGCCGCTCGCCTGATCGAGACCCCTTCGAGAGGTACGCGACCGTCAACTTTTTCCGGAACTTCTTGAAGGAATTTCGGGTTCCTTCGTCGTACCGCCGATAGCTTCCAGCAATCGTGTGCCGCTCGAGGTCGATCCTGTCGAGGGAAACAAGCAGCGAGAGCGCCGGAGCCGCTGTCGGATTGGCGGTCCCCGCCGCGTCGACCGTCCTTCGGTCGGGGTACGGGCTCTGGGTCCGACCATTGTGCTTCCGACGGCGTTCCGAACGCGGGAGGGTTCCGGCGGCGACCGGGTGTTTCCGGGGCGCGTCCCGCCCGGGTCCGGGTCGTCGCTCTTCAGATCGAGGAGACCGGGGAGAACGAGATGATGCGGGCGATCCGACCCTTCCGGTCGAGCTGGCAGACGTCGATCCCCCTCAGGGGAGGGCGCTTGCCTCCGAACTCCGTGGTCCAGGAGACCATGACCCAGCCGTGATGTTCCCCCAGTACCCGCCCGCGGCAGTGCAATTTCGGGAACGCTTTCCGGACCTCGGCGATCGACTCAATCTGGGCGACAACACCCGAGTGCTCCCCGTACGGACTCGTCACGCGGGGCCGTGCCGACGACGTGGCTATGACGAGGCGACGACGCTTCGCCGGGTCGGCGACATTCCACGATTCGAGGTGATCCCGGACGAGTCTCCGGGTCTTTGTGCGCACCGCCACCATGGGTCCGTACCTCAGAACGCGAACTCGGTCGGTCGGATTAAGGTAAGTGTGACCCTCGGCCGGGCGGGGGCCCGGACCCGCGCGACAGGGTAAAGAATCCCGCGGAGGTTCGTGCCCTTTGTGAAGTACGATTATCCGGACGTCACGGAAGTCGCCCTCGACCGGGACACCCGCAAGCTCGTGGTCGTCACGGGAGGCAAGAAGGTGATCGTCGATGGCGTGGACCGACTGTACGTCAACTCGCGAGCTTGGTCGGAGGCGACGGGAACGGTCCAGCTCGACCACGGGCGGGTCTCCGTGAACGGAAACATCGCGGCGGCCGAGGACTGAACTTCACGACCCCGGACGGCCTGGAACGAGGACCGAGGATGCCGCTCGAATTGGACCGGACGAAGACCGCGCTCGTTGTCATCGACCTTCAGAAGGGCATCGTCGGCTCGGGGAGGACGTTTGCACCGCACCCGAGCGAGACGGTGGTGCGCAATGCCGCTCGACTCGCCGAGGCGTTCCGCAAGCACGGGCTGCCCGTCTTCCTCGTCCACGTCGTAGCGGCTCCCCCGGAGCGCCTCAACGTCGTCGCCGACGACCCGGGATGGCGCCCCAGCGGTCCACCGGCCCCCGACGCGGCGGAGTTCGTGCCCGAGCTCGCTCCCCGGGCCGGCGACATTCCGATCGCGAAGAAGCAGTGGGGAGCGTTCTACGGCACCGAGCTCGAGCTCCAGCTTCGGCGAAGGGGTATGACGACCCTCGTCCTCTGCGGCATCTCCACGAATTACGGCGTGGAGAGCACCGCCCGGTTCGCCTACGAATACGGGTTCCAGCAGGTGTTCGCGGAGGACGCGATGAGTTCCGGGTCCGCGGAGATGCATCACGCCACGGTCCACTTCGTCCTCAAGCGAATCGGCCGCGTGCGGACGACGGACGAGATCCTCGAAGCTCTGGGATAGGCCCTCCTTCGCTGAGCCTTCGAGTGGGAGCCGCTCCACCGAACTCTTCGTAGAGGTCCGAAGTCGGTCCGGCGGCGTTAAAGGGGGTAGGCGTCCTCGGCCAGCCATGGCCAAGACCCCCCCGATCGAGCAGACCTTCTACTACGCCGTGCCCCCAGACCGGGTGTACTCCGCTCTCACGGAACCCGAACAGCTCGCCCGATGGTTCGTCGAGAAGGCCGAGGTCGTCCCGAAGAAGGGCGGTGCCTTCCGGCTCTCTTGGGCGGGCGGCTACTCGATGCGGGGCCAGGTGAAGGACGTCGAGCCCGCGAAGAAGCTCCGGCTCGCGTGGGTGGACCGGTTCGAGGGCGGGAAGGTCTTCGAGACCGAGGCGCGATTCGTCTTCCAGAAGAAGGGAAGGGGAACGCTGCTCACGCTCACCCATCGAGGTTTCAAGTCGGGCAAGAAGTGGGTGGCGCTCTACGGGGGAATCCAGTCGGGCTGGGCGTATTACCTCACAAACCTCCGGTCGGTCCTCGAGCACGGCATCGACTTGCGTTCCGACCGGGACGCGCTTGGCTGACGCGACCGGTCTGTTCGGCAGGGCTGGCCGCGTCAAGAGTGGACGTGGAGCCACCGGGCCGTCTGCGCCTCCGCCCGCCGGTGGCTCCGGTGGCCGTTCGCGAACCACTTATGCGACGTCCGGCAATCCGAGCACGACCCGCCGTCTTCGGTCGCAAAGGACTCCTGGAGACACTCTCGGCAGAGCGGCTTACGACACGCGCGGCATTGCACCCACGCCCGGAAGTCGAGGAGACGTCGGGAGCATTCGCTGCAGATGCCACCGCGGGTCGCCGCACGAGAGTTCGTAAGGTTTTGGCTGCGGCCGGCGGCCTTCCTACCCTCCAAGTCGCTGTCCTTCAACCGCGGGAGGATGGGGTTGATGGACGCGAGATAGGCGGGGTGGTCCAGAGAGTCCATGTCGAAGAGCTCACCCGTCCGACCCGAAACCAGCGGACTCGCCAGCCCGGCGAACCCTCGCGGCGTGATCGCTTCCTGGGGTGAAAGGGTGGGGGACGCACGGGCCGGCGAAATCGAAATGTCGGCCCTTGTGGCGCCGGAGGAACCGGGGAGCGCTGCAATGTCCCGATCCCGGTCCGCGTAGGGCACGTAGGCTCCGGCCCGGGACGGAGAGTAGGCGGTCTCCGACACCGGTCCCACGAGCGTGGCCCCCAGGGAGACGCTCGGCGGGGACGCCCAACGTTTCCAGAGCTCGTCCTCGATGTGAGCGAGCTCGGCCAGGGAGGCGCGCCCGATTCCGCTGTGCGGACGCAGGTGGGACGCCGGATGGGCGGCCCTACGAGATTCCGGGACCGGCGGTCGGGTTGAGGCTTCTGGCGGAGAGAACGCGGGCGACGGCGTCGCGTCCAATCTCTCCGTTTTCGGGGACCGGGGCATGCACAGGTAGGAGGCTGACGAGCCCACCAGCGAGGACGCGCCGGCGGCGAGGAGGGCAATCGGCAAAATCGGGGAGATCTCACTCCCTATTCCCGCGACGGCTAACCCGCCGAGCGCGAGCGAAGCGGCACCGGCCGCCGGCAAGACGTAGAGGTGGGTGTGGTGCGCAACCCTTTCCCACCCCGGGGCCGGGGGCTCGGAATCCGCCATCGACGCTCCGCGCGACGCTTTCGCCGGCGAAAGCTCGAAAACGACGGGGATTAACCTATCGAATTACTGGAAACCGTCACGGCTCGTCTACGGAAATTACGGTGGGCGAGCGGGTCCCTACCGCCAACAGACCGGGCCCGACTACGCAGGGTCGAGGGTGAGGTAGAGCCGCTTGTTCTTCGCACCTTTGTTCTCGATGCGCTCGAGCCTCGCCACCCCCACCTCGGCGGTGTTGGAGACATGAGTTCCGCCGTCCGCCTGCACGTCGAACCCTTCGATGTCGATGAGGCGCACGACCGCCACATCGGGCATCAGCTCCTGCGCGACGCGGACGAGGGTCGGGTCCTTTTCGGCCACCGCGCGGGGAATCGACCGAACCGTCACGGGCCGGCGTTCCCGAACGACCGTGTTGACTCCCTCGATCAGGCTTTCGGCGAGCGCGCGGTCGAAGCCGGGAATCGAGAAATCCATCCGGGCCCGCTCGGCGGTGATCTGGTTGCCCGTGATGCCGCTCCCGATCCGACGGTAGACAACGCCGCTCAGGATGTGGAGGGCGGTGTGGTAGCGCATGTGGGCGAAGCGGCGGGGCCAATCGACCTCGCCGGTCACGGGCTGCCCGGGCGCGAGCGGGGGCGATTCTGCGAGCTGGTGCACGATCCCTTCCGGCGACTTGCGCACTTCGCTCACCTCGATCGCGCCTCCGTCCGGGAGGGTCAACGTTCCCCGGTCGGCTGGCTGCCCTCCCCCGGTCGGATAGAACGCGGTCCGGTCGAGACGGACTCCCTCGGGCGAGACCGCCACTATGGTGGCCTCGAAGCGCCGGAGGTACGCGTCCGACAGGTAGAGCGCCTCCTCGAGCGCCATTCCCAGACCTCCTTCCTCCCTCGAGGACGGTTCTCTCAGTCCTGGATCCGGTGGACCTTGTACTCGATCGTTTCGGGTTTGTCGAGGCGGTGGTCGACCCTCAGCACGATCGCCACGCGCTTAGCCCCCATGCGAAGAAGGGCGGCATGAGCCTTCTTCACGGCACGGAAGATGTCGTCGAGGGACGCGGCTTCGACGGCCGTCGACATCGCCCCCGGCACGAGCCGTAAACCGGGGACGCTCGCCATCGCCTTCGAAGCCGCGCGCACGTACTCGCCGAGACTCGTGCCGGCTCCGATCGGGTAGATGGAGACGTCTCCGATGACCCGGGGTTTCGCTCGTGCGGTCCGCGGCATGCTCGGCCGAGCCGAGCGCCCTATTAATCGAGTGACTCGCGCGTTCTCCCGGTGGCGGATCGAGCCGGGGCTATAGGCCCGCCGACAGCAGGGCGTTCATCGCCTGAGTGAGCGTGTGTTCCGGATTCTGCGAGGAGTCGACCCGGATCCATCGGGGCGGCTGGAACATCTGTTCGAAGGTCGTCTTGACGCGTTGCAGGTACGTCTCGTCGTCCGTCGCGTCGGACTGACCGCTTTCGGCCATGCGGCGGATCGCGGTGGCGATCGGAACGTCGAGGTAGAGGATGAGGTCCGGCTCGATCGAAAGCGCCTGCTCGATCCGCTCGAGCTCGCGGAACTGGTCGAGGGAGAGCGCGGGGGAAAGGTAGGCGAGGGCCGAGTAGTACGAGCGGTCCTGGATCACCACGTCGCCCTGCAGCAGCGCGGACTCGACCTCGGGCCGAAGCATCGCCCGGTCGACGGAGAAGCAAAGGGCCGCCGCGAACGGGTCGGTCTTCGCAAGACGCGCATACTCGCTCCGCAGGAACTTGTCGGTCGGCGATCGGAAGCTCGATACCGAGTGACCCCGCCGCAACAGCGGCGGGACGAGCCGCGCGGCGAGCTCGGTCTTGCCGGTGCCGTCGATCCCGTCGATGACGACGTAGGTCCCACGGCTTCCCATCGAGCCCCTCCGAATCCTCTGAGCTGGGTCGCTCCGTGTTGACGGGTCTTCCGGAGTGGAGGATAGGAAGGTCTCCTCCATCATAAACCCCGCAGAATTCGTCAAAGGACGAAGTTGGCGAATCGCACCTTCCTTTCGGGGCTGGGCCCCGTAGAGACCGTTTCATAAAGCGCCGAGTCCATCGCCGCGTCCAGGGTCGGGTCGCGACCTCTCCTTCATGACTCTCCGGGAACGGTACGACGTGGTCATCGTCGGCGCCGGAGCGATGGGCCTCGCGTCGGCGTATCACTTGGTTCGCGACCACCCGGACCTGTCGATGCTCGTCGTGGACGCTCGCTCCGGGCCGGGCGAAGGGTCGATGGGCGCGAGCAACGGAATGGTGCGCGACGTCTTCAGCGCCGAGGATAACCACCTCCTCGCCCGGACCACGATCGCGAGCTACCGCAAGCTGATGGAGGAGCACGAAGAGCTCCGGTCGCCGGTTCCGCTGCTCGACCTGTACGGTTACCTCTGGCTGCTTCCGGAGCATCCCTTGGAGGAATACCGGTCGATCGCACGACGGAACATGTCCATCGACGCCGAGCCGGTGCCCCTCGACGACCTGCGGTCGTGCCCGGGATTGAACGTCACGCCGGAGCGTTGGTACGAGGGCGATCAGGCTCCTCCTCCCGAGCCCCTCGCGGGGGGCCTTTTCGGCCGCAACTGCGGCGCGGTGGCCCCGGAGCTGCTCGCGAAGTTCTATTGTGACGAAGCCCGACGGCTCGGAGTCGAATTCGCTTTCGACACCTGCGTGCAGCGCCTCTCGTTCGAAGGACGAGAGGAGATCCTTCTCCACGAGACATCGAAGCGGCCGTTCTCCTTCCAGGAACAGATGAAGGGGCGACTGCGCATCTCGCAGGTCAGCTTCGGAGACGGACGGTCGGTCCGGACCGACCGCGTGATCGTCGCGGCGGGGGCGTGGGCGGACCGGATCCTTCACCCCCTCGGGGTCGCGACGGCGTGCAGCCCGAGGGTCCAGCTTCTGTTCTCCGTCTCAGGACCCGTGATCGAGGAACTGCTCCAGTGGACCCCTCCCGTGCGTCCGGTCGACAGCGACCATGGCCGCGCCCGTTTCCCGTTCGTCATCCTGCCCACCGGGGCGGTCCTCAAGCCGATCTTCCCGCAGCGCCAGATCTGGGTCGGCTACACGGACACGGTCGCCCATCCGATCGGGACCCGCGAGGACCCGGGCCGGGACGGTCGCCTCGACTTCAACATGGCCCGGATAGGCGAGCGGGACGCCTTCGCAACCGATGCCCTTCCCCTCGTGACGCCGTACTTCCCGAAGTTCGAGACCACGGGG
>Ga0187769_10001685_pt1 | contig 12661 bp, 11 predicted proteins | sample 0116_SJ02_MP02_1_FD_133140 | JGI IMG/M metagenome (GOLD analysis project Ga0187769, IMG submission 133140) | Tropical peat soil microbial communities from peatlands in Department of Meta, Colombia - 0116_SJ02_MP02_10_MG | ecosystem: Environmental > Terrestrial > Soil > Wetlands > Peat | place... | reverse complement strand
CCTTGGCACCGTAAGCAGTGCCGCTCCTGAACCCTAAGGTGCTAAGCCGGTTTCCCGCGCAGGGCTGTCCAAACGGTTACCTAAGAGAGTTGCACATCCGGGGCGCCCAAAGCACAATGAAACCGGACTAATAACCAATGGAAAGGCAGTTTCACCTCCCATGTCCTCTTCTCCCTTAGCCTTTGTCCCCAAGAGGATTGTCGCCCGCGTTCTGCTCGCCGGACTTGATGAGCCCAGCAGCGCGGTGCTGCGCGATTGTTTTAAGCACTTCGGCATCCAGACCATCAGCAGTACCGGCGACGCTGAGAAGCGATTGCAGAAGGAAAAGTTCGAAGCCTGCGTGGTAAACCTGGGCGGACCGGACGCAGAACGCGTGCTAAGCGCCGCGCGCAGCTCCGCATCCAACTCGCGCATCGTTATCTACGGCATTTCACGTGATACGCAGGAAGCGCTGCGCTTCTCCAAATTAGGCATCAACGCCGTGATCGATCATCCGATAGATCGCCAGTCGGCCCTGAAAGTAGTGCGCTCGACCCACCTGTTGGTTGTGCATGAACTGCGACGCTACGTGCGCCTGCCCGTTGTGACCGAGATCAAGGTGGAACATCCGCAGGGCAATTTCGAGTGCAATAGCGTCGAGATCAGCGCCGGAGGCATGTCGATGAAAACCGACGTGCGCCTGACCAAAGAGACGCCGGTGGAAGTTACCTTCAGCCTGCCGCCTAAGGGCAACGTCGTGGTATCGCGCGCCACCGTGTGCTGGAAGCGCGAAGCCGCGGACATGATCGGCATCCGCTTCGACGCCACTGACGAGCGTCGCCTCGAAGTCAAACGCTGGATCGACAGCTATCTGGAGATCGGGTAGACGGCTTCCCCGGATGTCGCTTCCATTTTGATCGCCCGCCACAAAGGCTGCGATCAGACCTCACTTCCGCGCAACGCGCGAAAAGGCCTGTTACCGGCAACAAGCTTGTTCCACTCATCGTGGAGTTCCCTTGACAAGTCTAGAATCTAAATGATATACATTATAGTACATTAATTACATATAGATAAGTTCTTGCGGTTCAAGATTGTGCCCCTAAGTCCTCTCGTTTCATAGATCACGCTTGAGATCTACCCGTAAGTTCTTTGATTTCAATGACCACATCCCCCGGGGGGTATATACCCGCTCGACTCATCACACAAAGGACGCGATCGAGCAGCGCCAGGAAGAAGCTTGGCAGAACGCTACTTTCCCAGCAGTTCTTCCATCTCTTTTTCCCCGATCACCTTCACCCCCAGCTCGCGGGCCTTATCGAGCTTGGAGCCGGGATCGGCGCCGGCGACCACGTAGTCGGTCTTCTTGCTGACGGAGCCGGAGACGCGCCCGCCGGCATCCTCGATCATCTTCTTGGCTTCCTCGCGTGAGTAGCGTGCCAGCGTCCCTGTCAGCACAAAAGTCTGGCCGGCGAGCTTGGTCCCACGCTCTTTCTTCTTACCTTTGAATGTGAGGCCCAACTCTTCCAGGTCAGCAACCAGCTTGCGATTGCGAGGTTCTTCGAAGAATTCGCGGATGCTCTCGGCGATCCGCGGCCCCACTTCCTCCACTTCTTCCAAACTGGCGATGCTGGCGGTTTCGTCCTTCAACGTGGCTGCTTCGATCAGACCGTCCATGGAGCCAAAGTGCTCGGCCAGAAACTGCGCCGTGCGCTCGCCGACGAAGCGGATGCCCAGACCATAGATCACGCGCTCGAGGGGCAGCTGCTTCGAGGCTTCGATTTCGTCGAGCACGTTCTGCGCCGACTTGTCGCCCATACGCTCCAGATCCATGAGCTGGGGTTTGGTCAGGCGATAGATGTCAGCCACGTTTTTCACCAGCCCGCGGTCGCAGAGCTGGTTGACCAGCGCGTCGCCCAGGCCGCCGATGTTCATCACCGAGCGGGAGGCGAAGTGCAGGATGGATTCGCGGAGCTTGGCCGGGCAGTTGGCGTTCACGCAGCGATGGTCGGCCTCGCCTTCGATGCGCACTACGTGTCCCCCGCACTCCGGGCAGCGCTCCGGCATGCGGAAATGGCGCGTGCCGCGAGGATGATTTTTGTACTCGACCACCGCTACCACCTTGGGGATCACGTCGCCGCCGCGCTCGACCGTCACCCAGTCGCCGATGCACACGCCGAGGCGCTCGATCTCGTCCATGTTGTGGAGGGTGGCGCGGCTGACGGTGGTGCCGCCGATGGGCACGGGCTTCAGGTGCGCGACGGGCGTCAGTTTACCGGTGCGCCCTACCTGCACCTGGATGTCCTCGATCTGGGTGACGCCCGAGCGCGCCGCGTATTTGTAGGCGATGGCCCAGCGTGGCGCTTTGCCCGTGAAGCCCAGTTCGCGCCACAGCCGCGTCTCGTTCACTTTGATGACCACGCCGTCGATCTCGTATCCCAAACTGTCGCGTTTCTCTTCCCAGGACGTGATGAAGCGCCAGACATCATCGATGTTCCTGGCCAGCCGCCAGTTGGGATTCACTTTGAATCCCGCCGTGCCCAGGGCTCCGAGCGCCTCGGACTGGCGGTCGAGGTACGTGCGGCCGTCCACCAGCAGGAAGTAGGCGTAGAAGTCGAGACGCCGCTGCGCAGTAATGTTGGGATCAAGGACGCGCACTGCCCCCGCGCCGGCATTGCGCGGGTTGGCAAACTTCGCCAGGCCTTGGCGCTCGCGTTCCTCGTTCATGCGCTCGAAGGCCTTGAGGGGCATCACCACTTCGCCGCGCACTTCGAATTGCTGCGGCAGGCCGGCTTTTTTCAACGCGGCCGCCGACACAGAGAGCGGGACGGAGCGGATGGTCTTCACGTTGGGCGTGACGTCTTCGCCCACCGATCCATCACCGCGGGTTATGCCGAGGACGATTTTAGGTCTTCCGTGTAGGTCACCCGTGTAGCGCAGGGCCATGGAGAGGCCGTCGAGCTTGAGCTCGCAGACGTATTCGATCTCGCGGCCGGAGAGTTCGCGCACTCGGCGCTCCCAGTCGCGCAGCTCCTGTTCGTTGTAGGTGTTATCGAGCGAGAGCATAGGACTGGAGTGTGCAACCTTGACGAAGCCTTCCCGCGGCTTGCCGCCGACGCGCTGGGTCGGGGAATCCGGGGTCACAAGATCGGGGTGCTCGGCCTCTAGCTGCTTGAGTTGCTGCATCAGCCGGTCGAACTCGGCGTCGGAGATCTCCGGCTGATCGAGTCCGTAGTAGAGATATTCGTGATGGCGGATCTTCTCGCGCAGCGCCTCAATCTTGCGAGCAACGTCCTGGCCGGCGGACATGGGCGAGATTATAGACGGCGCGCGCAGGGTACATTTCCTGGTGCCTCGGAGTTGACTGCGATTGTGGTTCGTCTATAGTTCTCGGCACCCCTCAATCGGCCTCGCAGGTTCGGTAAAGATTTTTCCAAGGAGACGACATGAAAAAGGCAGCGATCTGGCTGGCTATGTTGACATCTGTTATGGCGCTGGCCCAGGACAAGGCCAACTCCAGCGGAGCCAAGCCGGGAGACAAGAAAGCAGGCAGTGGGGCAGGCCAGAACATGTTCATGGTCAAGCCCTCGCCGGAGATGGAGAAGCTGAGCAAGATGCTGGTGGGCACGTGGAGCACGACGGAGAAGATGGAGCCGGCTCCCTGGGCCCCGAAGGGCGCAACCGGCAAAGGTACAGCAGTATTCAAGAAAGGACCGGGTGGACTGTCTCTGGTGCAGGATTACAAGTCCACCGGCTCCATGGGAAGCTTCACCGGCCACGGCGTCATGTGGTGGGACCCGCAGGCCGGCGGTTTCAAGGGAATCTGGTGCGACTCCGGGACTCCTACCGGCTGCGCGGTTAACACGGGCCTCGCCAAGTTCGAGGGCGACAACCTGGTAGGAACCGACGAGGAGGACATGATGGGCCACAAGCTTGTGATGAAGAATACCTGGACCGATGTTACTCCCAATTCCTTCACGTTCAATATGGATAGCGGACCGCCGGGCGGCGAGATGAAGCACTCGATGACCATCAAATACACGCGCGTGAGCGCCGCCAAGACGGAAGCCAGGAAGCCGTAAGCAACAGCGCAAGCTCATACTACGATGGCGGAGCTGAGACAGCTGAAAACCGCAGAGGACGAGGAGGTTTAAACGCCAAAATGCTCAGCGCCCTCGGCGCCCTCTGTGTTTTAATTTTTCTGCCATCAATCGTTGCATGCGCAAGGTCGTTCTGCTGTACAACCCCATAGCCGGTAAGAATCGTGAGCGCCGCCGCGCGGACGTGGAAGCTGTGGCGCAGGTGCTGCACGCCGCCGGCCTGCAAGCGGAACCGGTTGAGACGCGAGCGCCAGGTTCTGCCGGGGCCCAGGCGCAAGAGGCAGTGAGCGCCGGTTACGACACAGTGCTGGCCTGCGGCGGCGACGGGACCATCCACGACGTGGTGCAGGGGCTGGCTGGAAGCGATGTTCCGCTGGGCGTGATCCCGCTGGGCACCGGCAACTCCCTGGCCAATGACCTGAAACTTTCGCGGAATCCCGTGCGGGCGGCCCAGACCATCCTTACCAGCGAGCCGCGCCGGATCGCACTTGGCAAGGTCGAATGTCCGGAACGCGGGGCTGGACGCCAGGGTGCGCGCTACTTCATCGCGATTGCCGGCGCGGGCGTGGACGCTCGCATGCTCTACCAGATGAACGTCGCCGCCAAGCAGCGGCAGGGCATGGCCGCCTACTACGGCGAAGCACTGCACCTGTTCCTGACCCACCGCTTCCAACGCTTCGAAGTCGAATGGTGCGACTACAGAGGTGAATCCCGTCGCGTAGTGGTCACCCAGGTGATGGCCGTGCGCCTGCGGCAGTTTGGAGGCATCCTGCACTGGCTGGCGCCCGATGCCAACCTGGAAAAAGATGACCTGCAGCTCATTTTGTTCCGCAACGCCAGCCGCGTGTCGTATTGCCTCTATCTCCTGCGCGCCCTTTTCGAGCAGCGCTGGAAGACGCCAGGAGTGGATCTTGTGAGCGCGCGCGAAGCCATTTGCCGCCCGATTGCCGGGGAAACTTCAAGCAGCGTTTATGCGGAGGCGGATGGAGAGCTTCTCGGCGGCTTGCCGGTACGTTTCACTACCGTATCTGATGCACTGACGCTACTCGTGCCGAAATCTGTTATCAACCGCTAATCGGTCGGCAAAGACAAACACTGACAACCAACTGCGACAATGGCGGATGTTAAACTGCGTTCAGTTTCTCCGGCATTTGGATCCACTCACCCACATGCTGACTGGCGCCTGCATGAGCCGCGCCGGCTTGAACCGCAAGACGGGCCTGGCGACGGCCACGCTGGTGCTGGCGGCGGAAGCCTCGGACCTCGATGTCTTTTATGCAATCCGCGGTCCGGTCGCCGGCCTGCAGCATCATCGCGGGTGGACTCACTCTTTCGTTGGCGCCCCCGTAATAGCCGCACTCGCTCTGCTGGTAGTGTGGGCTTGGAACCGATTGTTGAACAAGCGGCGCCTCGAGCCCAGCGCCACTGTGACAATGCGCCCGGCGCATTTGCCGGTATGTTGGGGAGTGCTCTACCTCATCGCGCTGCTGGGGCCACTTAGCCACATCCTGCTCGATTACACCACTGCTTACGGCATCCGCATGTTCGAACCTTTCTCCTACAAGTGGATGGACTGGGATACGGTGTCGATCATCGAGCCCTTCATGCTCGGCGCGCTAATTCTGGGACTCGTCCTGCCCGCATTGTTCGGATTGATCAACGAAGAGATCGGGGCGCGCCGGCCACTGTTTCGCGGACGCGCTGGAGCCATCGCGGCGCTGGTGGCTGTGGTACTGATGTGGGGAGTGCGGGACTTCTATCACCGGCGGGCGGTGGCGGCACTGGAATCGCGCGTTTACCAGGGCCAGGACGCGCTGCGCGTCTCCGCTTTCCCTTTTCCCTGGAATCCGTTTGTGTGGCACGGAGTAGTTGAAACCCAGGACTTCTACCAGACCATGCCGGTGGATCCATTGCGCGGCGAGATCGATCCCCAGGGCCGCGAGCGCACCTACTACAAGCCGCAGGAAACTCCCGTGCTGGAGGCAGCGAAGAAGTCATATCTGGGCCGCGCTTACCTGGATTGGGCGAGGTATCCGCTCATTACCGCCGAGCCGCTTGACGAGGGTAACGTCGCCTACCGGGTGCGCTTCATCGATCTGCGCTACAGCTATCCTGGGCGCTCGACACTTCTGGGAGGATCAGTTGATTTGAACCGCAACCTCCAAGTCGTAGCCCAGCGTCTGGGCCGGCGCGCGCAGAAGTGATGATCTGGAACTTCTTACCCTTCCCTGCATCTAAGGGCTATGTCGAGCCTTGAAACGGCAGTCTTCGGTGGGGGATGTTTCTGGTGCCTGGAAGCAGTGTTCCAGCGCCTGCCCGGCGTCAAATCGGTGGAATCTGGCTACATGGGAGGCCGGGTGGAGAATCCCACCTACAGGGAGGTCTGCAGCGGGACCACGGGCCATGCGGAGGTCGTGCAGGTCAGCTTCGACCCGGGCCAGATCAGCTATCGGGACCTGCTCGACGTGCTCTTCGCTATCCACGATCCCACCACGCTGAACCGGCAAGGAAATGACGTGGGCACGCAGTATCGCTCCGTCATTTATTACGCCTCGGATGAGCAGCGGCGGGCAGCCGAGCAGGTGATCGCCGAACGGACGGCAGCGCATGAATTTTCTTCGCCTATCGTCACGGCGATTGAGCCGGCAGCCACGTTCTACGTCGCCGAGGGCTATCACCAGAATTACTTCAACCAGAATTCCGAGCAGCCGTATTGCCGGTTTATCATCGCCCCCAAGCTGGACAAATTCCGCAAGGCCTTCGCCGAAAAGCTGAAGGCCTGACCCGGAATCACACCACTCGAAAAGTCGCATTGACCCCGACTGTCAGGCGCGCTTCTCGACCAGAAAATTCTCCAGGACCAGGCAGTCCATCTCGCTCTTCGAGAACGTGTTGAAAGCGTTGGCAGGTGTGTTGACGATGGGTTCGCCCTTGAGGTTGAACGAAGTGTTCAGCACAACCGGGACTCCGGTGGCATGGCCAAAGCGCTCGATCAGGCGGTAATAGCGCGGGTTCTGCTGCCGGAAGACCGTCTGCAGCCTGCCCGTACCATCCACGTGGGTGATGGCCGGGAGGCGGCTCTGCTCAGCCGGTTTCACCGGGACCACATACAGCATGTAACGCGCGGGATAGTGCCGCATCGCGTTGGGAAGCTCGAAATATTTCTCCGTACACTCGGCCAGCACGGAGGGCGCAAACGGCCGGTAGGGCTCGCGGAACTTTATCTTGGCGTTAACAATGTCCTTCATCTCCGGATTGCGTGGATCGGCGATGATGCTGCGATTGCCCAGAGCGCGCGGCCCCCACTCGAAGCGTCCCTGGAACCAGCCGATTACTTTGCCTTGCATCAGGCGCTCGACCACCATACTCAGCAGCGTTTCGTCGTTCTCGATTTCCCGGTGAGGAATGTTGTTTTCGCGCAAAAAACCGCTGATTTCTCCAGAAGAGTAGGAGCGTCCCCAGTACGCGTGGTCCATGCAACCGTTACGCGGCTTGCCCATCAGCGTGTGATATGCCCACAGAGCCGCGCCTAACGCGCCGCCGCCATCACCGGCTGCCGGCTGCACGTAAATCTCCTCAAAAGGAGTTTCGCGCAGGATGCGTCCATTGGCCACGCTGTTCAAGCCCACGCCGCCGGCGATGCAGAGCCGCTTCAAACCCGTCTCCTGATGCAGCTTGTTGGCCATGCCCAGCAGTAATTCCTCGGTTACCCGCTGAATGCTGGCGGCAACGTCGGCGTAATGCTGGTTGAGCCGGCATTCCTCGCTGTAGTTCGGCGGGGGCTCGCCGAAGTACTTCGGGAAGCCAGTTGCCTCGGTGTAAAACTGCATCTTGGGCGGCCGCGGGTCGCCGAAGAGATCGACGAACCGACGATTAAAGGTTTTCTCGGTGGAGTGATGAAAGGAAAAGTAATCCATATCCAACGAGAAGGAGCCGTCGGCGTTGGGCTTTACCAGCTTCCAGACCTTGTCCAGGTAACGCGGCTGGCCATAGGGCGCCATCCCCATCACCTTGTACTCACCTTCGTTCACCTCAAACCCGAGGAACGCGGTAAAGGCGCTGTAAAGCAGACCCAGTGAATGCGGGAACTCCATCTGCTTGTGGAGCATGATCTCGTTGCCCCGTCCCAGACCCCAGGTCCCAGTGACCCATTCGCCCACGCCATCGACCGTAAGGATCGCAGCCTCGTCAAAAGGCGAACAGAGATAGGCGCTGGCCGCGTGGGAGAGATGGTGTTCGCAAAAAAGCACCTTTGTCTTGGAAATGCCTAGTTCAGACTCGATTGTGCTACCCACCCAGAGCTTGTCGATCATCCAGGTGATCATCGACTCGCGAAAAACCTTCCACGACTGGGGATAGGTCTGCAGCACCGACATCAGAATACGGTCGAGTTTGCGGAATGGTTTTTCGAAGAAGACCACGTAGTCCAGGTCCGAGCCCCGGACGTCGGCGGCCTCCAGGCAGAACCGGATAGCATTGTGCGGAAAGCCGTAGTCGTGCTTGACGCGGGTGAAGCGCTCTTCCTCCGCCGCCGCAACGATCTTGCCGTCGCGCAGCAGCACTGCGGCGGCGTCGTGGTAGTAGCAGGAGATCCCCAGAATGTCCATCTACCACTGCCTCCGAGCCCAGTCGACCGTGCCGGGAGTATCACCGTGATCCAGCCATTCCTGCGGGCACCGCTTGATGCGCAGGGGATCAGCGAGCCAGCGCACCGCCAGCCCAAACGGCAGAATCAAAACCGCGTAGAGGACGGTGAGCAGCACGCGGGCCTGGAAGTTGCCAATCTTCTGTGCCAGCCGCTTCCATGCTTGCCAGATGCGTTTGAGCATTGAATCCTCCGCCCAGAACCAAGTGTACCTAAATCGGCGATGGTTCGGCCTCTGCGCAACCGTCGCTTCGGTTGGAAAGGTCATTTACCGCGACGCCTGTAGTCGCTCCGGAAACGACCGAGGAATCAGGTCGAGCATGAATTTGGCGAAGCGGTCCGATCCAGTCTGATTCCAGTGGGCGTCGTAAGGAAAGAAACACTTTCGAACATCCGCGGACTGCATGTTAGCAAAAGCTCCGCGTCCATCCACGAATCTGGCACCGATTTCCTTCGCGAACGCCATTGTCTCGACTCGGTGGAGGTCGTCTTCGAATGCGGACTTGACTAAACGATCCCGGGTGGGAAGATAGACAACGAGCACCGGCAGCTTGCGACTGGAGATAAATAGACGGATATCTTCGATCAAATGCGCCTGTTGCGGATCAAACCCGGGAGTCTTCCAGAGGGTCTCCTGCTTGGAGTCCCACCAGCGGTCCAAATAGTCGATAATCTGGGTTGCCAGGGCCGGCCCAAGCTCTGACCGCGGAATCGACGGCGGCCACTTTTTGTTCAGGGCCTGTTCAAACTCATGGTCAGAAATCATGTAGTTCTTAAAGATAAAAGGGCACGAAGCAGTCTCTTCGAGCGTTGCCGGGTAGGTCTGTGGGTCCCAGTTTCGGCAGCTCCGCCACGTCAGGCGCGAGCCGTGATTCTCCGCGACCCAGAATTTCCGCTCCAGATCGTTGTCGAAGACAACGAAAACAACTCCATCCAGTTCGTACTTCTGAACTGCGACGAGCCGAGTCACTATGCTCCACCAGTTTGCCAGCCCGATCCCATCCAGGGAGAAGTTGAGCAATTGCAATCTTTCTCCGCCCGCCTCTGCTAGAGCCTGGGTCCGGTCCGGCCAACTCGTATCCAGGTAGTCCCCAGCCGAAAACGAATCGCCAAAGACAGCAATGCGCCGGGTGGAGCTGTCGGGCCGCTCTGGAGAGAAATCCCTTCGGCTCGGAAATCCTTGTGAATTCCCTTTCAGCCAGGCGACAAACTCGACGGTCCCATTGGAAATTCGTGCCCAGCGCGATGGTTGTGAGGTCAGTATGTAGCCCCGAATCGGATCAAAATGCACCGTCTTGCCGGATTCGTCGAAAAGCCACAACGACGTCCCTGCCCAGGAAAACCCGTAATAGGTTGTCACCGCCAGTTCTGCAAACAGATATCCAAAGAGAAGGCCAAAGGCAGCCGCATAGATTCGAAAAGATGGGCGCTGCCGGGCTTTCAGCCTGTACGCCCGGATTGCCAGGAAAGCCGTCGCAGTAATCAAGACGAGGAAATACAGGGCAAGAAGCATTTACTCACTTTCCCGAAGGTATCTTGGTCTCGCGCGCTGGCTCTGCTCTGACGAGAGTCGTGGAACGCCCGACATTTCATCATCAGAAGAGAGTGTAAATAAAGGGCGCGATAGCAGAACTTTGCGCGACCACTAGCAATATCCCGAACAGCAACAGGGCGGCAATCATCGGCAACATCCACCAGCGCTTGTTAGCCATCAAGAAGGAGAGCAGCTCACCCGCAATACCAAAGCGGCGGACTGCGCTCGAGAAGAAGGACATGGTTATTTGCTCCTATCCACGGGCGCCCAGGGACAGCGCTGAGTCAGCCTTGATGTCTGTCCGGGCCGACAACATCACTATAGCAGAATCTCCAGCCCGCGCAGTTTGCTTGCCCTAGCAGCATCGCATAGAATTATTGAATTGCATGTCGGCGGAAGCGCTTAATCCCTACCTGTATTCAACATTCCACGCCGTGTTGGCCATCGGTGTCTGCGCCATTGCCTGGTTTCACCCGCGCCTCGGGAACCACTGGTTTCGGATGGCCGAAGCTGGATGCTCCCGGTTTGCCGTTCACCGCAAGCGCGCCGTCGCGAGCGTTTTCGTCATCGCGATTGCAGTTCGCTTGCTGCTGCTGCCGTGGTTTCATGTGCCAGTGCCGGGAGTTGCCGACGAGTTCAGCTATTTGCTGATGGAGGACACGTTCGCGCACGGCCGCCTGGCCAACCCGATGCACCCGATGTGGCTCAGCTTCGAAACCGCCTGCGAGAACGTCTTCCCAACCTACTCTTCGATGTTTTTCCCTGCACAAAGCGCGGTCCTGCTGCTTGGAAAGCTTTTGGGCCACCCATGGATTGGAGTGCTGCTGAGCGCCGCGGGTTTGTGCGCAGCCTTGGTGTGGGCCTTGCAGGCGTGGATGCCGGCGCGGTGGGCGCTTCTGGGAGGCGTGCTGGCCATCCTGAATATTGCGGTGCTGAGCTATTGGGTAAACAGCTATTGGGGCGGGGCGGTGGCCGCCATCGGCGGTGCGCTCGTGCTCGGGGCCGTACCGCGAATAATGCGTAAGCCGAGGGCGCGCGAGGGCCTGCTATTGGGCATCGGAGCGGCGATTCTAGCCAACAGCCGCCCCTTTGAGGGATTGATTTTTTGCCTGCCGTTTGCGGTTGCGTTACTGATTTGGATGTGCAGGCCTTCTTCACCGCCAGCGCACATCAAGTTCTGGAAAGTCGTGATGCCGGTGTGCGCCGTCTTGGTTCCGACGTTTGCTTTCATCGGCTACTACAACTGGCGTGTTACCGGCGACCCGGTGATACCGCCGCACGTGCTATGGACGCGGGCTTACCTTACCTCACCGCAGTTGCCCTGGGAACATCAGAAACCCCTGATGCATTACAACAACCGGCAACTGGAGGAGTTCTTTAACGTCTGGGCGCCGGCGTATTCGCGCCGGACGTGGACCAATTTCTGGCGACTTGCCGGAGAAAAGGTAGCGCTGTACTGGGAAGTACTTCTCTGGGCTGGCGCTTTTCCCATCCTGCTGTGTGTGCCACTGCTCCTGCGCGAACGGAAGGGGTGCTGGCTTCTGGGCGTAGCATTGCTCTGCCTGCTGGGGCTGTTCTCGGTGACCTGGTCTCTGCCCCACTATGCCGCTCCCGCCTTCTGTGTGTTCTACGCCGTTCTCGTGCAGGCGTTGCGGCATCTTCGCACGCTGCGCTTTCGCGGGAGGCCTGTCGGAGTAGGCCTTTCGCGTGCGGCAGTCCTACTGCTTTTTTTCCAGATCGCGACCGCCATTCCCGAAAGGCTGCATCATCCGGAGGCCTGGTTTTCAGTGGTGGGCAATGAGAATCGCGCTATGGTCTCACGCAGACTGAACCGCATTCCGGGCAAACACCTGGTGCTGGTGAGGTACGGGGAGAGCCACAACCTCGACCGGGAGTGGGTCTTCAACGACGCCGATATCGACGGCTCCAAGATCGTATGGGCACGAGAGATGAGTGCGGAACAGAATGCCAAGCTTCTGGCATATTACGCGGATCGCCAGGTTTGGATCGTGGAGCCTGAGCACAATCCAGAAGTTTTGCTTTCCCGTCTGCGCGTGGATGAACGCGCTCACCGATAGGCGTCCGTTCGGTAGAGGTCACGAATTTGGGGGCGAGGGGCTTCCCATAACCAACAACGAACTTCCAATGGGCAGGGGCACCAAGTGCGATAGCTTGTCTTCGCCGCGAGAAAGTAGAAACAGGAAGCGATTTATTGCACGCGCCGGTACCTGCGGTACCTGCGGCGCAGCCCGCAGCAGGCTCTCCTTGACCCGGGCGGCGAGCTTGACCGGAAAGAGCCAGAAGAACAGATAGCGAGCCAGGAGAATCTGAATTCCGGCATCCTCCGCGATTCGGCGGAAACTCGCCTTCGTATAACGCGTTCGATGTTGGTTGATCCGATCGTGG
>Ga0187769_10001683_pt1 | contig 12665 bp, 10 predicted proteins | sample 0116_SJ02_MP02_1_FD_133140 | JGI IMG/M metagenome (GOLD analysis project Ga0187769, IMG submission 133140) | Tropical peat soil microbial communities from peatlands in Department of Meta, Colombia - 0116_SJ02_MP02_10_MG | ecosystem: Environmental > Terrestrial > Soil > Wetlands > Peat | place... | reverse complement strand
GGCCCCCAAACGTGTAACTTGGCAGCGATTGGGGCTCACTGTGCATCCACGCCACAATCATGCGCGAGTCGAGGCCGCCCGTCAGCGAAATCCCGATCTTTTCGCGCCCATTAAAGTATCTCGGGAGATTTCGAGAAAACGCCTCTCTCAACTGTTTGTAGTAGGATTCGGGATCGAGTGCACCGAGCTTCTCCCATTCTGCCGCTTCAAAGTATTTCTCCTTCCTCTGCAACACACTATTCTGAAAGATCCACTTCGATGCTGTTGGCAGGGTTAGCAACCCAGAAAATAGGGTCCTGTTTTCCAAGACACACCCGCAAGCGACAAACTCTCCCAGGCTACGCGGATCTATCTTGCGCAACTCGGGGCGGACAGCGAGAATCGCTTTAGCTTCTCCCGCGAAGAAGAAGATATCCCCAGCTTCGTGGTAATACATCCGCTGCATCCCATAGCGATCGTTAAAGAGTGCCGCCGTGCCGGCAGAACGATCTACCAGCAGCCCTTGAAATCTCCCATTCAGTGACCTAGGAAACGCCCGATCCTCCTCAGAAACATGCACTAGATAAGCCGCGGGATTGTCGTCGAAAACGTGGTTTCTTTGCCGAAGTCCAGCAATGGCGCTTGGTTCGGGATATTCCTCACCGGAGAAGACCAGGACCCGATCACCGCGTTCGCTTGTCAACGGCATCTGACTGGAAAACGAATTATTTCGCGCAGTCCAGCCCACATAGACGCCAAGTGATCCTTCGATCCAGGTGCCGGTCACATAGGATTGCTCGTGCATAAGAACAGCTACCATCTTCTCTAGCTGCTCCTCAGCCCACTGTCGAGGACGCTTTGTAATGAGTCCGACTATCCCTGGCATGCTGACGATTAAGCGCTTTCGCTGAAACTTGGGAATCTCCGTTTATACCAGTTCTCGCGTACCTCACGAAGCCGCATCGCGATAGACTCCGGAATCCATTCTGAGAATCGGTGGTGCAGGCCCAAGCGGAGGGCGGCGTAGCCCAAGGCCGTTATGGGAACATAGTAACGAGGGACCTCGACACGCTGGAACGCGTTGCGCTCTTTAAAGTCGCTCAGAGTGTCGCGATGCTTCGCACCATACGAGAAATTCGAATAGGTTAGGAAAGGGATGCTTCGCGAGGCACAGACTTTGACCGCGGCTGCTACAAGTGCGTTTGTCGGCGCCTTGTCCCGCTCTGAAATCAACGAGATGATGTTCAACAATCCTGCCTGAACAGCATTCTCGTCGATTAATAACTTGATGAAACCGATCAGTTGGTCTCCGATAAACGCACCAATGAAGATACTGCTGTCGAGATATGTTGCTGTCTCGCGGTAGACCGTCTCGAAGTCCTTGCCGTAATGCGGAAAGCGCCGGCCTTGCCGTATTGGACATTCGTTGTAGATCTTCCAGATTCCTCTCACTAGGTCTTCGCTGAACGGAACCTCGCGGATCACAACGCCTTTCTTCTCGGCCTGCTTCGCTTTGTTGCGTGCCTTGAATCCTATCTGCTTAGTCCACCAGTTCTCAAAACTCGACACAGATATTGCTGCGAGGTTGTCCCGCTCCATCCGGTATGCGAATTTCGGATTCGTGTCTGGCAATCGCTGAAGAAATGTGAATATGTCGACGCGGGCACGCGATTTTGCAAGGAACTCCAGAATTGGCTTGGGATCGTCTACAAAACGAAACTTCTCGCCGTCAAGACGTGCGATGCGGATGAACCGGCCACTGATTTTCAGTTCTCTATCGCAAACAACCACTGTGTGTTGCCTCACTTCACGTCGTAAAGACCTGGCGGAGAGGGGAAGGATTCGAACCTCCGGGTGGCGTGAACCACCGCAGCCAGCAAGCTGGCTGCTGCTTTAGCCAACAGCGACCTCTCCGGTTTGTGAATTTAGTAACTACGTTGCGGCATTTCTTTCACTTGGGATGATTGCCCTATCGCCAGCTGAGAAAAGATCGAATCCATAATCCTCGCCGTGAGCAGAATTTCTCGATAGGGTATCGGTACCGGCCCGCCTTCTTCGATCGACCGATAGAAGGATTCAATCAGACACTTCATTCCGGCTTTCATTTGAAAGTCTCTCGCCCAAAAATGGCCCAAATTAGTCCGCAAGTTTCCAAGATACTGCTTCGCGAGATTGACCGGTGGCACAAACTTTTCAGCGTAGCTTTTGTATTTCGCTCCCCGCAGCTTGATTAAAGTTTCCTGGTCCTGATCGAGGATCAGCCCGTTCTTGTTGCCGTAGATGCGGAACAGATGCAACGACGGGCGCATCTGCGAGGAGAACACGAAGTAAGCCGTGACGCCGCTGTGGTCTGTAAGGAGCACGCGAAGTTCGTCGATCATCTCCTTTTCGCCCCGCTCCTGCAGAAACTGGCTGGGGAATCCTTGCGCAGTGACTTGCAGATGATAGTCTGTCAGGTATTCCGCGATGCGCGCGATTCCGTGACTAATGATGTTGTGCAAGAGCTTACCCGGGAGCCTGCGTACCCAATGATTCTTGTCACCCAGCAAGGCTCCTGCGTAGCCGCTTTCGGAGAGCTCGTAGCCGTAGTAGCTCTCCATGTGGACGACTTTGTCCCCAAGGAAACCACTCTGAACCGCTGCGCGCAGGCGCTGGGAAACGTGGCTGAATTGATCATCGTGGCCAGCGGCCAGTTTGAGGCCGCGATCGTTGGCAAGATTGATGAGCGTCTGAACTTGAGCCTCGCAGATGGCAAATGGCTTTTCGATATAAACATGCGAACCTGCCTCGAGACAGATCCGCGCGAGGTCAAAATGGCTCTCCGGCGGAGTCGTGACGTGAACGACGTCGGGCCGCGCCTCTGCCAATAGCGCCCGTGGGTCAGAGTAGCAAGCCTTGATCAGAAAGCGATCGGCAAGTTGACGAGCCATCAACGGCTCGCGGTCGCAGACGCCCACGATCTCGCACCCAGAGATGCGCTGAACCTGCGCTGCGTGCGCGTCGGCGATTTTGCCGCAGCCTAGGATGGCTACCTTAAGCATCCCTACGCACCGCCTTGGCAGCTTCAAAATATCGCTGCAACCCTTCGCGGGTACTGACGGCGGGCTGCCATTGAAGGAGGTTCTTGAGTTTGGCGTTGGAGTACCGCGTATGTCTCCAGGCCGCATTCCAGCGGCTGCGATTGAATGCTGGGGGAAGCTGACCTTTGGACCAGACGCTGTATTTCTCCCACAAGAAACAGAGCATGTAGCTGAGCACTTTGGGTACGTAGAATGACCGAAAACGCCGGACGTTGAGCTTGTATCCCCTTAGAAACTCCCGGCTCGAGGGCAGGTCATCGTCAACGACATTAAAGATCTCACCGTCGATGGCAGGCTTGAGCGCCGCAAGCGCTATCGCATCTGCGCAGTTGTCGACGTAGGTGAAGGGGATCTGATTAGATCCGCCGAGATGCAGAAAGATCCCAAACGTATCAATGCCGACGCGGCCGTGAATTGTCAAGTTGCCCGGTCCGTAGACGACGCCTGGACGAATCAGGATATACGGCACACCCTGGTCATGGCCGTACTGCATCACGACCTCGTCCTGCCAGCTTTTGGCAAAACAATAGGCGTCACCGCGAACCTCGGGGCGGCTTTCCATCGGACACGCCTCATCCAGAAGGTTGCCCTTTGGCTTATGCGCGTTCGAATACACCGCAAAGGAGCTGACATTCACAAATCGCTTTATGCCCCCGTGCTGCACGCAGGCCTCGAGCAGATTCCGCGTGGTGACGACGGAATTCATAAAAGCGTCGGGAAACGACTTTTCTCCGCGGCCCGCTGCGAGGTGAACCACTACGGATACGTCCTTTGTGGCCGTGCGACAATCATCGGGCCAGAGCAGATTGCCGCGGAATACATCGAGTTCGGTCGCGCCCACTTGGCTGCGCAGACCCTCGAGCTTCGACGCCGGGCTTGAATTGCGCACGAAGCAACGAATCCGGCGTACGCCATGGTCCAGCAGGCTTCGCACAACACGCTTACCAATGAAGCCCGCGGCGCCGGTGACGAGCACAACCTCATCAGGCCCCACAATGAACTCATTCCGAGCAAGTGTGTTCATGCTGCCTTCTCCGCGACGTAGGCTTCCTCGATGAGATTGAACCCCATCAAAGCGGAAAGTTTCCCGACGTGGTCGCACAATTTGACCAAAACGGTCATGAACCTATGCTGACCCAACATGAAGACAACCGGCAGCAAAACCGAATAGAGCGGGACAGCCAAAGCAGACTTCAGAATGCTCAGAGTGTCGCAACTCGGCTGGAGCGCGGCGGATGCGCCGCGCAAAAGAGCCTTTTTCATCAGGTAAACTCGTTTCCACCGCTCCGGTGGAATGACTTCAAAAGCTTCTGCCTCAGCGCACCAGACAAACACGCATCCCGCTTCCATCCTTCTTCTGAAGAAATCTTGGTCTTCACCGACCCGGAATTCGGTTCTGAAAAGCACCGGGTCAGCGAACAACACTTCGCTCTTGATAAGTACATTGCCGGTTCGCGCTTCAGTCCACTCCACCCGCACGCCGGTCGGATTGACGCGGCGATCGTAAAAGCGGCTCTTCTGCAACCAAGCTGGTGGCCGCTCGTCAAAGTATCGCTTGACAGGCCCGAATACGCCGTCGACTCCGTAAGCAATGCGACTCTCGAACAGAATCAGGAGCCATCTTCGAATTGGGAACTCATCATCGTCAATGAACGCAACATAGTCACCGTCGGCATTAGCAATCGCTCTGTTTCGTGTTGGCGCGATGCCCGGTATCGGCTCGACGCAGTATTTGACTACGAGAGGCGTTGTGCTCCGTATTTCGTCCACCGTAGCTTCGCCCGAGCGCGCCGGATCATTGTCCGCCACCACAGCGGAAAAAGTGAAGCGCCCATTGGTTTCCTGCTGACTCACTTCCGTCAGCAGGCGCTTAAGCATTGCCGCCCGCTTATAAGTGCAGATACACACTGTAATGTGTGGGAGCCTACTGCTCACAAAGATCTCCCCTTTGTGCGTTCGACGTTCTCGCCGCTCCGGGAACTAAGATTGAAAACAGGACCATCCAAGAAGCACTCAACACCAAGGCTTAATGCTGCTTCCGAAGACTTGGCAGGCTATATAACGCTTGCGGCAAACCGCTCAACGCAAGAATACCTTCTTCAGCCGCTGCATTTGTTCCTGCCGCACAAAACTGACCAGCTTTTCGGGGACAGCCATCTTGCGACGCTGCAAGTAGCACGAAAGATATCCGGCTCCGAGCATGAAGCCGCCAACCACGAAAGGAGCCTGTGTCATTTGATATATGCTCCGCGATAACTGCCATAGTGGATGGTTGCCAACAGAATAGTCCTTCTCGCCGAGCTTGAACTTCGCGCGCATTACACCCTGAATGGCAGTCCCCATCGGGCGATGATGCGCACAAACCTTCTCAGTGAACGTTCGAGTTTCCCATCCATGCATTCGGGCGGAGACGACCGCAACATGATCAATGCAACCACCTTTCAAAGGCATGTAGCCGCCGATGCCGTCGAAACAGGCGCGACGAAACATCTGGCATCCTCCCCACACATTCTCGATATTGCTGTAGCGATAGTCGTACTGAAAGGTCCCTTCTCGAAACGGTGCCCCAGCGACTCCAAGTTGCGGGTTTTCTGCCATTCGGCTGATAAGGAATTCAAAGTGGTCGGGCTCAAATGAAACATCACCATCCAGATTGCCGACGATATCGAATTTGAAGGCTTTCATCAGTTCGTATCCTGCGTTGAAAGCATGAACCTTCCCAGCAAAATGCCGCTCCTTCCTCTCGGGCATGCGAAGCAATATGATCCAAGGATGCTTTGCCGCGTACTTGCGCACAATATCGTCGGTTCCGTCTGTTGACCCATCACTAACGATCACCCATCGAAGCGGCCGCGCGGTCTGGGCAACCATGGATTGCAGCGTCAATTCGATGAACTGTGCCTCATTGCGCGCCGGCGTGATGACCACATAGGCTGGCAGGGACGACGACCGCTTTTGTGCGCCCGGCGCTTCCTGGGAAACTGCAAATTCCATTGTTTTTGCACCCATCAGGATCGTTCAGGCGATTTGTTCTTCAGTAAGGATTGCCTTTGCTCCGGAAACCGCAGTGAAGGCTCCAATTTCCTCGGCCACTCTTTGCTGCTGATCCGCCCTGAGCTGCGGGAACATCGGAAGCGACACAATCTCAGTGCTAATGAGCGACGCAACAGGAAGATCGCCGGAGCTGTATTTCAAAGAAGCATACGGCTTTTGTTGATGCAACGGAACCGGATAGTGGATTCCGGTGCCAATGCCCTTGTTCTTCAGGCAGGCGATCAGTTCATCGCGATTGGCAGTGCGAATCACATAAAGGTGGTACACGGCGCGGGACCAGGAAGGCTCATAGGGACGAATGACCGCATCATTGGACGCCAGAAGCCGGTTGTAGGCCTCGGCTCGCGACCGCCGCTGCTCGTTCCACGCGGCGAGATGCGGCAACTTGGCGTGCAGGATGGCGCACTGAATGGCGTCGAGGCGCCCGTTGTAGCCTTCCAGATCGTGGAAGTACTTCTTGGCCTGACCGTGATCGCGAAGCATTTTGATTCTACCTGCGACCTCGGCGTCGTTTGTCGTCACCGCTCCGCCTTCGCCACATGCGCCGAGGTTCTTGCCGGGGTAGAAGCTGAAGGCGGCGGCACGGCCCATCGATCCCGCCTTCATCCAGCGGTTGTGGCGTTTGGAGAAGTACTCCGCACCGTGCGCTTGACAAGCATCCTCAATTACGGTGAGGCCGTATTTGGCGGCCAGGTTCAGGATCGCATCCATGTCGGCCATTTGCCCGTAGAGATGCACCGGTATGATGGCCGTAACTGGCCTTCCGCTGCGCAAGCTGGTCAGCTTGCCATGGTTGCGCACGCACTGCTTCTCCAGATAGCGCTCCAGCATCTGGACCGACATGTTGTAAGTGCGTTCGTCGACATCGACAAACTCCGGGATCGCCCGCGCTTGCGAAATCGCCTCCGTTGTGGCGATGAAAGTGTTGGGTACGGTTACGACGACGTCGCCGGCTTCGACTCCGCAAGCCATGATAGCGAAGCGAAGAGCGTCGGTCCCGCTGCTGACGGCGATAGCATGGCGCGCATCGCAAAAACGCGCGAAGTCTTCTTCGAACGACGCAACGGCCGGTCCACCGACAAACGATGCGGTACGGAGGCCCTGGCGAAAAGCCTCGACCAACACTTTTTCGAGCTGGTGATGAGGTGTAACCAGATCGAGGAAAGGAACCGTACCCGGCGCTTCCTCGATTTGAGGTCGATCGATATAGCGAAGGATTTTGGCCGGGTTTCCGGCAACCACCGCAAAGGGTGGGACATCCTTGGTGACCACGCTCCCTGCGCCGACAATGGCGTTTTCGCCAATGGTGACCTTGGAGAGGATGGTTGCATTGGAGCCAATGGACGCACCCCGCGCGACCACCGTCGGCTCGACCTTCCAGTCCGCTTCGGTCTGCAGTTCACCGGTTTGGTTCGTGGCGCGAGGATACGAGTCATTGATGAACATCACGCCATGCCCGATGAAGACATTGTCTTCAATCACGACGCCTTCGCAGACGAATGTGTGGCTCGATATTTTGCAGCGCTTGCCGACGCGGGCATTCTTTTGTATTTCGACGAAGGCGCCGATCTTCGACTCGTCGCCGATCTGGCAACCATAGAGATTGATGAACCTCGACAGCCGTACGTTCTCGCCGAGTTTCACGTCTTCCGCAATTGAATTCCAAGGATTCATAGGCGAACCAAAGCTCCTTTCCTGCTCAGCGATTCGCTGGCGGCCTCAAGCATGCGAACGACCCGCAGGCCTGCACATCCGTTGTTGAATGGTTCCTCGCCGGTGGTAACGCAGTCGACAAAGTAAGCCAGCTCCTGGCGCAGCGCCTCAACCTGTTCGAGTTGAGGCGACCACATATCGCCCGACCGGTAGCTCACGAGGAGTTCGTAGACTCCTTCGCGGCTGGTGATCTTAACGCCTTTATCGTAGACTTTGACTTTCTCGTCAGCATCAAGATCGTTCCACACGATCATTCGCTTCTCGCCGCCAATCAGCGTGGTCCTGACTTTTACCGGAGACAGCCAGTTGACGTTGATATGAGCGATGATTTTGTCGGGGAAATAGATGGTCATGTAGGCCACATCCTCGTGGCCGTTGAGATGCCCTTGGCCTGTGGCCACGACCGCCTCGGGGCTGGCTTTGATGAGGTGGTCCATGATGGAGAGATCGTGCGGCGCCAGATCCCACAACACGTTGATGTCGTGCTGAAAGAGGCCGAGATTGACGCGGGTGGAATCGTAATAGTAGAGATTCCCCAGCGCGCCTTCCTTGATGAGCTGGCCGATTCTTTTCACCGCTCCGGTGAAAAGGAACGTGTGATCCACCATGATTTTGAGGTTTTTCTGCTGCGCCAGCTCGATCAACTCTTCGCCCTGGGCGCTGGTGCTGGTGAAGGGCTTCTCGACGAACACGTGCTTGCCGTTGAGAAGTGCGGCCTTGGAAAGCTCGTAGTGCGTCCAAACCGGAGAGACGATGGCGATAGCGTCGATCTGCGGAGACGAGATAACTTCCATTGCGCTGGACGTGACGTTGACTCCGGGATACGCCTTGCGCGCACGGGCCTGGGAGGAAGGATTGATCTCCGCGATGGCGCGCACCTCAGAGCCGTCGAGGTTCATGAGATTGCGCACGATGTTTGGGCCCCAATAGCCGTAACCAATTACACCGAAATTCATAATCTGCTTTCTCCTTTGCAGCTGCCGATTCGCCGAAACTGCGGTAAAGGCCTGGGGAAGACGCGAGATTCCAGGGAAAGGGACAACCCAAAGGACTGGACGAGAGCCTCTTGGCGCCCGAAGCGCGGCTGCGGCGAATGCAGTATCGCGCCAGAATGCACTTTCAATGAGTGGGATTGTGCGTCTGCTGAAACGCTAGTAAGCCCCGGAGCCTTTGATCACGGCGAGGGGCGTGCGTATGAGGATTTTGATGTCGAGCCACGGGGTCCAAGAGGAGGCATAGCGCAGATCGAGACGCACCATCTCATCGAATTGAACACTGCTCCGGCTGAGAACCTGCCACAGGCCGGTAATGCCCGGCTTGACGCCTAACAACCTGCGGCGATGCCAGGTCTGGTAGGCGGCAAGCTCATACGGGATGGGAGGGCGAGGGCCGACGAGCGACATATCTCCCTTGAGCACATTCAGGAACTGGGGAAGTTCGTCGAGGCTGGTGCGCCGCAGAAATTTGCCCACCCGTGTGATTCTCTTGTCATTAGTGAGCTTGAAGACGCCGTTTTGGCCGTCTCTCTGCGCAGAGCGACCGGGCCCGCTGGCGATCATTCGGGTGACGAATTCCTTGTGAACGCTGGCATCGTTGTCCACGTACATGGAGCGGAACTTGAGGAAGGTAAATGTTTTTCCGTAGCGGCCCACCCGTTGTTGCCGGAAAAATACCGGGCCTTTCGACGAAGCCTTGACGGCAAGCGCGATGGCCAGGAAGAGCGGGGCACAGAGAACCAACAGGGTCGCGCTTCCGCCGATATCGATGACGCGCTTCATCACGAGCAAAGAGCGGCGCCCCTTGTCGTGGCTGGCGAGGTCGGGGTAGAGAGCCGCGTTGCTGGGTCTGCCCGGTTTGTCATGGTCCCAGTCGTCAGGGAAGAGGTGGAACGAGATACTGACCTGGTTGAATTGGTCCGCTGTAAGCTCATCGCGCAGAGCGCCGGTGACCTTGTTCAAGAAAGTGTCCAGGATGGAGCGTTTGTCATGGACGACGAGGCCGGTGAACATCGCGCCGACAATGACATGTTCCTGGTACCAGCCGACGAGATCGGTATCGCGGCTCGACGAGATTAAGGCGGTCACGATGCGATCGAGAGTCTTGCGATCCTGCTTCGGTCCTTCGTCGCTTACCACCTCCAGCAGCATGAGCAGGAAAGGCGCCTTGGTGCGCTCAGTACGCTTGCGCTCAACGGCAATCATGCGGCGGAAGATCTCTTCATCGAGAGCGGTCCGCTGCCCAGCCGGCACGCCATCCAGCAGGGGGTCAGTGGCGTATGAACGATTGTTGCTCCTTGAAAGAGTCACGGAATACTCCTCTCCCGGCGAACGTCTTGGTTTTTATGGTGTTCGATCCGAGATGACATTCAGATTAAAGCTAAGTTGATTTCTCGGGCTGTTGCGGAGTTGATAGCGCCTCGAACTGGGTCAAGTCGGCGATGCAACAGCTGAGCGGCACGAACGGCTCCGCGGATCGTGCAAGCAGGGCCGAGAACGTTTCACGCGCTTGGATTGGGTGAGCGGTAATAGTAACCGCTATAGGCCGAGGCAGCCGAGCTGTTCATCACCGCGCCCAGCACTTTGGAGGGTTGAAGCGCTTCCAACCCTTTCTTCAACTGGTGCTTTTCCGTCGTGCCGAGGCGGGCAACGAGAAGGATTCCATCGGCCAAGGTCATCCAGATGCTGGCATCGGCCAAAGGCAGCACCGGCGGTGAGTCAATAACGATCCAATCGAAGTAAGCAGCCAATCGATCCATCAAGGCAGTCAGTTTTTGCGATTGCAGCAGTTCCAGGGGATTGCCGGGAGCTCTTCCCGCCGGCAGATACCAGAGGCCCGCGTCATCGAGACGGCAGATGCCTTGGTGGGGGGCGGCTTCGCCGCGCAGACACTCACATAGACCCGCCGGAGGATGAATCCCAAAGATGCGCGACAAGGACGGGCGCCGCAAGTCGCCTTCGATCAGCAAGGTCCGTTCGTCGGTTGAGCGGGAAAGAGCACACGCGAGATTGGCGGCAATGGTGCTTTTGCCTTCTTGCGGGATGGTGCTGGTAATGAGCACCTTCTTCAACGGCTTCGTCCTGCGGAAATCTCGCAAGCGGACCGCAAGCAGACGCAGTGCTTCAGCGGTAGGTCCCTCCCGATCGGTGACGCAGACCAGGCGGCTCTGTGCGGAGAGAGCCATGGGCAGGGACTGGAATTGGCCGAAGAACGGCGCGGACTCTTCGGCGGATTGTCCGGCAACGGGCGGACCGACGAGCGCTAGCCCAACTTCACGGACCGTACGGCGGCCATTTTCTGGCGGCAACTTGGGTTCCTCGACGAGCGAGGCTCCGTTCCGCGCGGAGGCAACGTGGCTCTCGGCATGCTTCAGTAACTCAGGGCCTTCGGGCAAAGCTACCGGGCCGGCTTCCGGCCGGTCCCGTTCCGATCTGCGAAGAGCGTCAAATATGCGGCTCATAACAACGATTCGTGATTCGAGGTTGCTTCTCTGCGACTCATGGCCGGACCATCGCCCGGGCGCTTCCTGTGAACGGAGCCACCTAGACCCGTTCCGGAGAGGAGAGCGCCGGCTCAAGCCGGAATTCACTGGCGACGTCGTCCACGATATTCGGCGTAACGGCCGCCAGCTGTTTGGCGTAAGCGCCGATCAGCGCGTTTTCGCAGATGGTGTTAATGAGGCGGGGGAATCCCCGCGAATAAGTATAAACGGCGGCGACCGCCTCGGGCGAAAACAGTGTTGACGCGTTCGCGTCCGCACCGGCAATGCGCAAACGCTGCTCGATATACTCTTGTGTTTGCTGAACGGTAAGAGCGCTGAGCTGGGCGCGAAGCGCGATCCGCTGCTTGAGTTGCCGAAGCTCGCTCGAGTCCAGCTTTTTATCCAACTCCGGCTGGCCGACGAGAATAATCTGCAATAGTTTGTCCTCTGCCGTCTCAAGATTGGAGAGAAGGCGGAGCTCCTCGAGAGCATCGGGGGAAAGGTCGTGCGCTTCGTCGACAATAAGGACAGTGGTCATTTGTTTGGCGCCGCGGGCAACAAGGAACTTACTCAGATCGAGCAGTAATTCACACTTGTTCTTCCCCGACGACGGGAGCCCGAAATCAGAGAGTGTGTATTGCAGGAATTCGGTGGGGGAAAGCCTGCTGTTGAACAGGTAGGCATAAGCAATGTCCTTGCTGTTTTCCAAAAGGCGCAATAAGCAGCGCAACAGCAGAGTCTTGCCAGTGCCCACCTCTCCAGTAACAACGACAAACCCCTTGTGCCGGCGCACGCCATAGTAGAGCGCAGCCAACGCTTCGTTGTGCTTCGGCGTCGGGACGAAGCAATTCGGATCGGGAGTGAGATCGAACGGGTTGCGCGCGAGGTGAAAATAGGCTTTATACATCGGAAGCGCGAGCTTAGTTTTGGAGATAGCTAAAGACGGAACCGGCCAAAATGGTTACGAGCACGACGGTGGTTGCCGCCCAGCCGATGGCAGCCCTGCGCCTTGCTCTTTTCTCATCCAACGGGCTCACAGCTTCCGGAACCTCTGCAACCACCGCAACCGGCAAGCACTTCTTGATTTCCTGCTCGCTATGCATGCGATCGTCGAGGAATTCAAACGTGCCGACAATCACCAGGCCCAAGGCCAAGCCCACGCCGATTCCCATGCCGCAGAACTTGAGGCGATTGGGAAAATCGGGCTTGGTCGGCAGACTGGGAGGGTCGAGCCTAGTAAAGCGCTCGCCCTGTTGCATCTCTTCCATACTCGTAGCCATCTCCGAGTCGCTTGTCTTCTTCAGCAATGCGTCGTAGTTGGCTTTGGATTGATCGTAGCCCCGCGTCAAGTCGGCCAGTTG
>Ga0187769_10001682_pt1 | contig 12665 bp, 12 predicted proteins | sample 0116_SJ02_MP02_1_FD_133140 | JGI IMG/M metagenome (GOLD analysis project Ga0187769, IMG submission 133140) | Tropical peat soil microbial communities from peatlands in Department of Meta, Colombia - 0116_SJ02_MP02_10_MG | ecosystem: Environmental > Terrestrial > Soil > Wetlands > Peat | place... | reverse complement strand
GGGGACAATCGGAGCAAGAGCCGACCTCACGACTGTCGTTCCGGAACGTTACAGTCCGCTACCAGGGCTCTGAGGCGGACGCGGTGACCGGTGCTTCCCTCGAGCTCAAGCACGAGAAGATTGTAATCGTCGGGCCAAACGGCTGCGGCAAGTCTTCTCTCCTGAAGGCAGCGATGGGCCTTGCGCCGGTGACCCGAGGGTCCGTGCACGTCCTCGGCGAGGATGTACGAACCGTTCACGGCCAGATCGCAGTCGGCACGAATCTCGAAGAGGTGTACCGATTGATGACAGTGCCCATAGGCCGCCTCATCTCCCTCTGGTCCGGCCTGAAAGGCGGGTCCGGTGAGGAGCTCCGGAAGTCCATCGACGCCTTTGGCCTTTCCACGGTGCTCGACCGGCCCCTTTTCCGGCTCTCGACCGGGCAATCGAAGCTGGTCGGAAACCTCTTCGCGCTGGCCTTCTCCCCCCGCCTCGTCCTCTTGGATGAACCGTTTGACAATGTGGACTTCGCACGTCGACGGAAGTGTATCGAGTTGCTGTTGGGGTCGGACGCTTCGATCGCCCTGAACACCCACGAACTCGACCTGCTTCACTCGTTCCCAGACTGGGGACTCTTCTTCATGTTCGAGGGACAGTTGGTGGGCCGATTCCGCGCGGGGGACATCGACCGTCTCTACGTGAATCGCGGAGTCCGAAAGGACTCGCTGGCCGAGTTCCGGACAGGTCTCGGAGAGGTCTCGGTCACGATCGACCGCGGTGAGGTTCCGATGAAAGCGGCTGCCAACCTGGACTACCTTCTGGACCGAATCTCATGAGCCTCGCAGTCCCCTACACACGGGCCGTCCTGACGAATGGGTCATTGTGGTTCTGGGGGGTGGCGTTCATGGCGTTCTGGTTCGTCCTCGGCGCTTACGTTTTCTCGGGCGGGTTGCCGCCCGGTCGGAGTGCAGAGGTCGTCTACACTTCCGCGTGGTACTCCGTCATGGCGCTTCTGTCGCTGACGACCCTCGCGATGGCGATCGCGACGAGCATGACCTACGGCACCGCGGCACTGACCTTCGCCTTCCGGTACACCCGCCTTACCCCCAGGGGGTACGCCCTCTCGCTGACCGTGGCCGCGGCGGTCATGGGACTACTCTTGAGCTTCATCATGGCGCTCGTGGTGAGCGGCCTTTTCAGCGCCCACTTCCACACCACGATCACCCCTGCAAACTTGGCGGCAATCGCGGGGATCTCGGTACTTTCGGGAGCGTTCATGATGGGGCTCGCGACCGCTCTCGTACTCCTCGTGGTCAACTATCTCGGGCTGCGGAACATGAGCTTCGTCGAATTCCTACCTTTGATCCTCTCCTACCTCTTTGGCTTCTCGCAACTGTTCGTCGCCCTTCCTTCCTGGTTTCTGTACCTCTGCCCATGGAACGACATGGAGAGCCTCTTGTACCAGGCCTACGCGGGTTCTCCGGCGACTCAGGTGCTCACACAGGGTGGCTCGGGTGGTCTGTGGTGGCCCCTCTCTGCGGCGGGGTTGGTGGGGTGGGTGGTTCTGCTTCTGGGGCTCGCCGCGATTCTCCTCCGGCGGATTCGGCCGGTCTCCTATCAGGAAGGTCGACAGATCTGAGTGCTCGTGGGCAACGATAGCTCGCCTGTGCAGCGACCGAGCTCGGCCGGCCCGACCGTTTCCCGTCCCACACGCGGACCACGTTTCGGTTTGCCGGACGATGCGCCCTTCCTTCGGAAAAATCAGCCGCGGGAGGAGTTTCAACTAAGGGTTCAAAGCCGCGAGCCGACCCCCGCGAACGGCCCCAACGCACTCCGATCATTCTGCGCACCTAACACGGAATGAAACGGGCCCCATTCCTGCCGCGCGGGAGGGGGTATGCATGCCGATCCGGGCGAACAAGACGCGGGGGGCGCTCCACCTTGACAAACAGACTGTTGTGGAGAACTGTCCCGAGACGACTCGAGGCAGCCCGACAGACTCGTCAAGGGTCGGTCAATCGGCCGGTTCCGAGCTCGGCGAACTTCCCGTAATTGATGAGCACGAGTTTACAGTTCCGGCAGAGCCAGCAGGGGAGATAGCTCAGCAAGTTCCCAGGGTATGGGACCAGTACCTCGCCCTCGCGGGATTTCAACCACCAGGGCCGATATTTGGCAGTCTTACGAAATACAAGGCGTCCAGTTGCGGTGAACCCCGGGTCCATCGGCTTCCGACAACTCGGACACGCTCTCAGCCCCGTTCCTGCCATCGCTCGGTGAAGGGTCGGTGGATAGATTTGGATTGCGAACGCGGAGAACACTCCGTTCGCGGAATGCCCGTTTTTCCCGGGGGTGACTGAGCTCTCTCCAACCTCTTTCCAAGGAATGGGTTATTCTCAGCCAGTTTCGGCGACTCCGGACTCTCGGCTCCGGAGCAGCTAATCATGACCCGGGATAGCTTCTATTCTGAGAGAAAATCCAGCCGCGGGAGGGATTGACCGCTTGGTTCGAATCCTTCCGGTTCCAAGCATCGAAAGGCGAGGTGTGTCCGCGCTTCCGCTTTCCGATTGGGTCGTTCCTGGCGGGTTGCCGGGGGGGAGGAGGCAGAAGAGGAGGAGGCGGGGAGCTACTATCTCGTGAAACTGTCATTATCCCACTCCTATTCTACCGGGGCGGGAAAACGGGTGAAGCGCAAAGGTCCTGGACACCGTGCATTCGCGGGGAACGCCAGACACGAAGCGTCACCGGAGTCGACCTCGCAGAAGCACGGGGCCCTTCCCTCGGAGCTTCCCCTAGTGGAAGTCGACGTCGAGGCAGACCCCTCGCCTCATTGGATTCGAGAGCTCTCCCAACGATGGAGGTTGCGGGTCCGCCTCGACCTCTGCCGTCCGATGGCCTCTCGATCCTCGGACCTGATGCAGGTGGTGGAACTGATCGGCGACCCCGGAGACCTCGACGCCGCCGAGCGCTTCCTTCGACGGAGAAAGGACATTCGGACGCTGACCATCCTGCCGCTCTCTCCCTCTCGCCGGTTTGTTCGGGCCGTGAGCCCGATGCCGGAATCGTGCCGACCGATTTTCGAGGTCGGTGCGATATGCGCGAAGTGTCAGTTCTCGTCCGCTGCCAGGACCTCCGACCAGAATCGGTGGACCTTGGTCGTTCCGAGAACAACCGACACATTGCGTATCGTCGCCCGTGGTCGTCCCGGGAGAGAAGGCACGATCCGGTCGTTCCTCCGGATGCGTCGATTCGTCCCGGCGAGAACGCTAACCCCGAGGCAAACCACCGCGCTCGAGACGGCCTACCGACTTGGGTTCTATGCCTTCCCACGGCGGACGAACCTTAGGGAGATCTCCCGCATTCTTGGGGTCAGCCGGGCCACGACCGCCGAACTATTGCGGCGAGCCGAGAGCAAGATACTGTCCTACGAGATCGGGGGATCGTGATCCCTGCCGTTCGAGCAAGACGTCGAACCGAAACTGGTCAGCTTTTCCGGACGGGCCGCCTCCGACGGAACCTCTTCGAAACGGCACGGCTTGCTTCGATCCCTCGTAGGGGGTCCGCGAGGTCCTGTTCCATCCGAAGCCCGTCGACGAGGGAGAGGTCCAGCCCTCGTCGCACTGCTTCACGGGCATGCCAAATCGCGCGGGGAGAGAACTCCGCGATCCGGCGGGCAAGCGCGAGCGCCTCGGGCCGGAGGCGAGGGAGCGGGACGATTCGATTGACGAGACCTATCTCGTAGGCACGGGCCGAAGAGATTGGCTCTCCGGTGAGAATCATCTCGAGCGCGAGGTTCGGTGGTACGGCCCGTGGAAGCCGTTGGGTCCCGCCTTGGCCCGGAATAATCCCCCAGCGCACCTCGGGGAGGCCAAAGACCGAGTTCGGACTCGCCAGGAGCACGTCACAGGCGAGAGCCATTTCGAGGCCCAACCCGAGGCAATAACCGTTGACCGCCGCGACGATGGGCTTACCTGGGTCGAAGTTGCGAGTGAGCCCGCCGAGGCCGGGCTCGCGAAGCCAGCGGTTGCGTCGCTCGCCCGGCCGACGCTCGGCATAGAATTCCGGAAGACGGCTGAGGTCGATTCCCGCTGAGAACGACTTGTTCCCACTCCCGGTGAGGACGCCGGCCTTGAGGCGGTCGTCCTCGCGAAGCCGACTCCACGCACGGACGAGTTCCGCGTGGGTCTCAGGGTCGATGGCGTTGAGGGATTTGGGTCGGTCGATGGTCACGAGAAGCACGGAGCCCCGAACTCGGACTCGTACCGGCATGGTTCCCAAGAACGGCCAAGGGTTCATTTGATTACTCCCGGTTCGCTCCCGACTTTCGGAACGGCGGTCCGTGAACCGGATGCTCGAGGGACTTCCCGAACCGGTGAGGGATAGCCGCCGCTCGGGGGTCGGATGACTTCAGGCGACTACGACCCGATTGCAGTGTTGATGGAGGAACATCGGCAGTTCCTCCGCCGGCTCGAACGCTTCGCCGGAGAGGTGCACCAGCTCGCGGGTCGCGACCGGGTATCACCCGCCGTCGTTCGACAGATCGCCGAGTTCGGACGGTTCCTCGAACGGGACGTGGACGGTTGGCATGGCCGAAAAGAGGAAACGGCGCTGTTCCCCTCGTTGGAGCGACACCTCTCGTCAGACCAAGGGCCGATCGGGGTATTGTTGGAGGAGCATGAGCTCCTTCGTCAGCACCAGCGCCGGATTCAGCGCGACGCCAACTACCTCGAGCGCGACCCTACGTCGACCGAGGCACTCCTGGAGGTGGGTGTCGCGGAGCCGTTGGTGCGAGGCTTACTCACGGACCATATCGAGAAGGAGGACCGCGTGCTCTTTCCGATGGCTCGAGAGCTGTTGACCGAGAGGGAGCTCAACGAAGTCGCGGTCCTCTGTCGGGAGATCGACTCGCTACGAGCGGAGGACTCGGGAAGCTGAACATTAGGGGACCCCAGGGACCCGGGTTGGATTACCCTTACCGGTTAGGGAGAATGAACATCCCTTCCCCCGATGATGGCGTCCGAAGGTCGCCATGGCGGTGCGGGCCCATTCCGGCACTTCTTCCGCCCTAACGGTCGAACCGGACGACCCGATTACGGAAAGCGAACCCCTCCCTGGCACCTTCCGGGAAATTCTCTACCAGCGGTCGGGTGGCGTGACGCGGATCACCCTAAACCGTCCGGAGGCCCACAACGCGTACCGCACTCGGACCCTCCGTGAGCTTTCTCACGCCGTCCGACACGCCTCCGTGGACGACCGGGTTGGAGTGATCGTCCTTACCGGCGCGGGCACGCGCGCTTTCTGCACGGGCGGTGATGTGAAGGAATACGCGGACCGATTCCTCCGGCGCCCTCACGACTACTGGAAGTACATGGCGGTCTTTCGCGAGGCCGTTGAATCCCTCCTTCGGTGCGGGAAACCCGTAATCGCTCGCCTCAACGGGATGGCAGTAGGGGGTGGCAACGAGCTCCACCTCGCCTGCGACCTTTCCGTCGCCGCCTCTCACATCTATCTCGGCCAGGTCGGTGTCGGAGTAGGCTCCGTCGCTGCGGGGGGCGCGACCCAGTGGCTACCCCTCGCGGTGGGCGACCGGCGAGCGCGTGCGATGCTGATGTTGAACGAACGGATCTTCGCCCCGCAGGCGGCCGAATGGGGCCTGGTTTCGTCGGTAGCCCCCTCGGTGGTCCGGAAGGGAGAGTGGGTGGCGGCGCCGACACCGGAGGAAATCGGGTGGGCGCAGAAGGAAGAGCGGGGGTACCGTATCGACCTCGAAAAACTCGACGACGCCGTGGACGCGCTCGCGAAGCGGCTGTTGGGCATGTTCCCGGAATGCCTTCGATACACCAAGGCTCAAACGAACTTCTGGAAGGAACTCGCATGGAACCAGACGGTGGGCCATGCGCAGGAGTGGCTGGCCCTCCACTTCGCGACCGTCGAGCCGTTCGAAGGAATGCACGCCTTCGTCGACAAGCGTCCGGCTCGAGTCACCGAACTCCGCCAACGAATTGCCACGGACGGTGAGGGGGACTACCTCCACGGCGCCCCGCTGCGCTCGTGCGGCAGTTGCGGCGAGACCGGTCTTCCCAGCCGGTTTCAGTACTGCGGCCGGTGCGGCGCTTCCCTGGCCTCTCCGAAAAAACGCGGGTTGGGAGACCCACAGGAGGCGTGAACTCCGAACCGATGGGGGGGTCGACCGACGAGACCCGATTCCTCACGACCGCCCGCGACCGCCAGCGCGAGATGGTCGAGGAGTACTACCGCGGGTTGAGCCAAGCCGGAGGGCCGAAGAAGCCGGTCGCCTACATGCTGGTTGGCGGCAACCTGACCGAAATCGTGCGGTCGTTCGGGTTCGAAGTCGTATTTCCCGAGATCGTGGCGCTCAACTGTGCCATCAAGCACGTGTCGCTTCAGAACATCCTTCACGCCGAATCCGAGGGGTACGGACTCGACGTGTGCGGCTATGTAAAGAACGATCTCGGACTTCAGGAACTGGGCGGGGATACGCCGTTCGGTCGGATCCCTCCCCCCGACCTTCTCGTGTGTAGCTTCTCCGGCTGCTATGTCTACGTGAAATGGTGGGAGGCTCTCGCGGAGAAGTTCGGCTGCCCGCTCTTCATGCTGGACGTCCCGTACCTCCGGGACGCGACGCCGCAGGGTGAGGACATCGCGTACATCGTGGCCCAGCTCAACGAATTCATCGCTCTGCTCGAGAAGATCACGGGAAGGTCCCTCGACCGAGCGGAGCTCGAGCGCACCTTGGAGCGCGCCCGTCGCGCGGAGGAAGGGTGGGTGAAGTACCTCTCCTCGGGTCAGCGACGACCGTCCCCGATCGAGGCGTACTTTGAGGCGGTGTTCTACATGTTCCCGATCAACGTACTGAGGGGGACGGAAGCCGCCGCGGAATTCTATACCATCGTGAACGCCGAGGTGGAAGAGCGGGTGAAGAGCGGGACCTACCCCGTTCCCGAAGAGAAGTTCCGTCTCGTCGTGGAGGGGATCCCACCCTATCCGAGCTACCGGACGTTCTGGGACTTCTTCCGGAAGTGGGGGGCGGTCTCCGTAGCGGCCACATACCCGAAGGTCGGAGGACTTTTCGACCGAGGGTTCCTCCACGACCCCGCCCGTCCGCTGGAGAGCATCGCGGAGTACTCCCTCGGAGCCTACGTCAACCAGTCGTGGCCGCTCCGTCGGAAAATCATCGAAGATTACGTCCGCGATTTCGCGGCCGACGCCGTCGTGATCCACGGGATCAAGTCGTGTCGGTCGTTCACTGCCGGCCAGGGAGACTTGAGGGACCGGCTCATCCACGACCTCGGTATCCCCGCACTCTATATCGAGTCCGATCACGAGGACCCGCGCTACTTCGCTCCTGCGCAGATTAAGAACCGTATGGACGCCTTTTTCGAGTCCCTCGATCGGCGCCGAGAGTCGGTCCCACTCCCGATGGTGACGGGATGACGCTGTTCGCCGGCGTCGACATTGGTTCGACCACGGCGAAGTGCGTCCTCCTCGAAGATGGAACGATCGTGGGAAAATCGCTCGCTCCTGTGGGGGTGGAGCTGATCAAGGACGCGGAACGCTCGCTCGAGCAGGCCCTCACCGACGCCGGAAGAGAACGACGGGACGTGACGGTCATCACCGGGACCGGGTACGGCCGGTTCAAGGTCACGTTCGGTCAGTACACCGTCACCGAGATTGGTTGTCACGCGAGAGGCGCCCACTTCCTGTTCCCCGCGACGCGGGTGGTCCTCGATATCGGCGGCCAAGACACGAAAGCAATCAAGGTCGACGCGAAGGGCGAGGTGGTCGACTTCGCGATGAACGACAAGTGTGCTGCCGGGACCGGCCGCTTCCTCGATGTCTGCGCGGGGGCCCTGGGGTACGACGTGAGCGAGATCGGGACCCTTTCGCTCGGTGCCCGCCATCCGGTGAAGGTGACGAACACTTGCACCGTCTTCGCCGAATCGGAGGTCGCCTCCTATGTGGCCCGGGGCAAGGACCCAAAGGACATTCTTGCGGGTCTCTACGGGGGAATCGTCAGCCGATCCCTCTCGCTCCTTCAGCGCGTCGGAGTGGAACCCGAAGTTACGTTCACCGGCGGAGTTTCCAAGAATGAGGGGATGGTGCGTGCCCTGGGGCATCGACTCGGCCTCCCGGTCAACGTGAGCCCCCTCTCTCAGTACGTGGGGGCGATCGGCGCGGCCCTCCATGGCGTGGAGCGGTCCCGGGGAGTCTCCGCATGATCACCGGAGGACTCGACCTCGGCGTCGGTACCACGAAGGGCGTACTGATCGAGGATGGCCAGCGAGTCCTCGTCACCGACATCGAGCCCACCCACGGAAACCCGCTCGAAGCCGGTCGCCGGGTGCTTGAGCGGATGGTCGAGGAAGCTAACGTCTTCCCGGATGGGGTCGATTATCTCTGTACGACCGGCGCGGCACGCTACATGTTTCCCGACCGGCACCTCCAGGTCAGCGACATCACCGCCTCGGCGAAAGGGGCGGTATTCCTGTTCCCCCAGACCCGTCACGTGGTCGACATCGGTTCCCAATCGACGCGTGCCATCGCGGTCTCCGAGACGGGTCGCGTGACCCGCTTCAAGATGAACGAAAAGTGTGCGGCCGGGGCAGGACGCTTCGTCGATCGGTGCGCCAAGTATCTTCAGGTCCCGATGGACGAGATGGCGCCCAAGGCACTGGTCGCGGCCCACCCGAAAATGATCTCGAGCGTCTGCGCGGTGCTCGCCGAGACCGAGATCATCAACAACGTCTCCGAGGGCATCCCCCTGCCCGACATCCTCATGGGCGTCTTCCTGTCGCTCGCGCAGCGGGCGAACGTCCTGATGCGGAACGTCGGGGTGCAGCCGGAGCTCACGCTGGTGGGAGGTCTCGTCCACAGCGAGGCGATGGTCCGCGCCCTCGAGCAGACCGCCAAGATGCCCGTCAACACCGACCTTCGGTCCCATCACGCCGCGGCCATCGGCGCGGCGATCTTGGGACATTCCCGCCTTCAGAAGCTGGGGGGTCGCCCGGTCGCGCTACCCGCGGTCACGGGGTGACGCATGTCCGGATTGATCCCGCTGTCTGGGCCGTTCGGCGAGGCCGAGTCCGGCCCTCCGATGGAGATCAGCGACACGTTCGAAGAGTTCCGGCGTGCCGAGTCCATCGAGGCGCTCGCCGGGTTGACCCGCGAGGTGATTGCCGACCCGACCTACCCCACCGTACGCGCCTGGACCCGGTCGGGGCGGATGGCCGTCGGATGCTTCCCGGTCTACACCCCCCAGGAGTTGATTCACGCGATGGGATTCCTTCCCGTTTCCCTCCACGGTGGCGGAGAGAGCATCGAGATCAGCCATGCGGATGCCCCCCTCGGGTCGTTCCTCTGCTCGATCAGCAAGTCGACGCTCGAGCTCGCGTTGACCGGCCGGCTCACTCCGTTTCGAGCATTTGTCTTTCCGTACATTTGCGACGTAAGCCGAAACTTGGAAGGGATCTTCCCGAGGGCCGTTCCGAATGCTGTCACGCACATGCTCCACCTTCCCCAGAACTTCCGCTCTGCGGCGACGGTACCCTTCCTCATCGCCGAGTACCGGCGGCTGATCTCCAAGCTCGAGAAGGCCGGGGGTGAGCCGTATCGACCCGAGCGCCTCTCCGCCTCCATCGAGCTGTTCAATCGGATTCGCTCCGAGGTCGCGGAGTTGACCCGTGCGAAGCGCTCGGAGCCGGGGAAACTGACGCTCGCGGAATCGTATCTCCTGCGGAGGCTCGGCGGGCTGTTGCCGCGAGAGACGTATCTCGAGGTGCTCACTCGGGTAAGCTCGGAGCTCTCCAAGCGGCCCAATCGCTCGAAGGACGCCATTCGAGTTGTCTTGGTGGGTCCGTTCTGCGAGCAGCCGACGCTCGACCTCATCGACCTCCTCGAACAGGTCGGCTGCTACGTGGTCGACGACGAGCTCCTGCAAATCTACCGATGGTACGATCGGGTGGATCCCGCCGGCGACCCCCTGGCGAACCTTGCGACGGCGTACGCACAGAGCCAGATCGACATCGGCGTTCGCGCCACGCCGACGACGAAGGGCGAGGCGATCCTCTCTCGGGTCGCGGCCGCCCAAGCGCGGGGGGTCATCTTCCTGACCGCGAAGTTCTGTGAGCCGGCGCTCGAGGACGTCGTGCTGTACCGCAAGGCCCTCGACCGGCAGAAAATCCCCTACCTCCATCTCGAGTTCGAGGAGCGATCGGCCGCCTACGAACAGTCGCGTCTCCAACTCGAGACGTTCGTCGAATCGATCCTTTTCGACTGAGCGGGACGATGACCCGCGGTTCCGAAAGGGTTCACGCCGACCGAGCGGGGACCCGTGCGACCGTGACGTGGAGTCGGCCGCCCCTCAATGTGCTCGATATCGAGACGCTCCAAGAGCTCACCGAGACCCTGCGGACCGACGCCGTCCGCTCCGCCCATGTGGTGATTCTCCGGGGAGCGGGTCGTTGCTGGAGTGCCGGCTTCTCGGTCGAGGATCACCTCGCGAAGCGGGTCCGTTCGATGTTCAACGCGCTGCGTGACCTCCTCGGGGCGCTCGGCGAAATCCCCGGTCCCATCATCGCTCAGGTCGACGGACCCTGCCTCGGAGGGGGGCTCGAACTGCTGAGCGCCTGCGACTTGGCCATCGCTTCGGCGTCGGCGACGTTTGGACAACCTGAGATTCGACTGGGGGTCTTTCCCCCGCTCGCCGCCGCCGAGATGCCTCGGGCCCTCGGCCCGAAGCGGGCCGCCGAACTGTTGCTGCTCGGGGAAACGGTCGGCGCGGCCCGTGCCTGGGCGACCGGGATCGTCTCTCGGGTCGTCCCGGACAGCGCCCTGGAACAGGAGGTCGATTGGGCGGCCGGTAAGCTCCAGGGATATCGCTACGAGACGCTCGTACTCCTCAAGCGAGTGATGAGGGGCGAATTGCCGGATCGGTCGAGCCGTCTTGCATCGGCCGAGCGCGTCTACCTGGAGGAGCTGATGCGCCTACCCCATGCCGAGGAGGGGTTGCTCGCGTTCCTAGAGAAGAGAACGCCCGTTTGGCCCGCCTCGGGGGATTGATGCCGTCCATGCGGGCCGCCGTGTTCCACGGAGCCGGGCAGGCCCTTCGCGTCGAGGACGTGCCGACCCCGGAGCCGAGGCCGGGCGAAGCCCGGGTCGCGGTAACGGCCTGCGGATTCTGCCACACCGACCTCCACTACATCGATCACGGAGTCGCGACCGCTAAGCCACCGCCCCTCATCCTCGGCCACGAGGTCTCGGGCAGGGTGGACACATTGGGCCCGGGTGCCGAGGGCGTCGCGGCGGGGGACCGCGTGCTGGTCCCGGCCGTTCTTCCCTGCGGTCGATGCGAGTACTGCCGGACAGGTCGTGAGAACATCTGTCCATCGATGCGGATGCTGGGGAACCATCAGGACGGCGGGTTCGCGGAGTTCGTGGTGGTCCCCGCAAAGGACTTGGTCCCACTCCCCCAGGACATCGATCCGGTCCTGGGTTGCGTCATCTCGGACGCCCTCACCACCCCTTACCATGCCGTGGTCCATCGGGCGCAGGTGCGCGCCGGGGAGCGAGTCGTTGTCGTGGGCTGCGGGGGCGTCGGAATCAACGCAGTCCAGTTTGCGGTCGCAGCGGGAGCCCGCGTAATGGCGATCGACGTGAGCGACGCGAAGCTCGAGGTCGCGCGGCGGCTGGGCGCCTCGGAGACAGTCAACCCGGGACCCGCCGAGGACCTCGCGAAAGAAGTGCGTCGCCTGTGGCAGGACGGCGCGGACGTCGCGGTCGAGGCGGTCGGGTCGCCCAAGACCATTTCGCTCGCGTTCTCCACGTTGCGTCGGGGTGGGCGGCTGTGTCTTGTCGGTTACAGCGACCTGCCCGCGGTGCTGCCCGCTCGAAAGGTCATGTTCCTGGAGTACAGCGTCATCGGTTCGCTCGGATGCCGTCCGGGGGACTACCCCCGGGTCGTGGAGCTGGTGCGACAGGGACGGGTTAAGCTCGAACCGGTGGTTACCGGACGAGTGGCCCTCGAGGATATCTCCACCGCCGTCGACCGTCTCCGACAGGGAATCGGGTTTCGGACGGTCGTTCAGCCGTAGACGACGGGCGTGCGGGATCGAGCCACCGCACTGCCTTCTTGAGCCGGCTCTCGAGTGCCTTCGAGCCCGTTGCCAATGCGGTTTCAGGGAAAAACCAGCCGCGGGAGGGGTTTCGACTAAGGGTTCAAAGCCCTGAGAAGCCGCCGGGGACTGCTTGCGGCCGTCGGGGATTCTCTCCGGAGTCGAACTACCGTGCGAATCGGGTCGATCATCTCCCGCCGGCCCCAAGAAGGATTCGCGGACTCGAAGTGACCGGCAGGATGCGCCTCTCGAGGTCGTCCAAAGTCTAATCTATCGCACGTGATGGAGTCGGTTGTGCCGGCCCGCTGGCGCTCGCGAATCGTCTTGATTGTCGTCGCGACGACACTGGCGTTGTCCACCCTATCTCTAGGGATTGCCGTCTCGGGTTCCGCCAGAGCGAACCCCACCCTCGGCCCCGTCAGCGTTTCCCGCATCGACAGTTTCGACCTGCGGAGTCCAGCCGCGAAATCGGTTCCGGTGGGGGATGGGCCGGAAGGCGTCACCTTCGACAGCTCGAACCGGTACGTCTACGTGGCCGACGCCGGCTCGGACAATGTG
>Ga0187769_10001681_pt1 | contig 12666 bp, 6 predicted proteins | sample 0116_SJ02_MP02_1_FD_133140 | JGI IMG/M metagenome (GOLD analysis project Ga0187769, IMG submission 133140) | Tropical peat soil microbial communities from peatlands in Department of Meta, Colombia - 0116_SJ02_MP02_10_MG | ecosystem: Environmental > Terrestrial > Soil > Wetlands > Peat | place... | reverse complement strand
CGGCTGGGTTTGATTCCCCAGAGGCGATTGTCGGGAAGACAGATTACGACCTTCCCTGGCCGCGAGAGGAGACCCAAGCCTATCGAGCCGACGACGCGGAGGTGATCCAGCACAATCGACCGAAACGCCATATTGTCGAGCCCCTGCGGCAAGCTGATGGAAGCCGCCTGTGGGTTGACACCACCAAGATTCCGCTCGTCGACCCCAAGGGTAGCGTGTATGGCGTGTTAGGGGTTTACGAGAACATTACCGAGCGGAAGCTGGCGGAAGAAAAAGTCCGGCTACAGGCTGCCGCTCTGGAATCGGCGGCCAACGCGATTGTCGTTACCGATGCTCAAGGCACCATCCAATGGGTGAATCCCGCCTTCACCCGGCTGACTGGCTACAGTGCCGAAGAGGCAGTGGGTCAGAATCCGCGCATTTTGAAATCGGGGAAGCAAGACGAGTCCTTCTACAAGAATCTTTGGGGCACGATTCTCGCCGGAAGAGTCTGGTCCGCCGAGATCATAAACCGGAAGAAGGACGGCCAGCTCTACACCGAGGATATGACGATTTCTCCGGTGTGTTCAGCCGCCGGCAAAATTACTAACTTTGTCGCCGTCAAGCAGGATGTCACCGAACGCAAACGAATGGAGCAGGAGCTGAAATTCCGCAACGTGATTCTCTCTACGCAGCAAGAAGTCTCCCTCGACGGCATTCTGGTTGTGAATGATGATAAGGACAAGATCATCTCCTACAACCGGCGCTTTGCTGAAATGTGGGGCCTCCCGGCTGACTTGCTGGCGACAGGGCCTCAAAGCCGGGCTCTAGCACTAGCGTTGGAGAAAGTCGCTGATCCCCAGCGCTTTCTTGAGAAGGTCAAGGTTCTCGACTGCTCTCACGATAAGACTTACCGGGACCAAGTCGAGTTGAAGGACGGCAGGACCTACGAACGTTATTCCGCCCCCATGATTGGAGATGACGGGACATACTACGGCCGGGTCCGGTATTACCGCGACATCACCACGCGCAAACAAGCCGAGCAGGCCTTGCGGCAGAGCGAAGAAAAGTACCGCCGGCTGGTTGACAACGTTCCGGATGTCATCTGGACCTCGGCTCAGCACGGGCTCACATCCTATATCAGTCCGAATGTACAGAGTATTCTTGGCTACACAGCACAAGAAGTGTGCGAAGGGGGTAGTGAGCTCTGGATTGGGCGAATTCATCCCAATGACGTGCAGCGGGTGCTTGACTCCTTCCTGTTGCTTTTCAACGAGAACCGGCCTTTTGACGCCGAATACCAAATTCAGCGCAAGGATGGACAATGGATCTGGCTGCATGATCGCGCTATCCGAACTCACGAAAGGGATGGCGTGCGATACGCCGACGGGATTTTTTCCGACATCACAGCCCGCAAACGGGCTGAGGAGGAACTGGTGAAGGCCCGGGAAGCCGCAGAAGCTGCCAGTCGAGCCAAGAGCGAGTTTCTAGCCAACATGAGCCATGAACTGCGGACTCCCATGAACGGAATCATGGGCATGACGGAGCTTGCACTGGCAACTGAGCTGACCTCCGAGCAGAGGGAATATTTGACCATGGTTAAGTCTTCCGCAGACTCCTTGCTCGGCGTCATCAACGACATTCTTGATTTCTCCAAGATCGAAGCCGGCAAGCTGGAGTTTGAATCGATTGAGTTCAATTTCCGCAGCAGTCTGGAAGCGACGCTCAAGCTTCTGGCGCTGCGTGCGCACGAGAAAGGCCTGGAACTGAACTGCCGAGTCGAGCCCGAGGTCCCGGAAGTCCTGATCAGCGACCCCAGCCGCTTCCGGCAGATCATCGTCAACCTGGTGGGGAACGCAATCAAATTTACCGAACGGGGCGAAGTAACCGTCCAGGTCCAACAGCAGGCCGAGAGGGCTGGCGCCGTCGTGCTTCACGTCAGCGTTGCGGACACGGGGATTGGCATTCCCCAGAACAAACAGGAAGCCATTTTTGGCGCTTTCACCCAGGCGGACGGTTCGACTACACGACGCTACGGAGGGACTGGCTTGGGACTCAGCATCTCTCGCCAGTTAGTGGCAATGTTCGGGGGACGCCTCTGGGTGGAGAGCGTCGTTGGCCAAGGCAGCACTTTCCATTTTATTGCACGCTTTGCGGTCGGCAGCGCACGACCGTCGCCTTTGCCGACGGTGAGCCTGAAAGATATGGCCGTGTTGGTGGTGGACGACAACTCGACCAACCGGCGCATCCTGGAAGAACTGCTGCGCAGCTGGCAGATGAAACCCGTTTCAACAGACAATGGCCGAAGGGCTGTGACTGATCTTCAGCAAGCTGCGGAAGCCGGCCGACCATTCCCGTTAGTCTTGGTTGACGCCAAAATGCCGGACATCGACGGATTTAGTTTGGTGCAGGAGATCAAGCAAGATCCGCTCCTGGCAACCGCGACAATCATGATGCTAACCTCGGCTGGCCAGCGGGGGGATGCCGCCCGCTGCCGTCAACTGGGAGTAGCCGCGTACTTGACCAAGCCCATCGGCCGCACAGAGTTGCTCGACGCCATTCTTCAGGCGCTGGGGGCGAAGGCGCAGAAAATCGGCGAGCCCTCTCCATTAGTCACCCGCCATACGCTGCATGAGCACAAGAAAGGACTCCGTATCCTCCTCGCCGAGGACAACTTGGTCAACCGCACGCTCGTGATCCGCTTGCTTGAAAAGCATGGAAACACGGTGGAAGTCGCAACCGATGGGCGAGAAGCGCTGGTTAAGCTCGAAGCAGGAAACTATGATCTGGTGCTAATGGACGTGCAGATGCCCGAGTTGGATGGGTTCGAGGCCACCGCTGCCATTCGCGAGAAGGAAAAGATGAAAGGCGGCCATCTTCCCATCATCGCTATGACCGCCCACGCCCTCAAAGGCGATCAGGAGCGCTGCCTGGCCGCAGGAATGGACGGTTACATTGCGAAGCCGATTCACGTCGACGAATTGCTGAAGGAAATCGAAAGTGTTGCTGCCGCAGCTCCCACACACGTTGAGAACGGCGGCGGTTAGCTGAGTTTCGCGCAAAAGACCGAGGACGCCAGGATCATTTCTCGAAGTTCCTCCAGCGGCGGCCGTCGCGCTCCAGCAGTTCATCGGCCTCCTTCGGTCCCCATGTTCCTGCAGCGTAGTTGGGAAAATTGCGCGGTGGGAGGGCCTTCCAGACGTCCAAAACCGGGCTGACGACGCACCATCCTGCTTCGACCATGTCGGCGCGCTGAAACAGCGTGGCGTCGCCGATCATGCAATCGTGCAGGAGGCGCTCATAGCCCGTGCTGGGTTGGGTGCCGAAGTAGTCGGCATACTCGAAATTCATGTCCACTGCGCCGAGCCGCATGATCGGTCCGGGGACCTTGGCCGCGAATTGCAAGGAGATGCCTTCCTCCGGCTGGATGTGCAGCACCAACTGATTGGGCATAAGATTTTCAACCGGCGTGTCACGGAACAAAACGAAAGGCGCCCGGCGGAATTGGATGACGATATGCGTGTTCTGTGCGCCCAGCCGTTTGCCGGTGCGCAAATAGAAGGGAACATCTGCCCAACGCCAGTTGTCGATGGCCAATTTCATCGCCACAAACGATTCCATTTTCGAATCGTGTGGCACATCTTCCTCCTCCCGGTAACCGGGCACGCGCTGCCCGTCAAGCATCCCGGTCCCGTACTGTCCGCGTACCGTGCGGCTGAGCACTTCCTCGGCGCTCAAGGGTTGAATCGCATGCAGAATCTTGGCCTGCTCATCGCGCACCGCATTCGCCTGGAAGGAGACCGGCGGCTCCATCGACGTGAGACTGATGAGCTGCATGATGTGATTGGGAACCATATCGCGCAGGGCGCCGGCCTGATCGTAGTAGCTGCCTCGTTGCTCCACTCCGACCGTCTCGGCCACCGAAATTTGCACATGATCGATGTAGCGCCGGTTCCAGATCGGCTCGAAGATTCCATTCGCGAATCGAAACGCCAAAATGTTCTGCACGGTTTCTTTGCCGAGGTAGTGGTCAATCCGGTATATCTGCTTTTCATCCGCGACTTTCAGCAATTGCTGGTTGAGCGCCTTGGCTGACTCGAGATCGTGTCCGAACGGCTTCTCGATAATGACGCGCCGCCAGTGCTGGTTGTTCTCTTCCATCAACCCGGCTGCGTCCAGTTGCTCCGCGATAGAGCCGAAGAAGCGCGGCGCGGTTGCCAGATAGAACAGGTAGTTGCCGTGGGTCGAATGGTCTTTGTCGACCTTGTCAAGAAAACTGTTCAATGTGGGATAAACATTCTTGTCGTCGAACTCGGCCGCGACGTAGTAGACGCGGCGCAGAAACCACTCGATGAAATCCGCGTCAGCATCGTTACCGGCATAGTGCTTGATATCGTCGGCCACCCAGTTGCGGAAGTCTTCTGTCGACATAGAGCCATGGGAAAGCCCCACCACAGCAAACTCGCGCGACAACAATTGTTGCTTTCCCAGGTTGTACAGAGCGGGCATGAGCTTGCGCCGGGTTAAGTCTCCCGCTGCCCCAAAGATGACCATCACGCAGGGGTCACCGGGCTTGCCTACTTGCCGGGGCTGCGTCATTGGAATTGTCGCTGTATCGAGCATAATTGACCTCGTGCGCTTCCTTCGTGGTTACTACGTGTCCTTCGTGGTTGAATCGCATTATGCGGTCTTCTTGCTGGCCGTCGGCTCCACGTGTCCTCCGAACTTCTGGCGCATGGCGGAAAGAACTTTCTCCGCGAACGTATGCTCCTGGCGCGAACGGAAGCGAACGAATAACGCCGCGGAGAGCACATCCACCGGAACCGCTTCTGCAATCGCTGCTTCGATTGTCCACCGGCCCTCACCCGAATCCTGCACAAATCCGGTGTACTCGGAGAGCGTGGGATTTTCGGCCAGCGCCATTGCCGTCAAGTCCAGCAGCCAGGAACTCACGACGCTTCCGCGCCGCCAAACTTCGGCGATGTCTGCAAGATTCAGATCGTAACGCTGCTCCTCGGGAAGGTCCTTGCTGCTGGCATTGCGGAAGATATCGAATCCCTCCGCATACGCCTGCATGAGTCCGTACTCGATGCCGTTGTGCACCATCTTCACAAAGTGACCGGCCCCGGATGGGCCGCAATAGATGTATCCCTCTTCTGCTGTGCCGGGCATCTTGTCGCGTCCGGGTGTACGAGGAATATTCCCGCGCCCGGGAGCCAGCGTCTTGAAAATTGGATCCAAATATTGGACGGTTTCTTTCGGCCCGCCGATCATCATGCAATAGCCGCGTTCCAATCCCCACACGCCGCCACTGGTGCCGACATCCACGTAATGAATTCCTTTTTCCTTGAGTTGTTGGGAGCGCCGGATGTCGTCCTTGAAATAAGAATTTCCGCCGTCGATCAGAATGTCACCCGCCTGCATCTTTTGCGAGAGCGCCTGGATCGTTTGTTCGGTTGGACCACCGGCCGGTACCATGAGCCACACCACGCGAGGTTTTGCCAGCTTGGCGACGAAATCGTCCAACGAGGCCGACGCGACGGCGCCTTCTCCGGCGACCCGCTTCACGTTTTCTGCGCTGAGATCGCTGACCACAACCTCATGGCCGCCGCGCATCAGCCGGCGTGTCATGTTGGCGCCCATGCGCCCCAGACCGACCATCCCAAGTCTCATGCTTGCTCCTCGTGGCTGAGTTCCTCTGTGTCCTCTGTGGTTGAAAAAGGAAAGCCTGTTACTCAGCTCAGAGCCTGATGAAATGCATGCTGCAGCGTCAATAAACCAGGGGCTAAGTCCTTCCCTAGATGCACGCGCAGTGCTCTCCGCTCGCGTTCCGCGAGCACCTGGAAATCACCGCGCGCTTGTGCAGCTTTGACTACTCCCAATGTGTATTTCTGACCGGGAACAGGCAGGTCAACTGCATCCTCACACGTGATCTGCAGAAAGACCCCTGAATTCGGACCGCCTTTATACGCCTGACCCGTGGAATGCAGAAACCGCGGCCCAAATCCCAGGCAAGTTGCGACCCGCTTATCGTTGCGAACGGCACGGCGCATCGTCTGCAAGCGGGTCTCGTGCTCCTCGTTCATTTGAACGTAAGCGAGCACTGCGAAATAGTCGCCACTGCGGAGCTGGTTCAGGTGGGCGCGAAGGTAACCGGTCAATGACTTGTCTGCAGCCCTGGCGAGCGCATCGGCATTCCTCGCGTCCGTAAACAGCTTGACGCCGCTGTCCTCGAAAAATGGCTTTTCCGCCGGAAGCGACCCGGTCTTTTCATACTCCGCCGTCAGGGCTCGAGTGGCGACTTTGCTCGCCTCCACATCTGGCTGGTTGAAGGCGTTGATGCCGATGATCGATCCCGCAACCGCGGTAGCAATCTCCCAGCGGAAGAATTCCTGGCCCAGATCGTACACATCGGACATGGAGATGCGTACAACCGGATGTCCAGCACGCTCGAGTGCAGCCACCTTTGCATCTTGTACCGCATCCGCAGCGGAATCCAGCCGCACGTAGGCAAAGACACGATCATTACCATAAACTTCGGGCGGCCCCAATTCTTCGCGATCGACCGGAATAATTCCTTTGCCCTGCTTGCCGGTGGATTCTGCCAGCAACTGCTCCAGCCACGCTCCCAAATCGGAGATGCCCGGTGAGGTGACGATCGTGACCTTATCGCGGCCGTTAGTCGCTGCCGTGCCCAGAACGACGCCAAGCATGACACCGGGGTTATCTTCCACGGATTCTGTCGTGCAGGCTTCAACCATTCTTCTTGTGCGGTCGAGAAATTTCGCTACATCCAGCCCCATCACGGCCGCCGGCACCATGCCGAAATTTGACAGCGCCGAGTAGCGTCCGCCGATGCTTGGAACTCCGTAGAAGATCTGGCGGAAGCGATCGTCTTTCGCAACCTGCTCCAACTTCGATCCGGGGTCGGTGATTGCGATGAAGCGGCCGCCGGATCTGTCTACGCCGACCGTTTGCTTCACCCGCTCAAAAAAATATTGTTTGAAAATATTAGGCTCGAGAGTCGTACCGGACTTGCTCGAAACTACAAACAGCGTTTTCGAAAGATTCACGCGGTTCTCGAACGCCTTGATCTGAGCCGGATCGGTGGAGTCGAGCACGTGTAGCTGCGGGAAACCTGCAATCCTGCTGAAAGTTTTCTCCAGCACCTCGGGACAAAGGCTGGAACCGCCCATCCCCAGCACCAGAACATCCGAAAAATCTCTGGCTTCCTCACCAAGACGGCGCAGGTCATCGATGTGAGCAATTTGCTCCTGAACGATGTCGAGCCATCCCAGCCACTGCGCCTCATCAGTTCCAGTCCAAAGAGAAGCGTCGCGCTGCCAGAGCCGGTTTACCTTGTTTCCAGAAGTCCAGCCGTTAATCGCCTTATTGACCGCGGCCTCAAGCGCCGCCGGCACTCTGTAAATCGGCAGTGAGGACACGCCGGGAGGTAATTTGTAATTGAGCTGGCTCACTGATCACCTCACTTAGTCTTCGAGGTTGCTTCGACGGCCTTCAGGAGCTTCTGGAAAGCTTCTGCGAACAGGCGCACGCCGTCTTCGGTCAGCTTGTCAGTGACTTCCTTCATGGAAATTCCGAGTTTGGCGACCGTCTCCATGGTTCGGTTGGCGGATTCGACATCTTCGGTCAAACTCGGCCGCGGATGCCCGTGATCCCGGTAGGCATCGAGAGTAACAGGCGGCACGGTATTCACCGTATCGCGTCCGATCAACTCCTCGACATACATCACGTCGCTATATTTCGGATTTTTTGTGCTGGTGCTCGCCCAGAGCACGCGCTGCGTCTGTGCTCCCTCGGCCGCTAGTTTCTTCCATTGATCAGTGCCGAAGATCCGCAAGTAACGCCGATAGGTCTGCTTACCATTGGCAATCGCCACCTTGCCCATGATGCTCTGCAATTCGGATTTCTCCCGTTCATCTTTGGCTGCTTTCAGCCGTTGCTCGACGATGGAATCGACCAGCGTATCGATCCGGCTAATGAAGAAACTGGCCACGCTGGCGATTTTGCTGACATCACCGCCGTTGGCCGCCAGTTGCACCACTCCGGCAATATAGGCGTCCGCCACGCGCTCATAAACTTCCTGCGCAAACAGCAGCGTGACGTTGATATTGATGCCTTCGCTGATTAACTGCTGAAACGCGGGAATCCCCTCCGCCGTGCCGGGAACTTTGATCATGATATTTTCCCGGCCGACAGCCTTCCATAAGCGGCGCGCCTCTTTCAACGTCGCTTGCGTATCGCGCGCCAGAAAAGGAGACACCTCCAGGCTGACGTATCCGTCGCGCCGCTTCGTGCTCTGGTAGACAGGCCGCAGCACGTCAGCCGCATCCCGAATGTCTCGAATCGCCAGGATTTCATAGCGGCCGTTCGCATCGAGATCAGGCCTGCCATTCAGCTCCTTTAGCAAGTCCGAGTAATAGTGGCTCTCGGCGATAGCTTTCTCAAAGATCGACGGGTTGGAAGTCATGCCACGCAGACCGTCCTCATCGATCAAACGTTTCAGTTCTCCCGTCTCAATCAGGTCGCGACGGATGTAGTCCAGCCACACCGACTGGCCTACCTTCAAGAGGTCTTTCACAGGATTCGTAGCTTTTGCCGTTTCCAGAATTCCAGTTGGCTCCATATAAACCTCGTTGTTAGAAATGTTGACTTTCTCAGTGTCCTCCGTGGTTAATTAAGACACTGACAGAACCTATTTCGATTGCGCGATCGCCTCTCGCGCGGCTTCGACTACTTTCTCTGTCGTAAATCCAAACTTCTTCAGTAAATCTTTAAGTGGCGCCGATGCTCCAAAACGATGCATCCCAATCATCTTGCCAGTTGGCCCGACGTATCGGTCCCACCCCAGGGTTGCCGCTGCCTCCACCGACACTCGTGCTTTCACGGACGGCGGCAAGACCTGCTTCTTGTACTCGTCGCTTTGTGTTTCAAAGATGGCCCACGAAGGCATGCTGACCACGCGTGCTTTAACGCCTTCCGACGTGAGTTGTTCGTACGCGCTGACGCACAGCGAGACCTCGCTGCCGGTTCCGATCAGGAGCACTTCTGGACTGCCACCCGGAGCGTCCGCCAGAATATATGCCCCTTTTGTGACGCCGGACGCAGATGCGTACTTCGACCGATCCAGCGTGGGCACGGCCTGGCGAGTCAGCACCAGTGCCGCCGGGTTGTGCTTCAGCTGCATGATTACTTTCCATGCTTCGACTACTTCGTTCGCATCCCCAGGGCGAAACAGCACCAACTCAGGTACAGCGCGCAATTGCGCCAGTTGTTCGATCGGCTGGTGGGTCGGACCGTCTTCGCCCAACCCGATCGAATCGTGCGTGTAAATATAGATGACAGGAATCTCCATCAGCGCTGCCAGGCGAACGGAAGGTTTCATGTAGTCGCTAAAATTGAAGAATGTGCCTCCATAGGCTCGAATCCTCGAGACCGCCAAACCATTCAGCGCCGCGCCCATGCCATGCTCACGAACGCCAAAGTGAAGGTTGCGGCCGCTGTAGCTGCCAGCCTGGAAGTCACCGGAGCCTTCAAACTTGAGCCGCGTTCGATCGGAGGTTGCCAAATCCGCCGAGCCGCCCATCAGCCACGGCACATTCTGCGCGATCACATTCAGGACCTTTCCCGAGCTATCCCGCGTGGCCAGTCCCTTTGCATCGGCAGGGAAGACCGGCAGATTCTTGTCCCAGCCCTCAGGGAGTTCGCGCCGCTGCATGCGGTTGATCTCTCCCGCGAGTTCGGGATATCTCTTCCCGTACTCTCCAAACAGTTTTGTCCATCGCTCTCGCAATTCACGCCCGCGCTGACCAATGCCTTGCCGGAAATTTTCCAAGACTCCATCGGGCACAAGAAACTTGGCATCTTCGGGCCAACCATAGAATTTCTTCGCGAGCCGGGCCTCAGCCTCGCCTAACGGTTCTCCGTGGGCTTCATTGGTGTCCTGCTTGTGGGGGGCGCCATAGCCAATATGGCTGTTGACAATGATGAGAGTGGGTCGATCGGTAGTCCGCTGGAAGGTACTATAGGCATCGGCCAGGGCCTTCAGGTCGTTGGCGTCAGCAATGTGGGTTACGCTCCAGCCATAACCCGAGAAGCGCTTGCCAACGTCCTCGGTGAAAGACCAATCCGCCGGCCCATCCAGCGTGACCCGATTGTTGTCGTAAATCCAGCAGAGGTTGGGCAGCTTCAAATGTCCGGCCAGCGACGCCGCTTCACTCCCGACGCCTTCCATCAGGTCGCCGTCGCCGCAGAACGCATACACGTTGTAATTGAAGATCTCAAAACCCGGCCGGTTGAAGTGTGTTGCCAGCCAGTTCGCGGCAATCGCCATGCCGACGCTGTTGCCGACTCCTTGGCCCAGCGGACCTGTCGTGGTCTCCACGCCGGCGGTGATCCGATACTCAGGATGCCCGGGAGTTTTACTGTCAATTTGGCGGAATCGCCTGATGTCATCGAGTGTGACCGCATACTCGCCAGTTGACTCGTATTCCGGATTCGTGCCACGAACCCCGGCCAGGAACAACATGGCGTACAGCAGCATCGAGGCATGACCGTTGGAAAGTACGAAACGGTCGCGATTAGGCCAGGCGGGATCCTCCGGATCAAAGCGCAGGAATTGCTGCCACAAACAGTAGGCCACCGGTGCCAAGGCCATGGGTGCGCCGGGGTGACCGGAATTGGCTTGCTGCACCGCGTCGATTGCCAACGTGCGGATGGTGTTGATGCTCAGAGTTTCCAGTTGCTTGCTTGTCAACGTCTGTTCACTCACCGCCATGACAAGTCCTCTCTTTCCGGCGCGCTAATGAACTACAATCTCAGGCCAACTCCCTCACATCTGAAAACGTGCTCAACAGACCCAAGCAGTTTACCAAGTTCCACTGAGACAAGTTGGCCGACGCGGGACCGCGCGCGCTCTATGCTTAGGATGACGAAAGAGAGACAAGGATTCACTCCGCTTTTCATCTTTATTTGGTGCGATTACAATCGGTCATGAGTCTGCGGTAAGTTGCTGGTGCAGAGCGTGCGGTTTTTGTGTAAACACACGCCGAACGGGCTTCCATGGCGCTGAAGGAGTCGGAAGCAATCGTCCTGAGGACCTATCCCTTGCGCGAGGCCGACCTGCTGGTTACGCTGTTTACTAGGTCAGAAGGTAAGGTCCACGGCGTGGCGCGTTCGGCCAAGAAGTCCAAGCGGCGCTTTGGCGGCGCGTTGGAGCCGCTCACCTACGTCCGGGTGTACTACGAAGACCGCGAAGGGCAGGAGTTGGCGCGGCTGGACACATGCGAGGTTTTGGAATCGCCGCTGGCGTCCGAAGTGACTTACCCGCGGGCTGTGGCGTTGGGCCACGTGGCGGAATTGCTGGACGAGTTGCTGCCGGAGCGCGAACCGAACGATGCCGTGTTCCGCCTGGCGCTCTCGGTGTTGGTTCGGCTGCGCGGCTCGGAGGTCTGGTTGCCCATCACCTATTTCGAATTGTGGGTGACGCGGCTGATGGGCTATTTGCCGGAGCTGTCGGAATGCATCGTCTGCGGGCGGACTCTAAACGGCAGCCGCGCATTTTTTCACGCTTTGTCTGACGGGCTGATGTGCCTGGACGACAAACGGCTGGCATCGTCAGAGATTTCTGCCGAGTCGCGCACGCTGGCGGATCAAATGTTCCGTATGCCAGTGGAGAGTTTTGCGGTAACGCCGTGGCCGAAAAAGCAGGCAGCCGACCTTCGTAAATTTTTGTTACAAACCCTGCAGCGGCACATTGAGAAGAAGCTGGTAACCGCAGGGATGCTGGAGAGGATCAGCAGTTAGCAATTAGTGCTTACCATCTAGCCCGATGCTGCACCAAGCTTTCCTGGCTAAATGCCAAGTGCTAAGTGCTAACTGCTAAGTGCTTATCGGCGGTAGTCGCGTGACCTCACCCAACTCCAACCCGCCCACTTTCCAGGAGCTTATCCTCCGCCTGCAGACTTTTTGGGCGGAACGCGGGTGTGTGCTGCAGCAACCTTACGACCTGGAAGTCGGCGCCGGCACGATGGCGCCGGAAACGTTTCTGCGTGTGCTCGGACCACAGCCATACAAGGTGGCTTATATACAGCCTTCGCGTCGTCCTGCCGACGGCCGTTACGGCGAGAATCCCAACCGTCTGTACAAACACACCCAGTTGCAGGTCATTCTTAAGCCTCCGCCGGAAGACGTGCAGGAGCTTTATCTGGAATCGCTGACCGCCATCGGAATCGATCTGCGCCAGCATGACATAAAGTTTGAAGAAGACAACTGGGAAGCACCCACGCTCAGCGCATGGGGCGTCGGCTGGCAAGTCATGCTCGATGGGCTGGAAATCACCCAGTTCACCTACTTCCAGCAATGCGGCGGGCTGGATCTCGACCCGATTTCAGCCGAGCTGACCTATGGATTAGAACGAATCGCAGCTTTTCTGCAGGACAAAGATTCGGTTTACGACATCGTGTGGGCGCGTGATCCGGAGACCGGACGGGTCACGACCTATGGCGACGTTCGCCTGGCGGAAGAACAGCAGTTTTCCGTTTACAACTTCGAAACCGCAGACGTAGACAAGACCTGGAAGCACTTTGAGTTATGTGAAGCCGAGTGCAAGGCGCTGCTCGACCAGTATGTTGCGCTCGCCAAAGACAAGAAGTCTGGAGACGGCGT
>Ga0187769_10001680_pt1 | contig 12668 bp, 11 predicted proteins | sample 0116_SJ02_MP02_1_FD_133140 | JGI IMG/M metagenome (GOLD analysis project Ga0187769, IMG submission 133140) | Tropical peat soil microbial communities from peatlands in Department of Meta, Colombia - 0116_SJ02_MP02_10_MG | ecosystem: Environmental > Terrestrial > Soil > Wetlands > Peat | place... | reverse complement strand
TGCGGATGCAGGCCGAGCAAGCAAACAAACTGGCTGACGGATTAGTCCGCTAAGCGGCACTAAGCAGAGCTAGGCGCAGACGCGAGGCAGAGTTGGGGAAGGGGGTGTGGGGAATAGGGCTGAGCGATTCTGGTGGGGTTGAGGAACGTGGGAATAGCCACCGCTAGACGGACGCCAATCCTTCCCCGACTGGTTTAGTGTTGTGGCGACCCGAGCCCGCTTGGACTTGAGCCCGCGACACCGTTGCCCCAACAGATGTCGCCTTTGTAGAAGTTCGCTGTTCCAGCGGTGCCTGAGCCTACGGACTGGTCGAGGTAGCCATATTGTGCGTTGCTAATTGCCATGTTCCCGGTGAGTTTGTTGCTGCCGGTTGACCAATCAAGGAAGAAACCACTTTGAGCGTTCCTTGTCGCGATATTCATACTGAGGGCGTTGGCGTTGGAAGGAGTCCCGTCGGAGGAACTAAAGAGCTCGAAGCCAGACCAGCCGTTGTTGCTCGCCTTGTTCCCGATGAGGGTATTGTATGAAGAGCCGATAAGTACGAAACCAGCATTATTGTTGCTGGTCGCGATGTTCCCCATGTAATTGTTGCTAGAGGACTCGTAAGCGAAGAAGCCGTATCCACCATTGCCGGTCGCAGTGTTCCCAATGAAGCTGTTGCCAGAGGAACTTCCTATGCCAAATCCATTATACTCGTTGCTATATGCCACATTTCTACTAATGATGTTCCCGTAGACCCCTCCCCCATCTAGATTAATGCCATTGCCGCCGTTCGAATTAGCCGTGTTCTCAGCAACGTAGTTGTTGTTGGATGAGGAGTCAAACTCCATGCCATTCCCAGCGTTGCCACTTACTGTGTTTCTAGTGATAGTGTTGTAGGAAGAGCCTGAAAGGTAGATACCAAAGCCAAATCCAGTGACTTCGCAGTTCTCGACTCTGGCTTTCGTTATCCCACTGAGAACAATCCCAGAGCCAATGGCTGCGCCGCTTATTGTGCGTCCGGCGCAGTTGAGGACTATGTTGTTGGCCCCAATAGTAATGGCATTACCTGAACACGGGCCAATGTCAGCCTTCAGGGTGGTAGATGCTGTGATGGTGCTTCCACATACAATCGTCGTCGCAGAGACAGGCGCAGGTAGGAAAGCAAGAGTAGAACCCAGAATGGTCGCGAGAAGGAGGATTGCATAGTTGATTTTTGTTAATCTTCTATACATCAGGTATAGACATGTCGCACTTATCCTATATCCTTTGTGAAGCATCTGTTCCGTCCGACCCTGATTAGCGACTGGAGTAGTCACTTAGGGGTGGAACCAGCGATTTTGGTGGGGGGTGGACACTCAGCCAGAGCGCAAGATAGTCTGGACTGAGAAGCGCAGGGTCAAGTTGAAGTTCTCTGAGAACTCGGAAGAGAGAGGCGCTACCTGAATCGTATACACACCGTCCCGAAGGTTGGTAGTGGGTATGTCAACCCTTTCCGAGAGAGATTGCCCGCTCGTCACGTTCCAGTTAGGCCATGTTACTTCGTACCAGCGTACGTGGAGTGAAAAGGCCGTCAAGCCCGGGGAGCCGAAGTGGCTCCTCGAATACCGACGTTACTTGGACCGCGTGGAGAAGATCTGCCTCTCTCACCGCCTTAAGTCCACCGACTGGGAAAACTCTAGGATCCTAAGTGGAGATTTCGCCCATGTCTTGGCCAAACTGAAACGCGAGAAAGGCGGGAACATCATGCTGGAGGGGGGACCCGCGGTGGTTCGCGAGTGCCTGAGCCGCGATCTCGCCGACGACTACTGGTTCTTCGTCATGCCCGTCGTTTATGGGAGAGGCCCGCGATATTGGGAGCCAATGGACTCCCAGTGCACGCTCAAGCTTATGGAGACGAAACCCGCAGCGGGTGGGGAGTTTCTGCTCCACTATGAGGCCGTTCACGGATTCAAGGGGTAGCCAGGCCCAGTATCACTCGTCCGAGCTGTAACTAGGTCCGAGAAGGGATTCGAATCCATTATGGGTCCCGGCCCCACCGCGCCCGTTTTGGAAAAGCTCAGAATGGGCCTTGATTGACGGATAGGACCATTCGACTTATTCGGCTTGTTGGTTACGAATAATTGTTGGTACCCGGGGGCCTCGCCCGCTTCGTTTGGTTCCTAACTCGTTTTGCTTGGTGGAGCACCGGGTCGCCCTGGACTACCGAATGAGGTGCGTTGTCGAATCAAGAGATAGGATACCGCCAGTAGAAAAGTGAAGACGACCGCGGCCAAAACCTGATAGGGAAACACCGGTACTGCTCCACTTGTCGAGCTTGCACTAGAGGACTGCGCCGCTGTCGAGCTGAAACTCGTGACGCTGGTGGCTGTGGTAGCCGAAGACGAAACAGTAGTGGCGGCAGACTGGGAGCTTGCAGTGGTGGAAGTGGTGGAGGTACTCGAAACGGTTGACGAGAACGCGGAATCTGGTACTACGGAGAGGCTGGAATCGCCACTATCGGCTACAAACACTTCCCCTTTTCCCGAGTCGTAGGCTACATCGTACGGCGCTTTTCCCACTGTGACGTTCGCAACGATCTTGTTGCTGGAGTCGGATACCGCGGTGATAGTGTTTGACATGTAGTTCCCCACGATCACTAATCCCTTGGCGGGGTCGTAGGCTATGGCTCCGACGCTCCCTCCTGCGGGCAAGGCGATGTTCGCGACAACAGCGTTATTCGCATCTGATAGCACTGAAAGCCCTTCTCCGTAGTTGTTCACGAACACCTCAGCCTTTCCAGTATCGTACACCAGTCCAGTAGGGGTGCCTACGACTAGCACGTTGGCGACGACCATGTTGGTCGAATCAGATACCACCGAGACATTGTCAGCGCCGTTATCCGCCACGAAGACCTCACCCTTGGCGGGGTCGTACGCCAGGCCCTGTGGGGAGCTTCCAGTGGGAAGGGTTACGGTCGCAACGACGGTGTTGGTACTGTCTGAAATGACAGATAGGGTGTCATCGAGCCCATTTGCCACGAATACTTCACCCTTCGCGGAGTCGTATGCCAAACCGTCGGGGGTACCTCCAACGCCCACGTTGGCGATGACTTTGTTCGTGGAGTCGGATATCACCGAGACGGCGGCGTTGCCACTGTCAGCGACGAAGATTTCGCCCTTTCCTGCGTCGTAGACTGCGCCTTGCGGAATACTACCGGCTGGGAGGGTGAAGTTTGCCACGACCGTGTTGGTGGTGTCCGAGACAACGGAGCCTCTAGGGCCCAAATCCACGACGAACACCTCGCCCTTTGCAGAGTCGTAGGCAAGGGTCTGAGGGGTACCCGGTACGGTCACGGTCGCAACGCCGCTCTCGGACTTAGCAAATGGAACGGCCAAAGCGGAGACAACAAACAGGAGAACGAGGAAGATCAGCACCAGCGTGCCACGAATAGAACCGTGATTCGAAGGCGACACGTTTGTTGACAGGTACCCTAATCTGGCTCGATTTAAAACTTGGGAAGGCGTTGGGACCTGGCCTAGGTCACTTTTTGTCCAGATGGAGTCCATTGAGAAGTGACTCTGAATGTAAGCAAAGGGAGATACCAAGTCCGCCGCTGATCGTCGAAAGTAAGGTCATTTTGGGGCATTCCACTAAGCCAGTAGTTCACGCATTTGGGTGAGCTCCAGGCTGGTTCCTTCGACCTTGGTAACGATAACGACAAGTTCGATTTCGAATTGTCTGGTTCCTCTTCGCGCCGGTCGTACTAGGCGGGCACCGACGCGGCGCCCAAGCCGGTCATCCTTTCGCTAAGGTCCCAGAGTTTCTTGGCCAGGGGCGCGTCATAGGAGATCTCGGAAGACCGCTTAGGCATTCTCTTGTCGAAATACTTCCCGCTCTCCCCTCCGACCTCTGGGGAGGAGGCCAGGTAGATCGAGGGCTGGGCTCCCTTCTCCGCGCTTGGCATGAAGAGCGACATGAAGCGGAAGAGGGGGGTCAACGCGCCGGCGTGGTTCCAGATGTTGGTCCTCACCGCGCCTGGGTTGAGGCAGTTGGCGGTGACACCGGTCCCTTGTAGCCGCCTCGCCAGTTCGTATGTGAAGAGGACGATGGCGAGCTTCGAGCGGCGGTAGGCTTCGGACCCCACGGTTCCCATGTGGGAGTCTTTGTTCAGGTTGTTTAGGTCGATATGCGCATCGTAGTGCTCCGAGGAGGTGAGGTTGACCACGCGCGACGGGGCGCTGTTCTTCAGGGTGACGAGTAAAAGGTTGGTCAGAAGGAAGGGCGCGAAGTAGTTGACGGCCATGGTCCTCTCGACACCGTCCTCGGTCTCGGCATAGTCCATGAAGCTGGCGCCTGCATTGTTGACAAGAACATCCAGCCTCGGATGGGTCGCCATGAACTCGGCTGCCACCCTCCGCACCTCCCTCTGCGTCAGCAGGTCCGCCAGGAAGAGCTCTATCGAAGCGGTCCCAGTGGCTCTTGCAATCTCTCCCTTCGCGGCCTCCCCCTTCTCCCTGTCTCTGCAGACCAACACGAGGTTGGCACCCATCTTGGCAAGGCCCAGGGCAGTCTCCTTTCCGATGCCTGAACTGGCGCCAGTGATCAGGACAACCTTCCCCTTCATCGCTTGTTCCAAGTCAAGAAGCGCCTCGATGCGATACGTTGCTTCGACCGCTAGCCTTTCATGAGGGATTGCAGCATCTTCTCCAGCTCACCTGTCTTCCCCAGGGGGAAACTTGGTTGCGCACTTATGATGACCATCCTGTCCGCAAATGGGAAGAGCAACTCGACAAGCTCGTCCGTTCGCACTATAATTGCGCGCGGCTTGCCGAAATAATCGTTCGAACTCTGAGTAAGACCGTAGAGAACGGCATAGCGCTCGGTTACGGTCCTCATTTCGCTGGAGGGTTCAAGGGAGGTCACCCCCCGGCGCTTAATGGCGTCCAGAATCGTTCCGTATCTCCCCGCGGTTACAACGAAACGTATTGAAGGATGGAACCCTATGATAGAATCAAGCCGTGGCACCGGTGGTTCATCCTTCATGGCTTCTCATTAAGGCTGAGCGACTAATATCCTTAGCCCTAAGCGATGAGGGCTTCAAGGGACCCGAATACGCGAGCGACAGGATGAGCGAGGTTGCCGAGAAATGTCGCTTACCCTACGGGGGACAATTCCCTCTTCTGACTCGGCCTCGGTCGTTGGTGCGACCTAGGGCTTCCATTCCTTCTTCAGGACGTAGTCAAAGAATCTGTAGACCGTGCCATCCTCTGAGGTCCATTCTGCACGCAGCCTTGTCTTCTTCTCCACCCTTCGCAGGGCAGAGAGGAGCTCTCGGTTGAGTTCCTTGGCACTCTCCCCTTCGAGTTTCCACCTTACCGCGATCTCGCCTGGCTTCAATCCTGGTTCGAAAGCCTCCTCACCGAGAAGTTCCCGGAGGGCACGCCGCACCCGGTCGGGGCTGTTAGTGTCGACTTTTGCTTCTAGTGTGAAGCTCAGTTTGGCCGTGCCGAAGGCGAAGGGTCCGGGCTAGTATAGGTTTTCCGAAATTGTTTCGGGAGAACGCTTAGTAGTGTTGGCAAGCGTGAGAACTGTAGGGAATGATGAGCTCGTCTACGCACCCCAACCAAGGAGACCCTGCATATCCTGACGGGAGATACCAGCTCGTCACGCTAGTCATCGTTATGATTGGTGTCCTGATGAGCGCTGTGGACACCACTGCGGTCGTCCTGGGCCTACCGGTGATGATGGAGGACCTGCACACGGACATTCTGAGTATGATCTGGGTAATCATGGCGTACCTCCTCGTAATCACAATCCTAGGGACCCAGGTGGGGAGGCTGGGGGACATGTTCGGCAGGGTCCGAATGTACAACCTCGGGTTCGCCATTTTCACTTTCGGCTCACTCCTTTGTGGCCTCTCCTCCACCGGCGCTCAGATCGTGGACTTCAGGGTCATTCAAGGGGTGGGAGGCGCCCTGATCTCCTCGAACAGCGGGGCGATCATTGCAGACACGTTCCCCGAAAACAGGAGGGGGAGGGCCTTCGGATACACGGGGTTCGGGTGGTCTGCGGGCGCGATACTTGGCATCCTTGTAGGGGGCGCCTTCGTGACCTTCCTCAGTTGGCGATACATCTTCTTCATCAACCTGCCAATAGGCGCAGTCGCAACGACCGTGGGTTACGTCAGGCTACGGGACCGCTCACCTAGGGTGAAGAGCGCCTTCGACCTGCTGGGGATGCTCCTCCTAGGCACAGGGCTGTACCTTTGGTTGGTCTTCCTGACCGACGTAACCGGGTCTGGGTGGTCCTCATCATACGGGCCCAACCTCGCTGCCGGCACCCTGCTGTTAGTTGGATTCGTTGCCTGGGAGCGTTACTACTCTAGGCCGCTCTTGAACCTGACTCTGCTCCGGCAGAGGGTCCTCACGGCTTCTATGCTGGCCTCCTTCTTCCAGTCTCTGGCGAGCTTCGCGGTTCTCTTCCTGGTGATAATGTACCTGCAGGGGCCACGGGGCCTTTCTCCCTGGAACGCCTCGCTGCTCCTCATACCGGGGTACGTCCTGGGAGGTCTCGTCGCGCCCTTTGCCGGGAGGCTCTCGGACAGGTTTGGAGCACGGATAGTGGCCACTCTTGGTCTCCTCACCCAGGTTTGTGGGATGCTGACCTATTCTACCCTCGCGCTTGATTCGTCGCTCTATGTCGTAGTCGCGGCCTCCGTCATGACGGGGGCGGGCTCGAGTTGCTTCTTTCCCGCAAACAACAGCGCGGTTATGGCGAGCGCGCCGCGGGGCGCCTACGGCATCGCCTCCGGCCTGCTCAGGACCTTCTCCAACATTGGGATGGTGAGCAGCTTTGCTGTCGCGCTCCTAGTCGCGTCGCTATCAATACCAAGGCAGCTCGCCTTCCAGATCTTCCTTGGCACGAGCGGAATCAGCGGGGCGCTGTCTGCCGCATTCGTGGACGGACTGCACTCGGCCTTAACGGCATCGATTGCGCTGCTGGGCGTGGCAATCCTCCTTTCCGTCCTCAGAGGAAAAGAAGCCAGAACCGCCATGGCTTCCGGTCGACCCCCTCAATGAACTGGCTCGTGATAGTGAACCCTGGCGCTACTCGGGGGTCTCTGGAATACCGTTAAAGGGTCGAGCACCATCACGTGTCTCGTGCAGGCACTTCGGATAGACGAAAAGAAGGTCATTCAGGAGTTCGAATCGCGCACCTCGGAGTCTGCGAAGATGTTCCTCAGGGCGAAGGGCGTCACCCCAGGCGGTGTGATGGCCGCCATCAAGTTCTTCGACCCATACCCCATATACATGAAGCGAGCGCGAGGCTCCCGAGTGTGGGACGTAGACGGCAACGAGTACGTCGACTATCTGATGAGCTACGGAGCGCTCATTCTCGGACATGGGGCCAAGGCGGTCCGCGATTCAATTGAATCGGTCATGGATTCCCTCGGGACGACTGTCTTCGGCACGCCGACGGAAGGGGAGATAGACTACGGTTCCATTCTGAGAGACCTCTACCATCCCGGCGGCGCCGTGAGGTTCACGAACTCCGGGCTGGAAGCAACGACCCTGGCTGTGAGGCTTGCCCGGGCGCACACCGGGAGGCGGAGGGTGGCGAAGTTCGAAGGTCACTATCACGGAGCTGTGGACCGACTCCTCTTCAGCTACTCTCCAGAAGTTGCAAAGGCCGGCGAGGCCGAGTCCCCCGTCCCCATCGCCGACAGCGCCGATGTCGACCGGCGCTTGCTCTCCGATTCCGTCGTTCTGCCATTCAATGACTGGGAGGCGACGGAAAGGATTCTGATTCGGGAGGCAAAGGACCTTGCTTGTATCATCATGGAACCCTTTGAGGAGGGAGTCATACCCGGTGAGAGGGAGTTCATGAAGGACCTGAGGAAGACGACAAGGGATCTGAAGGTCCCTTTGATCTTCGACGAAGTGAAGACTGGGTTCAGGGTTAGGCTTGGTGGGGCGACCGAATTCTATTCGATTGTACCTGACACGACATGCCTGGGCAAGATCATCGGAGGCGGCCTTCCCATCGGCGCTGTTGTTGGCGAGACGGAACTCCTAGCCCACCTCGCCCCACACGAAAGGGAGGGGACGAAGGTCTTCCATTCGGGGACTTTCAACGGGAATCCTCTCTCCATCACCGTTGGCAGGGCAACGATTGATACCCTCAGCAAGCCGGGTGCCTTCGACCTGGTGTGTAGGAGAACTGGCAACCTCAAACGTGGGATTTCTGCCGCACTGGCTGAGAGGGGCATACCTCATCAGATGGCAGGGGAGGGCGGGATGTTCAACGTCTACCTCACGCCGAAGCCGGTCAGGAACTACAGGGATGTCAGGGGTTCAGACCTAAGGTTGAGGAGGTTCCTCGACTTGGAACTTATCACCAACGGAGTCTATCTGAAACCTGAGAACAGGTACTGCCTGTCCCTTGCACACTCGGATGACGACGTTGCTCTGACGAAGGAGAGGTTCGAGAAATCTGTTGATAGCCTTACCGCAGCGTCCGTATCCTGACGAACCGACAACTCTCGCATTCCACAGGACAAGGACGAACGCTTGATTGGACAGGCTGACCAAATTCAGCCAACAGATATTAACGAGCGCAATTTTTGAGCAGTATCGGATGAAGTTTCTTTTCGTCACCGACGAAAGTCTATCGGGGGATCTCGCGTGGCAGTTGAAGAAGGAAGGTCACGACGTCAAGATGTACTGTCATGGCCAGGCGGAGAAGGACGTAGGGCTGGGGTTCTTCGAGAAGGTCGACGAATGGGACTCGTTGAAGGACTGGGCCGACGTGATAATATTCGATGACATCGGGTTCGGAGCCAAGGCGGAACAGCTCCGCAGCGAGGGAAAGTTCGTGGTGGGAGGGAGCAACTACACAGACAGGCTCGAACTCGACAGGGAGTTCGGGCAATCGGAACTCAACTCTGTCGGAGTGGACGTCCTCCCGAGCTGGAACTTCACTTCGTTTGATGAGGCCATCGAGTTCGTGAAGAAGAACCCCGACAGGTACGTGCTGAAACCAAGCGGCAAGGCCCAGAACGAGAAGGAGCTGCTCTTCATCGGCCAGGAAGGAGACGGGAAGGACATCATTCAGGTGCTTGAGCACTACAAGGCGAACTGGTCGAAGAAGATCAAGGAGTTTCAGATGCAGAAATTCGCCGAGGGGGTCGAGATAGCGGTTGGAGCCTTCTTCAATGGAAAAGACTTCGTGATGCCCATATGCGTTAATTTCGAGCACAAGCGGCTTTTCCCTCACGAGCTCGGTCCCAGTACCGGAGAGATGGGATGCTATGACGAGGCCACCGAAGTTCTAACCAAGTCGGGATGGAAACCCTTCCGAGAAGTTACTCTGGCAGATTCGATTTGCACTCTTAATCCTGCCAGTCATGAGGTCGAATATCAGATTCCCGAAGAGCTCGTCGTGTTCGCCCACCACAAGGAATTGATTTCCATTAAGAATCGAGCGATAGATGTTCTCGTCACTCCTGACCATAACATGTACGTAGAGACCCAGCAGGACTTCAAAAGAAGACGAAACAAATTCCAATTCGTGAAAGCGAAGAATTTGCAGTCGCAATCGGTAATAATGAGAACAGGGAAATGGACAGGCTCCGAGAAGAGCGTCTTTGAACTCCCCTCCGTGACTATTGTTGACATGCGTAGGAACCAGGGACAGGTCCAGGAAACAGGCATCATGGAAATTCCTATGGACACCTGGCTAAAATTCCTTGGCGTCTGGCTCTCGGATGGCTACGCGAGCAGGAGGGCCGGGAACGGGATGGGGAGCTACTTGGTCGGCATCGCGCAGAAGAAGAGCCCTCAGAAACAGGAAATCAGTGAATTGCTGGAAAGATTTCCCCTCGGGTTCACAAACGACGGAATAAGCTTCCACTGCTACGACAAGCAATTGGGAGAGTACCTAAGTCAGTTCGGAGACGCACCGGCGAAGTTCGTTCCCAATTTTGTAAAGGAGCTGAGTCCGAGGCAGATACGATTATTCCTAGAATGGTTCGCAAAGGGGGACGCAACTCAGATGAGGAATGGATTCAGAATCTTTTACACTTCTTCTAAGCGTCTCGCCGATGACATACAGGAGCTGCTTATGAAAACAGGGCACGTTGGCCTGGTTAAGTCTAGGGTTCGAGAGGGCCGGCGATGGATCGTTGATCATTTCGCAGACTCTTCGCGCCCGCAATTCGAGGTGATTGAAAGGGTCAGGAAGGTCATTTCATGGATTGATAGAAGAGACATGAAAACGGTCGGCTATAGCGGAAATGTTTACTGCGCCACGGTGAAGAATCATATTATGTATGTCCGAAGAAACGGGAAGCCATACTGGTGTGGCAACACTTCGATCTACTGGACCAAGAGCAACCCTGTTTTCGATAAGACGCTTCTGAAGGCAAAGGAAAAGCTGGCAGCTAGCAAGTATGTGGGGTACGTCGACATCAACTGCATTGCAAACTCCAAGGGGATCTGGCCCCTCGAATGGACATGCAGGTTCGGGTACCCCACGATAAGCATCCAGATGGAAGGCATAACCAGCGAGTGGGGCCAGGTCATGTCCGACATCGCCCACGGGAACGAGACTCAGCTCAAAGCCAAGAAAGGATACCAGATAGGTGTCGTAGTCGCAATTCCACCTTGGCCTTTCGAGGACGAGAAGGCGTTCAAGAAGTACTCAGAAGGCGCAACGATACTCTTCAAGCGCCAAAGCCTTGATGGCATTCACATAGGAGAAGTAAAGCTTGAGGAGGGAGATTGGCACATCGCAGGGAACTCGGGGTACGCGCTGGTTGTCACCGGGTCAGGAGCTACGATGTCGGACGCGATAGAGAAGGCCTACCAGAACGTGCGGAACGTCATGATTCCTAACATGTTCTACCGAAGCGACATAGGACAACGTTGGACCCACGACAGCGATATGCTTCTGAGCTGGGGATACATCTAGAGCGCGCATAGATTACCCGCGGCACGTGTCTCTCTCTGTGGGGCTGGGCCTCCGGGGCGTTAAGTCGGCTATGCATACTATGCGGTGGTAACCTGAAATGCGGTAGTAGGTAGTAGCCAGTTCTGCGGGAAGGGCGGCCCGGGGGGGAGTCGTTGGGCGTGGGTAGGCAGAGGTGTGGAGGGTGCGGAACTAGGTTCGGCGATGTTGTTGGGGCTGGACGAATTCACATGCTAGCCCTTGGAAGTCGTGCCTTCTCTCTCTTCCTTTCGGATTTCGAACCACTCGTGTCCGCAGTACTTGCATTCGTAGGCGTACTGGAACTCCTTCACGCTATCGAGGACAGTCCTGTCTATCGTAACTATGCCCTGCCTTGAAGCTGGTGATCCCGCACGCGAGAGGTAGGTCCCACCTACTGTTAGCCCCTGCACCTCGCGAACTTTCTTTTCGACTGTCTCTTCTTTGACCAGCTTCTTGCCCGTAAGGCGTATCCCAAACCTTTTCCCGCAGGACGGGCACTTACCAAAGGTGGACTGGAATTTGGGCATGGACGAAACTGCTCCTAGTGATATTTAGCGCTGAGGGAGGTGCCGACGCGTTGGGAGAAAGCTGATAGTCAACCGACTCCTGACACCGCCCAAAATCGGAGGCGTCCACCAGCCACATACCTGCCTCTCATGCCTCAGAAGGTAGCCTCATGAGGTGTAAAGTTCTACTCATGAGAACGGCCTAGCGATTTTGGCGGAGTTGGCTAAGTTGACGCGGGGGCTACAGTAGTGGTGCAATCGATGGCAGGGGGGTGGACAGCAACCATGGTGTCGGCACCGTTGATTGTGACTGTTCCGTTCTGTCCCAAGAAGCCTGTGGGCACCACCCCGTAAGTGTAGACCCCATTGGGGACGTAGAATCCAATCACAGAGAAACTCGCGTCGCTTTGGTTTACCTCGATTTCTGTGTTTGGAATTGGGAGCGAAGCGTTATGCGGCGATGCGACAATGATGTGCCCGTTGAGAACCACGGCCCACGGAGCACCCCATATGGGTGGCGAACACGCCCCCTCTTGAGTGAACGCCAACACATACATTCGGCGAGAGGTCAACTCAGGTAGAAGGTAGAAACCGAAAGCCGAGCCAACGAGAAAGACCACAACTATGACCGAGACGAGTGCCGCCCTTCTCATGCTCCAGAGGGTAGTCTGACAGGGCGTTTAGTTCTACTCGTAAGAACGGCATTGAGTCACTGGGTGTCGCTAGTAGAAGGCATTTGTGAATGGTTGGGTGCTGTTCTGGCCAACGGACACGGTCACGGTGAAGGGTTCTCCCAGATAGGCGGCCGTGGGGAGGGATGATATCTCAAGATAAAGAGGAGCCATAGGTTCAAGGATGGTTGGCGGAGAGTTGAATGCCACAGTGTACACCCCGTTCCCGTACTTCAAGAACAATACCAATTGTGTGAAAGTCACGGTCGCGCTGCCGTTGTTTTCGATTGTCACGTAGGAAGAGGAGTTAAGGACCTTGGAGAGCGTGAAACCCGATCCCCTCACAGGTAGACTGTGGGAGATGGACGCCCCGAGAATGACGAGAGGGCCCGAGGTTGGCTCGACCAAGCTGGTCGATGTGATCTTCTGAGTTGTTGTAGATGTCACCGTCAAAGTGTCGGTAACCAGGGTGTTGTTGGTTGTGACAACGGTGGAAGTAGCGGTTGATATGGAGATGGTTGCGACCGTGGAGGTTGAGACC
>Ga0187769_10001678_pt1 | contig 12677 bp, 14 predicted proteins | sample 0116_SJ02_MP02_1_FD_133140 | JGI IMG/M metagenome (GOLD analysis project Ga0187769, IMG submission 133140) | Tropical peat soil microbial communities from peatlands in Department of Meta, Colombia - 0116_SJ02_MP02_10_MG | ecosystem: Environmental > Terrestrial > Soil > Wetlands > Peat | place... | reverse complement strand
CGCGGGGAGGATGCAGACCGGAACGGTCCGCCGAGGATCCGGGCAAGCCATTCCAGAGCGGCTCCAGAGCGGCACGGACGGCGCGGTACGCCACAATGTGCGAATGCGCAAAGTGCTGGTCGGTGCTGCGGGGGGGTTCCTCCCGGCGGGGGTGTGGTTGGTCGTGCTGGGGCGGTGCTGCTCGCGGCCGTGGTCGTGCTCGTCGGAGCCGCAGGCGTCGACTTTGGAACCACCATCTACGCGGAGTATCGGCTGGCCCGCACAGTGCGTGATGCCGCGCACCTGGGATTCGACCCATTCGTCGCGATCCTCGGCTTCCCGGTAATCCCGCAGGCGATGCGGGACCACTACAACGAAGTGGAAATCAAGGCCAGCGCGGTCGACCGTCCAGTGATCGGCAAGGCCACGCTGGAGGCCACCATGCACTCGATCGACCTGACCGACACGTCATGGCTGATCCGACCCGATGCCAAGCTTCGGGTCGGCAAGCTGGAGAGCCGGATCATCATCGGCTCGCTGCACCTTGGCCGCTACCTGGGCATCCATGACCTGATGGTCGAGGCGCCGCAGCAGGAAACCAACAACGCGACCGGCGGCACCACCGAATCGGGGATCTCCGGCAGCCACGGTCTGGTGTTCACCGGCACCCCGAAATCGGCCCACTTCGACAAACGGGTCAGCGTGGCCGTGGACCTGTCCATAGCCGGCGAGGACAAGACCACCCTGGTGTTCACCCCCACCGGCGTCCTGACCGGCCCGAACACCGCCAACCAGAAGGTTCCCGACGACAAGCGCGACGCGGTGCTGGCCGCATTCGCCGGCCGGCTGCCCGACCAGAAACTTCCGTTCGGGGTGACGCCGACGAGCCAGGGCGCCCGCGGCTCCGACGTGATCATCGAGGGCATCACCACGGGATTAACCATCACTCTCGACGGGTTTAACCGGGCATGATTTCAGCGATCGTGGCGGTTGTGGGGGCACTGGCGGTGGCGGCCGTCGTCGGGTGGCTGCTGAACCGGCGCGCCGGTCATGTCCGGGCGATCGATTCCGGAACGGCCGGCGAAGTGGACACCAGCGACTTGGGCCTGTCGGCTCACGGACCGACCGTCCTGCATTTCAGCGCCCCGTGGTGTTCGCCGTGCACCCAGGTACGCCGTGTCGTCACCCAGGTGTGCGAGGACCTCGGCGACGTCGCGCACGTGGAAATCGACATGGACGCCAACCCGACCGCCGCGCGACGTCTTTCGGTGTTGTCGCTGCCCACCATTTTCGTCTTCGATGCCGGGGGGCGTCAGCGATACCGCGCCGCGGGCGTACCGAAAGCCGATGACCTGCGGTCGGCGCTGGCTCCGCTGTTGGCCTGATGGTGCGGCCATTGGGTAAGCTGTCCGACGTGTCCGCCCGCCTCGAGCTTCTGCTCACCAAGCGCCGCGCAGTCGACCTGTGCCGCGTTGCGGGCTGCTGTTGTTGTAGCTGCTGAGTAGCCGCGCCTTCTCGCGCCGCGCTCGGAGCAGCCAGGAGCAAACCCCATGGCGCGACTCCCCCATGTCCGTGCACAGAGCAGCTAGGAGCAGCATCGTGTCCAGTCCCAAAACCGCCGACCAGGTCGATGTTCGAGGGCCGCGTTTCGCGGCCTGGGTCACCACCGTTGTGCTGGTGATCACGCTCCTCGTCTCGGGAGTGAGCTCGCTGGCCGCCGCGGTCATTCTCGGCCTGCAGTCCGTCATCTTCGCGATCGGTGCCGCGGGCGGCCCGCGTCGTCACCCCTACGGACTGGTGTTTGCCAAACTTGTCGCCCCACGCATCGCGCCGGTCCGCGAACGGGAGCCGGTGCCGCCGCTGAAGTTCGCCCAACTGGTCGGCTTGATCTTCGCCGTGGTCGGTACGGCCGGGTTCGCCGCCGGCGCACCCCTGGTCGGCGTCATCGCCACCGCGGGAGCACTGGTGGCGGCTTTCCTCAACGCGGCTTTCGGGATCTGCCTGGGCTGCCAGCTCTACCCGCTCGTCGCGCGGCTAAGGCCCACCCCCGTTACTTCTGAGCACGCATAACTCCCGAAAGGATCCCCAATATGGCACGCTCCGACGTCCTGGTCTCCGCCGACTGGGCCGAGAGCAATCTCGATGCCGACCACGTCGTCTTCGTTGAGGTCGACGAGGACACCAGCGCCTACGACGGCGGCCACATCGCCGGCGCAGTCAAGCTGGACTGGCGTACCGATCTGCAAGACCCGGTGCGGCGTGACTTCGTCGATGCCGAGCAGTTCTCCAAGCTGCTGAGTGACCGCGGTATCGCCAACGACGACACCGTGATCCTCTACGGCGGCAACAACAACTGGTTCGCGGCCTATGCCTACTGGTACTTCAAGCTGTACGGCCACGACAACGTCAAGCTGCTCGACGGTGGCCGGAAGAAGTGGGAGCTCGACGGGCTCCCGCTATCGAAGGACACCGTGACGCGGCCCGCGACGTCGTACACCGCGAAGGCGCCCGACAGCAGCATCCGGGCGTTCCGCGACGAGGTGCTCGCCGCGATCAGCGTGAAAAACCTGGTCGACGTGCGCTCCCCCGACGAGTTCTCCGGCAAGATCCTGGCGCCGGCCCACCTGCCGCAGGAGCAAAGCCAACGGCCCGGCCACATCCCCGGAGCGATCAACGTGCCGTGGAGTAAGGCCGCCAACGAGGACGGCACCTTCAAGTCCGACGACAACCTGGCCAAGCTGTACGCCGACGCCGGTTTTGACGGGTCGAAAGAGACCATCGCGTATTGCCGGATCGGTGAGCGATCATCACACACCTGGTTCGTGCTGCGCGAGTTGCTCGGACACCAAAACGTCAAGAACTACGACGGCAGTTGGACGGAATACGGCTCCCTGGTGGGCGCCCCGATCGAGTTGGGAAGCTGATATGTGCTCTGCACCGAAGCAAGGACAGACCTTGCCAGCCGGGGTCGACCTGGAAAAGGAGACGGTGATCTCCGGTCGGGTCGTCGACGCCGACGGTCAGGCCGTCGGCGGCGCGTTCGTGCGTCTGTTGGACTCCTCCGATGAGTTCACCGCCGAGGTCGTCGCATCAGCCACCGGCGACTTCCGGTTCTTCGCCGCACCAGGATCCTGGACGCTGCGCGCGCTGTCGGCGGCGGGTAACGGCGACGCGGTGGTGACCCCCTCGGGCGCGGGGATTCACGAGGTCGACGTCAAGATCGCCTGACCGGTCTCCCCGGCCAGTCGCAGCGCCGTCGCCGACTAGACTCGTTGCCGTGGTTTTGTTCTTCGAGATCATGCTGGTCGCGTCGGTCGTGGCGATCTCCTGGTTCGCGCTGTACACGCTGTATCGGCTGATCACCGACGAGTCGTGACGCGACGGCGACGATGCAGAGCCCGGCGATGCGGTGGGGGCACGCCCCCTCGCCGCTACGCGGCCGGGGGTACCCCCACCCGCTTGCGGGGGAGAGCGGCGCATGACCTCCAGCGCTGACGCCGGTGGCGAAGCGGCCCGTCCGCCCGGTTCCGGGGACCGTGCTGTGGCGGCAGCCGCCCAGCGCGCCAAGGTGACTGCCACCCGCAACATCCCGGTCTTCGACGATCTGCCCATCCCCGCGGACACCGCGAACCTGCGCGAAGGCGCCAACCTGAATGACGCCTTGCTGGCGTTGCTTCCCCTGGTCGGCGTCTGGCGCGGCGAAGGAGAAGGCCGCGGGGCCGACGGCGACTACCGGTTCGGGCAGCAGATCGTGGTCTCGCACGACGGCGGCGACTATCTGAACTGGGAGGCCCGGTCCTGGCGGCTCACCGATTCGGGCGACTACCAAGGACGCGACTTGCGTGAAACCGGTTACTGGCGCTTCGTTACCGATCCCCACGACCCGAGCGAGTCACAGGCCATCGAGTTGCTGTTGGCGCACTCCGCCGGTTACGTCGAGCTGTTTTACGGGCGTCCGCTCAACCAGTCGTCATGGGAATTGGTCACCGATGCCCTGGCCCGCAGTCGCTCTGGTGTGCTGGTCGGCGGTGCCAAGCGGCTCTACGGCATCGTCGAGGGTGGCGATTTGGCCTACGTGGAAGAACGGGTGGACGCCGACGGCGGGTTGGTCCCGCATTTGTCGGCGCGGCTCCTGCGGTTCGCCGGCTAGCCCGCGCTAGCAGCTGCAGCCGAACGCTGGCCGACCAGCGCCACGATCGTTGTCGTCGCATCGCGGTTTGCCTGTTCCTCGCGGGCACGCCAACAGATTTGGTTCGACGAAGACCTCGGCGGCGGCGAAGCCCGGTGGAACGAAGTCGTCAGCCGGGATGCTTACCTCACCTGAATCAGTCAACCCCGAAGGCGGCTAGATCACCGATCAGATGGCCGCCAATGGTGACGCCGTAACGGCGGCGGGCCAGCGCCGTCGCCACGCCCGGACAGCCGCATATCCGCTGCCGCAGAGGGTGTTTGGGTTCGCACGCTGACCCTAGAAATGGGCAGCCCCCGAGCCGTAGTTCCTGGTTGGACAGACCGGAGGCTCGGGGGCCGGGTGGCTGCGGGGAATTCGCCAGCGCGCGCAGGTGATTCCTCGCCCGGTGCAGCTAGCGGGCAGCCACCTCACAAGTCCATAAAGCTATCAATTTCGCGGACCACCTCCTTCCCTGTGTACGGCCGACCGTACTCGCTCACCGCCGCGCCGACAACCGATTTCAGCGATCGCTGACAATGGCGGCGTCGACAAGCTCGGCGAACTCCGCCGCCATCGGGGCGCTCGGCAATACCCGGCCGTCGAGCGTGTGCACACGCGCTGCCAGCGTCATGCTCGATACCAACCAAATTCCTTGTGCTGCAAACAGATCAGCCACACGCAGAGCGCGGTAGTCACAGTCGTAGCCCTTGGCGCGGGCGACGCCGAACAGCGCCTGCTGCGTGGTTCCGCGCAGGATCGGATACCACGGCGGCGGGGTCAGCAGGCAGAGGTCGTCGCCGGCTGCTCCATCGACGGCGATCACCACCGTCGAACGAGGGCCCTCCAGAACGTAGCCGTCCGAGCTGACGAAGATGACGTCACCGGCGCCCTGCCGGGCGGCATGGCGCAGGGCGGCCATATTGATGGCGTAGGACAGCGTCTTAGCGCCGGCGAGTAGCCAGGGCATCGCCTCGATGCCAGTGGCGGGCAGCTCACGGGGCAACGTCACGGCGGCCACCCCGTCGCGACGGGCGGCGGCTATCCGGTCGGCGATCGGATTGACGGTCACGTAGGCGGTGGGCGCCGAGCCGCGTTCCCGGCCGCGGCTGTAGACCAAGCGCATCGCACCTTCGTCGGCGGTGTCCGCCGCCCACTGTCGCGCCGCCAGATCGATCGCGTGCCGCCAGCCCGCCAGCTCCGGCTCCGGCAGGTCCAGCAGTTTGGCCGAGTGGCTCAGCCGGCCCAGATGTGCCTCCACCAGGCATGCGCCGCCGTCGCGGACCAGCAGTGTCTCGAATACGCCGTCGCCACGTACCACGGCGAGGTCGTCGGCGAACAGGAGTGGCGTCCCCGGCGGATGTACCTCGCCGTCGAGCGTGACGACCACGCCCGGCTGGCCTGTCATGGATCAGAAGCCTATAGCCGTGGGCCCGTAGAGTTGATGTGTGTCCGCCGTTCCCGCCCCCGAAACCGGACCCGACGCCGGCGCGACCTGGCATTACGGCGACCCACTGGGTGAACAACGTGCAGCCGAAACCGGCGCGGTGCTGGTCGACCGCTCGCATCGTCGCGTGCTCACACTGACCGGTGCCGACCGACAAACCTGGCTGCACAGCATCTCGACGCAGCACGTCAGTGAACTCCCCGATGGTGCGAGCACGCAAAACCTCAGCCTGGACGGACAGGGCCGGGTCGAAGATCACTGGGTTCAAACCGAGCTCGGCGGCGTGACCTACCTGGACACCGAGCCATGGCGGGGCGAGCCGCTGTTGGATTACCTGCGCAAGATGGTGTTCTGGTCGGAGGTGACTCCTGCTCCCGCCGACCTCGCCGTGCTCTCGCTGCTGGGGCCGAAGCTGGCCGAACCTGCCGTGCTCGAGGCGCTGGGAATCGACGCGTTGCCCGCCGAGATGACCGCGGTGCCGATGACCGGTAGTGGCTTCGTGCGCCGGATGATCGGGGCGCGAGAGGGCCAACTCGAGCTGGACGTGGTGGTCGACCGACGCGATTCCGCCGACGTGCAGCGTCGTTTGACGCAGGCTGGGCTGCGCCCGGCCGGAGTATGGGCCTATGAAGCCCACCGGGTGGCGGCCCTGCGGCCACGGCTCGGTGTCGACACCGACGTACGCACGATCCCGCACGAAGTGGGTTGGATCGGCGGCCCAGGACTCGGAGCCGTCCACCTCGACAAAGGCTGCTACCGCGGGCAGGAAACCGTTGCGCGAGTGCACAACCTGGGCAAACCGCCCCGCATGCTGGTGTTGCTGCACCTGGACGGGTCGGCGGACCGACCCGCTACCGGCGATGCGGTGCTGGCCAACGGTCGCGCGGTGGGCCGGCTGGGAACCGTGGTCGAACACGTCGATCTGGGCCCGGTGGCGCTCGCGCTGCTCAAGCGCGGAATACCGGCCGAAACCGCCCTGATCACCGGCGGCGACGCGGAGGTCCCCGCGACGATCGACGCCGACTCGCTACCGCCGCTCGAGGGGCCCGGCGCCGGACGGGTGGCCGTCGAGCGACTCAGGGGAACGGCGCGATGACCGTCTGCACGGCGTGTTGCACAGGGTGCGGGGCGCAACAGCAGACAACCATCGGGCACGGTAAGCTGTCGGCAGGACAATAAAGACAAAAGATCGGAGCCGCCTACTTGTTGGGCCGCTCCGTTATTGCGCGAGGGGGTTCCCCCATGGGCCGCGGCCGGGCTAAGGCGAAGCAGACCAAGGTTGCTCGAGAACTTAAATACAGCTCACCGCAGACCGATTTCGAGCGGCTTCAGCGCGAGCTGTCCGGGTCGGGCGATGACGACGCCGACCAGGCGGACGGCGAAGACCCCTGGAGTGCTGAAGACGACTGGCGCCGCTGATATCTGATTTTCCAGCTCGAGCTGCGGCCATTTCCGGCCCGCATTGTTCGGCTCAACCGGATTTCTAGAACCGTGGATGCTGTCCGACGAGCCTGGCTCGTGGCCCTTCTTTCCCGCCTTTGTTGATTGCGCCTATCACCCAGCAATCCAAATGCCGGGCAGTCAAAATCGCCAGGGCCCGGTCGGTGTCCTCCGGCGCCACCACGGCGATCATGCCGACGCCCATGTTGAAGGTTTTTTCCATCTCGGCACGCGAGACGCGGCCGCGCTGGGCGATCATCGCGAAGACCGGCGCCGGCGTCCACGTGCCGCGATCGACCTCGGCTACCAGCCCGTGCGGGATGACGCGTTCAAGGTTGCCGGCCAACCCGCCACCGGTCACGTGGCAGAACGTCCGGACCTGGGTTTCGGCGGCCAGCGCCAGACAATCTTTGGCGTAGATGATGGTCGGCTCGAGTAATTCTTCGCCCAGCGTGCGGCCGAACTCTTCGACGTAACCGGCCAGGTTGCCCCGGTCGATCTCCAGCAGGACTTTTCGGGCCAGCGAGTATCCGTTGGAGTGCAGCCCGGACGACCCCATCGCGATAATGACGTCGCCCGGCTTGACCCGGTCGGGCCCAAGCACGTCGTCGGCTTCGACGACGCCGACGCCGGTGGCCGAGATGTCGTAGTGGTCCGGTTCGATCAGCCCGGGGTGCTCGGCGGTTTCGCCGCCGAGCAGCGCACAACCCGCACGCATGCACCCCTCGGCGATACCGCCGACGATCGCGTTGAGCCGCTCCGGCACGATCCGGCCCAAGGCGATGTAGTCCAGCAGGAACAGTGGCTCGGCGCCGCACACCACCAGGTCGTCGACCACCATTGCGACCAGGTCCAGCCCGACGGTGTCGTGCTTGTCCATCGCCTGCGCAACGGCCAGCTTGGTGCCCACCCCGTCGCTGGATGCCGCCAGCAGCGGCTCGCGGTAATCGCTACGCAGCGCAAACAATCCGGCGAATCCACCAAGCTTGCTGCGTACCTCGGGCCTGGTGGCCTTGGACGCCAGCGGCTTGAACAGTTCGACGGCGCGGTCTCCGGCTTCGATATCGACTCCGGCCGATGCATAGGTGACGCCCGGGGCGGCCGGGTCTTTTCGGTACTTCTTCGTGAGGTTGGCCATCGTCGATAAAGGCTACCGGTCGGCGCCGAACACGGGTATCGGTTACCTGTCCGCCGAGTTAGGGATGGCGCAGCACGGAGGCCTGCTCCGTCTCCGGCGAGATTTCGCGGGCCGAGATGTCGGCCTGCACGGCTCCCCGCGCAGTGGTGGCAAGCATATGCTCGATGACGTTTTTGCCCAGTGCAGTCTCGCTGGGCAGCTCGATCGGATACTTACCATCGAAGCAGGCCGCGCAGAGCCGCGAGGTGGGTTGCTCGGTCGCGGCGATCAGACCCCGCAACGAGATGTATCCGAGCGTGTCTGCGTTGATGCCATGCCGCACTGCTTCGAGCATCTCGTCTTCATCTTCGACGGCGTTCGCGATCAACTCAGCCGGCGACGGAAAGTCGATGCCATAGAAGCACGGCCATTTCACCGGCGGCGAGGCGATGCGAACATGCACCTCAACGGCGCCGGCCTCGCGAAGCATCCTGACCAGAGCGCGTTGGGTATTACCCCGCACGATCGAGTCGTCGACAACGATGAGCCGCTTGCCGCGGATGACCTCCTTGAGCGGGTTGAGCTTCAGCCGGATTCCGAGTTGGCGGATGGTTTGCGACGGCTGGATGAAGGTCCGCCCGACGTAAGCGTTCTTCATCAAACCCTGCCCGTAGGGGATGCCGGACTCCTGCGCATAGCCGACCGCGGCGGGGGTACCGGATTCCGGAACGCCGATCACCAGGTCAGCGTCGATCGGGCATTCACGCGCCAGCCGACGACCGATCTCGAGCCGGGCGCCGTGCACCGAGCGGCCGGCGATCGTGCTGTCCGGACGCGCCAGATAGACGTACTCGAAAATGCAGCCTTTCGGCTCGGGGTTGGCGAAGCGAGTCGACCGGACACCGTCGGCGTCGATCGCCAGGAGTTCGCCCGGCTCGATGTCGCGAACGAACGAGGCGCCGACGATGTCCAGAGCGGCGGTCTCGGAGGCCACCACCCAGCCACGGTCCAGCCGTCCCAGGGACAGCGGCCGGACGCCGTACGGGTCGCGCGCGGCGTACAGGGTGTTCTCGTCCATGAACGTCAGGCAGAAGGCACCACGCACTGTCGGCAACAGTTCCAGCGCGGCCTGTTCCAGGGTGGAATCGGCCGCACCGTGGGCCAGCAGTGCGCCCAGCATGTCGGAGTCGGTGGTGGCCGCGCAGGGAACCCGGGTGTTCATCAATCCCGCGGCGCGAGCACGCGCGACGAGCTCGGCGCTGTTCACTAGATTGCCGTTGTGGCCCAACGCCACCCCGGTGCCGGCCGCTGTGTTGCGGAATACCGGTTGCGCGTTCTCCCAAGTGGTTTGGCCGGTGGTGGAATATCGGCAGTGCCCGATTGCGACGTGGCCCTCCATCGCCGCCAGGGTCTGCTCGTCGAAAACCTGACTGACCAGACCGAGGTCTTTGAAGACCAGCACCTGGGACCCGTCTGCGACGGCGATGCCTGCGGCCTCCTGGCCTCGGTGCTGCAGCGCATACAGCCCGTAGTAGGTGAGTTTGGCGACTTCTTCGCCGGGGGCCCATACGCCGAACACACCGCATTCTTCGCCGGGCGGGTTTTCCTCGGGCAGCGGCTGCTGGGCGGTCACGGTAGGGCGGCTCCCTTGGGGGCAGGTGGTGACGTTATGCAGTCTACGGAAACGACGGTCATGTGACCGAATCGGTCGAGCGTGTTGCGCGACTTCACAACCGCTTTTCCTAGCCTTTCATTCCCACGGGGTGCCATCAGTCACAGATGTCACAAAACTCATTTCCCGGCTGGACGAAGCCGAGGCCTTGACGCCAGATCTTCGAGCACTTGATACGCGGCGTTGTAGCCGGGAGTGAAGGTGATGCCCGGGCCGCCGTGACACCCGGCGCTTGCCAGGTACAGCCCATCGACCGGAATCGGCAGGTCGATAAAGCCCTTGGGTCCGGGCCGGTTTTGTCCCATCAAATCCGGATGCAGCAGGCCGTGGCAGAAATCGCCGGACGGGGCGCCGAACATTGTTTGCATGTGATAGGGCGCAAAGGTGATATGCCGGATGACGATGTCGCGGAAGTTGGGCGCATAGCGGGTGATCTTGTCGATAACCCGTTGCGCCATCTCGTTTTTCAAACGCCCGTGCTGGTCGCGGCTCGCTTCGACGGGGAACGCGTAGGCAAATGCGCTCGCGGCATGCTTGCCGGGCGGCGCCAGGCCGGGGTCCAGGCATGACGGTATCTGCATACCTAGCGATGGATTGTCGGGCAGCAAGCCGCGGGTGCACATCTCCCACTGGCGTTGCTGTTCTTCGGGTGAGCCGAAGATCCCGATGGACTGCTGCATGCCGGGTTCGTTGAGTAGCTCGTATGGCGGAGCGAACTGCGGCAGGCCGTCGAGAGCGAAATGTATCTGGACAAATGCCGCGCGATGATCGCGACCGCTGAGCCGGGCGATCAAGTCCGGAGGCAAGTTCTCCGCGCCGACGAGGTCGGTGCAGGTGAGGTCGGGTGCGAGGTTGGACACCACGACAGGTGCGCTGATCGTGGACCCGTCGCGGAGTCGTACGCCGGTGACATGGTCGTTTTCCACGAGGATCTTCTCGGCTTTGGTCCGGAAGCGGATCTCCCCGCCGTGGGAGACGAACAGGGCGTGCAGGTGTTCGGTGAGCGCTCCGATACCACCGGCGAGCTTGGTCATCATCGCGGTGCTGTCGTCGGGCAGCGCGAGCGCAAAGGCCAGGCAGGTGGCACTGCCGGGGGTGTACGGGCCGCGATAGGTGGAGTTAACCGCCAGAAACGCCAGCATCCCGCGCAGGATTGCGTGCTTGTCTTTGTCCGGCAGGTAGCGGTCGATGGCGTCCATCGCCGAGCCGAACAGCATCTGATGGATGGCCGTACGTTCGGCTTCGTTCGCCGCACAGGCATACATCTCGTCGAGAGTCTTGGGTGGGGTGCGCACGTCGAATCTGCCCAGCGCTTTCGCCGGTCCTTGGCTCCATGCGATCAACTCGGCCATGCCCGTGATCGCGTCGGCGCCGTGTTTCTCGCCGAGGTGCATCATCAGCTGCATCGGATCGCGGTAGAAGATCATCGGCTCCTCACCGGACTCGCCGATATTAACCGACATCACTTCGGCGTCGACTGTCGGAAGAGTGTCCAGGCCAAGCTCTTTGGTGATCTGGTGGGCGGTGGGAAACTGCACCGATCCCGCGATCTCGTAGCGGAATCCGTCGATGAGCTCCACCGTCGCGGCCATTCCACCGCTATAAGTGTTGGCCTCCACACACAACGTGCGCAGGCCCGCACCCTGCAGGATGGCCGCCGCCGTCAGGCCGTTGTGCCCGGCGCCAACAACGATCGCGTCATAGTCAGTCATGGCTCGGATCCCTTCTCAAGGCCACCGCCGGGCCGCGCACACAGCAGAATATGTCAGTACTGACATAAGAGGAAGATGTCAGTACTGACGCGTTGGCGAGATTCGAGATAGCATCTGGCGCGATGACGGAGCCGACCAACCTTCATGAACTGCGCCGACGATCGACGCACGAGGCGTTGCGTCGGGTAGCGCTGGCGCAGTTCGCCACCAAGGGCTTTGCCAATGTGACGGTGACGCAGCTGGCCGCCGAGGCGGGAGTCACCGAGCGGACTTTCTTCCGGCACTTTTCCAGCAAGGAAGCAGTCCTGTTCCAGGATTACGACACCCACCTGGAATGGCTAGCCGAAGCGTTGGCGCAGCGACCCGCTTCGGAGTCGCTGTTCGACGCCGTGTTGGCCAGCGTCGAGAGCTTCCCGCACGACGTGGAGGTGGTTCGCCAGGCCGCGATCGCCCGTTCGACGTTGATATCCGCTGAGCGCATCGCCGCGCAATTACGCGTGGTGCAGTCGTCGTTCGCCGGGGTGCTGACCGACTTCATCAAGACCCGCTACGCCGGAGTCCCCAACCTAGACCTCGTCGCTGCGGTAGCGGGAGCCACCCTGGCGGCAGCTCTTGTGGTGGCGGTCCAGAAGTGGGGCGATGACGGCTGCACCGGCGACCTGGGTGAAATCGTTGCCGCCAGTGTCGATTTGGTGCGTTCCGGACTTGCGCCGCTGGCCTAACCGGCCAAGTGCACCAGCGGTAGCCAGGTCTCGACCTCTCCGGCCCGCGAGCCGGAGAGATGCAACGCCCCGGTGGCGCTGGCATCGGTTACTCCCAGCAGTCCGGTGGCCAGCAGCAGCCACGTCCGCGGATCAGTCTCGACCACATTCGGCGGTGTGCCTCGGGTATGCCGCGGGCCGGAAATACACTGCACCGCTACAAATGGCGGAATGCGGACCTCGACGCTAGCGCCCGGCGCTTGCGCAGCCAAGGTGCGCGCGGTGAGCCGAACCGCCACCGCCAGATCCGCACGACTCGGAACCGGACGAGCGTCGTCCCGTAACCAGTCTTCGATAGCCCGGACCGCTTCGCGGGTCTGCACCGGGTCGGGTTGTTGACGGGCGGCCATCCCTTTAGCGTCTCACCCTTGACCTCAACTG
>Ga0187769_10001677_pt1 | contig 12678 bp, 9 predicted proteins | sample 0116_SJ02_MP02_1_FD_133140 | JGI IMG/M metagenome (GOLD analysis project Ga0187769, IMG submission 133140) | Tropical peat soil microbial communities from peatlands in Department of Meta, Colombia - 0116_SJ02_MP02_10_MG | ecosystem: Environmental > Terrestrial > Soil > Wetlands > Peat | place... | reverse complement strand
GGACTCGGCGAATTGAGCCGGTTGAACAAGTTGGTAACGCCTGAATTTGGCGCGGCGGTGCGATTGTGCAAGGTATTCACTGACATGCCCATGGGGTGTGATTCGCACATCCGGTTTGGGGTGGAAGACCTGTGCCGGCAGTGCAAGCAATGCGCAGAGGCTTGTCCATCGCGCGCTCTGTCTTTTGATGACGAGCCCAGCTTCGACACGCGTGGTCCATGGAACAACCCCGGGCATAGAGCATGGTTCGAAGACTCATACAAATGCTTTTCCTACTGGCGGAAAGTGGGCAATGGTTGCGCCACCTGTATGGCAAGCTGCCCCTACACTAAAGCTGCGAATGCCCGCGCCCGCGATTATGCCCACCTGCAGAATCCAGATCAGTGGTGGAGCTTGCCCACGCGATAACGCGCCGAAATAGGTAAAGTCGATGGAACGATCAACGCGCATGTGAATCCCAGGAAGCGCGGACGCAACTCCAACTGAGCAAACTGACACGCAATCCGCTCAATCATTCTTACCAGCGGCATTTCACATCCCTAGCTGATCGAAAATCACTCTCGCGGTAATTTCATGTTGCTCACAATCATGTCTGCTCGCCGTCACTAACAACCATGACTGAAATCACAAGTTAACTCTTTCCCATTCATTACATACGACTTAGTGGAGCCCAATCGGCGGATTTTTCTGTTCTCTGACGCAGTGCTAACTGTTTCGCATTAAAGCCTGCGCACGAGCGGCTTGCTAGGATGACGGCGCGCATGAGTTCGACGCGAACACACCGTCCGCGATTCGTCGAATTCGTTCTGTGTGCTCGACGACCCGGGGAGATTCTTGAATGAGAGTCACTGCAAGAGTCATGACGATTGCCGCTCCGTTTGCACTGGTGCTGCTTTGTGGTTTTCAGCGGGATGAGGCGAAGGCTCCGGACACGGATATCATCGTTACAGCCGCGCCGATCTATGAGGCGTTGGCGGCATTGCGCGGAGAAGAACGCTTTCCCAAAGGTGCGCAACTGCTCGTGGTTCATGCCGGCAAGGCGGAGCCACTGGTGACAGGCTTCGTGGCGACCGCGGACGCCAACGTTTCCTTCGACGCAAAAACGGTGCTGTTTGCCGGCAAGCAAGCCGTGAACGATCCCTGGCAGATATGGGAGTTGACGCTGGCCGATCACTCTGTGCGCAAGGTGATTGACACCGCAACCGACGCCGTGCGTCCGCTCTATCTTCCCGGCGGGCGGATGGTCTGGGCGGAGCGCACGCCATGGGGATTTCAACTGGAGTCCGCCGAGGACGGCCATCCACCGGATTACGCGCCGTTGAATCCGACGGCCACAGGAATGCGGCCCCTCTCGTATACCCAGGCCAGCGCGTTTCCTTCCGATGTATTGGCGGACGGGCGCATTCTCTTTGAGGCGGGCTACCCTCTTGGATCCGGCGTAACGCCTGAACTGTATCTGGTCTATGGCGACGGCACGGGCGTCGAATCGTATCGCTGCGATCACGGCAAGGCGCGCTGGGGCGGGACGCAGTTGGCTAACGGTGACGTCGTCTTCACGCACGGAAGTTCGCTGGCGCGGTTTACCTCGCCGCTGGCGCGCGAGTCGTCCATCGTTGCGCCGCACGCCGAGTATGCGGGCGCGATCGCCGAGACGGCCTCTGGCGCATGGCTGATGAGCGCGCGGACCGGTGCTGAAAAGCACTACGCATTGAAGCTATGGAAGCCGGGCGCGGCTGCGCTGCAGACGCTGTTGGTCGTGAGCGGCGAGAATCTTGTCGAGCCGGTGTTGGTTGCGTCGCGCACCCCGCCCAAGCGCCATCCCTCCGGACTGCACCTCTGGGACTATGCCAATATGATGGCCCTCGACGCGCGTCTCTCACGCGAGGGCGATCTTCGCATGGCGCCTGCGGCGGTTCGACTGGAGAAGCAGGACGCTCAAGGCCACTCCGTCGTCAGCGGCACGGCTCCGGTTGAAGCCGATGGTTCCTTTTTCGTGAAGGTGCCCGCCGATCAACCAATTCGCTTTGCGCTGCTGGATGCGAAAGGTGCTGTGGTGCGGCAGGAACAGGGATGGATCTGGATTCGCGGCGGAGAACAGCGCTATTGCGTGGGATGTCACACGGGACCGGAGCGCACATCCCAGAATCATCTGCCGGCTGTGCTGCTGAGCACGACAGCAGCGGTTGATCTTACCGGCACGAAGGAACCGCTCGATGCGCAACACGCAACGCCAGGAGCGAATTGAGATGAATCTCCGCTTTCTTCTTCTATTTCCCGCTCTCTCTATTTTTATTACGCAACCTACTGTTGCCGCACAGCAGTCACCCGCACAGAATACTCATGGCCCGCAAGCGCTGTCTACCCCACCGCAGGTGACGCCGGTGATTCGCTTCGAAGATGCAAGCGATAAGGCGGGCATCAACTTTACGCACAGTTACGGGTCGCGCCAGATGGCCTCCTTGCTTGAGGATACCGGCGCAGGCTGCGTGTGGTTCGACTACAACAATTCAGGCTTCGAGTCGCTCTACGTGTTGAACGGACGGCCGCTGGACGATTCGATGCATCCGTTTCCGCTGAAGGTGAAGCCGGCAACGCCGCCGCACAATCATCTCTACCGAAACAACGGCGACGGCACATTTACCGACGTGACGGAGAGTTCAGGGCTCGATCCCGATATGTATGGAATGGCAGTGACGGCTGCCGACTATGACAACGACGGCTTTGTAGATCTGTTGGTGACCGGATACGGCAAAACGGTTCTCTATCACAACGACGGTAATGGACACTTTACCGATGTGACAGCCAAGGCGGGCATCAAGGTGGACGGTTGGGCCATCAGTTCTACCTGGCTGGATTATGACAAAGACGGTTGCACCGATCTGTTCGTGGGCCGCTATGTGAAATTCGACCCCAAGTACCGCGCATTCTATGCGCCGGACGGCTATCCGGGCCCTCTGGACTATTCGGGCGAGACAAACAAACTTTTTCACAACAACTGCGATGGGACCTTCACCGATGTTACCGACAAGTCGGGCATAGGCGCCTATGTCGGCCGGACGATGGGAGTCACTGCGGCGGACTTCGACAATGATGGCTGGGACGACATCTATGTCGCCAATGACCGCACGGAGAACTTCCTCTTCCACAACAAGCATGATGGAACCTTTGAAGAGGTTGGCGCCGATACAGGCACGGCCTATGGCCAGGATGGCGAGTCCACTTCGTCGATGGGGCCGGTCTTTGCCGATCTTGACGGAAGGGGATTGCTGGACCTGTGGGTCACGGACGGGCGCTACAACCGGTTGCTACGCAACACGGGGAAGATGAGTTTTGAAGACTTGGGCGCAACCAACGGTGTCTCGCAGGCGAATGCGCAATATGCAAGTTGGGGCACAGGGATCTACGACTTCGACAACGATGGGCTACTCGATATTCTCATCTTCCACGGCGCGCTTATTCAGCTGATACCGCAAGAACATACGCTGTTTCGCGGAATAGGCGACGGTAAGTTCGCCGACGTTTCGCGCGAAGCAGGTCCGGTGCTGAGCATACGCACGACGGCGCGCGGCGCATGTTTTGCCGACTACGAAAACAACGGGAAAGTGGATGCTTTCGTGGTGAATTTGGGATCGAAAGGAACGCTGCTGCACAACGTTTCGACGAATACGGGTCACTGGATCGCGATCAAGCTGAAGGGAACAAAGAGCAATCGCGACGGCATTGGCGCGCGTGTTGAAGTCTTTGCAGCGGGCAAGCGCCAAACGGCGGAGCGCGTGGCCGGCTCGGGCTATCTCTCGCAGAACGACGAGCGCCTGCACTTCGGTTTGGGTGCGGCGACGGCGGTGGACAAACTCATCATTCATTGGCCGAGCGGACGCGAGCAGACGCTCGAAAACCTGACCGTGGATCGTGTGCTTACTGTGGAGGAGCCTAAATGAACCGGCGAGCGCAGAACGGATTTCGCTTCGGAGTGTGTGCGGGATTTGTTGCCGTGGGCGTGGCCTTGCTTTCGGCCGCACTGTGGACCAGCGGGCATGTTTTCGCAGCCGCGCAGCCTGACACGCAGCCTGATACGAGCGCGTCGGAAGACTCCGCTTCGCCACTTGAGGTTTTGCTTTCACCGGACGGCGCGCGGCTTTATGTCCTCTGCCAACAGAGCAGCGTGGTGCGCGTGTTGGATGCGGCGAGCTTCGCAGTCATCAAAAACATTGCCGTAGGCCGCATTCCCCGCGGTATCTCGCTCTCTCCGAAGGGCGACCAATTATTTGTGACTAATTCCTGGGACGATACGGTCTCAGTAATTGATACGAAGACGCTGGAAGTCATCAATACTTGGCCGGTCGGCGCAGAGCCGTCGAGCGTGGTTGAGAATCTGTCGGGTAAGCGGCTTTTTGTTGCGAACCGGATTAGTGGCGATATAGCTGTTTTGGATGCCCAGACCGGCGTGGAAGAGAAGCGGCTGCTGGCTGGGCGTGGCGCGAGCTACCTTGCGCTCTCGCCGGATGGAAGCCGGATTTATGTGACCCATGTTTACCCGAAGATCATCCCGCGTCGCACGGGGTTGGAAAATCGGATGGAGCCGGAGTCGGAGATCACGGTGATCGATGCAGAGCGCGCTGTAGTTGTAGATCGCATACCGCTGCATGCGATTGCTGGCGTCTTTCACGTGGCGCTCTCTGCCGACGGCCGCTTGGGCGTTGCGGCCGAATACCATCCCAAGAACCTTGTGCCGCTCGCGCACGTGGAACACGGGGGCGCTTTCACCTATTCGCTCGAACTGTTTGGCTTGGATGTGGGAAAGGCTGCTCCGGTTGAAGTGCCGCTGGATGAGTTGGAGCGCTATGCCTCGCAGCCTTTCGGCGTGGCTATAGCGCCCGACAAGTCGCGCATATATGTTACCTGCGGCGGCTCGGAGATTGTGACCGTGCTCGATGTGCCGCGCCTTCTCAGGTTCATCCACACGCACAGCCGTCCCTTCGCGCAGGACCTCTCTGCCAGCGCCAATTATGTTGTGAGACACATTCCCGTGGGGCTCAATCCGCGAGGCCTTGCGCTCTCGCAAGACGGTCATAGGCTGTTTGTTGCCAACCGTTTGGATGACACAGTGAGCGTGATCGACACGCGCACCAATCGCGTTGCCTCCACCATCACGCTAGTCAAAGCAACAACAGCTCCGTCATCATTTCAAGAAGAGAACGGTGTCAACATCGCGAGTAGCGCAGTCGAGGGGAAAATCACCTGCTCGAAGTGTCACATTGATGGCCGTACGCAGAGTCAATATGCGCCCAATCCAGAAGCTCTGGAGAACCTGATCGGCAAGCACAAGAAGATCTCGGTCCCCACTCTCGCGTTAAGTGGATCGAAGACAATCTCGCCTCTGCGCCGCGGCGAACAGATTTTCTATACCTCGCGCTTCTCCTTCCAGGGCCAGATCGGTTGTGCCAGCTGCCACATCGATTCCACCTTCGACGGCCTCCAATGGAACCTCGAACCGGATGGATTTGGCCGCAACACTGTGGACAACAAGTTACTTGAGGACATCACGGACACGGAGCCGTATAAATGGACGGGAACCAACCCGAACATTTCCACCGAGTGCGGACCGCGGACCGAAAAGTACTTTTGGCGATCGGAGAACTATGACAATCTAATGCTTACCGATTTGGCTGTCTATGTTCGGAGTCTGGCTCCGCGTCCCAATCGCTTTCGGCAGGCAAACGGCGAACTGACGCCGGCGCAGGAGCGCGGCAAAGTGTTGTTTGAGCGTGCCGTGGACAAGTTTAAGAAGCCGATCCCGGAAAGCAATCGTTGCTCCTATTGCCACAGCGGGCCCAAAGGCACAAACCTGAAGACCTTTGATGTGGGGACGCGTAAGCCCAACGACAACGCAGCGCTGCTGAAGGCGCCGATGCTGACCAATATCGCGCTCACGGCGCCTTACCTGCACGACGGCTCGGCGCGCTCGCTCGAAGAGATATGGACGATCTATAACCCGGACGACAAGCACGGCAGGACCAACGATCTCACCAAGGATGAACTTAACGATCTGATCGAGTACCTAAGGTCTCGATAAAGGGGACGTGATGAAAAAGCTCTGTATGATCGCAATGCTACTGGCAGCCAGCGCCGTTGCTTTTGCCCCGCTGGCCCTTGCCGCACCGCCGCAGATGCCTCGCTTCCGTTTTGAAAACTTCACCACCGCCAACGGCCTGCCCAACAATCACGTCTTTGCGGTCCTCGTCGATGGAGATCGCATCTGGGCGGGCACGGAGAATGGATTGGCGGTCTACCAGAATCATGTCTGGAAGGTATACACGACTGCGGATGGGTTGGCGCATCGCGCCGTCATCTCGCTGGCTCTGGACAAGAACACCGGCGATGTTTGGGCCGGAACCATGGAGGGGCTAAGCCGAATTTCAGGCGGACACATCGATAGCTTCACGCAGTTGAACTCGGGGCTGAGCAACAACGTCGTCTACAACATTTCAGTTGAAGGCGAGAACGTGTGGATCGCCACTGCTGCCGGCGGTTGCCGGCTCAACTTGCACACTAATCAGTGGTCCCTCTATAACGAGCGCAACACGCCGATGTTCGAGATATGGTCCTACGCCGTTTCCGCTACGCCTACCAAGGTCTTTTACGGGGTTTGGGGCAGCGGCGTTCTGGAATACGATCAGAAGACCGCGAAGTGGACCAGATATGACGATCCGGACGGTGAAACCGAGACGGTGGTGATGAAGGATCAGGGGCTGATCCATGAGATCGTCACCTCGGTCAGCTATATAGAGAAGGACGAGGTTTTATGGGCGGCCACGTATTTTGGCGATAGCCACTATGATGGCCGCTACTGGCACAACTTTCTGACCAAGGATAGCGGGCTTCCTTCGAACTTTACCAATCAGGTGAAGGGCGTGGACGGCAAGCGCGCGTGGTTCTGCACTGACAAGGGACTTGCTTATTATGACGGCGTGAACTGGGCCGTCTATCGGCCTTCGCTCACAGACGGTAAGCCGGAGATGACGGTTCGCGATGCAAATGGCATCGTAACGCCCGTCGCGGTGACCACCGCTCCGGCACACAACTATATGCTCGGCATCGATTTTCAGGGCGACGACATTTGGGTTGCGACCGCCGACGGATTGAGCCACGGAATTCGTCAACCGTAAAGGAAAAGATCGCCTTGACGGCATGAGCTCACAAGCGAAATGCGACTGTGATGTTCGGGATAGATAGACAAGCTGAAACCAGCAAGGAGTCTTTGTGATGCGCAAGCGATGGGTGTTGGTCATGTTCGGCATCTTGGCTACTGGTGTGGTGGTTCGTTGCCTGGGCCAGGATGCGGCCAAGAATATGGACGCGAGCACGGGAAAGAAAGTGTGTGAGTGTGGTGCGCATCCGCCGGGGCCCCCCAGAGACCGCACCGTTACGCCGTATGCGGGTACGCCCGAGGACTTGAAGCCATTTGGCAAGTTTACGTCAAGTTATGACGTCAACTACATTCGTCCCAATATCTACATGGGGGCAGCGCGGAAGATTTCCGATCCCACGGATATTACAGAGGTGCGCATCGGATTTATCGGTCCGATCGAGCATCATCCGGACCAGGTCTTTGGGCTGCGGATGTTGCATGGCGCGCAGATGGCAATCGATGAAGCCAATGCCCGAGGCGGTTACGGGGGCAAGCCCTTCAAGCTGATGGTGCACAACGACTACGATAACTGGCAGGCCAAGACCGTTTACGGTCCGGATCGGCCCACCGACTCAACCATATGGGGATCGTCTTCGAATCAAACGGTCAAGATGGTATACGACGACGAGGATTGGGCGATCTTTGGCTCGATCAGCTCCGAGACCACGCACATCGTGCTGCGCGTAGCGTTGCGTGCTGAGATTCCCGTGGTGAACTCGGCGAATACAGATCCCACCGTTCCAGAGACTACGATTCCGTGGTACTTCGCTGTCCTGCAGGATGACCGGCAGCAGTCTTACACGTTGGCTCGCCACATCTTTACCGAGCTAGGACTGACGCGCGTAGCGCTGTTCAGGGTAAACAACCGCTATGGACGCTTCGGAGTTGGCAAGTTTCGCGATGCGGCGCGCCGCCTGGGTCATCCGCTGGTGATTGAGCAAAAGTATCTGCCTGGCGACACGGACTATTCGCAGCAGTTAAAGGTGATTCGTGATTCGCGGGCCGATGCGGTTGCAATCTGGGCCGATGAGGAACAGACGGCGCTGTTCCTCAAACAGTTGCGGGCAGCAGGGATGAAACAGCGCGTCTTTGGCGCACATCGCACGCTGGGTTCGACGTTGCTGGCTGAGGCAGGAGATGCGGCCGAGAGCTTCGAAGCGGTCTACCCTTACGATCCAACGCGCAACGACCCAAGCTGGATCGACTTCAACAAGCGATACGAGGACCAATTCCATGAGAAGCCGGATCATTACGGCGCGTTGGCTTTTGACGCGATGAATGCGTTGCTGGATTCGATTTGCAAGGCTGGGCTCAATCGCGCGCGGATTCACGATGCTCTTGCCAACATTGAAGAGTACGACGGCGTGACTGGGCACATGATCTTCGACCCCAACCAAAAGAACGTAGCGCCTTTGTACTTGGGCACGGTACACAACGGTACGATCACTTACCGGGTTGCCACGATGGAGAAGACGGCTGCGACGCCTGCTGCACAGCCCGTGCCTCCATCCGCGACGCAAGCTCCTAGTGTTCCGCAAGGGGCTTCTGCGACACCACAGGCGCCGCAGGTGCCCTATGCACGAGTGGGTCAGGATGGCGTTGACTACGCGGGGCCGCATCGAAAGGATGTGCCGGACGGGCCGGTAGGCATCGTGCTGTTCGGGCCGAAGGCATCTGAGATAGCTGCTTCGCCGGAGATGCAGGCGGAGCTTGCGTCGAGCGCAATCAAGGGGCATGAGTTCAAGCTGTTGCCGGTTGAGAGCGATCAGAATTGGGGAGCCGCATCCACGGCGCTGGTTCGGGCCCTGATGGATGACCACGCGCTCGCAGTACTCGCGCTGGATAGAAACTCAAGCCATCTGGCCGAGCAAATGGCGCTTAAGAGCTTTGTGCCGGTGGTGGCGTTGGCCGCCGACAAGACGCTGACCTCAATGAACATTCCGTGGATATTCAGGTTGCAGCCGGATACGACTCCGGCTACCGCTCTGCGGATGCTCGTGGCGGCCGAATGCCGCAGCGGCGCAAATTCGGAGCGGCTCAGGAATGTGCTGGCTTCAGATGAAGGCATCTCCGGCGTTGCGTTTCTGCCCACGGGCGAGCCGCGCAAACAATAAGTAAGCGCGGCCTTAGTTGACCAACAATTACCCTCATCGACCGTCAGTCTGTTGCTCCACCCAGTCCCCCAGCACCTGCCGATGCCGTGAATGTAGGCGGTAGCTCTCGCGCATGCAACCAGCGTCCCGTCAGGAAGCGGCTGATTCCGGTCGAGACGAGAGTATATGTTCGCACGGTGACAGCAGCCGCGCAACGCCTCACAAACAATAGCTTGCCCGGATGCAGCGCGGCGGAAATCGACAAATAGACGACTGTCCTTCGCGTTGTTTCCGGCAATCCGCATCAAAGCGCGAATAAGCACATGATGAGAGTCCGCGAGGCGAATTAATTCTTTGCGGGCTTCCGCACTGAGTTCAGACACATACCTCTCGGCCTCCTTGGATTTCGCAGACTTAAGAGTGAGTAGACAAAGAGTGTCCAAAGCTCGCTGATAATCGTTGACGACGGGACGAGGCTCGTCAAGTAAGGAACTAGAGGTATTTAAAGGTTTGACTGAAGCGTTAGCCATAAAGGCGTTCCTTTCAATTGTGTTATCCAATTGCTGAACGGGAATGCGGAGGCCTTTCGAAGACCTCGGCTCTCTTTCGTCGCATTGCCGCAGTATCATCTGACACAGCAATCTTCAGAAATCGGCGGCAATTAGGGCAGGTAATAACGGAACGAGGTGAAGATCATGGCATCGAGACCATGCGGTTGCAGGCCAGCTGCCCCTGACCAGGTTTCACGATCCACATAGGAGAACTGTGGACCGAACTGCACGCGTCCGCGGTTCACTTTTTCTTTCGAGCCGTCGTAGATGCGGTACCAAAAGCCCACCGTGCCTTCAATCAGCACGCGAGTGTCAGCCGTGCAACCAGAAAGTGAGCCGGGCAGGAATGCGGTGCCATTAGACGGAAGCGATTCGGTATAGCATCCGGAGTTGCTGAAAGTGGGTGATCCGTAACCGACGACCTTACCCGAGACCGGATCAAAGCTTGCCGCCCGCGACGCATATTCAGCTCCTGCATTGAAGTAGATATCCGCCCTCCCGCTGTGAATTTCGAGCGTGGAGAGTCCTTGCAGGCCCTTTACCAGATGGAACGTTCCATTTCCATTGATGGAAGCATCGGGCAGACCGCCTGAACCGTAGCGGCCAATCCCGCTACCGCCAGAGCCATGGAGCCCGAAATCGAAATGCTTGTTCGCGAAAGATCAGCGAGCATTTGCGCCTACGCCGCCACCGTTGGTGGAAGGGTTATACGCCAATGCCGCAGTCTGTACGGTTGCGCCGTTGGCACAAGGAAACGCCGCCGAGGCTTCCGCGCAAGGGAATACACGATCACGGAAGCGAAAGGACACGCCAAAGACTTCGTAGTGACCGAAGCTCGGCTCGAACGCAAGTTTGGCAACAAGATCCGGAGAGGGGTTAAAGGAGTAGGTCGAGAGAAGAGCACTGTTGAGCCTGCCGGTGGCCAGTAATGAGATTCGAGACTGGACGTCCAGAACCAAAAAACTCCGACATGGTGCTTTGCGACGCGCCGCATCGTCAGTGAATTGAAAGGTGTATTAAAGTCCGCGCCGAGAGCCCGGGAGCGGCGCACGAATTCGGCCGCCAAGAAACCTCCGGGCGAGTTGATGCTGGTCGGCACTGACTCCAGCGGAGTGAAATGCACCCTGCCCATGACCTTGACCGTGAACTGATTGTGGAGCGGCGCAGCCGAGGCACCCAGCGCGTCAATTGCTATAGGCATACCCATCACACACATTTGCCTCGGAGTGGTTGACATCTGTACAGGATCAGCCCTCGGATCCACGGCCATGAAGTCTTCGCACCGCGAGCGCGGACTTGCATCCCAGCCCTGCAGCAAGGGGAATAGAGTGCGAAGCGCGTGAGCGGGCAGTTGCCAACCAAACCTTCCCGAAATCACTGGTGTCCAATGGCACACAATTCCCCTTGACTCATGGTGTCCACTGGAGTACAAGAGAATTGTGCAGACGGTCGTCGAGACGCCAACTTATGTCGCCGTTGCGAACAAACTCTTTAGCGAGGAGGAGCGTGCGGACATCGTGGCACTTCTTGCGGCTGATCCCGAATGTGGTGACGTGATCCGCGGAACGGGCGGGTTTCGGAAGGTCCGCGTTGCACGCAAAGGAATGGGAAAGAGTGGCGGAGCGCGGGTTGTTTATATCTGGCGCAACGAGAGATTTCCGGTTTTTCTGATCACGGTTTTTCCGAAGAACGAGAGAGAAAACCTGTCGATGGCAGAGCGCAACGCGCTAAGGAAACGGGCGGATAGTATTTTCGAGACCTATGGGAGATAGCATGAAAACGCAATTCGAGCAGATGATGGATGGCCTTAACGACGTTGAGGCGTTCCTTGCTGGAGAGCAAGAAGGATTCAAGGCATACGTGCCCCAGGAAGTTGACGTCAAGGCGATCCGTAATCGACTGGGCATGACTCAAGCCAAATTCTCGGACACGTTTGGCTTCAGCCTTGACGCGATCAAGCACTGGGAAGGAGGTCGCAGGACTCCGGAAGCGCCAGCTCGCACGTTGCTCACTGTGATCGATAAGAATCCGGCTGCCGTGCTCACTGCACTGAATCCCGCTGCGTTCGCTGCCGCTGTCGGCTCTAATCAGCCCACGACTGTCCACGTCAGGGTTGATAGAAAGCGTCGGGCCGGTAGCGTGACAAGACGGAAGGCTCATTCTGCTGCGCGTGGGAAGAGAATGACGAAGTGAGGGTGGACAGCTTTCAGTTACACCGACCGCAGGTCGGAGACCTACGCCGCACGAGTTTGAACCCGCGATCTCAACCCACAATTGTCGTGTCTCTTACGACTTATCAAGAACTTAGGCGGCCACCCAGAGTCACGTAAGTCGTTCAAAATACAACATAAACCAACACTGAAAAGGCTGGCGTCGGCGGTTCAACTCCGTCCCTGGCCACCACATTTCAAAGCACTTATTCGGAATTCCTCGATTTGAGCTAGCCCACAATATGCCCACAAAACGAGGGTTTGCGCTAAACCACGAAGCTGGTCGCCGGCTTCTTCTCCAACCAGGAACCCTTCAATAGTTCCGTCAAGAACATCCCTTGAGCTTCCAACTTGGCCGGCGTAATGGCTTGAGCATAGATGTCCAGAGTGGTCTTGATGTTCGAGTGGCGGAGTAGTTCTTGTACGAGTTTGGGATCGTAGTTGTTCGCCACCAGTACCGACGCCAGCGTTCGCCGGAACGTGTGGAACCCGAAGGCTCGGGGTGGCGCTACAACACCGGCAGTGGCGGCCGCAGGCCGAAGATGATCTGCCAAGAGCATGTTGGCGCGCGGCGGCTTCCGGCCTTTCAGCTTGAATGAGGGGAACACCAGTTCCTCTTCCTTGCTGTACGGTGT